>Ga0307374_10004036_pt1 | contig 24674 bp, 19 predicted proteins | sample OX3MG_FD_202532 | JGI IMG/M metagenome (GOLD analysis project Ga0307374, IMG submission 202532) | Soil microbial communities from Risofladan, Vaasa, Finland - OX-3 | ecosystem: Environmental > Terrestrial > Soil > Coastal area > Acid sulfate soil | place: Finland: Risofladan, Vaasa | collected... | reverse complement strand
AGCGCCAGCAGCTCGAGCTCGAGTCCGTGCGGCGGGTCATGCTGCTCGAGCAGCCGCCGCTGCGTGTCACCGGCGACGATCCGGGGCGAGATGCAGAGCACCAGCTGATCCAGAAGCCGATGCTCGACGAGCATGCCCAACAGCGTCGGGCCGCCCTCGCAGACGATCAGGCCAGAAGAGTGACGCTCGTGGAGCTCGGGCCACAGCTGCGGTAGGGCCGGGCTCGCGCGCGTGAAGACGACGAGCTCGGGCTCGGCGGGCACGCCGCGCGCACGCCGGCGCGCCTGCGCCTGCTCGCCAAGAAGGCCGGCGTAACCCTCTGCCTGCACCGTCCGGCCTCCGACCACTACGGCGGAGGCGAGCTCGCGCACCCCCAGCAGCACCTCCTGGTCGGCTGTCCCGGTCAACTCGCCGACCCGATCGTCGACGGTCGCGCGGCCGTCGACGGAGCTGACCATCACGGCGACCGTGGTCGCTCCCGCGTCCGCGAGCGGTGCCAGGAACGCGGCGACATCGGGCTCGTACGTGGGCTGGCTCATGGCCAGCATCATCACACCAGATCCCCGTTAGCATCGCGCTCATGCGCCACGAACTGCGCCCCCTGTTCGACCGCATCGTGATCAAGGAGCTCGACCCCGACCGCGTGCGCCGCTCGGGACTGCTCGTGCCTCCCGGTAACGACGAGCCACCACCCCAGCACGGCATCGTGCTGGCCGTCGGCCCGGGACTCGACTGGTGGGACCACGTCGGCGTCAAGATGCCGGTCGGCCGCGGCGACCACGTCGTCTTCCCGGCCTCAGCCGGCGCCTGGATCGAGATCGACGAGGAGCGCCTGCTGGTCTGTCGCGTCGGCGAGTTGCTGGGGGTGCTCGCCGAGGTTCCTGACGCCCCGGTCTAGGGGCTCTGTGACGTCACGCCGCACTGCGCGACGGCAGTGCCTGCGGCACCGCCGACCGCGCCCGCTCGAGCAGCTCGCGGACCTCGGGGTCGTCACCGAGCGAGAGCGCGCGCTCACAGGCGGAGACACACTCACGCACGCGGTCGGTGCGCGCGAGCGCATGCGCAAACGCAGACCATGCGACCGGCGACCGTCGCGCAACGCGCGTCGCCGCCTCTGCTGCTGACACCTCGGCGCCGACGTCGCCGGCCAGGTGGTAGGCGAGGGCGAGGTCGAGCAGCGTCTCGAGCGTCGGCTCGAGCAGCCGCGCCCGCTCGAGTGCATCGATCGCGGGGTCGCGATCGAGCAGCCGTAGCCGCAGGCGGCCGAGTCGCGCCCAGCCCGACGCGTCGTTGGGGACGCGTCGGGTGACGCGCTGCGCGGCCTCGGCGGCGAGGTCGACAGCGCCCATGTCCTCATAGATGCGGGAGGCGTAGCGCTCCGCCGTCGGTCGGTCGGTCTCGGCTCGGGCCCAGTCGCGCACGGTACGGCCGGCCGCCGGCAAGTTGCCGGACTGCCAGAAGGCGACCGTGAGCAGCCGCAGCACGGCCGGGTTGTTGGGATCGGCGTCGCGCGCGTAGATGAGTCGCTGCGCCGCTAGAGCCGGGTCGCCCTCGGCGAGTGCGTGCTGCGCCGCAGTCATAAAGCGCTCGACCCGCTCGGCACCGGGGTCGGGCTTTGAGAAGTCGACGAACTGCAGCGACCCCGCCGGCACGGTGCGAACGCCGACCTGGAAGGACATGCGTGCCCACTGCTGGACGTCGTCGCCGTCGCCTGAGAAGTAAATGCCGCTGACCGTGCCCACGCCCCATTCGGGGTAAGCGACGCAGCGGGCGTAGCGGTGGACGACCGAGTGGTCCGGCACGCGTGAGCCGAACGGATCGTGCTTCGCGCGATCCTGAGCATGCGCACGGGCGCGCTGCTCGGCCTCGTACGCGCGCCGGCCCTCCTCCTCGCGCGCCTTACGCGCGGCCGCAGCTGAGACCTTGACGGCATTGCGGCTGACGGTGCCGCCACGTGAGCCCTCGGCCAGACTCTCGAGTTGGTCGGCCGCCTCGTTGATCGCCTGCAGGTGGCGCTGGTGCTCGTGCTGGCGTCCGGTCGGGGCGATGTCCGGGTGCCAGCGCTTGGCCAACCGCCGCCGCGCGAGCTGCACCTGCCGCTTGTCGAAGGGTGCCTCCAGTTCGAGCAGCAGGAGGCTTTGTTCGAGATCCAGAACTCGCGGCATCGCCATTACGTTAGCGGCCGTTCTGGCGCCTTGGTGCAGCTCGAACCGATCGTTTGGGAGGCGGTTTCCACCGCAGCCAGGGCGCTTTGTAACAACTCTGTGTCAATCGCGAAGACGGCTGTCTGGAGCGCATAGCGTTGCGGCGTGGGTTCACGGAAGAACCGGAGCGGGGGCGGGATCGCCCGCGGGGCGCTGATCGCCGGTGCCATCGCCGTCGGGATGTGCATGTTGATGCTCGCCGGGCTCGGCGGCCTCGCAGGAGCGGGGACGCTCGGCGGCCTCGCCGGAGCCGGAACCCTCGGCGGCGCCTGCGGCCCGACGCAGACCGTCGGCGCGACCGAGTACGGCGGCCCCGGCGACCCTTCGAGCGGAACCGTCGGCGCCTCCGGCGTAAACCTGCTCTCGCAGCCCGACAGCTACGCCGAGCTCGGCGGCACAAGCTTCCAGACCGCCACGGCGCTGGGTGGGCTCCCTTACGGCACTCCGCTCGAGATCAGCGCCGGGCGTCGCTCTGTGATCGCCTACAAGGAGGACATCGGGCTCGGCGGCGGGCCGATTGACGGCCATCCCCGCGAGATCGACCTGTGGTGGCAGCTGGCGAGCAGCCTCGACATCCCCTACGAGCACGGGCGCTGGGCAGGGATCGTGCACATTCAGCCGCTTGCGAGCGGCTGCGCCGGCGCAGCCGGTCAAGCGGCCGCGGCCTCGGCTGCGACGCCGCTGGCACCGGGTCAGCGAGCCACGCTCCAGCCCGACGGCACTGCGGCCGCGCCCATCTCCGCTCCCGCGACCGTCCAGGGCATCATCGCCGCCGGCAACCAGATCGTCGGGCGTCCCTACCTCTACGGCGGCGCCCATGGGCTGCCGCTGAACGTCGTCGCGCCTTATTACGACTGCTCGAGCAGCGTCGCCCATCTGCTCTACGGCGGCGGCCTGCTTGCGGTCACCGCCGACATGACCTCCTCCCAGTTCGAGTCCTGGGGCCTGCCCGGCCCTGGCCGTTGGGTCACGATCTACGCGAGCCCGAGCCACGTCTACATGTACGTCGCCGGCCTGCGCTGGGACACACACAACGCTGCTGGTCCCGGTGACGGCTCCAGCGGAATCGGCTGGCACCCACTGGTACGCAGCGACGCGGGCTTCGTCGTGCGTCATCCACCGGGGCTTTGAGCCCGCGCCCGATACCCTCAACGCGGAGTGTCCGCCCAGTACATCTACACGACCTACAAGCTCTCCCGACGGCACCCGCCTGACAAACAGGTCCTGACCGACATTTCGCTCTCGTTCATGCCGGGCGCCAAGATCGGTGTGCTGGGCTACAACGGCGCCGGCAAGTCGACGCTGCTACGGATCATGGCCGGGCTCGACAACGACTACGACGGGCAGGCGCAGCTGGCGCCGGGTGCGACCGTCGGCCTGCTGGAGCAGGAACCGCAACTGGATCCGACCAAGGATGCGCGCGGCAATGTTGAAGAGGGCGTCGCTGAGGTCAAGGCGCTGCTCGACCGCTTCAACGAGCTCGCGATGAACTACTCGGACGAAACCGCCACCGAGTTCGCGCGGCTGCAGGAGCAGATCGACGCCGCGGACGCGTGGAACCTCGACACCAAGCTGGACTACGCGATGGACGCGCTGCGCTGCCCGCCCGGCGATGCCGACGTGACCACGCTCTCCGGCGGCGAGCGGCGCCGCGTTGCTCTCTGCCGGTTGCTGCTCGCCGAGCCCGACCTGCTGCTGTTGGACGAGCCGACGAATCACCTCGACGCCGAGTCGGTCGCCTGGCTCGAACGCCACCTGCACGATTACACGGGAACGATCGTCGCCGTCACCCACGACCGCTACTTCCTGGACAACGTCGCCGGCTGGATTCTCGAGCTCGACCGTGGCCGCGGGATCCCATATCAGGGCAACTACTCGGGCTGGCTCGAGCAGAAGGAGAAACGGCTCGAGCAGGAGGCGCGAAAGGACGACGCCCGCCAGCGAACGATCAAGCAGGAGCTCGAGTGGGTGCGGATGAACGCCAGCGCCCGGCGCGCAAAGCCCAAGGCCCGCCTCAACGCATATGAGGCGCTGCTCGCAGAGGACCGAAACGTCAGGCTCGACCAGGTCCAGATTCACATCCCTGCGGGGCCCCGGCTGGGCGGGGTGGTCATTGATGCCAAGGAAGTTCGCAAGTCGTTCGGCGACAAGCTGCTGATCGACGGCCTCAGCTTCAGCTTGCCGCCTGCGGCGATCGTCGGCGTGATCGGCGCAAACGGCGCCGGCAAGACGACGCTGATGCGGATGATCACCGGTCAAGAGCAGCCCGATGAGGGCGTCTTCAAGGTCGGTGAGACCGTCCAACTTGCGTACGTCGACCAGTCACGCGAGTCGCTCGACCCTGAGAAGACGGTCTGGGAGGAGGTATCGGCCGGACTCGACCAGATGATGCTCGGGGAGCGGAGCATCGCCAGCCGCGCCTACGTCGCCGGCTTCAACTTCAAGGGCTCGGACCAACAGAAGAAGGTCTCAAGCCTCTCCGGCGGCGAGCGCAACCGCCTGCACATGGCCAAGCTGCTCGCCAGCGGCGGCAACCTGCTGATCCTCGACGAGCCCACCAATGACCTCGACATCGACACGCTGCGGGCGCTGGAGGAGGCGTTGCTCTCCTTCGCCGGCTGCGCCGTCGTCGTCTCGCACGATCGCTGGTTCCTCGACCGGATCGCCACGCACGTGATCGCCTTCGAGGGCGACTCGCAGGTCCGCTGGTTCGAGGGAAACTTCGAGGCCTACGAGAGCTTCCGCCACGAGCAGCTCGGCGCCGAGGCCGATCGCCCGCACCGCCTGACGTACAAGAAGCTCGTCCGCGGCTGACCCGGTGTCCGCTGCATCGGCACGCAAAAGCAGGCGGTGTTGGTGTGGCGTCTTGACCATAGCTGTGGTGGCATCGCTCGCGATCGCCGGCTGTGGCGGTGGCTCGCGTCCGAGCCCGAGCCGTTCGACCGCGAAGTACGGCACTGAGATCAAAGGAAGCTTGCCTGCCGTGGGTACACCGATGCGCGGCGGCACGATCACGGTTGGGCAGCTGCACGGCAACACGCCGGGAAGCGCATTTCCGCTGATCGACATCGCCACCTGCAACACGGCGACCGTGAACTTCGTCGAGAACCAATACATCCCGCTGTACGCAGGCCCGGACGGCGCCGAGCCGAAGCTCGACGAGAACCTCAGCGCGGCCAAGCTTCCGCGATACTCCAACGCGGATCGGACCGTCACGATCAGCTTGAAGCCGGGCCTGAAATGGTCCGACGGCAAGCCGGTCGACGCTGAGGACGTGCTCTTCTATCTCGATCTGTTGAGGGCAGCGATCAAGCAGGCGCCCACGAACTGGTGTCAGTACTCGCCCGGTGACCTACCCGACAACATCGCGAGCTGGACGGCCAGAGGCACCCACACCGTGATCCTGCATCTGGCGCACGCCGTCAACCCGAACTGGTTCACCGCCAACCAGTTGCAGGGCGCGGGGGGCGGCGTCTATCCGTTGCCGAGCCAGGACTGGAACGTCGACTCCGCCGGCGGCACGCACATCACCGACTGGGCCACCCACCCAGCCGATGCGCTCAAGATTTACGACTATCTGCATAACCAAGGTGACGACCTGGCGACGTTCGCCTCAAACCCCCTGTGGAAGGTCGTCGACGGGCCGTTCGAGCTAAAAGCTTTCAACGCCACCGACGGCTCCTATGACCTGATCCCGAATCCGACCTACGCACTGGAGCCGAAGGCACACGCGAGCAACATCTCGGTGCAGACGTACACCGGGCCTGCGTCCATGCTTGCCGCCATGGAGTCCGGTTCGCTCGACGTCGGCACGATCGAGCCCGGTACGCAGCTGCCCGCGATTCCTGGGCTGAGGCGCAATGGCTACAGCGTTTTCGGCGGGCCCGGTTGGGGCTGGTTCGGCGGCTTCATCAATTTCAAAGACGCGACCGCCGACTTCGACAAGGTGGTGGCACAGCCCTACATCCGCGGCGTCTTTGCGGAATTGGTCAACCAGCCTCAGATCATCAGGAGCGTCTACCACGGCTGGGCGGTGCCGGCCTACGGCCCGGCGCCGACGGCACCGTTCTCACCGTTCGTCCCGGCGGACGCAACCCGCTCGCGTTACTCCTACAACCCAACCAAGGCGGTGGACACGCTGCAGGCTCACGGCTGGAAGGTGAGGCCCGGCGGTGAGACGACCTGCGCCAAGCCGGGGACAGGGCAGCACGAGTGCGGGGCCGCGATCCCGGCCGGCACGCCGATCAGGTTCGTATGGGCGAATCCGCCCAGGTCGCTGTCAGCGGTGGGCGCGCTCGAGTCGGAGGTGTTTGCCGGTGCGGCCAGACGGGCGGCGGGCATCGACGTGACGCTCGTGAGCAAAGCGTTCAGCTCTCTGATCGCCGACTACGACGATCAGAATCCGACGGCAGCGAGGTACGTCAACGCCTGGGGGGTCAACAACTACGGCGGCGTCTACACGGGCTACTACCCGACCCAGGATGGCCTGATGAACTCTGGCGGGGCGCTGAACATCGGCGCCTACGGTGACCTTGTCGCCAACAGACTGATGCAGGCCTCCGTAGCGAGCCCGCGCGCGACGGCGATCGTCGACGAGGTCTCCTACTTCAGCAAGAGCTATCCGATCTTCTACATGCCGGATCAAGACTGGATCACTGCGGTAAGCAGGAGAATTGGCGGCGCCAACAAAGCCTTCCTGGCCATGACACAACAGCAGTACGCGTTTCAGCTTCTGTACAGAGTCAAACGGAAGTAATCGGCGCCGACGCCGCGAACGGTGGTACAAAACGACGCAGCGGAATTAGACAATCTGTACGGAGGCTGGGGGCCGCGACTGCAGAACAGCGCTAAAAGGCTTCTAAACGGGCGTGAGCCCGTCGTTCGCGGTCAGATTGTGAGGTAGCTCACACAGTTAAGTCCGCGTTAAGCGGCAACGAATTGTGTAAAAAGGAACGAAACGTGCGCCACGCTAGGGCAGACGCCTTGGCCGGTGGCGCTGATTCCATCCGTACCCAATCCAAAGGGGTAGCTGTAATGAGGTTTAAACCTTCCCATCGCACAGGCGCAGGACGTCTGTGGCGCCTGCGGCTAATCAGCCTTGCGGTCGCCCTGGCCGCGGTCGCTGCGGTCGCGGTCAGCGTGACCGGGGCGAGTAGCGCGAAGAACACGATCGGGCACGCGGCGGCGAACGCCAAGGCAGTCCCGATCGACGGCACGTTGCTCACCGGCACGCTGCCGAAGAGCGGCACGGCACGCCACGGCGGGACGATCGTCGCCGGGCAGCTCACCGGCCAGACACCGACCAACATCGACCCGATCATCAACGGCGCGACCTGCAGCACCGACACGTTCCAATTCGTGGCGGACATGTATATCCCGCTGTACTACGGCCCGTCTGGGGCGACGCCTGCGATCGACCCGAGCCATAGCGCCGGCCTGCCACCGGTGTACTCAAACCACGACACAACGGTGACGATCAAGATCAAGCCCGGTCTGAAGTGGTCGGACGGCTCGCCGGTAGACGGCCAGGACGTGGCGTTCTTCTACTACATCCTCAAGGCCGCGACCAACGCGTCGCCGTCCAACTGGTGCCAGTACGCGTCCAGTACGCAGTTCCCGTACAACGTCAAGAGCATCTCCTACAGCGGCAACACCGTGGTCATGCACCTGACGCACCCGGTCAACCCGACCTGGTTCACGTACAACCAGCTGCAGGACACCAACGGTGGCGTCTACCCGCTGCCGGCGACCGACTGGAACGTCAACTCGAGCGGCCAGAAGCTGAACGACTGGGCGACCAACCCGACGGACGCTCTGGCGATCTACAACAACCTGAACAACACCAATGGCGCTGACTCGCTCGCACAGTTCGCGACCAGCCCGCTGTGGAAGGTTGTTGACGGCGGCTTCAAGCTGCAGAGCTTCAACACGACCAACAGCTCGTACGTGTTGGTACCGAACAAGAGCTACGGCCTCTCGCCGAAGCCGACCTTCACGTACGACGACAACACGTACACCAGCGAGACCGCGTTGCTCGACGCCATGGAGTCCGGATCGGTCGAGATCGGTCAGCTCGATGCAGGCACGCAGCTCGGCTCGATCCCGACGCTGAACCGCGATGGCTTCAGCGTGTTCGGCGCTCCAGAGTGGGGCTGGTTCGGTGGCTTCATCAACTTCAAGGACACCACCAACCACTTCAACAAGGTCGCCGGACAGCAGTACATGCGTGGCGTGTTCGCCGAGCTGATCAATCAGAAGGCGATCGTCTCGGGCGTTTACCACGGTTGGGCCGTGCCGGCCTACGGGCCGGTCGCGAGCGCGCCGTCGTCTCCGTTCATCCCCAGCAACGCGACCAAACAGGACTGGCCGTACAGCCCGAAGAAGGCCGTCGCCACACTGAAGGCCCACGGCTGGAAGGTAAAGCCAGGCGGCCAGACGACCTGCGCCAAGCCGGGCAGCCGCAAGAACGAGTGCGGCCCGGGCATCCCCAAGGGCACTCCGATCAAGTTCGTCTGGGCCAACCAGCCCGCGTCGGCGGCTGCGACCGGCGTGCTCGAGTCCGAGGCGTTCGCGTCCGAGGCCAAGAGGGCCGCAGGTATCAACGTCGAGTTCCAGAGCAAGACGTTCGGTTATCTCGTGACGAACTACAACGACCAGAACCCGGCCGCCAAGCAGTACTTCAACGACTGGGGCGTCAACAACTACGGCGGGATCAACACCGACTACTACCCGACCGAAGACGGCATCATGAACACCACCGGCGCGCTCAACCTGGGTGACTACGCGAATCCGACTGCCAACAAGCTGATGATTCGGTCGACCGTGAGCCCGAGCAAGGCGTCGATCGCGCGTGAGGTTGCCTACTTCTCGAAGCAGCAGCCCGTGCTGTACTTCCCGGTCCAGGACTGGATCACGGCGGTCAGCAAGAAGGTGGGTGGTACCACCGGCGGGTTCCTGCAGATGACGCAGCAGCAGCTCAACGCAGCGCTGCTCTGGGTCAACAAGTAGGAAGCAGACAGCAAAAGGTCCTTTGTGCGGGTGGGACGGGCAGGAGCCCGTTCCACCCGCAGACCGCTGTCATAAACGCCTAAGATCTGTCCCGAATGCTTGGCTACATCATTCGCCGGCTGGGCGTCGCCGTGATCGTCATGATCGGTGTCGCCGCCATCACCTTCGCGATCCTTCACTATCTCTCGCCGACACCCGCCTACACGGTGCTCGGCAGCAAGACCACGCACGCTGCAATCCTGTCCTGGGACAAGCAGCACGGCTACAACCGCTCCGAGCTGGTGCAGTTCCTCAGCTACCTCGGTGGCGTCGTCCACGGCAACTTCGGCTACAGCTACAAGCTGAACCAGACAGTCAGCGCATTGTTCAAGGAGAATGCTGGTCGTAGCGCCTACCTGTCGGGCGCCGCGCTGGTGCTCTCGCTGGTGATCGCCGTGCCACTTGGCATCGCCCAGGCGGTCAAGCGCAACAGCCCAGGCGACTACGCCGCCACGGCTCTCAACTTCACGCTGTACTCGATGCCGTCGTTCTTTCTCGGCCTGATCCTGATTCAGTTCCTGGCGCTGGACTGGGGCATCTTCCCCCCTGGCGTCAGCGACACGGTCACCAGCACCTGGCAGGCGATCGTGCACCCACAGCAGCTGTTTTTGCCGATCATCACGCTGTCATTGCTGAACGTCGCCAGCTTCAGCCGGTACATGCGCTCCTCGGCGCTGGACGAGCTTGCGCAGGACTACATTCGGCTGGCGCGGGCCAAGGGTCTGTCGGAGCGGGTGGTGCTGACGCGCCATCTGCTGCGCAACGCATGCCTGCCGATCATCACGCTGGTGGGCCTTTCGATCCCCTACCTGGTTGCCGGCAACCTGCTGATCGAGGTGCTGTTCAACTATCCCGGTCTGGGGCTGCTCTTCTACAACGCGCTCCAACTCCCGGACTACAACGTGATGCTCGCCTACACTCTGCTGGGCGCGCTCCTGACCGTGCTCGGCAATCTGATCGCCGACGTCGCCGTTGCCACCGCCGACCCGAGGGTTCGCCTTGACTGAGCCGCTGAGTCCCTCGCAGCAGATGGAGGAGCTGGGCCGCGCGGCGCTGGTTCTCCCCGGTCCGGGCGGCGGACTGCACGAGCTGATGCCGGAGGGCGGACAGGTACAGGTCGTCTCCAGCGGCTGGCGTCTGGCCGTCCGGGAGTTCGCGAGCAACAGGCTCGCCGTCTTCGCGCTCGTGCTGTTGATTGCGATCATCGGATTCTGCTTCCTCGGGCCGGTCTTCTACCAGTCCAATCAGACCTACTCCAATCCGCTCGTCTCCTACCTCGCCCCCGGCGGCAGTCACCTACTCGGCACCGACGAGAACGGCTTCGACGAGTTCGGCCGACTCATGCTCGGCGGCCAGTCCGCCCTTGAGATAGGAGCCTTCGCCTCACTGGTGGCGATCGTGATCGGCACCCTCTACGGTGCGATCTCGGGCCTCATCGGCGGCTTCGTGGACGGCCTGATGATGCGCTTGGTGGACATCCTGCTTTCGATCCCGTTCCTGCTGATCGTGCTGGTCCTGGCAACCAAGTACAACGGCACAGTGCTCGACCTGAGCCTTGTGCTCGGCGTCTTCTCCTGGCTGGTGCCGGCTCGACTGGTGCGTGGTGAGGTACTGACGCTGCGCACGCGCGATTTCGTGCAGGCTGCGCAGACGATGGGTTCGAGCCGGATGCGGCTCATCTTCCGACACCTGATCCCCAACGCGATGTCGGTGACGATCGTGAACGTCACGTTCCTGATCGCGGACTCGATCCTGGCCCTGGCGCTTCTGGGATACCTGGGGTTCGGTCTCCAGTTCCCGCACACTTCCTGGGGCGACATGCTCGGTAACGCCCAGAATTACGTGCAGAACGGCCAGTGGTGGCTCGTCTATCCGGTCGGCGGCATTCTGGTGGTCGTCGTGCTCTGCTGCAACCTGATCGGTGACGCCCTGCGCGACGCCGTCGACGTGCGTCTGCGCCGGCGCTGAGAAGGAGATTCATGGCTCTACCAGCGCTTCAGGTCGAGAACCTCACGACTGAGATCAGGCTCTCACGTGCGACTGTGCACGCCGTCGGCAACGTCGACCTCGAGATCGCGGAGGGTGAGACGCTCGGACTTGTCGGCGAGTCGGGTTCGGGTAAGTCCATGCTTGGACTATCGATCCTCGGATTGCTGCCGAACGGCGGCCACGTAACCGAGGGCTCTGTCAAGCTCGGCGGCAGCGAGCTCGTCGGCATGAGCGATCGCGAGCTCCGGAAGATTCGAGGCAATGACGTCTCGATGATCTTTCAGGACTCGTTGTCCTCGCTGAACCCGACGAAGTCGGTCGGCGAGCAGGTGGCCGAGCCGGTGCGCCTGCACCGGGGCGCCAACCGCAAAGAGGCCTTGGACCGTGCGCTCGAGGTGCTCGAGCTAGTCGGCCTGCCGCGACCGAAGGAGCGCCTCAAAGACTATCCCCACCAGCTCTCCGGCGGCCTGCGCCAGCGTGTGATGATCGCGATCGCGCTGGCCTGCGAACCGAAGGTGCTGCTTGCGGACGAGCCCACCACCGCGCTCGACGTCACGATCCAGGCACAGATACTGAGGGTGCTCGACGACCTCGAGCAGCGGCTCGGTATGGCGACGCTACTGGTCACTCACGATATGGGTGTCGTCGCCGGCCGCTCCAAGCGAATCAACGTGATGTACGCCGGGCGGATCGTCGAGACCGCGGGCGCCGAGGAACTCTTCGTTGCCATGCGCCATCCCTACACGCAGGCGCTGCTCGGCTCGATCCCAAGGCTCGAGCAGGACCCCACCAAGGCGCTGCTCTCGATCCCCGGCCTGCCGCCCGACCTGACCAACCCGCCGCAGGGTTGCCGCTTCGCCGCCCGCTGCCAGTTCGCCACCGACAAGTGCCGCGCCGAGGAGCCGCCGCTGGACGGCGATCCCAGCCACAAGTTCGCCTGCTGGCACCCCGTCGATGGCCCGGCGATCATCACGACGCGGATCCTCCCGCCGACGTCCGCCGATGGGGGGGTGGGTGGGTCCGAATCAACGGCACCGGTGTCACAGGTCTCGGTCGTCTCCGAGCCGCTGCCGGAAGCCGCGCTCGCCGGGGTAACGGCATCGAATTCGGCGCCGCCGCGGTCTGCGTCCGGCCCGCTGCTTGAGGTGATCGGCGCGGTGCGGGAGTACCCGGTCACCGCCGGCGCCATTCTGCGCCGCAAGGTCAATTCGGTCAAGGCTGTCTCGGACGTGACGCTGCACGTCAACGCCGGTGAGGTGCTCGGTCTCGTCGGTGAGTCCGGCTGCGGCAAGACCTCGCTCGGCAAGTTGATTGTTGGGATCGAGAAGCCCGACAAGGGCCAGATCAAGTTGGGCGGCAAGGAGATCTTCCGCCTGCGCGGCGGCGCGCTCCGGCGCGCGCGACGCGACGTGCAGATGATGTTCCAGGACCCATACGGGTCGTTGGATCCCCGCATGCGCGTAGGCGCGATCCTGCGTGAACCACTCCAGATTCAGAAGGTCGGCGACAACCGGGAGCAGGACCATCGCGTGCGCGGCAAGTTGGACGAGGTCGGCTTGCCGCTCAACGCGCTCGAGCGCTACCCGCATGAGTTCTCGGGCGGTCAGCGCCAGCGCATCGCGCTCGCGCGCGCGCTGATGCTCGAGCCCAAGGTGATGGTCGCTGACGAACCCGTCAGCGCGCTCGATGTGTCGATCCGATCGCAGGTACTGAATCTGATGAAGCGCCTGCAGGCCGAGCACAATATGGCCTCGGTCGTCATCTCACACGACCTCGCGGTCGTCAAATATCTCGCCGACCGGATCGGCGTGATGTACCTCGGGAAGATCGTCGAGCTCGGCACGGGCGACGATATCTACCTGCGGGCGGCGCACCCGTACACAGAGGCGTTGATCAAGACGATCCCGGTGCCCGACCCGGCGGTTGAGAAGGCCAAGACCGACGTTGGCATCCGCGGCGAGCTGCCGAGCCCGATCGACCCGCCGTCCGGCTGCCGCTTCCGCACGCGCTGCCCGCTGGCGCAGGCGATCTGCGCCGAGGCCGAGCCGCCGCTGCGGCGCTTCGGCCCGAGCCACGTGGCGGCCTGTCATTTCCCGTTGCAGACGCCGGAGTCCGGTCAGACCCCGGCTGCCAGCGCCAGCGATTCCAGCGTCGTCGCGAGCGCCTGAGCGTCGCCGACCACAACGTCTGCGCCGCTCAACTCGGGGGCGGAGTACGTCCCGGTTGTGACGGCGACGCAATATAGGTCGTCGGCGTGCGCGCAGGCTATGTCACGCGGCGTGTCGCCGATCACGACCGTCTGCTCGCGCGGCCATGAGGTGGCTAGTCCGGCCGCCTCGCCCGCGCGCCGCCGCGCGATCGGCGGCAGCATCGCTCGGTCGTCCGAGTCAGAGCCGAAGCCGCCCTGGCCGTGGGCGAACCAATGCCCGATCCCGGCTGCCTTGAGCTTGATCCGCGCCACCGGCTCGAAGTTGCCGGTCACGAGCGAGAGCTTCACGTCATCGCGAGCGTCCAGTGATGCGAGCAGTTCGGGAATGCCTTCGACCACCAGGCTAGAGAGGTCGGCCGGGCAGAGGCTCGCGTACAGACGGCAGCACTGCTCCTGGACTTGCGCCGCACGCGCGTCGATCCGCTCGGCAGAAATCCCTGCTTCGAGCAGGTACAGACGTGCGATTTCGCCGTCGGTTCTGCCGGCTGCCGACCCTCTCAAGCTGATGTCTTCGACGTCCACGTCGTGTACGTTCTTCAACGCCTGGCACAGCGCGGTCGCGTGCGCGCCGGACGCGCCTCTCATGAGGGTCCCGTCGATGTCGAAGAGAAGCAGCATCGGGCTTATCTGAAATTAGAACGAGTTAGTAGATTTCCAGCGCCGGTTCGTTGTGGTCCAAGTCCGGACAGAGCGAGCCTACCCGGCGGCGGGGGCCCGCGAAAACAAGCGTATGAGCACTACACCGATCAAGCAACGGCCAGCGGTCGACGACGTCGCGCCCGTAGGCGTTGGGCTCCCGAAGCCGTCGCTCGCCTGGTTGTGGTGGCTGCCCGTTCTGTTCGGCGGTCTGTATGCGATCGCGATCGCCACGCATCTGCGCACGATCCTCGACAGCGTCTGGCTCAGCAGCGACAGCGACATCGACGGCGTGCTCGCGCACATGAGCATGCACGCGCCCGCCGGGGCGCTGTTGACCACCGGCGACTACCCGCATTACGAGACGATGGCGTTCACGCTGTTGACGCGCTCGTTCCCGCTGTACAGGGTGATCTGGGTGCTGGCCCCGGTGTTCTTTGCGGTCCTGGGCTTCGCCGCCGTGATCTGGTCGACGTGGCGCGCGTTCGGGCGCTGGCCCGCCAGTGTCGTCGGCGCGGTGCTGGTCTGCTTCGGCGGCGGCGGTATCGCGACGATCCGGGCGGGCGGGCTGGCGACTGTGTTCGCGATCGACGCGCATGCCAATTCGCTGATCACCGCGGCGGTCGTCGGCGCGGCGCTGGTGTGGATCATTCCGCGCGTCGCGGAGCTGTCGAGGCGCCGGCTCGTGACCGCGGCGGTTGTGCTGGGCGTCCTCGGTGGCCTACCGCTCGCGGGCGACAACCTGTATCTCGCGTGGGGCTTGGCCCCGCTGGTGGTCGTGACCCTGCTCGCTGCTTGGCGCGGGCCTGAGGACGGCGCCGGCAGGGTGGTCCTATTCGGACTCGCGACCGTCGCCGTGACGCTGCTCACGGCGCTCACGTTCGCCGCGATCATGCGCGGTGAGGGCGTTCGCGGTTTCGCGCCGTCCTACCACTCATTTCTCACTTTCGCGAAACCCAGCCGGGTCGTCACCAACTTCAAGACACTGCTGCGCGCGCTGCCGTCGCTCACCGCCGGCAACTTCTACGGGAGCATCGTCGACGCCCGTTCCGAGCTCGAGGTCGTGAGCGCCGTGCTGCTGTTCGCTGCGCTGATCTCCGGGCTATGGTCGGTCCGCCGCAGGATCGCCAACTCGCTCCCGCGTGGCGCCGGGGGCGGCGATGTCGTTGGCGAGCGCTTCGTCCACACCGCCTTCTGGGTGACGGCGCTCGGCGCGGGTCTGCTCGTGTTCATGATCGGCTCGCCGAACCCCTTTACCACCGACGGTCGCTACCTGCTCGGACCGTACGTGGCAATCGCGGCGATCCTGCCGCTGATGCTCGAGCGCGGCCTCGGCTGGAAACTGATCGTCACGGCCGGCGCGTCGCTATTCGCCTTCAGCGCGCTGTACCAGTTCAACTCCGGGGTTCTCGAGGAGATGCCCAAGGGCTACCAGACGGCCGGCACCGCGCGCGCTGTCGCGACCTATGCAAAGCAGGAGCACGTCGCCGTCGGCTACGGGGACTACTGGAACTCAATCGACCTGATGTGGGAGTCCGACTTCAAGGTCGACGTCTATCCGATCCAGCGCTGCAACACGGACGGCCAGTTGCTCTGCACGTTCAGCGAGATTTCGATCTCGAGCTGGGACAAGTCGCACGGCAACGTGCGCAGCATGCTCGTGGTCAATCCCAGGGGGCATCAGGTTCGAGAGGTCGCCGCGGAGTTCGGTCCGCCGATCGCCTCGACCCGGGCTGGGGGAATGATCCTCTACGTCTATCCGTACGACATCGCGACCAAGCTCGTGTATGAGAAGGGCCTAACGCTGTAGCGGACGCGGCCGCCGCTCGTACCGCGGCGCGTGCGGGCCGCTCGGGCACCCGCCGGAGTGCTTCCGGGCTCAGCGCGGGTCGGCGAAGACCGTCTTGAGCGTGAGCCAGAGGATCAGGAGGTCGAGGCGCAGGCCTCGGTGCTTGACGTAGTACAGGTCGCGCTGCAGCTTCGCGCGCGCCCCCTCGAGCGAGCCCGAGTAGCCCAGGTTGACCTGTGCCCAGCCTGTGAGGCCCGGGCGGACCGTGTGGCGCGCGGCGTAGAACGGAATCTCGCGCTCGAGCCGCGCGACGATCGCCACCTGCTCGGGGCGCGGGCCGATCAGCGCGAGTTCGCCCCTCATGACATTCCACAGCTGCGGCAGCTCGTCCAGCCGGTAGCGCCGCAGCCAGCGCCCGAGTGGCGTGATCCGGTGATCCTCGTCCGTGGCCCAGGCCGCGTCCTCGGACGCGCTTGGGTCCGCGACGAGCATCGTGCGCAGCTTCACCAGCGTGAAGAGCGCCCCGTCCTTCCCGACACGGGTTTGGCGGAAGATCGCAGGTCCGGGGCTGCTCAGGCGGATCGCCAGCATCAGAACCGCCAGCAGGGGCATGGAGACGAGCAGCAGCAGGGCGGACATCAGCACCATCGTGATTCGTCGGGCTACGTCTGTCAGGATCCGGCGCTGTTGCTCGTCGCGCTCGAAAAGGAACCATGCCGGCGTAAGCTCAGTCAACGGCACCTTCTTGAACTCCGCCTCGTAATAGGTGAGCAGGTCGCGAACCCGCACGCCCCGGCGTCCGAGGGCCTCCGCGGCGGCGACCACGGGGGGCGCGTGCGCGCCAGCACGGTCCAGCACCAGCACCGTCGCGCGTGCGTGACGGATGGTCTCGGCGAGCACGTCAGCGGTGAGCGGTGAATATGCGCCTCTGGCGCCCACGAGGCTCGCCTCCGGGCTGCGGACCAGCTCGTGTTGAAGTTCGCGCAGGCTGTCGGCCGTGCCGACGAAGTAGACGCGGCGCAGCGCCAACCGCATGCGGATCTCCAGATCACGCACGAGCCCGGCGCTGACCAGGGCCAGGGCGCCCAGGCCAAATGGCAGCAACTCGACCGCGGATGACGCACCCAGCCCGAGGATCAGCGTGGCACCGGCCATCACGATCGTGCCGATGGCGGCGCCGGCGGCGGCTGCCAGGAAGTGCACGTGTGGGCCACGCCGGGCGAGCGCGCCGTCGATCGACTCGAATACCAGCCGTGCGACGAGCGTCGCCAGCAATGCCGGCAGCAGCAGTGCCGGCCAGAGCGTCGAATCGATGTCATGCACGACTAGCGGGGCGGCGACGGCGAGCCCCAGGACCACGGTCATGCCCGCCGCCGGTAGGCGGCCGATCGGCCAGCTCGAGCGGCTGCGGTAGGTCCGCTCGTCGACGGCTCCGGGCTGATTCGGCTCTGCCGAGGACGGGAGCGGGGCCAGCGGGGTCGGGTCAGTGCTCACCGGGCCGCCTCGGTGCTCTTGAGCGCCTGTTGCAGCGCAGGCTCGAGCGGATCGAGCCTCAGGGCGCGACGGTAGGACGCAAGCGCGGTCGCGTGGTCGTCTGCGCGTGTCGCGATGTCTCCGAGGAGCGCGGGCGGCACGTAGTTCTCCGGCTCGAGTTGCTCCGCTCGGAGCAGCGCGTCGCGCGCTGCCGCATAGTCGTTCAACCGGGCGTAGGCGGATGCAACCGCGTACTGCGTCTGCATCGACCACGGGTCGAGTTGCTCTGCTGTCCTCAACTTATGCAATGCCTTCACCGGCTGCCTTGCTACGAGACCCTGTCCTGAGTTGCTGTATAGCGCTGCCACATATTGCCGTCCGAGGCTGGCGGCGACCAGCGCGAGCACGCCGAGCGCTGCTATCAGGGTGGCCTGCTCGCGGCGGGTGCGCGGCGACGCGGCGCTATCGGCGGCCGGGACGGAGGTGCCGGCGTCCAGCTGCGGGGCCGGCGCGACCAGCACTGCCGCAGCCAGCATCGCCATCCCCGCGAGCCCCGGTATGTCGTAGAGCCAGTCGACGCTCGTGGCGGCCAGCCACGCCGTGAACATGCCAAGCGCCGCGATCTTCAGCGCTGGGTCACCGCTCGCTAGGGTTGTGCGTCGCCGCGTCAGGCCTGCTCCCAGCACCGCTAAGAGGAACAGGGAAAGCCCGATCGCGCCGCCGATGCCCAGCTCTGCGAGCATCTGCAGCTCCAGGCTGTGCGGGACGGTCACGTCCTCCAACTGGTGGCGTTTGAAATAGTACTGGTCGACGTAGTTGCCGGCACCCACGCCGGCGAGTGGGTCGTTCTTGAACTCGTCGAGCGCGATCCGCCAGAGGTCGTATCGGTAACCGCCGCCGATCGCCAGGAAGCGGTCGCTCGAGGCCTTCTCGGCCTTCAGCGCCGTAAAGTCGTGCCACTGTGTGGTGATTCGCTGGTGCTCGGTTGCGACGCCGGCGACAACGACGAAGAGCGCCGCCGTCAGCAGCCCGCGGCCCAGGTCTCGCACGAGCCGGTCGCGCCGTTCGGGCGCGAGGCGCTCGCTGACCGCCGAAGCGGCCCACTTGAGCGCAAATCCGAGCAGAGCCGCGCCTAGCAATGCGAGACCCGCTCGCTGGATCGCGCTGCCGCTGGGGGCGAGCAGCTGCGATGGCCCGGTGGAGCTGTACACGCCGAGTGTCCAGTGGGCCGCCGCGCCTACGCCAGCGAGCACGATCAGCAGGTTCACACCGCGGCGCGTCCGGCCCGGCGCTGCGATCAAGACCAGCACAACGGTCGCGATCGTGGCGAGCACGATCGCCCGTGACTGCGTGAGCGCGGCGGTGCTGGCGATCAGAGCAGCGGCGCTGATCGCCGCAGCTCGCAGCCCGCGCGTCTTTGCGGTCTCGGCCAGCCCGAGCCACGGCCAGACGCCCATCACGAGCAGGCCGGCGGTGCCATTGATGTAGCCCATCGGCGAGTCGAGCCTGCCCTGCAGGAAAGCGCCGCCACCACCGCCGGCGGCGAACTCCGCCGCCAGCACGAGCGAGCTGATCAGCGCCGGGAGGCCCAATACGGCCATCACCGCGCGGGCCGTCACACGCTGACGGATCGCAAGCAAGCCGATCACGAACAGTACGCAGTAGATCGCGATCTGGTTGGAGCTCGTCCAGGCCAAGTCACGTGACTCCCCCCAGAGAATCGAGGCGAAGCTCAGCGCGACCAGCAGCCCGAGCCCGGCGGCTGCGGCATGCCCGAAGCCCGTGGTGTGCGGAGCCTGGCCGAACGCGAGCACGACCAGCAGCACCACGGCCCCCACGCCTAGCGGGGCCCAGGAGGTGAAGCTGTAATACCCGAATGCGAGCGGCGAGAACGCGAGCGCGGCAGCGACGGCCAGGACGATCAGGTTCGGACGGTGGGGGCGTTGTGGTAGGCGGCTGCGTACGGCGCGCGGCGGGAGCTGGATGACCGGCGCGATCTGCTCGGTCGTGTTCATCGCCGGCGGGCGAGGGCCAGTCCGCCTGCGGCGCCGAGCGCGACCACTACGACCGCAGCGAGCACCATCCACAGCAGACCTGAGCCTGACCCCGGTTTGAGCACCTTGTATGCCGCCGGTACCGAGTGGGCCGTGGTCGTTGTGCTGGTACCAGGCGTGGTGACGAGATCGGGGAGCGTAACCGTGATGATGTGCCGCGGCTGGTGGTGCTTGGGCGAGGTGGTCGTCTGAGCCGCGGTGGTTGTGACCGGTGGCGTCGTCTCAGTCTGAACGGGCGGTGTCTCGGAGCTGGTCGTGGTGTGCGAGCTCGTCGAACCGCTGCCGGTGTGTTTGATCCCGGAGCCGAACAGGCCACCGCTCCGGCCGCTCTCGGGCGGGGCACCGCGAGCGGTCGCCAGCGGCAGCGCGTACTCCTTCGCGACAGGGCTGCCGGGGTCGACGTGTACCGGCGAGCCCTTCGACGCTGATGCCGTTGCCGGCAACGCCAGCACGCACATGGCGCAGACGACCGTCAGCAGTAGGCAGGCACGGACGCTGTGGCGCATCGCACGACTATGGTAGACCCGCCCTCGATGACTGATCCCTGGCTATTTCGCGCTGAGGTGTCGCTGATCGTCGGCGCGCTGGTGGTGATCGTCCTCTGGCGGCTGATGTTGGGTCTCGACCGGCGCGGCTTCACGGCCTCCTACGGGCTGCCGGTGTGTGCGGGCTTCGGCCTGCGGCTGCTCGCCGTCGCGGTTGCGGCCGCCATTCCGGCGATCGGCCACAAGTTGACGACGACCGATGAGGCGTCCTTCATGGCTACGACAAGGGCGCTGGCCGCGCTGCCGCTGAGCAGCTCGAAGTGGCTGAGCATGACCGTGCATTGGACCGAGGTGATCCCGTGGGCGCTGACCTACAAGGTCATCGGTTACTGCGGCTCGTTTCCGCTACGGCTCGAGCAGATCGGGCTGAGCCTCGCGGCGGTGATCGGCATCAGCGCCACAGCCGGCAAGGTTGGCGGCCGTCGGGCCGGCTTGATCGCGGCCTGGATCGCGGCGGTCGAGCCGTCGAGCGTCTACTTCTCGGGCCTGCTGCACCAGGAGTCGCTTTGCATGGTGGGCGAGGCTTTGCTGATCGCCGCGCTCGTGGACGCTTGGCTGCGCGACAGACCAGCATGGCGGCCGGTGTGCGTCGGGCTGCTCGGCCTCGGGCTGATTTTCGGCACGCGCTCGTACATGGCGTTCTTTGCCGCAGTCGCTGTCGTGCTGGTCCTGATCGGCGCGGCGGTCTGCCGCCGGGTTGGTCTGTCGCGCGGCCTCGCAGGTCTGACGGCGGTGGCCGTTCTCGTCGGCTTTGCAGGCATCCTGGCCGCGCCACACGTCGTGCCGGGGAGCCTCGCCAACCTCCAGCACCAACTCAACCTACCGTACCCGGGCGCGAACCTGCCGCTGCCGCACACGACGGTCACCAACTCCGGCGGACTCTTGAAGACGGCCGTCCTGCGCAGCATCGACCTCTTGCTCAGGCCGTTCCCCTGGCAGATTGGTAGCGCCGCCCAGAAGGCGGCCGTCGTCGGAACGCTCGTGTGGTACCTCATGGTCATCGTCGTGCTGGTACTGGCTGTTCGCCAGGGCCTTGACGGTCGCCTGGCACCGGTCCTGATCCTGGTCGCGTGTGAGACGGTCGGGTTCGCCCTGACGCTCGTCGACGCCGGCGAGGGCTTCCGGCATCGGGTGAACCTGGTGCTGCTGCTGGCAATGCCGCTCGGTGTCCTGCTCGACCGCTGGTGGCGTGCTCGCGCCCAACGAAGATCGGTGGCGACATGACTGCCGCCCGAACCGCGCGCGTGGTTACGATCGGTGCGTTCGCCGGCCTCGTGATCGCGCTCGGCTTCGCGTTCGCGATGCCGACCAAATACGTGACGACGACGCCATTGTCGGCCCCGTCTCGCGTCCAGCTCTACGGCGCTCTGGCACAGCAGAACCAACGGCCCCACGCAGGCCCGACCGCGACTACGGTGCGCGAGAAGTCGCCACGCACGGAGCGCGACGCGCTCCTTGGCCTGATCGCCGGCGGCCTCTTGGCGTTTGCACTGGTCACGACGGGGCGGCGAGAACTGGGCGGGAGCGGCTGACGTGGCACGCGTCCTGCAAATCGTCACCGAGTTGGTTGTTGGCGGAGCGTCGCTGACGATGCTCGACTTCGCCGAGGACCTTGCGAGCGAGCACGAGCTGCACATAGCCCACGGACGACTCGAGGATCCCGCCAACGCCGCCGTCGCCAGAGCGCGGGAGCGCTTCCCGACCTATGAGGTGTCACGGCTGGCGCGTCCGCTCGCCGCGCGAGACGACGCTGCGGCAATTCGCGACCTTCACGCGCTCTGCCGGTTGATCGGACCGGACGTGATCCACACGCACAGCTCAAAGGCGGGCTTCCTCGGTCGAATCGGGGCCCCGCCCGAGACCCCGGTACTCCTGCACACGATCCACGGCTGGGGCCATACGCCACTTGATGGCCGGCTTCGGCGCGCTGCGCTGATCAACGCCGAGCGGCTCGCGGCCCGGCGGACTACCAAGCTGATCGCCGTCTCACGTGCAGTGATGGAGGAGGGGGTCACGCTGCACATCGGCCGTCCCGCTCAGTACGAGGTGATCGGCGCGCCCGTGGACACGCGCCCGCGCAACCCAGACTTCACCGCGGCCCGGGCCGCGGCCCGGGCCACGCTGCGCATAGCACCGGATGCGGAGGTGGTCGGCTGGGTCGGGCGGTTCAGCGCCCAGAAGGATCCGCGAACGCTCGTCGACGTGGTCGCACGGCTGTTGGGCGCGCGCGATAGCACCACCGTGGTGCTGGTCGGTGACGGGCCGGACCGCGCCCTGGTGCAACGCGGGCTCGCCTCGGAGGTCGCGACCGGCCGAGTGCGACTGACCGGTGCGCACGACGACGCGCGAGCGCTGTACCCGGCGTTCGACGTGCTGCTCCACACGAGCCTCTGGGAGGGCCACCCGCGCGTCGTGCGGGAGGCGCTCGCCGAACGGATTCCGGTCGTCGCCGCGCGAGTCGGCGCCGCGGGCGTGATCTCGGGGGAACCCCGTCTTGGCGCAGAGGTGATGCCTGGTGCGGTGGAGGCATTCGTCGACGCGTTGGCGAGGATCCTTGAGTCGCCCACACTCCGGGCTCCGATCGACGGGGTCGCGCTCGCGCCACTGCGCGCCGCGGCGCGCGAGCCGTATCGCCTAATGCGAGAGCTCTACTGGGCCACGCTTGCCAACGCCGGCGGCGAGCGTCCTGAGCGCGACGCGCGCGTCCCATAGCGCCACGAGCTCTAAAGCTCCGAGCACCGACAGCGCGGTGAAGACCAGCACCGTCTGGTGCGCGGCCACAGAAGCGGCGCCGCCGATGATCGCGGCCGCCGCCAGCGAGCACTTGACGAATTCTGGGCCGAGGCGTGCGGACACGCCTGCAGATCGCAGCTGGAAGACACCAGCGACGCACCCGATCACACGCGCGGCAACCAGCACGGCTATCAACCAGACCGGCTTGCCGAACGCCATCCACAGCGCTGCGCCGAGCACCCACGGGACGGTCATCCACGCCCATGTCAGTAGGGCGCCGCGCGGGCGCCCGGCGGCCATCATCCCACCCGTAAGCACGTTGATCTGACCCAGGAATACGTAGCAGGCCGCGTAGCAGGCGGTGAGCGGCCAGGCGCCGTGCCAGCGCGCGCCGAACAGCCATGGCAGCCACCACGGGCAGGTGAGGCCGACGAAGCCCTCGGCCGCGATCAGAATCGCCGCAGCAGCTCGCGCGACCTCCTGTATCGCCTCGCCCAAGCGCTCCGGACCGGCCGTCCGCGCGAACGCGGGGAACGCGATGCGCTGCAGCACGAGCACGGCGACGCCCGGGTAGGACAGGATGCTCGAGCTCGTGATTGCCAGCCCCAGCAGGCGCGTGTGAGCAAAGCTGAAGGCAACCATCGGCACCACGCCCTCTGCGAGCACGCAGAGCGCCACGCCCGAGCCAGGCACGGCGAACCGCAGGATCGATCCGACATCCGCCGTGCGTGCGCCGAGCCACGGGGTCGGGCGGGTGTGCCGCCGCCACAGGACGAGCGTCGGCAGGCCCTGGATCGCGAGCGCAAGCATCACGCCCGGCAGTCCGAGGCCGCCCAGCACAAGCGCCACCGCGAGCACCGTGAACGTCACCTGGTCGAGCACCTCGCCGGCGCCTATCAGCCGGTACTCGAGCCGGCGCTCCATCAACGCCGAGGGCAGCGCCCGCGACACGTACACGTAGCCGCACACGCCCGATGCGGCGCACATCAGGAGCGGCGAGTGCAGAGCCGTCAAGCGCGACACCGGCAGCATCGCGACCACGGCGATCAACAGCCCTAGCCGTCCGACGACCTGCATCAGGTAGGCCCCGGAGCGCAGCAGCCCCGGTGACGGCTCGGCCGACGCGATAACCGCGCCGAGCAGCTTCGAGCCGAGGTACTGGTCCATGAAGTTGGCCAGGAACAGTGCGACGCCGTAACTCGCCCAGTTGGCGGGCCCCAGATGCCGCACCAAGAGCGTCGTGGCTCCCAGGTTGATCAGGCCGACGAACAGGTAGCGCGCCGCCAGAGCGGCCGCGCCCGACGAGGCTCGCGTCGCGGTGCCGGCCGGCGGATCGCTGTTGCTATCGGGCGAACGACACCCCCGGCTCGAGCCGCATGGCGAACGCCGCGAGCAGCTTCGCGGTGTTCTCGAGATCCTCGATGCTGCCCATCTCGACCGATGAGTGCATGTAGCGCAGCGGCACCGAGACCAGTCCCGTGGGGATTCCGGCGCGGCTCGTCGTGAACGCGTCCGCGTCGGTGCCAGTGAAGCGCGAGGCCGAGCTGATCGTGTAGGGAATCGATTCTGCTTCCGCCGCCTCGTACAGCAGCTCGAAGACCCGCGGGTGCAGGGCCGAAGCGCGCTGGAGCACGGGGCCGGAGCCGAGATCGTGTTCGGTTGTCTGTCCGAGCTCGACCCCGGGCGTGTCCGTCGCGTGGGTCACGTCGATCGCGATCGCGACGTCAGGCCGGTGGCGGAAGGCGGATGTCTGCGCTCCCTTGAGCCCGATCTCCTCCTGCACGACGGCTAGCGCTAGGAAGTCCCCGGGGGCGCCGCCGCCCTCGCTGACGAGCTGCGCGGCCCGGGCGGCTACGTAACAGCCGATGCGGTTATCCAGCGCACGCGAGACCACGCGGCCGTTGGGGAACTCGAGCGGCTCCGCGTCGATCACACCGGTATCGCCGATCCGCACGCGTTCCTTCGCCTCATCGCCGGACGCGGCGCCGATGTCGA
>Ga0307374_10004035_pt1 | contig 24676 bp, 23 predicted proteins | sample OX3MG_FD_202532 | JGI IMG/M metagenome (GOLD analysis project Ga0307374, IMG submission 202532) | Soil microbial communities from Risofladan, Vaasa, Finland - OX-3 | ecosystem: Environmental > Terrestrial > Soil > Coastal area > Acid sulfate soil | place: Finland: Risofladan, Vaasa | collected... | reverse complement strand
AGCGAATGGATCACCCGGTGGTGCATGTTTGTTGGGAGGACGCGGCGGCCTACGCCGAGTGGGCCGGCAAACGGCTGCCGACCGAAGCGGAGTGGGAGTTCGCCGCTCGCGGCGGACACGACCGCCAACGCTACGTCTGGGGCGACAAGCTGATGCCCGAAAAGCATTGGCAGGCCAATATCTGGCAAGGGAGCTTTCCCAACAAGAACACGGCCGACGACGGCTACGAAACCACCGCGCCTGTGGCCTCGTTCAAGCCTAACGACTTCGGCCTCTACGACATGGCGGGCAACGTCTGGGAATGGTGTGCCGACTGGTATCGTCCCGACTATTACCGCGACAGTCCGCGCCGCAACCCGCAGGGCCCCGCGGACAGCTTCGATCCGCAAGAGCCGGGCGTGCCGAAGCGCGTGCAGCGCGGCGGGTCGTTTCTCTGCTGCGATCAATACTGCGTCCGCTATCGTCCTGGCGCGCGCCATCACGGCGCGGTCGATAGCGGCGCCTCGCACACCGGCTTTCGTTGCGTGAAAGATGCATCCAGCAAGTGATGATGATTTCGAGCGTCGCTGTTCCATCGCCGGCAAACGGGAGGATGGCCTTCCCAGGCCGTCTCGTTCGTTCCTGGGCGGCCTAGGAAAGCCATCCTCCGGCCGCCTCTCGCGACGCAGCTTTCTGGCCACGACCGCCGGCGCGGCGGGCCTGAGTGTCTTGCCGCAGCATGCCCGCGGCGACGACAAAGCCGTGCCCCGCGTGGCGTCGATCAACTCGATCTTCCGCTACAAGTCGCACGCCTACCACGTCGACGGCCGCTTCGTCCACGGCTACACGCGAGACGGTTTCCACCATCAGCCGCCTTTCCGGCTCGTGCGGATGTATAACGACCAGTACCCCGACGACGACCTGGGCCGCGAGTTCTGCCGCCGGCACCAGATCGAGCGGTGCGAGACCGTCGCCGAGGCGTTGGGCGGCGACCGCCTCGATGTCGATGCCGTGCTGTTGGTTTGCGAGCATGGCGACTATCCGCTGAACGAGTTCGGGCAAATCCTTTACCCGCGATACGAGCTGTTCCAGCAGATCGTCGACGTGTTTCGCCGCGGCAAGCGGAGCGTGCCGGTGTTCGTCGACAAGCACCTGTCTTACGACCACCGCCGCGCCGCCGAGATGGTGGCCACGGCCCACGAGCTGAAGTTTGGCCTGATGGCCGGCTCGTCGCTGCCGGTCACCTGGCGGCGGCCCGAGCTGGAGCCGCCGCTGGAAACGCCGTTCAGCGAGGGCCTGCTGCTCTACGGCTACGACCGCAGCATCGACGAAATCTACTGGTTCCACGCGCTGGAATCGTTGCAGTGCATGCTCGAACGCCGCCGCGGCGGAGAGACGGGCGTCAAGTCGGTCCAGTGCCTGGCCGGGCCGGACGTCTGGAAGGCGGGCGACGCCGGACGCTGGTCGTGGAAACTGTTTCACGCCGCGGCCGGACGCAGCCCCAGCTACAACGTCGGCGACCCGCGCGAAAACGTGCCCAAGCCCAAAGCCATCCTGATCGAATATCGCGACGGCACGCGCGGCGCGGTGCTCAACTTGCCCGAACAGTTGTCGGACATGAACTTCGCCGGCCTGGTGGTGGGCCGCGACGGACCGGTTTCGACCGACTTCTTTTTGCCCGGTCCGCCGGGAGCGCGGTTTTTCGATCCGCTGGTGGCGAACATCGAGAAGTTCTTCGCCGGCGGCCGGCCGCCGTATCCCGTCGAACGGACCTTGCTCACCAGCACGCTGCTCGACCTGGCCTTGCACTCGTTGGCCGACGGCAGCCGCACGATCGAGAGCGAGGCCCTGACCATTCACTATCAAGCTCCGGCCGACAGCGGCTTCTTCCGCGGCCGCTACACCGACGCCGGCTGAGGCGTAGAGCGTTTTTTTCAGATCACGGGGCGGAAGGGTACGACAGCCGGCCGTTGTCGACATGCGCAAAGGCCGTCATTGCGTGCGGCTTGGCCGGGCCAGCGCCGATGATGTCATGTACTTCCCAGCCCCGCACGATGAGCGCATCCGCGACTAGCCGGCGGTGACAACGCCACGGCACCGCCTCGGAGCACATCAGGACGGTGCGGCGCTCGGCCGCCGCATCCATCAGTTCTTCCAGCGACGCAAGGAAGTCGTCGGTCGTCATGTAATCGGCGTAGCGATTGAACGAATCGACTCGCCAGGCGGTGTTGGGCGAACCGGCCAGCCGTGTATTCCGACGACCGCCCAGACCGGCGAAATGCCGGTAGTTAACGCCACGTTGCTCCAGCGCCGCGGCCAGAGCCTCCGAATTGAACTGCGGATGTGTTCGCGATGCCGGAAAGCGGCGGATATCGGCCACCAACTCGATCTTTTCGCCGCTCAGCAGATCGAGGAATTCTTCGATCGAGCGGTCCGAGTGGCCGATGGTCCAAATTGCGGGCATGGCAGTCAAAAAAAGAACGAAGCAGGGACGCGGCAATTTCGTCAGCGAAAGCGCGAAAGCGTACCAGTGACATTTGGTCGAGGTATCGAACATCAGCCCACCGGAAGACGGCGTTGTCGCCCGTTCCAGCACATCATTGCATTTCAGCCGCGCTGTCAAGCTTGGTGAAAAGATTCGGCTCGCTGCGCCGAAGTCGTCGAGCACGAAGCCCTGGCTCGAACTACGCGTCGACCGCTACGACGAGGTGACGTTGTCCCCCGAGCGCGCGACAGAGATGCCCCCGACACCTACGCGATGAGTTGCTTGACCACCTCGCCCTGCACGTCCGTCAGGCGGAAGTCGCGGCCGGCGTAGCGGTAGGTGAGCCGCTTGTGGTCGAAGCCCAACAAGGCCATGAGCGTGGCGTGCAAGTCGTGAACGTGAACGCGGTTCTCGACCGCCTGAAAGCCGAACTCGTCGGTGGCCCCGCAGACTTGCCCGCCTTTCACCCCGCCCCCGGCCAGCCAGACCGTGAAGCCGTAGTGATTGTGGTCGCGTCCGTTCACTTTGCCGGCGTTGGCCCCTTTCTGCGGCAGCTCGACGGTCGGCGTGCGTCCGAACTCGCCGCCCCAGACAATCAGCGTCTCGTCGAGCAGGCCGCGCTGCTTCAGGTCTTTGATCAAGGCCGCGATCGCCCGGTCGCACTCTCCGGCCAGGCGGCGATGGTTCACTTCAATGTCGTCGTGGTTGTCCCAGGGCTGGCCCGCTCCGTGCCACAACTGCACGTAACGCACTCCCCGTTCGATCAGCCGCCGGGCAATCAGAATCTGCCGGGCCTGCACGCCGGGGCCGTACATGTCGAGGATGTACTGCGGCTCGCGGCTGGTATCGAAGGCGTCGGCGGCGTCGCTCTGCATGCGATAGGCCAGCTCGAAGCTGTGAATGCGGGCCTCCAAGGCCGGGTCGTGGTCGCGCGTGTCGAGATGCCGGCGGTTCAACTCGGCCAGCAGGTCGAGCTGCCGCCGCTGGTCGGCTGGCGAAACGTCGTGGTTCTTGACGTTCTCGATCAGCTTCTCGATCTCTTTGTGCTGCGAATTGATGTACGTGCCCTGATAGACGCCGGGCAAAAAGGCCGATTGCCAGTTCTCGGCGTCCTTGATGGGATATCCGCCCGGACACATGGCGATGAAGCCGGGCAGATTCTGGTTTTCGGTGCCCAGGCCGTAGGTGACCCACGAACCCATACTGGGACGCACCAGCCGCGATTCGCCGCAATTCATCAACATCAGCGACGGCTCGTGGTTCGGCACGTCGGCATGCATCGAGCGGATGACCGCGATCTCGTCGATGCACTCGCCCACGTTGGCGAACAACTCGCTCACCTCGATGCCGCTCTGGCCGTACTTGTTGAACTTGAACGGCGAGGGGAAGGCCGCGCCGGTTTTGCGTTCGGTCCGCAAGTTCTCGGTCGGCAGGTTTTGCCCGACGTATTTCGCCAGCGAGGGCTTTGGATCGAAGGTATCGACATGGCTCGGCCCGCCGTTCATGAAGAGGTGAATCACGTGCTTGGCACGGGCGGGGAAATGCGGCTCCTTGGGTGCCATCGGATTGGCATAGCCCGTGGCCGCCTCCGCCGGCGTCAGCCAGCCTTCAGCCGAAAGGACACCGGCCAGGCCCAGCAGGCCCAGGCCCATGCCGGACCGCGCGAGCAGCTCGCGGCGCGAAAAACACGAAGGACAATCGTTGTGATGCATCTGGGCGGGGATATTTTAGGCTGCCAGTGGCGAATACCTAATTCTACACCGCGAGCGACACTTTTTGCAGTTCGCAAGCCAACCGGTTTTTTTCCGGAGTGATTGGGCGGGCATGGGCAACAAGCTTTTCGGGTGAGCCCATCGGCTTGAACCGCCGATGCCGCGGGCGTAATCTGCTGGCATGACGCTCGCCGCCCTCTCTGAGCTCCCAACCGACGCCGCTCTCTCCACCGCGCAGTCCCGTACACCTCGAACGCATCGGTGCGAGGCTTGCGGCGCCCCGCTCGACGCGCTCGACCGTTTTTGCCAGGCCTGCGGCGCGCCGCACAAGACCGCCGCGCTCGCCGCGCCGCCGGCCGCGGCGCAAAAGCGGTTTCGCTGCGAAGGCTGCGGCGCCGAGACGCTCATCCCCGCCGACACGCGGAGCTTCACCTGCCCCTTCTGCGATTCCAACTACGTCATCGAGCTGCCGGAGCAGGCCGTCCACCGCCAACCGCCGGAGTTCGTGATTGGGTTTGCCGTCGCCCCCGACGACGCTTTGCTGATTTTCCGCCGCTGGCTGGCCAACGGCAATTGGTTTCGGCCAGGCGACCTGACGCAGGCGCGGGCCGAAGAGAAGCTTCGCGGGGTCTATTTGCCGTTCTGGTCGTTCTCGATGCTCGCCGCCAGCGCGTGGTCTGCCCGCATCGGCGAGTATTGGTACCGCACCGAGACGTACACCGCCGTGGAAAACGGCAAAACGGTCACCAAGACACGCACCGTGCAAGAGACCGAATGGTGGAATCTGTCGGGCAGGCACCAGGAGTATTACAGCGGTTACTTGGTGTCGGCCAGCCGCGGCCTGCCGCAGGCCGATGCCCAGCGAATCGGTCCGTTCCAACTCGCGGCGCTGAAGCGCTATCAGCCCGCGTTTTTGGCCGGCTGGTCGAGCGAGGAATACTCGGTCGAGCGTGATGCCGCGCTCGCCATCTGCCAGCAAGAATTCGCGCGCCGCGAAGAGCGCGGCGTGGCGGCGTTTTTGCCCGGCGATACGCATTCGGGGCTGCACGTCGAGACCTCCTTCAGCCAGGTCAATTCCGACCTGGTGCTGCTGCCGGTCTACGTGTTGAGCTACCGCTACCACGACCGCCTGTTCCGATTTCTGCTGAACGGGCAAACGGGCCATTGCACGGGCGACAAGCCGATTTCCGCCCGGCGGATTGCGGCCGTGGTCGTGGCGGCGATCGTTGCCGTGGCGGTGGTGGTGGGCGCGTTGCTCGTGGCGGGAGCCCATTGAACGCATGAGCCCCGTGTTGCAAAAGTGCCCGGTGTGTCAGGCGCTGCTCGACGAAGAGGACCTGTTCTGCGGCAATTGCGGCGCCGAGGCGCCGGCTGCCGAGGCGCGGCAGGCCGACGCTTCACGGGCTTTCACCTACAACTTCCGCTGCTCGGCCTGCGGCGCCTCGATGAGCTACGACGCGTCGGCGGGCCGGTTGCGGTGTCCGTTTTGCGGCTCGGAGGATCTCTCCAAGCAGGCCGATGCCAAAACGATCTCGCCCACGCGGGTGGTGCCGTTTGTGATGACGCGCGACCAGGCGGTGGCTGCGATGCGTGCCTGGCTCGGCCGCGGTTTTTGGCGGCCCGGCGATCTCGCCCAGCAGGCGATGGTCGTGTCGATGACGCCCGTCTATGTGCCCTGTTGGGTGTTTCAGGCCACCACGCACACGTTCTGGGCGGCCGACACCGGCCAAACTCCCGGCGGAGCGAGGGGCCAATGGTTTCCGCTCTTCGGCGAGCATCGCGGCCGGCACGAAGGACTGCTGGTGGCCGCCAGCGGCGCGCTGACGCCGGCCGAGACGACGGCCATCTCGCCGTTCGACCTGTCGAAAGGCGTCGAGCCCGGCGGCGTCGACCTCGACAACATCACGGTCGAACAATTCGCAGTGCCGCGCAAGTACGCGCGCCCCTTGGCACGGGCGGGCCTGGAAGGACTGGAACAACTGGCCTGCCGGCAATACGTGCCAGGCCGCTGCCGCAACCTCAAGGTCAACGTCCGGCTCGAAGGACTGTCGAGCGAGCCGGTGCTGCTGCCAGCGTGGATCATGGCTTATCGGTATCGCGATCGCGTGTTCCGTTTTCTGCTCAACGGTCAAACGGGCGCGGCCACCGGGCAGGCGCCCGTCTCTTATCGCAAGATTGCCCTCGCGGTGGGCATCGCACTGGCCGCGGCCGTGTTGATTGCCCTGGCCGCACTGAGCCGGTGACAGTGCCGCGGAGGATGGCCTTCCTAGGCCGTCCAGGCACAACACCCTACTTGACGGCCTAGGAAGGCCATCCTCCGACGTTAATACTCATCCTTGCCCAGCAGCTTCTCCTCGGCCTTGTCGGCCTGCCAGGCGACCGCCGTCAACACGCGGCTCACGGACAGCGGGTCGATGGTCTCGGCGAGTTGATTGGCGCCCAGCACGATCATGGCTTGTCCGCCCGCGTCGGCGATGGCGAACGCGCCGTGGACCAGGTTGGCGTTGTACCGCAGCAACGCGGTGGCGGTGCGGTCGCTGGCGGGACCACAGGTCGATGAATACGCCACGATCGGATGGCCTTCCGGGTCTTGGCGGCCGAAATCAACGGCGACCACCTGCCGCCGCAAAGCGCCGATCGGCACGGTTATCTGCCACCGATCGCCCGATTCTTGCACCTGATAACCGGCCGCCTGCGCCACTTGGCGGACCATCGCTTTCGGATCCTTGGTGATCGGAACGGCCGTCGCGGGCGCCAACGCGGCGAAATCGTCGCCGCCCTGGGCCGCAACCGGGGCCTGTGGCCGCGCCGCCGACGGCGGTGGGGGCGTCGTCGCCTGCATCGCCTGCTGAATCATGCCGGGCATCATCATGCCGAACCCCGCGCCCATGCCCATGCCCATCGCGCCGGCGTCGCCACCGCCGCGCTCGGCCAGCTTCGACATGCTCTGCGCCGCCTGGAATTTCATGAAGGCGTTCAGATCGCCCACCGCGCCCATGGCGCTGCGGGCGTCGATGGCCTTCTGCACCTCTTCCGGCGGAGTGATGGCGCCGATGAAAAAGTCGACCAGCTCCAGACCGTACTTGCCGAAGTCGGTGGCCAGCTTGGCCCGCGTGCCGGAGGCGATCTCATCGTACTTCGCGGGCAGCTCCAGCAGTCCGATGCCGAGCGAACCGAGCAGATCGTTCAAGCGGGCGACAATCAGGTCTTTGAGAAACGCGCCGATCTCGTCGGTGGTGAACTTGCCCTGCGTGCCGACGAGCGTGTTGACGAGCAGCGCAGCGTCGGCCACGCGGAACGAGTATTTGCCGAAGCTCCGCAGGCGGACCATGCCGAAGTCGGCGTCGCGGAACGTGATCGGCTGCCGCGTGCCCCACTTCTGATCGACGAACGTCTGTTTGCCGATGAAGTAGACCTGCGCCTGGAAGGGGCTCTTTTCCCAGGGCAGCGTCAACAGCCGCGTGATGACCGGCACGTTGGCCGTGGTCAGCGTGTGGCGGCCGGGCGGGAACGAGTCCATCGCCTTGCCGTCGCGGAAAAAGATCGCCTCCTGATTCTCCTGCACGATGAGCTGCGCGCCGAACTTGATGTCGGCCGTCCCCTGTGGCGGAACCCGTTCGACCAGCGAGCGGTTCGCTTCGTCCAGAAACTCGATGACTTCCAATCGTTGTGCCATGACTAGCTGGCCTCAGGGTGGTTTGCGACGAGTCGTTTCAGCAGATCGCCGCGCTCGTCGCAGGCGCGGTCGAGTCGGTCGAGTGCCTGTTCGGCTTCGGCCAGCTTGGCGTCGACGGCCGCCGGTTGCCCAACCGCCGGCGATTGCCCGGCCCATCCGTCGACGAGCGTGCGGAAGGCCGCCACCTGGTCGACCAACGTCAGGTCGTGCTGATAGACGTGTTCCAGCAAGGCGGCGTCGACCTGCCGTGCGTCGAACAAGCCGCTATAGCCCCGCACGGCGCCGCGGATTCGGCCGATGACGCGGTCGAGCTTGCCACGCAACTGGTCGATGCGCGGCAGCGGCCCGATCTGGCCGGCCTCGGCCAGCGAGCGGGCAACCGCCTCGACGGGCCGCTTCGCCCGGTCGAGCTCCGCGGCCAGGTGTTCGCGCAGCAAAGCATCGCTGTCGCGACGCTCCTCGCGCTCGAAATAACCGCGAAAGCCGGGCAGCCGGCGCAGTAAATCGACGACGTGCCCGCCGCCGCTGGATGGACCGCTCATGCTCACGCTTCCGGGGCTGATGCCAGTTGCCGCCTGCCGCGATTGTAAGCGTTGCGATGCACGGCGGCAACGCAATCAACACCGGCGGCGCATCTCCCTAGATCGATCGACTCGCAGAAATCGCTTGCCCAAGCCGCCTGTGCTACATTCTGCTCTGCACGGGTGGTAATGTGAGGGCTTACGGGCACACGACGCAAAGCCAAATAGCCGGAGGGTAACCAAATGCTCAACAGAATGCTGGTCCGTGCCTCTTTGGCCTTCGCGGCGATTGCCTGCTGGCAGGTGCAACTTCAAGCAGACGGGCCGAAGGCGGCCGCAAAAAACGGCAGCCGGCCCGGCTGGCTTGACGGCGCGGAGGTGGTCGATCTGACGCATCCCTTCGACGAGCAGACGATCTACTGGCCCACCGAAGCGGGCTTTCGGCTTCAGAAGGGGCCGGCGGGAAAGACGCCCAAGGGCTACTTCTATGCCGCGAATCGCTTTGCTTCCGCCGAACATGGCGGCACGCACATCGACGCCCCGTATCACTTCAATAAAGACGGGCGGACCGTGGACGAGGTTCCGCTCAAGCAACTGATGGGCGAAGCCGTCGTGATTGACGTCGGCGACCCCTGCGCCGACCATCCCGACTACGAGGTAGGCATCGCCGACCTGCGCCGCTGGGAAGAACAGCACCATCGGCAATTGGCCGATGTGATTGTGCTTCTGCGGACCGGTTTTGGCCGCCGCTGGCCGAAACGCAAGGCGTATCTCGGCACCGATGAAACCGGCCCCGACGCGGTGGCCAAGCTCCATTTTCCTGGGCTGGCGCCGGAAGCGGCCCAGTGGCTGGTGGAACGCCGGCTGATCAAGGCCATCGGCATCGACACGGCCAGCATCGACCACGGGCAATCGACTCGCTTCGGCAGCCACGTCAAGCTGTTTGAGCACAACGTGCCGGTCTTCGAGAACCTGGCCAATTTGGAAGAACTGCCCGACGAAGGCTTTTCCGTCATCGCGCTGCCGATGAAAATCAAGGGTGGAACTGGCGCACCATTGCGGATTGCGGCTATCGTGTCAAAGCAGGCCTTGGACAGGTGAACCGCCGTCAGAACTCCTATCAGCGCTACAGCCGGACTGCTGAGTGTGAAGTCCCCGTTGCGGCTTGTGTGGCGACGCCTTGACGGTCCTAACCGTGTTCGATACTTGATGGACGGTCCGACCATTACCATTCGGGCCGCATATACCAGCCCATCGCAGGACTACCACCATGGCGAAGAAGAAAGCCGCCGCGAAAAACAAGTCGATCTCCAGGCCCTCGCCCCGTCAGACCCAAGCGAAGTCGGAGCACGTGCCGAGCGAAAGCACGTTGGCAACGAAGCCGGCGGGTCCACAGCCGCCTTCGGCGGAGATGTACGTCTATCGGCACGAGGTCGAGAGCAATCCGGCCCATGCGCCGCTGATCGTGGACATTCCCATCGCCGCGGGACGCGGCGAGCGGCCAAGCCGGCCGTCGTTTGTCGGCTTCACCGCCGAGATGAACGAAGAGCAATGGCCGGATCAATTCACCTTTCGCATCCTCTCGCTCGAAGGCGCCACGGTCCGCGTGATGATCAGCCGCATCGACCAGGGTCCGCAAGAACGGACCTGGGGAGCGAAGCTGATCGTTCACGTGCTCGTGATCGCCGACGCGGTTTGATGACGGCTTCCACTTGGCGCCGAGCACGACTCCCGCCGGCGGCCGAGATTCGGTATAACTTCATAGCGAGTTGCAGGCATACGGTAGGGGTCCGTCCTTCAGACGCGCTCAATGAGGCTAAAGCCGTGAGCTACTTGATCGGAGTCGACGTCGGCGCGACGACCACCACCCTGGCCGTCGGTAACGATCGGGGCGAGGTCCTGCAGGTTGCCAGCCAGTTTCCAACTCGCTCGGAACAAGGCCCGCGGGAAGTGACCCAGACCATCGTCGAACAGGCGGTGGCGACCATCCATTCGCTGGGCGGATCGATCGACGACGTGGCGGCCGTGGGACTGGCCACGCCGGGGCCGGCAACCGTCGACGGCGTGCTGCTCAAATCGCCGAATCTCGATCCCACGAAATGGGACAAGTTTCCGATCCGGGCGGAGCTGGAAAGAGCTTTCCAAGACCGTCGCCCGGGGCTTGGTGTGCGCTATCTGGGCGACGGGCAGGCGGCAGCCCTGGGCGAATTCGCAATCCGCGGCCGGTCGATGAAATGGGAGCAAGCGGCGGCGCCGACCTTGTCTGACGAAACCCTGCCCGGAGAACCCAACACCATGCCCAAGCAACATAAGGCGCAACGACCCACCAAGCGGACGACGGCGGACGAACGGCCGCCGAGCGAGCGCGATTGCGGAATCTATGAACAACACATCCTGCGCGGCGAGACACAACAGCAAGTCGCCGCGGCGCACGCCTTGTCGCAGCAGCGAGTGGCCCAAATCGCCGCGCGTGTCGAAGCCCGGCTCGCTGGCCACCCCGAACATCCGCTGGCCCAAAGCCTCAGGCTGCGCTGCGCGCGGCGCTGGGAAACGCTGTGGGACGATCTCGAAAAACTCGCCCGGTTCATGACCGGCACGCCGATTCGCAGCGTGGTGTTCATCGAAGCCGAGGCCCTGATGCGGCTGGTCAACGAAAGTATTGGCAAGCGGCGCGAGTTCCGCCTGGCCGACGTCGATCGGCTTCCGTTCGGCAACAAGATCATCGCGGCTTGAACAGCGCGGCGTCGAGGATCGACCAGAGGTGGATGACCCAGCCGAGCAGCACAATCCAGAGCACGGCGGCCAGCACGAAATGCGTCAATGCCATCAACGGCCGGCCCTGAACCAATTGGCCCAGTCCGGGAATAAAGAAGCTGCAAATTGCGGCAAGCACGTTGCCGGCCGAACCCTGTCCGGTCATGCGAGGAAATGTGTGGCTAGAGTTGAGTGGTCAACATGATAGCCCTATTCGTCACCCTAAGCGAAATCTTGCGTCAACGGCGTTCGTCGTGCTCACTTCGGCGTCTCCGCCGCCCGCAGGTTGCGAAACGAGATGTCGGTCGTCGGGTCGTGGCCCTGGATAAGAATCGTGCCAGGCTCGGTGCGCAAACCTTCGCGCGGATTTTCGCTGGGCGCTCGATTGTCGGTCCAATCGGTCACCTGCTGCCCGTTGACCCAGACGGCGACGTGGTTGCCCGTGGCCACAATGGTCTTATAAAACCATTCGAAGTCGTTCGACACCACCTTGCGGGCCTTCTGGCGGCGGTAGATGGCGCCGGTGCCGAAGTCGAGCGGCCGCGTGCGATCGTTGTCGGCATAGCCGTTGTGAATCTGGCTCTCGTAACCCATCCACCAGTCGCCCGGAATGCTGCGAAAAAAGATCCCGCTGTTGCGTTTTTCGCCGTTCACGAACACTTCGAGCTGCAACACGAAGTCGCCGTATCGCAGGTCGGTTTCGAGCTGACCGGGGCCGTTCTTCACGTTCAGCTCGCCGGCCGGCGTGACGCTGAACTTGCTCTTTTTGCCGGGATATTCCTTCCAGCCCGAAAGGTCGCGGCCGTTGAGAATCGGTTTCAGTCCCAGCGGACGCAGCTTGACGTTGCGGAACTCGACCGGGCCTTGATTGAGCTGCAGGCCGATGTAACCGCGTCGCACGGGCGTGGCATCGGTGTAATCGAGCACGACGTGGCCGTCGAGCGTGACGACAAAGTGCCCGCCTTGGGCTGTGACGTCGTAGGCTTGCCATTGGCCGGTCGTTTGGCCGTGGTCGCCCTTCTGACGCTTGACGAAACTGCCGGTGGGGAAGGGATTGTCGTCGGCCGCGATGTTCAGTTCATAGCAGTCGGCCGCCGGATCGGCCGGTTTGGCCGCGGTGCGCAAAAAAACGCCGCTGTTGGTCTTTTTGTCGGCCCGGAACTCCAGCTTGAGCTGATAGTCGGCGAATTCGCTGGTGGTGTTGAGCAACCCCTGATCGCCTTGAGAAACGGCGATGGCCCCGTCGTTGACGTGCCAATTCGCATGGTTGTTCGGCTGCCAACCGAACAGCGTCTCACCATCGAACAGCAGCATCCAGCCTTCGGCCAACTCTTCGGGCGAAAGCGTGTTTTGTGGCGAGGTTTCCTCGGCGGCGAAGGCCGGCGACGCAACGAGCAAAAGGACAAGCGACAGCAACGGCGGGCGAAGCGAAACGAAGCACATGCGCGATCTCGGCGGAGTGGGGCAAGGTGGCAGACGCCTGCTGATCTTTGCCTATTCTGCCGGCGATTTCAAGCTGCTTAGCTCGAAGCGCTGAGCTCCTTGGCAACCCGCCGGTGCTTGACAACCTCCGCCGCACGGGGATCTTGGGGGCGGCATTTCGGCTCTCGCGGCTGCTTGGGCCCTTGCTTCAGAGACTCCAATAAGTATCGCAATGACATGGCTCGACCCTCCTTGTAGCCCCGATCCGCCAGGGCCAATGAGTGCCCTGGTTCTGCTAATCGCTAAAGCAGTTGCCGTGCCAGCTTCGTTTTTTCTTGGATTCGGCAGTGATACTATTTGGCAAGAAGTCTCTGTAGGGAACGGACTCCGTGCCGTTCCGGGAAGTGCGAATCGACCGTTTTTTGCGGGTTTCCCGGAACGGCACGGAGTCCGTTCCCTACAGAACACCCTCCTCGACTTTTGCCCGCTATGCGGATAAGCTGAAGACCAGCGGTGGGCTTGTCGCCCTTCGGCGGAAGCATCGTTATGCATGTGCTTTGGGTTTGGTTATCTCGGTATCTCGCGGAGCCTTGGCTCGACGAGCACGACCTGCTCGCCGAAGCCTATCAGACCAGCGATCCGGGCATCGGCTTCTGGGCCCGCTTTCTCCAAGGCGCGATCGCGAGCGGAATCGCACATGCCGTGCTGTTGATCGGTCTGGCTCAATGGCACCTCGTCGAACCGCTGAAGGAACCACCCGCCCTGCTGTCGGTCGTTCCGTCGCTCGACGAGACGCCGATCGAGGCCCTTGACGTCGACTATCTTCCGGCGGAAGAAACCGAGGAGCAATCCGACAACGCCTTGGCGGCCACCAGCATGTCGTCGGCCCCGGTGATCGAAGACGAGCCGCTGCTGACCAGCGTCAGCGAGCCGACCGAAATGACGGCCACCATCGAGCTGCCGCCGATGCTCACCGCGCTGAGCGGCTTCGAGCTGAGCGATGTGGTGGTGCAAACGGGCAGCGTCGGCGTGGAAGTCACCGAGGTCGAGGGCGCGGTCGATCGGCTCACGGAAGAAATCCTGACCAACCTCGAAGAAAGCCGCGTGCTGGTCGTCTGGCTGATGGACGCTTCGATCAGCCTCAAGCCCGACCGTCAGGCCGCCGCTGACCGGCTGCAACATATCTATCAAGAGATCGACGCTTCGGGCGGGGCTGACGGCGAGGCGCTGCGGAGTTGCGTGGTGGCCTTCGGCCAACAGGTGCAAGAACTCGCCCCGCCGACGGCCGACTATCATCAGATCGTGGAAGCCATTCACAAGGTGCCGACCGACCCGTCGGGCATCGAGAACGTCTTTTCGGCCGTGCTCACCTGCGTGGTCCGCTATCAGAAAGAGCGGGTGCAAGAGCACCGCCGAGTGATGATCGTGATCTGGACCGACGAGTCGGGCAACGACTACGCCAGGCTGGAAGACGCGGTGCAATTCTGCCGCAACAACGTGGTGCCGGTCTATATCGTCGGACCGTCGGCGATGTTCGGCAAAGAGCAGGGCACGCTGTCGTACCTGCACACCGACGGCAAACGCTATCAACTGCCGGTCGACCGCGGCCCCGATTCGGTGCGCGAGGAACGGCTGCACTTGCCTTACTGGTTCGAGGGAAGCCAATATGAAACGCTGCACGCCGGCCTGGGGCCGTTCGCCCTCACGCGGCTGGCGCACGAGTCGGGCGGGGCGTATTTCATCAAGGACAATCCGGGCGACGGCTCGCCGTTTGCCATCGAGACCATGCGACGCTACGAGCCGGAGTATAACTCGCCCGACGAGTATCTGCGGGCGGCGGGCCACAGTCAGTTGCGAAAGGCGGTGCTCGCCGTCGTCGATTTCACGCGGCAACGCAAGTTCAAAGGAACGCCGCGGCTCTCATTCGCTCCCACCGGGCAAAGCTACTTCAACGAGATGCGCGAGGCGCAAGAGACCGCCGCCTACGACAGCATGCTGTTGCAGCAGTGCCTGGGCGTTTTCGGCGCGCGGGGCCTGGAGCAGGCGTACTCCAGGGAAACCTCGCCGCGCTGGCGGGCCTGGTACGACCTGACCTACGGGCGGCTGCTGGCGATGATGGTGCGGTGCAATGAATACAACTGGGCCTGCGCCACGATGAAGGCCAAGGGCGCCGATTTCGTCGACAAGAAATCGAACCGTTGGCAATTCAAGCCCGACGGCAACTTGCACTATGGCAGCCAGGACGAGCGGATGGCCAAAGAGGCCACGCGGCTCTTGACGCGCTGCGTAAAAGACAACCCCGGCACGCCCTGGGCGGTGTTGGCCCAGCGCGAGTTGAAAGATCCGTTCGGCTTCAAAGTCGTGGAAGCGTACGTCGCTCCTCCACCGCCGCCGCCCAAAGCGAAGCCGGGCAAGCCCGCACCACCGCCTCCACCCCCGTCAAACCAGCGCCGCACCGAACAGCCTCGCAAACTGCAGAAGCCGGTCGAGGCGGACTTGCCGAAGCTTTAGCCGCGCGGCCGGGAAATTTCGATGCCGCGCATCGCGACTCGACACGCTCACAGACTCGCGTATCGCCAACGGTTCAGCGTCGGCCTGCGCATGCTCGGCTGCCTGGTGCTGCTGGCCGGCACCATCGTGCTGGTGGCCACCCTTGCCGAAGTGGCCAAGGGGGCGTCGCGGACCACGGTGGCCCGCATGGCTGTGTTGGGCTCTATGCTGGTGCTCATCGGCGGACCGTTGTTCTGCGGCGAACGCGGCAAGCTCTTCGACCGTCAGACCCGCACCCTGACAAGCTGGCTAGGTGTTTTCAGGCCGCTGTGGCGCACGACGTTGGATCTAAGCCACTATCAATCGGTCGGAATCGAGACTTACGATGAGGGCGGGGTGAGTCGTTGGCAGGTCCGGTTCTCGAACGCGCAGGGCGAGCGGCTGGATGTGTTCGACCTTGCCGATCGCGAAGCGGCCGAATGCGCGGCGCGCCAGGTGGCCGGCTTTTTGTCGCTGTCCCTTGCGGCGCTGCCGCCGCTGGTCGGCCCTGTGCCTGCCGCGGTATCCGTTTCACCCGATGCCGGCGCTGCCCCGCCGCCCGCGGAAGCCTGTTGGGTCTATCGCCGCCATTTCGGCCCGGTCGCAAGGCTGTTCGGCGTCATCCTGGCGTCGCTGGCGATCATGGTGGAATTGGGAATCGTAAGTGCGGCAGCGAAAGAGAATAGCCGTTGGTTGCCGGGAGCCGCCGCGGTGTCGCCGCTGTTGGTGCTTGGTTTGTGGTTGTTCTTCGGCGGGCGCAGGGTCGCGGTCGATCGCACGCAGCAGACGGTCCGCGTGTGGCGTGCGTGGCCGCTTCCGCCGGCCGTTTACGACTTGGGCGAGTTTCACGCGGTGATTGTCGCTGCGGGCCAAGTGGCCGCGGCGATGGTCGCCGACCAAGAAGCGGCCGCACACTGCGTGGGGCTGCTCGATCGCGAGCAGCAACGCTTGGAACTGACGGAGGGGCTGCCCTATGACGATGCTCTGGCCGCGGCGGGCCGGCTGGCGGCAAGCGTGCAGCTTCCTTTAATCGACGAGCGGCAAGCCATTGTGAATTCGCAACGTGTGGCGGGGCGGGCATAGGCGTCGGCACCGCGCCGCCACCCTCTGGCACTGGCGATCATGAGGAATTACATTGAAGGGATCTGGGAAACATCGGGAGAAATGCCATGACTTATCAAGGCACCGTTGAAAATGGCGTTGTCGTTCTTGCCGCTGGCATGACGCTGCCGGAAGGGACTCAGGTTACCGTCGTGCCTAGCGCTACCGCCCCTCCGCCGCCAGAATACGACCCGTCGATGTCGATCGGCGAGAAGCTGGCTGAGTTCGCGCGCTGGTGTGGGACGTTCCCGACGGATCTGCCGACGGATCTCGCCAAGAACCACGACCATTATCTGCACGGCCGCCCTAAAAAACCATGAGTCGCGCGTTCGCCGACAGCTACTTTTACTTGGCGCTCGCGGATCCGCGCGACAGCGGCTACGTGCGCGCACAAGTGCTGAGTAGGACATGGAATGGCGCGATCGTGACGACGCAATGGGTGCTGATGGAAGTGGGCGACGCACTTTGCGCTCCGCGGGACCGTCCCAGGTTTCTCGCATTGCTCGGTCTCCTTGCCGCGGATCCGAACGTGTCGATTGTGCCGGCGGAGCCTTCGTGGTTCGAGCGCGGACTCGACCTTTACCGCCGCCGGCCCGACAAAGAATGGTCGCTCACCGACTGCATCAGCTTCGTGGTCATGGAGGACGAGGGACTCCGAGAGGCGTTGACCGCCGACGTGCATTTCGAGCAAGCTGGGTTTATTGCACTGCTTCGAGATGAGCCATGACCACGGAGAGCCTTCCCATGCCCGGCAACGTCTCGCCCCAACTGATCTTCGATACGCTGAACGCCTTTCAGCGATCGGCCGCGCTGAAGTCCGCGATCGAGCTCGATCTGTTTACGGCCATCGCCCAGGGCCGCGATAACCCGAAGTCGTTGGCCGCGGCCTGCGGCGCCGCCGAGCGCGGCGTGCGCATTCTGGCCGATTACCTGGCGGTGATCGGGCTGTTGACCAAGTCGCACGACCGCTGGAAGCTGACGCCCGACTCGGCGCTGTTCCTCGACCGGCGATCGCCGGCCTATCTGGGCGGGGCCGTCGAGTTCATGGGTTCGGACGAGCACCGCCGCCAGTTCGACGAGCTCACCGCCTCGGTCCGCAGGGGCGGGGCGCGCGACGACGATCAAAGCGTACTCGCTCCCGACCATGAGGCCTGGGTCCGATTTGCCCGTGGCATGGCCGGGCTGATGGCCACGCCGGCCGAGGCTCTGGCCGACCGGGTCGTCGGGCCGGCCCCGTGGCCGATGAAAGTGCTCGACATCGCGGCCGGCCACGGGCTGTTCGGCATCGCCGTCGCCCGCCACAATCCGCAATCCACGATCGTCGCCGTCGATTGGCCGAACGTGCTGGCCGTGGCCGTGGAGAATGCAAAGCAGGCGGGCGTGGTGGACCGCTACCAGACGCTGCCGGGCAGCGCCTTCGACGTCGACTTCGGCGACGGTTACGACGTGGTTTTGCTGACGAACTTCCTGCATCACTTCGACCGATCGGCCATCGACAAGGTGATGCGCAAGGTATACGCGGCACTCAAGCCCGGCGGCCGTGCATTCGCGCTGGAGTTTGTGCCCCACGACGACCGCGTGACGCCGCATACCTCGGCTTCCTTCGCGCTGGTGATGCTGGGCACGACGCCGGCCGGCGACGCCTACACGTTTGCCGAGTACCGCGAAATGTTCGTCGCCGCCGGCTTTTCGCGCTGCGAGTGCTCTGACCTGGAACCGACCGTGCAGCAGCTCATTGTGGCCCATCGCTGAGACGACGATCGATCGCGCAGGCCACGACGCCCGCCCCAATCGCGGCCAACGTCCAGAGGGCCTGGGGCTCCCATGTGCTCAATGCCCAGGAATAGCTCTCGAGCAGCATGAACGCCGCACCGAAAAAAAACGCTGACGAAACGAGCCAAACGCAAGGGGTGCGGTAGGGGCGTGCCAAGTCGGGTTCGCGCCAGCGAAGTACGACGATCGACAGACTGACCAGGAGGAGGAAAAACCAGAATGCCGGAAACGTGAACTTCGCCATGCGCTCGAAGCCATCGCGCGACAGCGTGCCGTCAGACCAGCCAAATCCCGCGACCAGACCCAAGGTGATCGCCCCCTGCAGCAGCAGCGAGGCGACGGGAGCATCGCGGCGCGCACTCCACACGCCGAACGGGCGAAACAGGCGGTGCTGTTTTCCCAGTGCGTAATAGATCCTGGCCCCCGTGAATGTCATGCCGTTGATCGCGCCCAGCGTCGAGACCGCGACCAACACGCTCACGCCTTTTCCGCCCCAGTCGCCGAGTCCCAGCCGCGTGACGTCGGCTGCAACCGCCTCGGCCGAACGCACGCCCTCCAACCCCAAGGCATGAATGAACGCGCCGTTGACCAACAGGTAGATCGCGGTCACGGCCGCCGTTCCGACCAGCAACGCACGTACGATGTTGCGTTCCGGATCGCGGACCTCGGCGCCCACGAACGCCATGTCGTTCCAACCGCCGTAGGCGTAGAGAATCAGGATCATGGCCAGGCCCCAATTGGCGGGCGACGCGGACGCGGCTGGCAAAGTCTCGACGGGCGGCGCCGACACGCAAAAGCCGACGCCGATCACCATCGCCAGTCCGGCGATTTTGACCAGCGTGAGAACGTTTTGTGTCCACTTGCCAGTGACCACACCCAGCAGGTTGACGCCGGTCAACAGAGCCACGACCCCGCCCGCGTATAACACCGGCGACATCCGGCCCAGCGGCACGATGTGTTCGGCGTATTGTGCGAACACAAAAGCCAGCGAGCCGATCGCTCCCGGCCGCACCAGCCACAACTCGCACCAGGCAAAGAGGAAGCCGACCGGCCGGCCGTAAGCCCGTGAGAGATAGACATAGTCGCCACCGTCGGCCGGCAAAGCCGTCGCCAACTCCGCGTAGCACAGCGAGCCGACCAAGGCGAACAGGCCGCCCAACAGCCAGACGGCCAGAAACGAAAGCGTGTCGGGCACGCTGGCGGCGATTTGCGGCGCGGTGACGTAGACGCTGGAACCGATGATGATGCCCACGATGATCGACGTGGTGTCGAACAGCGTAAGCTGGCGCCGAGGTGCGGCGGGCGAAGCGTCATCGGCCATGTCGGCGCCTGCCTTATTCCTGCTGGCGAAAACACCGGTGGAAGGCGACCATCGTCTGCCGCGCCGCCGAGTGCGAATCGGGCCAGGGCAGTGCCTCGGCCGAGGCATACCCTTCGTAGCCGATTTCGGCCAGCGCCGCGGAGATCGGTGCGAAGTCGATGTGCCCCAGTCCGGCCGGCCGGCGATTGGAATCGACGAAGTGGACATGCCCGATATGGCGGCCGCCGCGGCGAATCGCTGCCGGCAAATCGGCCTCTTCGATGTTCATGTGGAACAGGTCGGCCAGCAGCACGACGTTCTTGGTCGAGAGGCGTTCGAGCAACCGCACGCCGGCCTCGACCGTGTTGGCCACGTTCGTTTCGTAGCGATTCAGTGGCTCGTAGATCAGTGGCACCTGGTACTGCTTGGCATGTTCGCCCAAGGCATCGAGCGCCTCGCTCAGGTAGCCGGTGGCCGTGGCATGATCGACGGCGTCGCCGCTACGGCCTTGCATCGAGCCGATGATGGCCGGCGCGCCAAGCGGGCCGGCAAAGTCGATGATCGAACGGATGAAGGCCTGGGCCTTGTGACGCAAGGCGGCGTCGGACAAAGTCAGGTGCAATCGCCCTTTGACCCAGCCGGCGCCGGTGCCCACCGCCGCCAATGAGAGATCGTGATCCCTGAGCAACGTCCGCAGTTGATGGGGGGCGACCGCATCGGCGGCCGGCGGAAAGACTTCGATCGCATCGAAGCCCAATTCGTGTGCCGTTCGGCACGCCGCCGGCAGATCGTCCCAAAAAACGAACGGCCCGCCGCGCGCTTCCGGCACCAGGCTCACCGTAACGCTCGATTTAATCATTGATATTCACCATAAGCTGTAGGGTGGGGCAAGCTCGCTTGCCCCACCCTACGACAGGAACAGCGGCTTGAGGTGCCGCTCGTAGAGATTCTCCGTCACGTTCTTGGCAATCGTCGGCTCGCAGGCATCGAGCATGCTCAGATAGCGATCGCCCATTTGCGCGGCGATCTTGTAGCCGACGTGGATCAACTGCCGCAAGTGAGGATTGAACTCCCGGCAGGCCGGGTCGTGCCGCAGCGCCGCGACGTATTGCTGCGCGCTCCAGCCGTGCATGGCTTGCGGCGAAGGGAGCTTGGCCGGATCGATGTCGATCACCGCCGCGTAGGGCCCGCACAGGGCGTCACGCTTCTCGAACGCCTTGGAATAGATTTCCTTGGCCACGGCCAGCCCTTCGCCGCCCGCTTCGGCCAGCCCGATGACCTCTTCCAGCCAGGTGGTGCCGGCGGTCTTGATGTGCAACCCGGCCCCGCTGCGGGCCAGCGACCGGCGAATGGGAGCGTAGAGCGAAAACTTGTCGCTGCCCGAATGAACGCTGAGCTTCAAACTTGGCGGCAGACCAAACTTGCGGACCGCCAGCGCGATCACCGCCAGGTCTTGCTGGAACTCCTTCTCGAACTGCCGCAAATCGCCCACGTAATCGACGCCCTTGTTGAACCGACCCGTGAACTTGGGCGCGATGGTTTGCAGCGGGATGTTTTCGTCGGCCAGCGCGGCCAGGATGATCAGCAGTTCGGGCGGCGTTTGCGGGCTGTCGGTTTCGTCCATCGAAACCTCGGTGATAAACCGGCCCTCGCCCTTCGCCTGGGCGATGTGCCGGTAGATGGCGCCCGCGTCTTCCACGGCCCGCAGATACTTGGACGCCACTCGTTCGACCTCGGCCTTCGCCGCGTTCATCGGCTCGTCGATGCCGGCTATCTCCAACTTGCCGACCAGGTCGCGGTGCCGATCGACGAACGCGGCCACGCGCTCAGCCGCCGCCGGTTTGCCGATCGAATCGGCCACGTCGATGGTGTAGAAGTCGGACGAATCCAGAAAGCCGTCGACCGTTTCCAGGCGGATGTGGTCGGCATCGACGTGATAGGGCTTGTTCCAGCCCAGCTCGCGGACCGCGGCCTCGGCCGCCTCGCGCACGCTGCCGGGCTGCGAGCCGACGATCGAATGTTCTCGATACGACTTGTTCCACACCGGCACGACGTCCGCGCCGCGTTCGGCGGCAAGCTGGCAGGCCCGCAACTGGGCCTTGGCCTGATGCGCGAAGCGATCGCCGACGCCGAAGGAGAATTTCGAGAGAGTGAGCATGATCGGAGGGTTCAGGGTTCAGTCCACGTCGCACAATCTATCGGGCAGGCGTGAGGGGTGCAATAATCAAAGGCGTTGGGCGATAGGCGGCGACCAGCAACCATTGCCTCCGAACGTATCGCCAGCGCGATTCGACTCCGCCATGGGATATCCTCCTGTGAAAGTTGAAACCGGTCAGTGCCTTACTGACGGTGCCCTGGCTTCAATCCACGGCCAGAGCCGTCGCCTTGTGAGAAATGGGCCGGCGGGCACGCAAACGTGCCCTTGAGAGTAGCCTTTGAATGGAGGATGTCAACTACCTGCGCCCCGCTTTTTTTACGGCCTCCTGCGCGAATCGTCCGCCGTCGTTCTCGCCGTGAAGCCGTTGTGGCAATCATGGAGAAACCCCGTCCGTACGCTGGCGCCCCGCTGGCCGCAACCAGGAAACCAATATCGAACAATTGGACCCGTCCCGGAACTGTCCCGCTTGTTTGCTCCGCGATTGGGGTATCGTCGCACGCTCAGGTTCTCCGACTCGGCAGTGTCCGTAGCGTCTCGCCCATGCCGATGCCCTTGGTATGGCCGTCCCCTTGATAAGGCAAGGTCGGCGGACGGAAGTGGTGATTTCGGTGCTCAATGGCTGGGCTGCTGCACCCTCCACGCGGACGCTCAGAGCGGCAGGCGATAGCGCGAGTCATATTCATCGCTGGACGTGTGGTTGAGCGGATCGGTAGTCGAGAGCAGCTCGCCGCCGTGCCCGTAGGCGAATGTCGTCGTGGGGTCCAGGTTGGTCTTCGACCGAGGCGGGCCGGCAGGGGCGAGGCGATCGCCTGGTCGCAGCCCCTAGACGTTCGCTGGGGGCCCGGCGTGGTGGCAGCCGATGCCAGGCATCGGGTCTCGGGCGCCGCACTCAATCACCGTCCGGATTTCATCGGCCGACATCCCCCGTTCGATCATTTCTTCCTTCAACGCCATTTCGCGGCCCTGCCTCCAACACTTCGCCAGGGTGCCCCCAACGATCGCCGTAATTCCGCAAATCAAACCGCCCGCAACGGCCACGAGGGCGATCGTTTCACCAGATTCGAACTTCGATAGAATATCCATCATCGGCAACACCTTTTCTTTGAAAAACGCGGGGCAGCAGGGTTATTCGCTCGTCGGCCTCGATTATTGACTACGCGCCGAGGACGCTTCAATAGCGGGCGGAGAGAGGAAGAGACGGAGAGACGGAGAGCTGAGCCACGAACTGTCGGAGCTGACGCCGCGCCGTTACCACATAACGCACGCCATCCAGGCCTTCCGTCGCGCACATTTTCACTTTTGCCAGACCGGGCATAAGCTGCTTTTCACTTCGCCCTCTGGGGCCGATCCGTCGGGAAGTTCGCAAGTGCAAGTGCAGCAACAGGTTGTGGCAAACCAGCGGTAAAGCTTCGCCGAACCCGTTTTCATCGGGCAGTCGCGCGCATGAGGATCTCAACCTCAATCGAGGTTTTTGTGGGGACGAAGGATCGCCGAGAGATCGTGCGAACGGCCGACTACGAGGTATTGTGTGGATCGATGCTCAGCTCCCGGCGCTTTGCTTCGCTGAGATTCCAGGGCAGAAAGCCGTGGACCTCGGCGGGGGCTTGGCCGCCCGCTTCCGCGCAGCTCTCCAAGTACCACGTTAACCACTTGCGAGGATTCAACCCCTGCTTTCTCAGGGTCGCGAACAACGAAAAGAGCATGGCCGCCAAGCGGCCGCTCCACAGCGCACCCGATCCGTAGTAGTTCTTGCGGCCCACGGCTGGGCCGCGCGCCTCGCGCTCCGAGGCGTTGTTGTCCATCGGAATCCGTACATCGTCCACGAACCGAGTCAGCCCCGTCCAATGCTCCTGCAAACTGGTCAGCACCTTGCGGCGCGGTTCGCGGAGGTCCGGGCCGGCAAGTTCCCGCTCGGCTTCGGCCTGCATCGCGCTCACCGCTTGGCGTAGTGTGGCATCGGCCGCCTGAAATTCCGAGCTGCCCGGAGCGTGCTTCAGACGCTCGCGTTGGCAGCGATAGAGCTCGCGGATGCGTTCCAGCCAGGCCAAAGCCCAGGGCTTCAACTCCCCCCAGCCCTTGCCCACCTCGACAAAATCCCGCCGTACATGGGCCCAGCAAAACGCCAGCAGAATGTTTCCCGATTTGACCTGGTCCATCGCCTTGTAGGCGGAGTACCGGTCGACCACCAAGACCATCTTGGCCCCGGCCGGGAAGTGGCCTTGGGGCACTTCGTGGCTGCGGCTGGGATCGAGAACAAAGACCACCGTATCGGTCCCCAGGAAGACCCACAACCACCAGCGATGCCCGACCTTGCCTTCGTGGTCGATGAACATCATCCAGCGTGTTTCGTCGGCCTGGCTCAAGGGCGACTGGGCGTTGCGTGTTCGCAGGGCCTCGTACAGCGGCGCGAACATCGGCTCCAGACGCTTCAGGCCCTCGTTGACGGTGCCCGCCGCCACGTTCAAGCCCAGCAGTTGCCACTGGGCCAGCAGCCGTTCGACCGGTTGATGGCTGAAGAACTTGGCCACCAAAATCTCGACCCAGAGGGAGGTGCCCAGCAGGCCTTTGGGGATCAGTTTCGGGGCTGGCGGAGCGGTGACGGTTTGCGGAGCGCCTGCCGCCGGACAGTGGCATGACCGCCGATAGCGTCGGCGGCGGATTCGACGGCGGTGCGGGCGGACGTCGATTTCGATTTGCTCCGAATCCTCGCTGCCACAAAGCGTGTAGGGGAGGCCGCAGTCCGGGCAGATGCGTTGGTCTTCGGGCACATCGCGGAACTCCTCGTGGACGGGTAAGTGGCTATGGTCCCGGCGACGCGGTCCGGGGCGGTCCCGGCGTTGGCCGCGTGGTTTACGTTCGGGCGTTTTGCCCTCTCCGTCCGGGTGGAGTTGGTTCGAGCGGTCGCCGCGCGTCTTTTCGGTTTTCCGACCGAAGAGGCGGTCTTGCAACTTGCGGTTCTCGCCGCGCAGTTGCTCGGCCTCCGCTTCCAGTTTCGCCAGACGTTCGAGCGCATGGGCGTGGCATGATTTCCAGTATCCAGCCTGTTGCCGCAGTTCGGCGTTCTCGCGTCGCAGTTCGGCGTTCTCGCGGCGGAGCAATACAAGCTCCGCGACAATTGGCTCCCACTGCGCGGGGAAGTCCCGGCATTCATCGCTCAGAGCTAGGTCAAGCAGCGTGCCATCCATGATGGACGTGCTTTTACCCCGGAAATACCAGCGGGGACCAGATCAGTCCGCCAAAAAAAACGGGTTCGGCGAAGCTTTACA
>Ga0307374_10004034_pt1 | contig 24688 bp, 21 predicted proteins | sample OX3MG_FD_202532 | JGI IMG/M metagenome (GOLD analysis project Ga0307374, IMG submission 202532) | Soil microbial communities from Risofladan, Vaasa, Finland - OX-3 | ecosystem: Environmental > Terrestrial > Soil > Coastal area > Acid sulfate soil | place: Finland: Risofladan, Vaasa | collected... | reverse complement strand
GCCGCGTCATAGGCGAGGGCGTCCGGCTCGGCCGCCAGGGCACCAGGAAGGAAGACAGGACCCCATCGACCTCCTCCGTCGCTGCTGAGTGAGACCGGTGAGAAGCGCAGCAACCCGTTCGGAAGGACCCCGACGAGTACCGAGTTGCCAGATGTGCCGGCCACGATCCCTGCGTTGTCGGCCGCTCCCGGCGGTGTGACGACGGACCAGTGCGCCGACCCAGCGGGCGCATGAAGGAGCTGCCAGAACGTGTTCGACTCGTCCGAGCGCTGACCCATGGGGAGGACCAGCCACGAGCCCGCCGGCGTTGCGGAGCCGCTCTCCAGGGGCGCCGGATCTGGCGTCGCACCGAAAGCCGGCACGGGAGTGCTGACTGAAAGCCCGAGCACGAGAGCAACCGCGGCCATGACGACGCCGCAGCGGAACGACCGCTCGGCGCCGCTTGCCGGCGCAGCGAGCGCCGCCACCCTCACGAACCGAGGACTTGGTTGATCCGGCTGAGGAGCAACGAAGAGAACGAGGAGGCAGTCGACTGCGTCGGCCCTGGGTCGTCGATCAGCGCGTCTCGCTCCCGGCCCTGGGCGTCGATCACGAACGAAAGGTCACTGTGCGCGATCATGGCGCCGTTGGCAATGGTCTGCACCAAAATGCCGTAGGAGTTCCAGGCGCGCTGGAGCTGCGACAGCGATCCGGTGAGGAAGTACCAGTTGTGGAGTCCGGTGAGGCCTTCCTGCCTGTCAAACGCTTTCGTGTACGAGACGGACCGGTAGATGGGATTGGCGACGATTGCGATGAAGTCGACCCGGCCCTCCTGACTGGTCAGCTGCTGGTCGGTGCTACGGAACTCCTGTGCGATGAGCGGGCAATCCGATATGCAGACCGGGTCGAGGAACGTGAGAGCCACCACGTGGCCCCGGAGGCTGGCCAGGCTGACGGTCCTTCCTTGCTGGTCGGTCAGCGTGAATGGCGGCGCGGGAGAGTCGAGGTTGTTGGGTGTGCCGTCGAGTGCCTCGCTCAGGATGGGGTCGGCGTTCGAGTTGACGGCCGCCATCGCCATCGGCGCACTTCCGATGAGTACAACCGCCACCGCGGCGACAGCAGCCAACGAGCGGCTGAGGTAGGAGACGGTCACACCTTCCCACCATGGTCGAACTCTGCCGGTTGCAGCTTCGACTTCTGCCCGCTCTCCGACGGGCGCGGGAAGGCGGACCATGGCGACATATCCCCCGACGAAGAGCAGCGCCATCGGCAGCATGGAGTTGGGATCTGTGCCCAGCCCGCCGAAGAACCCGAGGTCCTCCACCAGCACCCAGTCGGCGATGCAGAGCACGAGGAGGGCAATCAGCCCGCCCAGGACCAGGCGCCGTCGTCCGCTGAGGAAGAGGCCCCCGACTGTCGCCAGGCAGAGCACTGCAAACAGGTTGACTGCCCAGCCGTGCGCGGTGATGAACGATGCGAACGACGACAACCACGACGAGAGGAACGAAGGTTGGGAGGTCTGCGCCATGGTCCGGACCATTCCTGTCAATGTCCCGCCGCGGCCTTGCCAGTAACCCCGGCCGGGCCATGCCTGCAGAACGGCCATGCCGATGAGGAACACGCCACTGAGGCCGATGACGGTGCGCCCAAGCCGAGCGGTGGAGAACGCACGTTCCGGAAGCGCGATGAGGATTCCTGCCGCGCAGTAGAAGAGGACGGCCCCGGGTGCCCCGAACAGCCAGGTCAGGCCCGGACCGAAGATCCCGCCGAAGGATTCACCGAATACCCACACGAGAAGTCCCCACGCCACGGTGGCGGCGCCGCCGAGTCGCGACCACCGCCCGCGAGGGGCCACCAGGAGCCAGACGCCGAGCCCGAGCTGAATCCACACCGTGGCGGTGGCGGCTTGAACAGGGTGATTGGACCAAATGGTGGCACCGCTGTTCACGAGGTGCTGCACCCAAGCGGGGGAGCTGGCTGCTGACGGCTGGATCACTCCAGAAGGCAGCCCAAGGGGCATGGACGACTGAACCTGGAGAAGGCCGTCGAAGAGCCACAGGCAGCCGAAGCCGATGCGCAGGAGCCTCCGGGCAGTCGGTTCCGGGAGGCTGTCGGAGGGTTTGGTTGGGAAAGCTGAACTGCCGTTCTCGCAGAGTCGGCGGTACTGCACCGTCCGCACGACGTTGAAGGCCACGCCACACAACACCACGACCAGGAGCACGATGAGGAATTGGTGAAGCAGCGCGCTATGGAAACTCGAGACGATGAGCGAATTGCCCGTCTGTAGCGAGCGACCCATGCCCGGCACTAATTAACGTGCTCCTCTTCGCGGCCACAAGGCCGATGCCGCGCACACGTCGGCCGACACTACAGCGGTGAGTCTCGGCTCTGACATCGCTCCGAGATAATGAGGTCGGCTCCACTGCGAAACGTTGCAGCGCGGTCAGCGTTGCCGATTCCATCGCGTACTGCGACGACACAGCTCCTCGCGACAGTGTTCCCAATTGCCTGAGCCCGACCGAGTGTGAGGAACGACACTCAACCCACTCCACCAGGCCGCACTGTCATAACTGCGGTCCACCAAATGGGGTCAAGCCCACAACGCACCCCCAACGCACCCCCGAAAACGCACCCCCAACGGGATTCGAACCCGTGCTGCCGCCGTGAAAGGGCGGTGTCCTAGGCCGCTAGACGATGGGGGCCGGACCGTGCCGTGGGCACGGAACTCTTCAGCCTAATGGGCACCGATCGGGACGCCCGGCACCGTCGTGTCGCGCACGACCGGGACGGGAACGAACTCCGGTGCGTGGTACGTGCAGGCCAAGAAGGTCTGCACAGCGCCGATGACGAGCGCGGTGGCGCCCAGGATGTGCACCTCGACGAGGAGCGCGGGCAGATGCGTGAAGTACTGCGTATACCCGACCGCGGCCTGTGCCACCAGCACCACAAGCAGAATCCGCGCCGAACGGCGTACGCGCTCGGGGACGTCGACCATGTGCAGGGCCACCACCAGGCCGATGGTCACGCCGACCAGGAGGAGGGCGAGGCTCGAGTGGAGCTCGGCCATATCGCGGAGCGCGATGGGGATTCGCTTCGCCACCTGTTGGCCCGACGCGTCGCCGGCGTGCGGCCCGGCGCCGGTGGTGGCGGTCCCCGCCGCGATCACCAACGCCAGGATCGCCAGGGCGCCGTAGAAGAGGCGAATCAGTGGTCGCGGCACGAGCAGGTGCGCCGACCCCGGCCCGTAGTCGCGGGTCGAGCGGTGGACGAGGACGACCGCGTCGACCAGCAGGAGCATGGTGGCGAAGAAGTGCACCATGACCAGGTAGGGGTTGAGCTTGGTGTAGACGACGATCCCGCCCAGAACGGCCTGGGCCACCACGCCGCCCACGAGCCCGCCGCTGAGCCAGACCAGGTCGCGTCGGCGCGGAGTGCGGAAGATCGAACCCAGGAAGGCGGCGATCACCGCCACCGTCAGGACCACGGTCACCAGGCGGTTCCCGAATTCGATGAGTCCGTGGAATTGGACCGCCGGGGTCAGGTGGCCGACCGAGCACTCGGGCCAGTCGGCGCAGCCGAGGCCCGAACCGGTCAGGCGGACCGCCGCCCCGGTCACGACGATGAGGGCGGTCAGGACCAGGGCCGCGACGTTGAGCCGGTGGCTGAGCGAGGGCGAAACGGTGGGAGTACGGCGCCGCGACACTCCGGCCAAGCGTACCGGCGCCAGTGGCCTGGTCCCGGGCGAGTTCCGGTCCTAGGCTGCACGGCCATGTCCGTTGGGTCGCCCGCGCTCCCGCTCCGGCGAGCCAAACGGTCGTGGTCGACCGTGGGGGCCTATGTGGCCCTGACCAAGCCGCGGATCATTGAGCTCCTGCTGGTCACGACGCTCCCCACCATGGTGGTGGCGCAGCGCGGCGTGCCGCCGGTCTGGCTCATGGTGGCCACCCTCGCCGGAGGGGCGCTGGCAGCCGGCGGGGCCAATGCCATCAACATGGTGGTCGACCGGGACATCGACCGCCTGATGAACCGAACCAAGAACCGCCCGCTGGTCACCGGCGCCATGACTCCCACCGCAGCTCTCGTCTTCGCGTTGTCCCTCGAGGTGGCGGCCTTCGTGGAGCTGTGGCTGGCCGTGAACCTGCTCTCTGCCGTCCTGGCCATCTCCGCCACGCTCTTCTACGTCTTCGTGTACACCCTCTGGCTCAAGCGCCGCTCGACGCAGAACATCGTGATCGGGGGCGCCGCTGGCGCCGTGCCCGTGCTGGTCGGATGGGCCGCCGTCACCGACAGCCTGGCCTGGGCCCCCGTGGTGCTCTTCGCCATCATCTTCATCTGGACGCCGCCCCACTTCTGGTCGCTGGCCGTCCGCTACAAGGAGGACTACCGGGCGGCCGACGTCCCGATGCTCCCGGTGGTGGCGTCCATGAAGCGCACCACGACCGAGATCGTCTATTACACCGTGGCGCTGGTGGCGGTCACGTTCGTCTTCGGGCCGGTGGCCCACCTGGGCTGGATCTACATGGGCACAGCCGCCGTGCTCGGCGCCGGCTTCCTCTACCTGGTGACCCGGCTCTGGGGATTGGCCCAGACCGACAGGGCGACCGGGCGCGAGGCGATGCGGGTCTTCGGATACTCCATCACCTACCTCACCGTCCTCTTCGTGGCGATGGCGGGCGACGTACTCATCTCCAACCACATTCACTAACGTCCCGCGGGCATGACCGACGCACCACCCCCCGAGGCGTCGGCGCCCCCGCCCGAGGCGCCGCCGGTGGCCCGCAAGCCGCGCAAGCGGTTCATCTTCATCGGCGTTGGCATCGGGTTGCTGATCATCCTGATGGTCGGGCTGACCACCAGCATCGGGACCACCCCGAGCACGACGAGTGCTCCCGGTGTCGGCACCCAGGTGCCTTCGTTCAGCCGCCAGAACGTCGGTCCCTCCGGGGCGTCCCAGGTGTCGGTCCCGTCCGACGGCGGGGGCAACGGCACGCCGGCCGTTCTGCTCTTCTTCGGGAACTGGTGCCCGAGTTGCCACCAGGAGCTCCCGCCCCTGGCCGCCGCCGTGGCGCGGCAGGACAAGGCGGGCGCCGCGCTGGCGAAGGTGCGCGTCATCGGGGTCGACAGCGAGGACTCCATCGGCAGCGCCAAGTCCTTCATCAAGAGCGCCGGCGTCACGTTTCCCGTGGCCTACGACCCCGACACGACGGTGACCAGCGGGCTCTTCTACTTCCGCGGCGACCCCTACGCCGTGTTCGTCAAGGGCGACGGCACTATTCAGAAGATCGTGGCCGGCGCCCAGCTCACGCCGTCGTCGTTCACGGCGGACGAGCGCGCCCTGCTTCGCTGAGCGGCGAGGCGAGCCGTCTCCCTGCTCACGCCGGGGCGACCACGCGGGCCGTGGTCGCACGACGGCCGAGCCCGACGAAGGCGATCACGGTCGCCACCAACGCCACCACGACGTCGAAGGTGAAGGCGTCGGTCACGCCCCCGACGAAGTCGAACGAGTCGTTCGGCGCCGCCGCCACAATGGCGGTCGTGATGCCGAGGCCGATGGAGCCCCCGGCCACCTGGCACATGTAGATGGCGCCGCCGGCCAGGCTGGCCCGCTCGGCACTGAGTGAGGTGACGCCGGCGGTCGTGACCGAGGAGTAGAAGAACCCGATGCCCACGCCGAGGATCAGCAGGCCGGGCAACAGAGAGAGATAGTCCGGGTGCGCAGGCAGCAGTGCCAGGACGACCATGCCGCCGGTGATGCAGGCGGCACCGCCCGACACGGCGATGCGGGCGCCGATGCGGTTGTAGAGCGGGCCGGCGACCAGGGACACGAGGGCGTAGACCACCATCATCGGGAGCAGGCCCAGGCCCGCGCTGAGGGGGTCGTAGCCGAACACCTTGATCATGATCTGGGGCACGTAGAGCAGGACCCCGAAGAAGACCGGTGAGATGCACAGGACACACCCGCAGGCGGCGAGGAAGTCGCGGTTGTGCAGGACGTCACGGGGCAGGAGGGCGTTGTCGCGGGGGCGGCTCTGCAGGACCACGAAGGTGAGCACCAGCACCACGGCGACGGCGACGATCAGCTCGACTCTGGCGCTGCTCCAGCCCCACGAGCTCGAGAAGTCGAGGGCGAGCAGGAGCGCGATCAGCCCTCCGCTCAAGGTGGCCACGCCCGCGTAGTCGAGACGCTGACCCGGGTCGACCGGCTTGTCGTGGGGAATGGTCCAGAGCGTGGCCGCGGCGGCCAGCCCCGCGATCGGGAGGTTGACGAAGAAGATCCAACGCCAGCTGAGCGCCTGGGTCAACGCCCCTCCCACCAGCGGCCCGACGGCGTTCCCGAGTCCGGCGGCGGCAATGACGAGGCCGCCGGCCAGTCCGGCCTTGGACTCGGGTAGTAGGTCGAAGGTGAGGCCGAGGATGGCCGGCCACATCAGAGCGCCGCCGATCCCCATCAGGCCCCGGAAGATGATTAGCGTCAGCGCGTCGGGAGCCAGCCCGCAGGCCAGTGAGAAGGCGGCGAAGATCACCGTCCCGATCAGGAAGACCCGGCGGCGACCGAACATGTCGGCCAGCCGGCCGCCGGTGACGATGGCCACACCGAAGATCAGCGCGTAGGCGTTGAGGACCCACTGCACGGTGGAGAGGCTGGCGTGCAGGTCGATCTCCATGGTTGGGATGGCGACACTGAAGGCCGTGAAGTCGTTGGCGATCGTGATCACCGCCAGGCCCATGGCGACGAGGGCCAGGACGGTGCGGCGGGTGAGCCAGGGCTGGTCCGGCACGCTCGGCAGGGCTCCGTCCGCGGTCATGGAATTAGGTCTCGGTCATTCCCATCGGAACGTGAGCGCGGCGCCAACGGGCGCTGCAACGGCCCAGACCGCCAGCACGACCCAGGACTCGGTCGGGACCGAGCCGCCGCTGCCGAGCGTGGCGTGCAGGGCGGACGAGAGCGCGGCTGCCGGGAGAAGCTTGGCGAAGCCGGCCAGGCCACTCGGCAACTTGGAGAGCGGGACGATCATGCCGCCCAGCAGCAGGAGGACGAGGTAGAGGCCGTTGGCCGCGGCCAGGTTCACCTCGGCCCGCAGGGTGCCGGCCATGAAGAGGCCGATGCCGGCGAAGGCGGCCGAGCCGAGGAGGATGGCGCCGACCGCTCCCCCTACCGCCACCGCTCCGCCGCCACCCGGATTCCAGCCCAGGGCCAGGCCGACCGGGAGCAGGACGGCGGTCTGCAGCAGTTCGACCGCGACGATGGTGATGATCTTGGCTCCGAGCAGGCGGGGGCGGCCGAGCGGCGTGGCCCCCAGGCGCTTGAGGACGCCGTAGCCGCGCTCGAAGCCGGTGGCGATGCCGAGCGAGACCATCGCCGTCGACATGACGGCCAGGGCCAGAATGCCGGGCACGAAGAAGTTGGCCGGGGTCGCGGTCGGGGTCGACACCACCGAGACCTTCGAGAAGAAGAGCAGGAAGACGACCGGGATGCCGAGGGTGAGGAGCAGAGTCTCACCCCGGCGGAGCGTCATGTGGACCTCGGCGCCGGTCTGGGCGGCGAGGGGCCGAAGGGCGTCGGCGGTCGTGCTCATCGGGAACGCCCCCGGCCGCGGCGCCCACGGGACGTCGGCGAAACGGTCCCGTCGGCCGGCGCCTGTTCGGCCGCCGCCGACCCGACCGTTTCGAAGTAGACGTCTTCGAGGGTCTTGCCGACCACCAGGTCGGTGAGCGCGGCGCCGCGGGCGGCCAGGAAGTTCGCCACGGCGGCGGTGACGGCAGGGGACTCCAGCCCGGCGGCCTCCACCCGGTAGCGGCCCGCCGCAGTCTCGGTCGCCGTGGCCCCCGGCCCGATGGCGCCCGCCAGGGCCATCACGTCGAGGGAGGGGGGTGCGCCGAAGGTGACGACCCTGCGGTCGTCGGCCGCGGCCGCGGCCGCCGTCCCGGCCCCGGTGCCGGTGCCGGCGCCGGCGCCGGCGCCGGCGGTGAGGCCGTGCGGCGTCCCCTCCAGCACCACCCGGCCCGCCGAGAGGATCACAATGCGATCCGCCATCTTCTCGGCTTCGCCCAGCTCGTGGGTGGTGAGGACCACGCAGACGCCCTTCTCCCTCAGTCCGGCCACCACGGCGCGCACGGCGAGGCGCCCCTCGGGGTCGACGCCCGCCGTCGGCTCGTCGAGGAAGGCCACCTCGGGCCGCCCGACCAGGGCCAACGCCAGCGAGAGTCGCTGCTGCTCGCCCCCCGAGAGGTGGCGCCAGGGCGTGCTGGCCACGCTGCGCAGGCCGACCAGGTCGAGCAGCTCCTCGGCCGGGACGGGCGCCGGGTAGTAGCCGGCGAAGAGGTGCAGCACCCGGCGCGGGCCGAGCATGGGGTACACGCCGCCGCGTTGGAGCATGACCCCGACCCGGCCGCTGAGGGCGGCGTGGTCGTCCTGGGGACTGAGCCCGAGCACCCGCACGCGGCCGGCGGCGGGGCGGCGGTAGCCCTCGAGCGTCTCGACGGTGGAGGTCTTGCCGGCCCCGTTGGGCCCGAGCACGACCAGCACCTCGCCCGCCGCGGCGGTGAGGTCGAGGTCGTCGACGGCAGCCGGCGCGCCGGGGGGTCCGTAGCGCACGGTGAGGCCGTTGACCTCGACAGCTGGCACGGCGTCGCAGGCTACTTTGAGCAGGAGTGATCGATATCCGGGCGTTGCGCGCCGACCCTGACGGTGTGAAGGCCGCGTTGGCCCGGCGCGGTGTGGAGGCGGCCGAGGTGGACGCCGTGCTCGAGGCGGACGCGGCGTGGAGCGCGCGGGTGTCCGCCGCCGAGACGATGCGGGCCGAGGTCAAGGAGATCTCGCGCCAGGTGGGCCAGGCCAAGAAGGCGGGCGACGAGGACCGGGCGGCCGAGCTCAGCGACCGCAGCCGGCGGCTGGGCGAACAGGAGCGGGTCGCGGCCGCCGAGGCCGAGGAGCTGCTGGAGCGGCGCCAGACCGGTCTGCTCTACCTGCCCAACATCCCCGCCGATGACGCGCCGGACGGGGCGGGCGAGGACGACAACGTGGAAGTCCGCCGCTGGTGGCCGGGCCAGGAGTCCGGGCGGCCGGAGCCCCAGCGGGCCGGGCACCAGGAGGTCCCGCACTGGGAGATCGGCGAGGCGCTGCAGATCCTCGACATGGAGCGCGGTGCCCGCCTGGCCGGGTCCATGTTCCCGCTGTACAGAGGTCCGGGGGCGCGGCTGTTGCGGGCGCTGACGGCCTTCGCCATCGACCGCCACGCACCGGCGTACGAGGAGATCCGGCCGCCCACGGTGGTGCTGACCGAGACCATGACCTCGACCGGCCACCTGCCCAAGTTCGCCGACGACGCCTACCACCTCGAGCGCGACGACCTGTGGCTGATCCCGACGGCCGAGGTGCCGCTCACCTCCATGCACCGCGGCGACATTCTGGAGGAGTCCCAGCTCCCGCTGCGCTTCACCGCGGCGACCGCCTGCTACCGGCGTGAGGCAGGCTCGGCCGGCCGGGACACCCGCGGGCTGCTGCGCGTGCACGAGTTCGACAAGGTGGAGCTCTTCGCCTACACGACGCCCGGCGACGCCCTGGAGGCCCAGGCCGACATTCTGCGGCGGGCCGAGTCGATGCTCCAGGAGCTCGAGCTTCCCTACCGGGTGCTCGACCTGTGCTGCGGCGACCTGGGCGGGTCGTCGGCCCGCACCTTCGACCTGGAGGCCTACGCGCCGGGCGTCGACCGCTGGCTCGAGGTGAGTTCGGTCAGCTGGTTCCGCGACTACCAGGCCCGCCGGGCCAACGTGCGCTTCCGGCCGGCCGGGGGTGGGCCGCTGCAACTGGTGCACACGGTCAATGGCTCGGCCCTGGCCTGGCCCCGTATTTGGGCCGCCCTGGTGGAGAACGGGCGCCAGCCGGACGGGACGGTGCTCCTGCCCGAGGCCCTGGCGCCCTATGTGGGCGGGGAACTGCTGATCAAGGCCCCATGACGGTCACGGACCTGGACGGGCGTGCCCCGGGCGAGCGCTTCGGCTTCGGGGACCGGCTCGAGATCATTGCGGCGGAGAGCCGCCGCCTGAGTGACGTGGTGGCCACGCTCGACCTGCAGGCCAGGGTGCCGTCGACGCCCGAGTGGGTGGTGCGCGACCTGGCGCACCACATCGGGGAGGTGCAGTGGTACTGGGGCGAGAACGTCCGGGCCCAGAACCCCGACGAGCGTTCCGGTGCCTCGCTGACGGTCTTCCCCGAGGACGCCGATCTGCTGGCCTGGATGGGCTGGTGCACGTACTCGCTCCTGGCCGCCTTGCGCGAGGTGGGTCCCGACGCCCCGTGCTGGGCCTGGTGGCCCGAGCCCCACACGGCGGGCGCCGTCGGCCGGCATCAGGCCCAGGAGGCGTCGGTGCACCGCTGGGACGCCGAGGGCGTGCACGGGGCCCCGCTGCCGCTGCACGAGGGGCTGGCCGAGGACGGGGTGCCCGAGTTCATCGAGATCATGGTCGGCGCCGACCTGGCCTCGCTGCCCGGGGAAGTGACGCTCACGGCCACCGACACGGGCGCCAGCTGGCGCGTGGCGGGGACGGCGGCGGGCGGGTCCGGCTCTGCCGGCGCTTCCGGTCGTGCCGCCGGCCGGGTCTCGGAGCTGAAGGCCTCGGCCTCCGACCTGGTCCTCATGCTGTACCGGCGGCTGCCCGTCCCAGACGACGCCGTGGTGGGCGACCCCATCCTGGTGGCGGCGCTGCTGTCCCTGGCCGACACCCGGTAGCGGGCACTGACCTTCGCCGTGGCCACGCTGACCTTCCTCGGGACAGGCAACTTCCTGGCGCCCCCCGGCCGCTACTGGAACAGCTTCGTCCTGGACACCAACGTGCTGGTCGAGCCCTCGCCGACGGCGCTGCCGCATCTGCGCCGGTGCGGGTTCGCGGTCGACGACGTCGAGGTGGTCGTCGTGTCGCATTTCCACGCGGACCACTGCTTCGGCTGGCCCTTCCTGCTCGAGGCGCTGGCCGAGGTGGGCGGGGGCAAGACGGTCCATGTGGTCGGGCCACCGGGTATTCGGGCCCACCTGGTGCAGCTGAACGAGGCGGGCGCGGTCGGATCGGTGACCGACCTGGCCTTCGCCCGGCTCGATCTGCGCTTCGTCGAGGTCGACGGCAGCTGGCAGGAGGCCGGGCCGCTGCGCTTCCGGGCCGTCGAGGTCGTGCACGTGCCCTACCTGCGCTGCTTCGGCTACCTATTCGAACGGGGTGGTGACGCCGGCGGCGCCGGGAGAGGTGGCGCAGCCGGCCGGGCCCGTGTCGTGGGCTATTCGGGTGACGTCACGCCCTGTGACGGGCTGACCGAGCTGGCCCGGGAGGCGGAGGTCCTGGTGCTGGAGTGCAACGGGCGCCACACCCCGCCGGGAGTCCCGACCTCGCACATGGACGAGGAGTCGGTGCGGGCCCTGGCCGCGGCCCACCCCGACACGCACCTGATCCTCACGCACCTGGGGGAGCAGGTGGACACGGCGTCGTTGGCCGAGACCGGCGTGACCATCCCGGACGACTTCGAGCGGCTGACGGTCTGAGTCTGAGCGTCGGGGCCCGGCGCCCCCAGGGTCAGTTCTGCTCCGACCCGCCCACCACGGGCTGGACCAGGGCCTTGCCACCCATGGAGCCGAAGAAGCCGGCATCGCCGAAGTTGAACACGCCCCCGTCGGAGGCAATGAGCCAGTAGCCGGCGCCTTCGGTCGTCGAGGCCATGCCCACCACCGGCGCCACCAGGGGGTAACCGCCCGTGGAGCCCAGGTAGGGGGCGTCGCCGTAGGTGAAGATGCCTCCGTCGGACGCCACCAGCCAGTAGCCGCCCCCGTCTGCCGTGGCGGCCATGCCGAGGACGGGCCGGTTGAGGGGCAGGTTGCCCGCCGAGCCGAAGAAGGTGGCGTCCCCGAAGCTGAAGATCCCGCCTTGGGACGAGACCAGCCAGTAGCCGTGACCTGTGGCGTCCGCCGCCATCCCCACGATGGATCCGTCGACCGGGAGGCCGCCGCGGGAGCCGTAGAAGAGGGCGTCGCCGAAGCTGAAGACCCCTCCGTCGGCCGCCACTTCCCAGTAGCCGCCCCCGTCGGGCGTGGCGGCCATGCCGACGATGGGCGAATTGAGGCCGTGACCTCCCATGGAGCCGTAGAAGAGGGCGTCGCCGAAGCTGAAGACCCCTCCGTCGGCCGCCACTTCCCAGTAGCCGCCCCCGTCGGGCGTGGCGGCCATGCCGACGATGGGCGAATTGAGGCCGTGACCTCCCATGGAGCCGTAGAAGAGGGCGTCGCCGAAGCTGAAGACCCCTCCGTCCGCCGCCGCCAGGTGGTAGCCGTGGCTCGAGACGGCGCGCAGCGGAACGTACTGGGTGCCGTTGGGGCCGGTCACGACCAGGGTGGTGGTGAAGGCGCCCAGGGAGGGAGGCGTGAAGGTCAGGGCCATATCGCACGATCCGCCGGCGGGCAGGTTGCAGCTGGCGGTGCTGGCCGAGAAGGCGCTCCCGCCGCCGGTGATGGATGCCATGATGTCCATGTAGGCGCCGGAGGCCCAGAGCTGAATGGTCGAGGTGTGCGACTGGCCGGGCAGGACCGAGTCGTTGATGCCGGAGGCGAAGACGCCGACGGGCAGGAGCGGGATCTCCTGGGCCCAGGTGAAGTACGGGGTGTCCACGGTGTCACCGCCCACGAAGATCTGCGTGGTCCCGCTGCCGTAGCCGACGCCCATCATGGAGGGGGAGGCGTACTGGCCCAGGATGATGTCCCGATGGCGCCAGCAGCCACCACCGCCCGTGGCCGGGCAGTCCGCGTTGGACCCGCCCGGTCCGTCGTTGTACATCCACTCGGCCAGGGAAAGGCCCAGCGAACCCGAGGAGGACCATGTCGAGCCACCCGCACCCGCATAGGGCGGGAAGCCAGGGTCATGTCCGGCATTGGCCCCAGCCTGGGCGTAGGCATCGAGGTTGGCCGAGAGCCCCGAGATCGGCGCGATGCCGCGGTCGATCCGCTCGAGGTCGGTGAGGACGAAGAGCTGCTCTGGTGGAGTCAGCGACGCGTAGTTCGTGGGCAGGCTCATGGGTCCGATCCCCTCGACCTGGCGGTCCCCGTACATCTTGGTGAGACCGCTCGGGCAGTAGGGGTTCGGTGCGGCCAGGCTGCCGCAGGGTCCGCTGTAGCCGGGGGCGGGGTAGATGTTGCTCCCGGGGTCCTGCGGCGGGACGATCGCCGCTCCCGTGCTGCCGGAATGGATGGCGGGGAGCAGCAGGAGCACGGCGATAGTCGTCACCAAGACGACGGCCTTCCTCACCACTGACAAATCGAACCATCCTCAAACCGTCGGCGGACCGGCCTGAGTGTCCCAGCTGCATCCCGCCTGAGCAACCTCGGAGAGGGCCAACCAGGTCAGCGACGTGTCTTCCGCCCGGATGTGCTCCGCCCCAGCGTACGGGCAGGTTAACGCCCGAACAACGGACTCACAACGGAGCGTTCTAGGCGGCGGCGAAGCGGTAGCCGACGCCGCGCACGGTGGTGATGAGGACCGGGGTCGAGGGGTCGGCCTCGATGCGCGAACGGAGCCGTTTGATGTGCACGTCGAGCGTCTTGGTGTCGCCGATGTAGTCGGTGCCCCAGACGCGGTCGATGAGCACGTCGCGGGTCAACACCCGACCCGAGTTCTCCACCAGCAGCCGGAGCAGCTCGAATTCCTTGCGCCGTAGGTGGACCTCCTCGCCGCGCACGAAGACGCGGCGCTGGTCGAAATCGACCTTGATCCCGTTGGACTCCCAGATGCCGTCGCTGCCGAACTCGATGGACCCGGCCAGGTCGCCGGACTCGGAGCCCCCGGGCGCCCTCCGCAGCACGGCCCGCATGCGGGCCACCAGTTCACGGAGGCGGTAGGGCTTGGTGACGTAGTCGTCGGCGCCGACCTCGAGGGCCACCACGGTGTCGATCTCGGTGCCCTTGGCCGTGACCATGATGATGGGAACCGTCGAGCGGGTGCGGATGGCCCGGCAGACGTCGATGCCCGACAACTTGGGCAGCATCAGGTCCAACAGCAGGATGTCGGGCACGGTCTCGTCGAAGAGCTGCAGGGCCTCGTTGCCGTCGCGGGCCACGGTGACCCGGAAGCCCTCGTTGGTCAGGCCGATGACCAGGGCCTCAATGAAGGATTCCTCGTCCTCGGCCAGCAGGACCTTGACCGGGCCCTCGCCCGGCGTCGGCCGGCCCGCCTTCTTGGCGGTCTTGCCCGTCGGCGCGGCCTTGCTCATGCGAGGCGCTCCGCCTGGATGGGCAGGACCAGGGTGAAGGTCGACCCCTCGCCCTCACGCGACTCGACGTCGACCCAGCCCTGGTGGTTGTTGGCCACGTGGCGGACGATCGACAGGCCCAGCCCGGTGCCGCCGGTGTCCCGGCTGCGCCCGTGGTCGACCCGGTAGAAGCGCTCGAAGATCCGGTCCAGGTCCCGGGCCGGGATCCCGACGCCGTGGTCCTGCACCGAGAGCCGCACGTTGTCCCGCTCTTCGATGCGCCAATTGGGGGAGATGGCCGCGCCGGCGTCCGCCGGACCGGTTCCGGCGGTGTCGCCCTCGGCGCTCACCACCGGAGGCACGGGCATGGAAGGGGCCGTCGTACCCGTGGCGGCCGAGGCGCCCGGGGCGGCCTGGCCCAACGGTGCGTACTGGTCGAGGATCTCGGGGGTGAAGACCGGGTCCCTGGCGCCTGCCGCCCGGCCGCTGGTGCGGGTGGCGGCCGCAGTCTCCCCCGTGTCGGCGTCACGCTCGGCGCCATCGTCGGCGTCCACCGCCGCGTGCTTCCCGGAACGCTCCGACGCGCCCTCACCGCCGCCGCCGACCACGGAGGGGTACTCGCCGGTGATGGGATCGGCTCGGGCCGGACCGTCGTCGTCGATCAGGGCGCCGGCGATGGAGGGATGGCTCAGGTTCGGGTTGAAGTGCTGCACGACGCCGGTGACCACGACCTTGGAGTTGTCGTACGAGTAGGTGATGGCGTTCTCGAGTAGGGCGTGCATGGCCGAGACGAGCTGGCGCCGGTCGCCCAGTACGGCGACGGGGGGTGACGGCTCGTGGAGGACGATCTCGATGCCGCGCTGGTCCGCTGTGGCTCGAACCCGTTCGATGGCATCGGCCATGACCAGGTTGACCAGCACGGGCTCGCGGGGCGGGGCCTCCTCGGACTCGATGCGCGAGAGGTCGAGCAGGTCATCGATGATCCGGCTCACCCGGAAGGCCTCGTTGTGGATCCGTCCGGCCAGGCGCTGTGCCACGTCGGGGTCGGGCTCGGACACGAGGGTCTCGGCCAGGAGCCCCAAGGCCCCCATGGGCGTCTTGAGCTCGTGACTCACGTTGGCCACGAAGTCGCGGCGGATCTCCTCGAGCCGGCGCCGCTCCGAGACGTCCTCAATGAGAGCGATGACCCCGAGCGGCCGGCGGCCGTCGTCGATCTGGCGGGCGCGCACCTGCAGCGTGCGCCGCGGAGGACCGTAGAGGTCGAGGGTGCGCTCGGCCGATCCCTCGTGCCAGGCGTCCTCCAGGACGTCGGTCACCGCCTGGGCGGCCAGCGCGTCGCCGTGGCGGCTGACCATGAGGGCGTTGGCCCGGCCGTTGCGGTAGATCACGGTGCCGTTCTCGTCGCAGAGCACCACGCCCTGCGTGAGGGTGTCGAGCGAGCGCCGGAGCCTGATGGCGTCCGAGCTCGACTCGGTCACGGCCTGGGCCGCGCCGCCGGTGACCTGCTCGAGGTAGGCCAGCGAGGTCTCGACGTTGTACTCGTCCTGCGGCGGATCGAGGCCGAGGCGGGTGCCGAGTGAGGCCAGGCGCTGCGAGATGGCCCGGCGCCCCGACCGCCGCCCGAGCAAGGCGGCGATGAAGCCGACGAGGACGCAGACGGCGACGGCGATCGCAATGATGATGATCGCCTGGGTCATGCTCAAATTGACTTCCCCCGGGCCGCTGAGCAACACGCCCCCAATATGACAGGGCTGGAGCGTGCCCGGCGACCAGGTCGAGCGGGGGTGTGACGTCGTCGTGTCCCGACTCCGGCCGCGCCCGGGGGGACGCGCGCCCTGAGCTGCCCTTCTGCAACCCCCGAGTGGGTGTCACGGTCCGTTGTCCGCGTTGTCGCGTTGTCCGCCCCGCCGGATTTCTTTCCGGCTTCTTTACGCTCTTTCCCCCGTCATGCGAACCGTTCTCCGGCCGTAGGGCGTCCCGGAGGGTCCGGCGCCGGCACTCATGTTGGAGGGCACCCATGGTCGTGTGGCACCTGGCCGATGTCTCGCTGAACCCGAGCGTGAACGCGCTCCCGGGCGGGGGGACCCTGCAGGACCTGACGAACGGGCTAGGCGCCTGGGCCCTCATCGCCGCGCTGGCCGGCCTGCTGATCGGTGCCGCCGCCTGGGCGTTGGGCGTCCACGCCCAGAACTTCCAGCAGTCCATGGTCGGGAAACGGGCTGTCCTGGTCTCGGGGCTGGCCGCCCTCCTCATCGGCGCCGCGCCCCCGCTCATCAACTTCTTCTTCCACACCGGGACCAACCTGCACTGATCCGCCGGTCCGGCCGCTGACCCCGACTCTTCCCACCCCCCTTCCTTCGCCACCGCGAACTCCCGACCTCACTGGATCGCCTTCCCATGCTGGCTGCCGGCTGCACCGGTCTCGACGCACTCAACCCGATCTGCCAGGCCGGCAGCATCGGCGGCTCGGTCGCGTCCTCGGGCTTCGAATCGGTGCTCTCCGGGATCAGCCAGTGGGTGGCCAGCGGGGCGGAGTGGCTGCTGAATCAGATCGGCGACGTCCTCAGCGCCACCACGACGGTGGACCTGGGGGCGAGCTGGTTCCAGACCCACTACGGCCAGATGACGGCGCTGGCCGGCGTGGTCGTCCTGCCGATGCTGCTGGCCTCGACGCTGCAGGCGATCGTGCGGCAGAACCCGGGTCAGCTCATCAGGACCTTCCTGGTGCAGCTGCCGCTGGCGCTCTTGCTGGCGGTGGTGGCGGTCCAGATCGTCATCTTGAGCCTGTCGGCCACCGACGCCATGAGCGACGCGGTGGCGGGTGGCACGAGTGCCGACGTCAGCTCGCTCCTCAACGGCGTGACGTCAGGGCTGGTGGACTCGGCCGCCAATCCCTCCATCGCCAGCTTCGTGCTGCTGCTCATCGCCATGCTGATCGCGGTGGCTGCGTTCGTGCTCTGGTTGGAGCTGCTGATCCGGGCGGCGGCCGTCTACGTGGCCGTGTTGTTCCTACCACTGGCCCTGGCCACGCTGGTGTGGCCGGCGGTCTCGCACTACCTGCGCCGGCTGGTCGAGACATTGGCGGCCCTGATCCTCTCCAAGTTCGTGATCGTGGCGACGCTGAGCCTGGCCGCGGGCGCCGTCTCCTCGGGCACGGCCGGCACCGGGGATCACGGGTCGGGCTTCTCCTCCGTGCTGGCGGGCGGCGCGCTCCTCCTCATGGCCACCTTCGTGCCCTTCGCCATCCTGCGCCTGATCCCGGCCGTCGAGGCGGGTGCGGTGGCGCATCTCGACGGGCTGCGCGAACGCGGGATGACGGGGATGACCCGTGTGCCCCGCACCGCCGCCAGCCACGCTCTGCACGAGGGCTTGGGGGCCCTGGGCGACTCCCGTCTGCTGGCGCAGGTGGCGGGGGGCGGCGGGGCCGCGGGAATGGCGGCCGGTGCCGGGGGGCTGGGTGGCGGGGGCGGCACGGGTGACGACGACGGAGAGGGCGGCCTGGGGATCCCGATGGTGGAGGGCAGCCCCGAGGCCACCCGGGACATCGCCGAACGCTTCGCCCCCGGAGCGCCCCGCCAGCCCAAGGGCCCCAACCCGCTGCGGCCGGCGCCGGTCTTCGGTCCGGGCTCCCTGGACTACGCCGGCCCGGAGTCGACGGACGACGCGGGATCGGTGGGAGGGTCGGCTGGGGGAACGGTGGCGGCAGCGGCAGCGGGGGCGGCGGCGGTGGCCACCGGGTTCGAGCCGGATCCGGCCGATCGTGTGGGCGCCCGCTCGGCCAAGGGGAGGCGCATCGGACCGGACAGCGCCGAGGACGCCTGGATGTGGCAGGGCGTCCCGCCGGGCCGTGCCCTCATGACGCGCTACCGGCCGGGGCAGCAGCGCGCCTACATGGAATACGACGGGGGCGGGAGCCCGTCGGTGAAGTCGTTGCCGCCGGCATGGCCCCCCGGTCAGGGGCCGGACGCATGAGCCCGAACGGCGAACCGGGGTCGCGCTACCGCTTCGGGCCGCGCGAGCGCGGCGGCGCACTGGCGGGGTGGCGGGCCGGGCAGATCATGACGGTGGCCGTGGGCCTCGTCTTCGGCGTGCTGGTCCTGCGCTGGGAGCCCAATGCCGTCGGGGTGGCGGCCGCCGTCGGCATCCTCGTGCTCTACGGCGCACTGGCGACGGTCCCGGTGGCCGGGCGCACCGGCGACGAGTGGCTGCCCGTGGTCGTCTGCTGGGGGACGCGCCGGAGCGGCTTCTTTGGCGGCGGGGGCCGCATGGGGGCGCTGCGCGGGATGCGCCTCTTAGAGGTGGGCTGGCAGGACATGGGCGTCGTGCACGACCGCGCCGGGCGCACGCTGACCGCGGCCCTGGCGCTGCGCGGCGGGAGCTTCGCCCTGCTCGGGGCGGACGAGCAGGACCGCCGGGTGGGTGCCTGGGCCGCCGTGCTCGCCTCGCTGGCGCGCGAAGGCTCGCCCGTCCAGCGGGTGCAGTGGGTGGCGGCATCCTTCCCCGACGACGGGCACGGGCTGCGGACCTACGTCGCCGCGGAGGCCGTGCCGGGCGTGGCGTCGGCCTGCACCGCCTCCTACGACGCCTTGCTGGCCGACATGGACTCGCACGCCTGCGCCCACGACGTGGTCCTGGCCTTCCAGGTGCGGGTGACCAAGTCGGTCGAGGTGGGCTGCGCCACCCTGGCCCGCGAGGCGGCATCGCTCGTCCGGTTGCTGGGCGATGCCGACGTTCAGGTCGAGTCCGTCCTGACCGCCGACGACCTGGCCCGCCAGCTGCTCCGGACCTACGAGCCGCACGAGGTCGTGGCCGGCGCGGCGCCGGCGCGGGACCACTGGCCGATGGCCATGGAGGAGAGCTGGTCCGAGGTGCGGGTCGACGCCATGATCCACGCCACCTTCTGGGTGGCCGAGTGGCCGCGCACCGAAGTGCGGAGCGACTTCTTGGCGCCCCTCCTCCTCGGTTCGTCCCGCTCGACGCTGGCCGTCGTCATGGAGCCACTCGGCTCCGACGCCGCCGTGCGCAAGGTCGAGGCGTCTCGTACGGCCGACCTGGCCGACAGCGAGTTGCGGCGGCGTGGTGGCTTCATCGCCACGGCCCGGCACGCCCGCGAGTCCGAGGTGCTGGCCCGGCGGGAGGCGGAGCTGTCCGAGGGCCACGCGTCGTTCCGTTACTCGGGCTACGTCACGGTCTCGGCGGCCAGCGAGGAGGAGCTGGTGACCGCCTGCGACGTCGTGCAGCACGCGGCGGGCCAGAGCCGGCTGGCGCTGCGCCGCCTCTACGGCGACCAGGCCTCGGCCTATACGTGCACGCTCCCGCTGTGCCGCGGGCTGCACTGACTGCAATGACTGCACTGAGGTCGATGTTCACCGACGCCGTGTGGCACGGCGTCTGACGGGCGCTCGTACCATGGCTCCGTGGCCGGCCGTCCCGATGCAACCCCGCCCGAGACGGGCCCGGCGGAAGCGGGAGGCGAGCCGCGCAATGTCGTCGTGCTCCTGTTGGACGGCCTTAACCGGCACATGCTCGGCAGCTACGGCGGCACGGAGTTCGACACGCCCAGTCTCGACCGGTTCGCCCGGGAGCGGGCCGTCCGCTTCACGTCGCACGTCACGGGACCGGCTCAGGTCACCTTCGTGCAGTAGAAGAGCTGGACGGTGGCGCCCTGCGGCGGGACCTGCTGCATCACTTGGCCCGGCGTGGAGCAACTGCACTCCACGGTTGCGCGCTGGCGCTGAATCCTGCCGCCCCCAGTTGGTTCTCGGCGGTGGACAGGCTCTCCGACGACGTTCGGCGGCGACCCGGGCGCAGACGTGGACTGGCTGGACCCGTTCGAGCGCGATGAGGGGGACGTCCCGGCGCCGGACGGAGTCGTGGTGGGCGTGGTCGAGGCCTACCCTGTCACGGCCAGCTACAGCGGCGACAGCACCTTCAGCTCCGGCAACTCGAACAGCAGGACGATCACGGCGCGCTGACCTCGAGGGGGACCGTCCGGGAGAAGTAGACGGCCGTGACGGTGGCGATGCCGGCCGCGACACCGAGGGACCAGGTCGCCCCCGCGTGGAGAAGGAGGACGGCGCCCACCAAGCCGCCGCCGAACATGCTGACGACCGAGGTGGTGCCGAGACGGGCATGCGGGTTCGTCCCGCCGGCCAGGCGCGAGTGCGACGCCAGTCCCGTCAGCGTGGTGGTCAGCACGGTGGTCGACATGTCGGGGACGCCGAGGCGCCGCACCGCTGAGTTCCGGAGGCCCACCGCGCCGGCGAGAAGAACGAGGACCACGTAGCGGGGCCACCCCGATCCGATAGCCGGGACGGTCCCGGCAATGATGGCGGCGGTGGTCGTGCAGGCCGCCTCGATCACCATGGCGACGAGCAGCAGGTTGCGGACCGGTCGGACATGGCGGGCCAGCCGCCCTCCGGCGACGGCCCCGACGAGGAATGCCGCCAGTGCACACAGGCTGGCCGTCATGGAGAATCCTGCGGCACCAGCCGCAGCGAATCCAATGAGGAGCACGTTCCCGGTTATGTTGGCCGTGAAGACGTGGCCGAGGCCGAGGAAGCTCACGGCATCGATGAAGCCGCTGACGACGGTGAGGGCGGCCAGGGTCACCACCAGGGGTGGGGGTGGATGCTCAGGGTCGCTCACGTGCGTTCCATCATCCCTCCACAGTCTCTTCTCGACGGCGCCGGTGCGATGCTCACGGCTTCGTCAAGGTAATGGAGTCACCGCTAGATTCGCATCCCTATGTCGGGCAGGGACACGATTGGTTCCGAAGACGGATTCCCTGACTTTGCATGGGCCGTCGGCGAAGAAGGTTCCGATCCTTTGGTGCTCGCCGATGGAATGCCCTATCGCCAAGACCAATTCGCGCAAAGTGGGCACTACTCCCACGTTGACGACGACCTTCGCTCGATTGCGACGCTCGGCGTCAAGATCGTTCGATACGGCGCACCATGGCGTCTGAGCGAGCCGGAACCAGGCCACTACGACTGGACGCTCTGGGACCGAGCATTCGCCCGTTGCGCTGAGCACGGTCTGGAGCCGATCGTCGACCTGTTGCACTTCGGTCTCCCCGATTCCTTCGGCGGCTTTGCCGACGAGCGATGGGTGGACTCGTTCTGTCGATACGTCGAGGCATTCCTCAACCGTTATCGAGAACCGCGATGGTTCACACCGATCAATGAGCCAGGCGTCACCGCAATGAACTCGGGTTGTCTCGGGGTCTGGAACGACCGGCTCGCGTCCGGGCCCGACCACGCGCGCATGTTGGCCAACATTGTGCTGGCCAACCTGGAGGCGCTGGCGCGCATCCGTGACGATCGCGGCGGCTGGTGGATTGGCTCCGAGGGATTCCCGGTTCCGGTGGCGGTCGAGCCGCAGGCCGATGCCGACGTGCACGCGTTGCGGGCATGGAGTTGGCTCGTCTGGGACCTGCACTTCGGGCGGGAACCTCTCGCGGCGGCGGCCCGTTACCTCGATCCCGTCGATGCCGGGCTGCTCGAGCGCATCCGTTCTCTCGCGGTGACCGACGGGGTCGTCGCGGGCCTCGACTTCTACCCCACCTCGGTTCTTCCTGTCGGGGGCGCCGCCCCCGAGTGGTCGATCCACGAGCGGGTCGCATTCGCCGGGGCTGAGTTCCGACGGTGGCACGAAAGATATGACGTGCCCTTCTGGGTGGCGGAGACGTCGAATCTCTCGCTCGGTGTCGATGACCAGATTCCATGGCTGGTTTCGCTTACCGATGAACTTCGCGGGTTGCGCGCCGACGGCCTGCCGGTGCGCGGTCTCTGCTGGTATAGCCGTGGAGACCAGTTCGACTGGCAGACCGAACTGGTGAATCCGAAAGGCGCGGTGACCGAGGTCGGGCTCTTTGACGTTCACCGCCGGGCCAGACCTGTGGCCGCCATTTTTGCGCAACTGGCCTCACAAGCGTCTTGAGGTCCGTACTGAACTGACCAGCGCTGCCAGGCTGTCCTGGGTCAGCTGGAAGTGGATCGTCGCCAGCACGTCGATGTCGGTTTCGGTGATCGCTCCTGGGGGGTAGCGCTCATGGCTTCGTCGAGGTCATGGCGTCACCGGCGGCAACGGACGACCGTTCACCCGTTGTGAGGGAGCGGATGCCGAGAATGCCGGCTCACCAGGTGACGACGCGCAACCTCGGTGCGGCGTACCCGTTCATTGCCGAGGCGGGCCTCGGTCGACGCGGCGTGGTCATCGGTGACGACCTGCTCGGCGGCTCCTTCGTCTTCGACCCCTTCGAGCTCTACGCGGCCGGCGTCGTGTCCAACCCCAACATGGTGGTGTTCGGACAGATCGGCCGAGGCAAGAGCGCCTTCGTCAAGTCGTTCCTGTGGCGTCAGGCCGTCTTCGGTCGCCGGGCCTGGGTCGTCGACCCCAAGGGCGAATACGCGGACCTCGCAGACGCATGGGGTGTCCGTCCGGTGGCGCTGCGCCCCGGGGGAGCCGTCCGGCTCAACCCCCTCGACGCTGGTCCTGACATGGAGGGTGATGCGGGCTCGGACGCCAGCGGACGCCGCCGGATCGAGCTGCTCTCGTCGCTCGCGAGCGCCTGTCTCGGACGGGGTCTGTTCCCGCGCGAGCGAGCCGCCCTCGGAGCCGCCCTGGCCGAGGCCACCAGCGTCACCGACGTGCCCACGGTGCCCGTGGTCGTCGAGGCGCTGCTGACACCGACGGTCGACGCCGCCCGCTCGCTACGCACCGAACGACGCGACCTTCTCGAAGACGGTCGGGACGTGGCGCTGGAGCTGCGCCGGCTTGTCCATGGCGACCTGCGGGGGATGTTCGACGGGCCGACCACGTCCGGGCTCGACCTGTCCTCGCCGCTCGTCGTCCTGGATCTATCGGCGCTGTATTCATCGGCTGCGCTGGGTGTCCTGATGGCGTGTGCCACCGCCTGGTTGCAGGCGGCGCTGGCGAGGGCGGCCGTGAGCGCCGGCGGAGCGCCGGCGGGGCAGGGGCAAGGCCGGTTCTTCCTGGTGGTCGACGAGGCCTGGGCGATCTTGTCGAATCTCGGAGTCGCAAGGTGGCTCCAGTCGTCGTGGAAGCTGTCGCGTGCCTTCGGCGTCTCCAATGTGGCGGTGCTGCACCGGGTGTCGGACCTGCACTCGGTCGGCGCGTCGGACTCCGAGCAGGTGGCACTGGCGCAGGGCCTACTGGCCGATTCCGAGACGCGCGTCATCTACGCCCAGTCGCCGGGCGAGCTGGCTGCGGCGTCCGAGCTGCTGTCCCTGTCGGAGACCGAGGCGGAGCTGCTCCCCCAACTGCGCCGGGGCGTCGGGCTGTGGAAGGTGGGCCAGCGGTCGTTCCTCGTGCAGCACCGGCTGAGCGCCATGGAGCAGCTGATCGTCAACACGGACTCGGCGATGACGGGACAGCAGCGGTGAGTGGCCTCGCCGCAACGGTCCTGCCGGTGGCGCTGGGCGGCGCGCTGCTCGCCGGCATTTTCTCGCGTGGCGGGACGCGGGCACACGCGCGTCGTCCCGGAGCCAGGCGGGGTGCCCACTGGGCTCGGCGCCGGGACCTGCGACCGTTGCTCGTCGACGGGCGCTCCCGAACGCCGGGCCGCCTCACCCTCGGCGTCCTCCCGGGCGTGGTGCGCATCACCACCGTGGCGGCCGAGCCGGTCCAGTCGCTGGTCGTAGTGGGTCCGACCCAGAGCGGGAAGACGAGCAGCCTGGCCGTCCCCGCCATCCTCGGGTGGCCCGGTCCCGTGGTGGCGGCCAGCGTGAAGAGCGACCTGCTGCGCGACACGGCGCGGGTCTGCGCCGCCCGCGGCCGGGTTTGGTGCATCGACCCGACGGGCAGCACCGGTGCGCGGGTGAGCGACTGGTCACCGCTGACGGACTGCGGCGACTGGCGCCGGGCCTGCCGTGCCGCGACGGACCTGTGCGAGTCGGCCAGGGCGGACGGAACGACCGCCGATGGCGAGTTCTGGTACGCCACCGCGGCCAAGCTGCTCGCGCCGATCTTCTTCGCCGCGGCGAGGGACGGCCGCACCATGGGCGACGTCGTGCGCTGGGTGGACACGCAGGAGTCGGCCGAGGTCGGCGACATCCTCGAGCGCGTCGGCGAGGACGCGCCGCTCCATGCGGCCCGCGCCACCTGGTACCGCGACGACCGGACGCGCAGCTCCGTCTACACGACGGCGGAGACCGTGCTGGCGCCGTTCGCGCATGCGACGCCGGGCGCGGTCGATCGCTTCGAGCCGCGTCACCTCCTCGGTGGCCCGCACACCCTCTACCTGTGCGCGCCGGCGCACGACCAACGCCGGCTGCGCGGGTACTTCACGGCACTCACCCAGCAGGTGTTGGGTCACGCCTTCGCCACCGCGACCCGGACGGGCCGCCCCCTCGACCCCCCGCTGCTGGTCGTGCTCGACGAGGCGGCCCACATCGCGCCGCTGCCCGAACTCGACGGGCTGGCGGCGACCTGTGCATCGCACGGGATCGGGCTGGTCACGGTCTG
>Ga0307374_10004030_pt1 | contig 24709 bp, 27 predicted proteins | sample OX3MG_FD_202532 | JGI IMG/M metagenome (GOLD analysis project Ga0307374, IMG submission 202532) | Soil microbial communities from Risofladan, Vaasa, Finland - OX-3 | ecosystem: Environmental > Terrestrial > Soil > Coastal area > Acid sulfate soil | place: Finland: Risofladan, Vaasa | collected... | reverse complement strand
ACAAGGTTTGGGTCGTGTCCAATTCGATGATGCGCAACGGCGGCACGCGTGCGATCGCCACGGCGATCAAGCTCACCCCGGCGAGGTCGGTCCTCGGGCGTGAGCCGGGTGATCAGATCTGCCTGAGCGACGCCGACTTCGCGAAGCTCTCGGGCGCGTTCTTCGCCGAACTCACCGCGAAGTTGGTCGCGACCGCCGGGCTGCCGTCCCGGGCACGCCGGGCGTCGGACCATGCCGAACCCGCCGATCGCGCCGCGATCGGCCCGCCCGTGCCGCCTGCGCCGCGCAGGCCGATGGCGTGCAGCAGGGCGGCATGGCTTGTCCGAGGATTCGCGGAGTAACGTCAGCGGAGAACGGCGGCCCCGCCGTGCTGACGGCGAGGAGTCCGACGTGGAGTGGAAACTGGAATTGGTCGTCGTGCCCGTCGCCGATGTCGATCGGTCGCTGGCCTTCTATCGCGACCAGGTCGGTTTCCGGCTGGACGTCGATCACTGCGCCGGGAACTTCCGCGTCGTCCAGATGACGCCCAACGGATCGGCATGCTCGATCACCCTGATGCCGGGTCCGGCGGCGCCGGGCGCCCTAAAGGGCCTGCATCTGATCGTGACCGACATCGACGCGGCGCGGGACGAGCTTGTCGGGCGCGGCGTGCATGCCAGCGAGCTATTCCATTTCACGGCGGGCCTGCGCACGCCGGGCCGTCACCCCGAGCGCGCCGACTACGGATCGTTCTTTGCCTTCCAGGATCCGGACGGCAACGGGTGGATGGTTCAGGAGGTCGGAAGGGGTCGCGCGGCGGCCTGACGACGCGCTGCGCCCGCGCGCCCGCGCCGACATACTGAGTTCATGCCCGAGTTGTCGCGACCCGCCCCCGCGGTCGCCACCGGCGACACGACGGGGTTACTCAGCTTGCGTTCGGCGTCCGGGCGCTGGATCGTCGCGGCCACGGTGCTGGGGTCGGGCATGGCGAGCATCGATGCGACCGTCGTGGGGATCGCGCTGCCGACCATCGGTCGCGACTTCAACGCGCGCGTCTCCGAGCTGCAGTGGGTGACCAACGCATACACGCTCGCGCTGGCCGGGCTGCTGCTGTTGGGGGGGTCGCTCGGCGACCGCTTCGGCCGCCGACGGGTGTTCGTGATCGGCTCGGTGTGGTTCGCCGCCGCGTCGATGATCTGCGCGGTCGCGCCCGACGCGCAGGCCCTGATCGCCGCCCGGGCGCTCCAGGGTGTCGGTGCGGCGCTCCTGATGCCGGGAAGCCTCGCGATCCTCCAGGCGTCGTTTGCCGCCTCCGACCGACCGAAGGCCATCGGTGCATGGTCCGGGCTCGGCGGGGTGGCGACCGCGATCGGCCCCTTCGTCGGCGGCTGGTTGATTGGCGCAGCCTCGTGGCGGCTGATCTTCTTCATCAACGTGCCGGTCGCCATCGCCGTGGTCGCGGTGGCCTCGCGCCACGTGCCCGAATCCCGGGACCCGACCTCGGCGGGTCGCATCGATGTGGCCGGGGCCGTCCTGGTCAGTTCGGGGCTCGCCGGCGTGGTGTACGGGCTCACCGAGGCCGCGTCCCAGGGATGGGCCGCGCCCGTCACCGTGGTATCCATTGCCGCCGGCGTGGCCCTGCTGGTCGCGTTCCTCGTCGCCGAAGCGCGGCGACGGGCCCCGATGATGCCGCTGGGCGTCTTCCGCTCCGGTCAGTTCTCGGGTGCCAACGCGGTGACCTTCGTCGTGTACGGCGGACTCGGCGGTGCGCTGTTTCTCCTACCGATCCAGCTCCAGCAGGTCATCGGGTTCTCGCCCCTTGCCGCCGGCACGGCGCTGCTGCCGATCACGGTCATCATGCTCGTGCTCTCGTCACGGTCCGGCGCCCTTGCCGCGCGGATCGGGCCCCGGCTGCAGATGTCGGTCGGCCCGCTGCTGGTCGCCGCGGGCCTCGCGCTGATGTCCCGGATCGGCGCGGGCGGCGACTACGTGTCCGAAGTGCTCCCGGCGGTCGTCGTGCTCGGGTTCGGGTTGGCCGTCACCGTCGCGCCGCTCACCGCGGCCGTCCTGGCGGCGGCACCGATCGAGCATTCGGGGATCGCCTCGGCGATCAACAACGACGTCGCACGGATCGCGGGGCTGATCGCCGTGGCCGTGCTGCCGACGATCGCCGGACTTACCGGGGACAGCTACCTGCACCCCGCGGTCTTTTCGGCCGGCTTCCACGTCGCGGTCCTGATCGCCGCAGGGGCGTGCGTGGTGGGTGCGCTCATCGCGGTACTGACGATTCGCAACCCCGGCCGCGGCGCGGCGGAGCCGCCGCGCGAAGGCTGGCAATGCGCGCTCGATGCGCCCCCGCTGTTCGGGGAAAATGACGACGCCCCGGCCGGGTCAAGCGTCATTGCGGGCCGGGCCGCCGGCATGGGATCATGACCCCGGCGCCGGTCCGGGCGCGCCGGGTCTGACGCGAGGAGGCGGCCAGGCATGAAATCCGACGGCACACCCGAGGTTCGGCCCACGCGGGCGGGCGACGTCTCGCCAAACCTGTCGCCCGACGGGATCGAGGACTACGTGGTGGGCGAGGCCATCGAGGGGGCCCTCGACGAGCAGCTCAACGTCGTGCGCGACGTCCTTGCCAACGCCCGTCCCGAGGATCGTCGCGCGGTCGCCCGGTGGCTAAACGCGATCGCGGACGGCAGCTCGCCCGACGAGATCCCGGGCTTGCGGCGCGTCATCCTCGAGCAGGACGAGCCGGTCTTCGGAACGATCCCGATGCGCTCCGACGACGAGCTCGTCGACGCGTGGCAAAGCGGCGCCTACCCGTACAAGAACCTCCTGTCGCGCAAGAGCTACGAGCGCGAGAAGTACCACCTGCAGGTCGAACTGCTCAAGCTCCAGGCCTGGGTCAAGGACTCCGGCCAACGCGTCGTGATCCTGTTCGAGGGCCGCGACGCCGCCGGGAAGGGCGGGACGATCAAGCGCTTTATGGAGCATCTGAATCCCCGTGGTGCCCGCGTCGTCGCGCTGGAGAAGCCGACCCCGGTCGAGCAGGGGCAGTGGTACTTCCAGCGCTACGTGCAACACCTGCCGACCACGGGCGAGATCGTGCTATTCGACCGGTCGTGGTACAACCGGGCTGGCGTCGAGCGGGTGATGGGGTTTTGCACCGACGCCGAGCATGACGAGTTCCTGCGGCAGGTCCCCGAGTTCGAGCGCAACCTGACCCGCGGCGGGGTGCATCTGGTCAAGTTCTGGTTCTCGGTCAGCCGCGATGAACAGCGCCGGCGGTTCATGGAGCGTGAGCGGCATCCGCTCAAGCAGTGGAAGCTGTCGCCGATCGACCTCGCCTCGCTGGAGAAGTGGGATGACTACACCGACGCCAAGAACGCCATGTTCCAGGCGACCGACATCGACGAGGCGCCCTGGACGGTCATCAAGTCCGACTGCAAAAAGCGTGCCCGCCTCAACGCGATCCGCTATGTCCTGCACAAGCTGCCGTATGCTGGCAAGATCGTCGACGAGATCGGTCCGCTTGATCCGCTCTTGGTGGGCCGCGCCAGCAGCGTCTACGAGATGGGCGAGTTCAGCCAGTTCACCGCCTGATGCGCCGCCGTGGCGGGGTCCGGGCCGGCCGGCGGTTGGCTAGCGGGAGAACCACGACGTGCGCTTGCCCGACGGACCCGGGCGTGTCGCGCACTGGCAGCGCTTGTCCGGCGGTACGTGGCCGAGGACCTGCTCGACGTGCTGTCCGCAACCCTTCCACGTCGGTCGTCCGCACTTGCGGCAGGTGACAGCTCGACACATACCCGTCAGGGTATCAGAGGCCCCTGCGGATCCCGCGCCACCGGGTGCGCGACGGCGCGCAACCGCGGGGCCTGTGACGGTTCAGGTGAAGATAATCTGGCCGCCCGCGGCCATCGCGTAGAACTCACCGACGGTGATGATCTCGGTGACCTCGTCGATGAGATCGGCCCTCGTCAGCGCGAACAAATCCACCGATGCCTTGCAGCCGTAGAGTCCGGCGCCAGTGTCGGCGATCATCTCGATGAACTCGGGGATCGGTGGGATGTCGAGCTTCTCCATCTTCTTTTCCAGGTAGTGCGTCATGACCGACGAGACTCCCGGCAAGCCGCCCGCGACCGTCGCCAGGTGCAGCCCCGGGTTCCCGACGGTGGCGACCTTGATGTGGTCGTGGCGCGCCTTGTGGATCGCGTCGAGCCCGAAGAACGTGAAGAACAGGTTCGCCTCGATGCCCTCGGCCCGCGCGCCGTTGGCCATGATCAGCGCCGGATAGATCCCCTCGAGGGATCCTTTCGACACGATGATGGAGACCTTCTCGATGGCGTCGGTCATGGCGTCCTCCTTCGATGGGCGTCCGGACGGGACTAGATGCAGCCGCGTGGCTTGGGGATACCGGCGACCTTGGCCGCGATCTTCGCCGGGCCCTTCGTGAACAACTGGTAGAGCTCCTTGACCGAGACGCCCGAGGTCTTGCCGAGTACCCGAACGGTCGGCCCGGTGCCCTTCTCGGCGAACTCGCTGCGCATGAATCGGATGACCAGCCAGTGCCGGTCGGTGAGCTCGTCAATGCCTTCGGCGCGCGCGATCTCGGGGGCCATGTCCTCGGTCCACTGGGTCGGGTCGTCGAAGAACCCTTCGTCGTTGACCGAGACGTTGTGCGTGGCGTAGGTGGCGGTGGGCATCGTCAGGATCTCCTGGTCGGCGTCGTCACGACTCGGTCGGTGGTCGCTTGCCGCTGTGTGGCATCTCCGAGCCGACCCCCGGGATGTCTCGGCCGGGCAGCAGCGTGTGCCAGTAGAACCACTGGAACATCAGCTTACCGAGATGATTCAGCCGGGATTGTTTGAGCAGGGGCAGGCCGAGCTGGGTGGGGAAGTGCCCCGGGAGCGGCTCGGTATCGTAGTTGAAGTCGATCAGCAGGGCCTTGTGGAACCCGGTCTCGATGAAGCAGTTGGCGTGGCCGTCATAGCTGTCGTCGAGGCCTTTGCCGACCAGGAAACGTCGGACGTTCTCCACCATGACCTCGCCCTCGAAATGGGTGACCGACCCCGCTTTGGAGGTCGTGATGCTGGCCGCGTCGCCGATCGCGAAGACGTTGGGGGCGACCTTCGACTGGAGGGTGCGCTGATCGGTCGGGATGAAGTTGAGCTCGTCGCCCAGGCCGGGCGAGCGCCCGACATACCCCGCACCGCTGTGCAGCGGGATCACGACGCCGAGATCAAACGGCACGACGCGTCCGTCATACGCGATCAGGCGCCCCGTGAGCCCGTCGACCTCGCCCGTGTTGAACTCGGTCACGATCGCGATGTCTTTCTCGGCGAGCAGGCCGCCGAGCGCCCGTGAGGCGACCGGCGTTGTGAAGGCGCCGTCGAGCGGGGTGACGTAGGTCAGCTCGACGCGCCCGCGGATCTTGCGCTCGCGAAGGTACCAGTCGGCCAAAAAGCAGAACTCCAGTGGTGCCACCGGGCACTTGATCGGCATGTCGACGACGTTCACCACCAGACGCCCGGCATCGAACCGCTCCAGCGCGTCGTGCAGCGCGACGGCGCCGTCCGGGGTGTAGAACGTGAAGACCTTCTTGCCCCAGCCCGGGCCGGTCAGCCCCTCGGTCTCCTCGGGCACGAGTTCCGCGCCGGTGGCGATGATCAGCACGTCGTAGGCAAGTGTGGTCCCGTCGGTGAGCAGCACGCGCTGGTGCTCGAGCTCGACGCGCTCGATCGGCGACTGCACGTACCGGATGCCCCCGTGCAGCTGCGCCCCGCGCGGTCGCGTGATCTCCTCGAGCTGGGCGAGCCCGAACGGGACAAACAGCAGCCCCGGCTGGTAGACGTGGCGGTCGTCCTGGTCGACGACGACGATCTGCGCGTCGTGTTCGAGGAGGCTCCGTCGCAGCCGATTGGCCACGAGAGTCCCCCCGGTGCCCGCACCGAGGATGACGATGGAATCCACACATCGAACATAACCCGGGCCAACTTTGCCCCAGCGGCGCCCCGGGGTCGCCACCGGGCGGTTCGAGCGCTGGGCGCGGGCTCTTCGGCGGGTTTTGTTTACACAAACCACACGGGTCCGCCATGCCCGAGGCGTCAAGGCTCGCGCGGTCCCGCCCGATGCAAGTCGCGTGAAACGACTTCTCGCCATCGTCGCGTCGCTGATCTGCGCCGCCGCCGTTGCGGTGCCGGCGCTCGGGCTCTCGCTTCCGTCGATCTCGATCAACAATGCCGGCTATTCGTGGGCCGCCGCGCCCCTCGAGGACCTCGTCGCACACCGCGGCTGGCCATCGAGCGATACCGCGAGCCTCGGCCGCATCGCCACCCGGCGTGAGCTCGCCCGCGGCCTGGCCGAATTGCTGCGCGCCCGCGGTAAGACGCCACCCGCGCTGTTGGTGCGTCCATCGGACATCGCCACGACCGACCCGGACCTTCAGGCGATCGAATGGGTCTCGACGACCCGTCTACTTGGGACGCCCGGTGCGGCCTTCTCGCCGAGCGCAGTGATCACCACGCGAAATGCCGAGCTCGCCATCGTGCAGATCTTCGGTCTGACCGCCCAGATGAACGCGCTCTCCGCGCTGCACACAAACAACGGCCAACGCCTGCCGATCCCGTCAGGCTTTGCCGCGGAAGTCCTCGGCTCGGACCTCGGACTGCGCCACGACTACCCGTCGAACTACGACTACCTGGAAACGTCGGCCGGTGCCCCGATGCCGATCGCCGAACTCGCCGGGATGGTCGATGCGGCGGTGAACCTTCCCGCGTGGAAGCTCGCCTACGTTGCCAACCTGTCCTCGATCGTGCTGCCAAACCTCACGGCCAACCAGCGCACGGTGATCGATGCCGCGCTGGCGGTCGTCGGCAGCCCGTACATCTGGGGCGGCGCATCACCGAATGTGCAGTCGCTGTTCGGCGGCACGACCGCAGGCGGCTTCGATTGCTCAGGACTCGTGTGGTGGGCGTACAAGCTCAACCCGGCCTCGGCCGCCCAGGGGCTCGGCCGCGACATCGTCGGTCGCACCGCGGACGCCATGGCGTGGGAAAACCCGTCGCAGAAGATCGCGATCTCCCAGGTACGGGCGGGCGACTTGGTCTTCTTCGGGCCCAACGGGCCCCGCACACCGCGCGGGCAGATCCAGCACATGGTGATCGCCCTCGGCAACGGCTGGATGATTCACGCCAACACGCCCACCGGCGGCGTCTCGATCGAGCACCTGACTGGCTACTGGGACGCGGCCCTGGCCTGGGCGCGGCGGCCCGCGGCGATGGGTGCGGTCGCAGTTCCGACGGCCGCCCACCCGAGCAACGCCGCCGTCGGCCCGATGACCCGAGCCCGCTGGATCCTCATGCGCCAGTTCATCCACGCCCACTACCGCACCGGGCTGTGGAGCGCCCTCTGGCGCCGGTTCACCTCGCACCCCGCCGCCGCGTACGCGCTGCTGGTGCGCCGTCACCTGATCTGACGCGCGCCGCCCGGGTGGGGCGGCGCGCCGGTGCGTCGGGTCAGCTCGGTGTCAGCGCCGTGATCTCGTCGAGGCCCGGGGCGACGATGATGCCCTGGACGGCCACCGGGGCCGCATAGCGGCCATTCTGACGGGTCAGATCGAGCGCACCGGTCCGGGCGTCAAGCGCGTAGAGGTGCCCCGATGCGGCCGTCGCTCCGAGCGTCGCGATCCATACCATGTTGCCGATCACCGAGGGCGATCCGGAGATCGGTGCCCCCATGTCCCGGTGCCAGACGATGCGGCCGTTCTGGGTGTTGAAGGCGTACAGGTTGTGGTCGTACGAACCGAGGAACACTAGCCCGTCGGCGACCGCCGGGCTTGAGTACACATAGCCGCCGGTCACGGCGGACCAATTGATCGCGCCGGTGCTGGCGTTGATGCCGAGCACCACGCCGTTGGTGTTGCCGGCGAACACCTGGCCGCCGGCGACCGCCGCGGCGCCGTAGAAGCGGCCGGAGCCCGAGTAGTAGCCGCTTGGGGCGGTCGTGCGCCAGACGACCGCACCGTTGGACGGGTCGAGGGCCTCGATCTGGCCACCATAGTTGCCGACGACGATGTGACTCCCGGCGTCGGCGATCGCACCCTTGACCGACCCTGCGACCGCGTCCCGCCAGACGATCTGGTGGCTGGTGAGCGAGATCCGCACGACCTCGCCGGCGCGGGTCCCGACGAACACACCGTCGCCGATGACCAGCGGCGACGTCTCGACCGACGATCCCAGCGAGACCTTCCAGATCTGTGCGCCGGTGGCCGGATCGAGCGCGTACACGTCGCCGACCTGGTTGGCGAAGATCACGCGTTGCGGCTGACCGGCGCTCGGGGTATTCGGCAGCCCGGTCAGCGCCGGGGACGCGGCCATCCGCGATCCGAGCGCCCGCTTCCACAGGCGGGCCCCGGTGTGCAGGTCGTACGCAAGCCCGTAGCCGTAATTTGCCACGACCACGCGACCCGCGCCGATCACCGGGGGTAACTCGATCAGCCCGCCGGTGTTGGCGGTCCAGAGGGTGTTGAACGGCAGCGTCGAGCTCACGGCCGTATTGGCGCGGGTGTTGCCGGGCGTGTTCCCGAAGGTCGGCCACGCGCCCAGGCTTGTCAGCGCGGCGGCGCGGCGGTTGGCCGCGGCCTTGGATGCGCTCGGTGCGACGGCGGTCTTGTCGGCCGCCTTACTCTTTCCGAACCAGCCGGCCAGCGCCCCGACGGCCCCGATCACCAGCACGATGACCACCACGGCGACGACGCCGGCCACGATCCGTCGGCGGCGGATCTTTGCCTTGTGGCCGGGGGGGCGGGCGGGGCCGGAGATGCTCATCGGGTCGGGTCCTCCGAGGTATCAGGTGCGACCGGCGGGCGTCATGCGCACCGGTCCTCAAACACAACGCCTGCACGTAGGCGAGCTGCCGCCGGTGCCGGATCGCGTCCTAACGTAGCTACGGCCTCGGGCGGCGCAAGTCCTGCGCCGAGGCCGGTCGGGTTTACAATATGGAAAGCACGCTTGACATCGCGAACGAATGTCAAGTAAGCTGGGAACTATCCCTTGACAACACGTACACTCGGCGGTAATCTTGGTGCATGAGTTCACGCAAGCGCACATCAGCCGAACGTTCGGAGTCGAGCAACAGCCGCATGACGCTAGTCGAGTTCATGCGGCGTTTCCCGGATAACGACGCCTGTCTGGACTACCTGCGCGAGCAGCACTTCCCGGACGGATCAAACTGCCCTGGCTGCGGCCGGCCCACCCGGTTCTACCGGATCAAGGGACGGTCCGCCTACTCGTGCCAGTTCTGCGCGCACCACGTCTATCCGACAGCCGGGACGATCTTCCACAAGTCCTCCACGAGCCTCCAACTGTGGTTCTGGGGAATCTACCTAGTGGGTTCGTCCAAGTGCGGGATCTCGGCCAAGCAACTCGAGCGGGAAATCGGAGTCACATACAAAACCGCTTGGCGGATGCTCCACCAGATCCGCTCACTGTTGGACGAAGCGGCCGAGCCCCTGACCGGTGAGGTCGAGGTCGACGAGACTTTCATCGGTGGCAAGCTGCGCAACTCCGACCGTCGACGCGCAGCGCAAGCCGCTGTGAGCCCTCACAGCCCGACGATCAAGAAGCGCGAGATCGTTGTCGCGGCTGTTCAGCGAAAAGGTGAGGTCCGCGCAACCGTCGTGCCCGACCGCACGCAGGACACGCTGCGCAGCACCATGCGCGAGTTCGTCATGCCTGAATCACTGATCTTCACCGACGAACTCCCGCTATACGTCGGGATCGGTCGCGAGTACCTAAGCCACCGCCGGATCAACCACTCCGCCCGAATCTACGTCGAGTCGGACGGAGCGACCACGAACGGCGTCGAGTCCTTTTTCGCCCTCTTCAAGAATTCGGTCCGCGGTGCGCACCACTCAATCTCAGCCAAGTACCTTCCCGCGTACCTGGCCGAGTACACCTTCCGTTGGAACCATCGCAAGGACGCTACGCCCCTGTTTTGGACGATCCTGGATCGGGTGGAGCGTCGGGACGGTCTAGGCGTCGCGTGACTCTCCGTAAGGCTCGCTCGAACGCATCCACGTCGTAGGCAGCATCTAGCTTCCTAGCCACGTCATCCGGGACGTCGCGAGGCATGCCAGTCGTGTTTTTGGCTGACCTGCTTGTGTTCCGTCCGAGCTGTGGGTCACTTTTGGACATGGCTTACCGATACCTACAATGATAGGATCATGTGCAGCACATTATGTGGACCTAGTGGGGATCGAACGCACCGATGCCCGGTCTAAGGGAGCACTCGGCGACCACGCTAGGCCCACGAAATTAAGTGCGCCCCCCTGGAAATGCGTCAACATTTCCAGGGGGTTTTTGTAAGGCGCTTGCCCGGTTGCGCTAACCGTCCGTGAGGCAAGCGCCTTATGTCCTCCTCATGACGAAAACACCACCTCGGGTCGCTGGGACGACTCCTGCCGCGCTGGCTCGGCGGCAAGTCTGTTGGACCGGAGGTAGTACCGCCCCTTGGCGTCTCGCGCGAGGTCACGATTGCGCTCCTGCAAGCGTCGAACGGCGGTCCGTACCGCGGTCCGCGGCGAACCGGACCGCGGGGGCCAGCCCCGTCTCATCAGCTCGTCAGTGATCCCGTCAATGTCCAAGGGGACGCGTGCTTCGGCGAGCACCGTCTCCACGGCTGGAATGCCGACCGGGTAGTTCACCTCCGGCCACGGCGGACCCTTGTGCACGGCGACGTTTCTGGCCGCGGTCATCGCGGCGGCAGTTTCGGGCTCGACGACGATATGTTCCTGACCGCGGACAATCTCTGGTTTCAAGACAGCATCCATATCTTGGACAACGCGCCGCAGCGCTTCGACTCGGATCTGGAGGTCTTTTAGTTGCCCTTCGTATCCGGCAAGTACCTGCCGAAAGTCGTCGAGAACCTTCCGAGCATTTTCTGTGTCGAGCGTTGGATGCACGATCAGTGCTCCTTCAATGAACTGGAGAACCAAAGTCCGGAACTGATGATGCCACACGTGGACTACCCAGTTCAAGGCCCACGCACGCGCTAGCCAGTTCATGCGGTGAGTTGCTATCCTTCTTGGCAGCCCGGGTAGCTCAGCGGATTAGAGCGCCTGTATGGCTTATGGGTCGTCGTGGGTTCGAATCCCACCCCGGGCATTTTGATTTGACTGTTTGAAACCGATACAATTGGCGCAAGCCATACAGGATTCCCGCTCGTAGGGATTCGCTGGGTGACGGGCTTCTGGCTCGGCCGCCCGAGTAATAAGGCCCCCCGAGGCGTTGATCGTCGCGGGGGGCCTTGCTTTGTCTGGACCCTGACAAGGCTGCGTGCGTTGGGCGCGGAGACAGGACGGCCCGGATAGCCGCCCGGGCCGTCGGTTTGTTTTGCAGGAGCAACGCCAGGTTGGATTCGTACTTCGGTCGTCATTGGACTCTGATAGCGCGTCGCATCTGATCCAGCGCTTCCGGACTTCCGGTGAAACCCAGGCTTTCCGTCCGACAGGACTCCAGAATGCTGTCTTGGAGGACAATCGGCCCCAGCATGCCGTTCCTCGGAATCGGCCAAATGATTGTGTCGACGTTCTCATCCAGAATGCCGAACACAACGTTGATGAACTGGAGGTTGGGTCCCAAACCGATGAGGGCAGGCCCCCGCAGTTCCACATAGCGCAGAGTTCGATTGATGATTGATAACGGCTGGTCAGGTACATCCTCCAGCAATTCCCAAACGTTGACGACCCTATAGTCACTGGGGACACCTTCAATAGTCCGCTCAGGCAGTCGGTCTCCGGAAGATGGACGCGCGGGACGCACGTTGCCGAAGTGAAACTGGGCTCCGGTGATGTTGAAGGTAACTGGGCCCGCAAAATACGGTGCGCTCTGATGTGCTGCGTGACGCTCGGATTCGGCTCGCTGATAATGAAAAGCAAGAAAGGCGGCGACCAAGAGAGTTCCGATTGCAAGTAGCCCAAGAATCCATGAGGGGACCTGGGTCACCGTGTGACCTGTCTTGATCTGGTAGATCCAAGCAGCATTGGCTGACGCTGAAATCGCAAACAGCCACGCATACCTCCAGAGCGCCTTGATGAACAGCCGCGCCGATTCGACCATTCACCGACGCTACTGCGCCTTTGGTCCGCTGGGTACCCACCATTATCCATCGCGCTGGCAGCAACGCTAGTATACGTGTTGTGAGGGTATACTTCCCAGTAAGCTTGTCATCGTGAAGAACCGGGTGCGCGATCTGCGCGTCGCACGTGATCTCTCGCAGGCCGAGCTCGGCACCGAGCTCGGCGTCTCGCGTCAGACGATCAACTCAATCGAGAACGGGCGGTACCTGCCCTCGCTCCCGCTCGCGATCGCGATGGCCCGGCGCTTTCATGTATCGGTGGAAGCCATCTTCGTCATCGGGGACGAGGAGGACGTGAGATGAGCGGCATGCGATCACGGACCCGCCGGGGTGCGACATCGATCACGCTGCTTGTGGGCGGCGCGGTGCTGGCCACGGCGACGTGGATCGGCGGCGGTCCCGCCTGGGCGATCGGCACGGCGCTGGCGTTCATCGCGCTGGCGTTCATCGCGCTGGCGTTCATCGCGCTGGCGGCAGGAGCGTTTGTTTGGGCAGGGGGCTCGGGCGACACCGCCGCGATCCTCGGTGCGGACCGGGACGAGCGCCAGGGAGGGCGCGATCGGGACGCGACCGCAGTCACCGGCGTGGTGATGGTGGTCGCCGCGCTCGTCGGCGCGGTCATCTCGATCGGACGCACCGGGAATTCGGGTGGCGATGGCCTGCTGTGTCTGGTCGGCGGCGTCGCCTACGCCGGGGCCCTTGCCGTCCTGCGTATGCGCCGGTAGCAATCGGGTCGTGCGCCGTGGCCGCGGCGGGCGATCGAGATAGCCACCTCAGCGTGCGCACCGCGTGGGCATCGCGATCGTCGCCGGGCCAACCGATCGTGTCCTCCGGCGCAGCACCAGCAGATGATCTCGATCATGTCGTCGCCACGCTGTAGCGTCCGCCAGCAGGGTCGAGGAGGGAACGCGATGGTCGATCATGCCGCACGGGTGGCCGGGGTCCGTAGTTGGCTGTACACGCCGGGCACGCAGCCAGACCGGTTCGATCGGGCCGCCGACGCGCGCGCCGACGGGCTCATTATCGATCTGGAGGACGCTGTCCTCGCGCGCGACAAGGACCGCGCTCGCGCGAACGCCGTCGCCCACCTGTCGGACCGGGCACGGCACAGCGCGTTGCGGGCCGTGCGTATCAACCCGCCCGCAACGCGCGCCGGCCTGCGCGATCTCGATGCGCTTGTCGGCACCGGCGGCACCCTCGACGCGGTCGTGATCCCCAAGTGCGAGTCGCCCGCCGTCGTTGGGCTGGTGGCCTCCCTGTTCGCCGAAGCGGGCGCGACGCCGGCCGTCATCGCGTTGGTGGAGTCGGCGGCGGGCGTCGCCGGGATCGCGGAGCTTGTGCGGGCGCCGGCGCTGGCCGCCGTCGCGGTCGGCGCTGCGGACCTGGCGGCGGACCTCGGCTGCACCTCTGGATGGCAATCGCTCGCCGCGGTACGTGCGCTGATCATTCTGCACGCGTCCGCCGCACGGATCCCGGTCGTCGACTCGCCGTTCTTCGACCTCGCCGACACGCGCGGACTGCGTGCCGAAGCGACCGCCGCGGCGGCACTCGGCTTCCGCGGCAAGGCCGCCATTCACCCGGACCAGATCGCGGCGATCAATCGGGCGTTTACGCCGTCGTCCGAGGAGGTCGCGTGGGCCCACGCAGTGCTTGCGGCGGCCGTCGACGGCGTCGGACTGGTCGACGGCGTCATGGTCGACGAGGCCGTGGCCCGTCGCGCGCGACAGGTCCTGGACGCCGTGGCGCGTACCGAATCCTGATCATCGGCGCACCCCGTGCGCCTCGCGAACCCGTCAAGGAGCAGCCATGGAGCGACCCGTTCCCCAGCACCGCGAGATCGCACCCAACCGGTATCGGGAGACCTCGGGCTTGTACTTCGAGGACTTCGTGCCCGGGGACGTGTTCGAGCACCGCCCGGGCCGCACGATCACCGACGTGGACAACATCTGGATGACGCTGTTGACCATGAATACCCAGCCGGTGCACTTCGACGCGGCCTATGCGGCACACACCGAATGGAAGAAGCTGCTGGTCGATTCCACATTCACGCTGGCCGTGCTGACCGGCATGAGTGTCCGCACGATCAGCGCGAAGGTGGTCGCGAATCTCGGCTGGGACAAGGTACGGGCCACCGGTCCGGTCTTTGCCGGCGACACCTTGTACGCAGAGACGAGGGTGATCTCGACGCGCCCGTCCGCAACTCGCCCGACCCAGGGGATCGTCACCGTCGAGACGACCGGTCGCAACCAGGACGGGGTGGTCGTCATGACATTCGAGCGCACGATGCTGATCTACACGCGTGACGGGTCACCGGAGGCCGAGGCGGGCTACTGAGCGGGACCGACCTGCCGGAGGGCTCGCACGGCCTGCGCGGATCCGATATCTGCCACGCACTGGCGTGATGGGCGCATCGGGCGGGACGGGGCTACGCGTGCGCGCCGGCGACCCGTGCATGGACGTAGACGAAGCTGGGCCCCGCGTCACTCGGGTCCTCGGAGGCGAGCACCCCGCTCCAGACCCGCGAGAAGCCGGCCTTCTCGACGGCGCGCCAGGATCGGTAGTTGTCCTGCTGGACCGCGACGACGACCCCTTCGACACCCGGCAGGGCCGCGAACGTGTCCGCGACGAATGCTGCGATCATCGCCGGCCCGAGACCGATTCCCGTCAGCCGTTCAACGCCGATCAGGTAGTCCAGGCCCACCGAGCGCACCGGGACCTTGGCGGCGGCAAGCGCGCGCTGCCAGACGGGCTCGTCGGACATCGCGTACCGCTGGATCAGGCCGAACGCGGTGCCCGACCATTCGGCGATGAACACCTGCGTCGGATCCGATCCGTCGATGCACGGACCGTACCGCGCCGCGATTGCGGCCGGATCTGCCGGCTCGCGCCACCAGGCCGCAACATGGGGCTGACCGAGCCAGGCCGACAACATCGGCACGTCCTGACGCACGAGGGGTCGAAAGCGGATCGGCATGGGTCGTCGGGTCCTCGCGCTCGACGATAGCGGGCGTCGCTCGGCGGAGGGTGCCGGGCGACGCCCGGGGGCGTCATCGACGCGGTCGCGCCAACGCCGCGTGGTGGGTGATCACGAGCGCTCGGGGTGCTAACGGCGCCTCGGCTCGGGTACCCGTCACAGCAGCCCGCACATGCGGGCGGTGTTCGGCCAAGGGGTAAAGCCCCGCGACTTCCAGGCGCGCTCCGCGGCAAGCATCTGCTGCGCGGGGGTCCAACGGTTGGCCGTGCCTTCGGTACGCACGTAGGCGCCGCCGTATGCCCGCTGGAAGCCGATGTCCATCTGCAGGCCACCGTAGTAGGGCGGGTTGGCGATGCGCCACGTCGGCGCCTCATGGGAGTGGATGCACACCCAGTCACGCAGGTGCGGGATGGTCAGGCGCGGGTGGTGCGCGCGGCGGCTGCGGTGCAATGCGGTCAGCGTCGCCGGCTCGGGGGGGCGTTGCGGTGGTACGGGTGCCGTCACGGGGGTGGACCCTGAGGGCAGGGTCAACACGAGAGCAATCAGAGCAACCAGCAAGCAATGTCCTTTGTTCGCCTACAGGGACGCGCCGGGTAGTGCGTTGTGGTTCGGCGCTTGCGTACGTCGGCGCATCGTCAAAGCACGGCCGTCAGCTCGCTCAGTGCGAGACGTCCCGCCAGATGCGCACGCCGCGACGCGGTCGTGCTCGTGAGCCACACCGGGTCCTCGCGCGGGATTGCGCGTGCGCCCTAGCCGTAAACGCGCGGCTCGGCACTACGGTGTGGCGAGCCACCCTACGACAGATCCTCACAAAAAGCGATAGTCAGTGAAATCTCTCACCACGCCGCCGGCCCCGCGATGTGCGGTAGCGGCGGTCCCGGGCGGCGCGGGAGACGTTGCTGTGCAGGACATTTCGTCGCATCACCCAAAGGCCGAGTGGCGGTGATACCCGCGTACAGGCCAACCGATGTTCTGTGACGTGCGCGTCCGCGGCGATCCGAGGGGCGACGGACGCGGACCGTTGGCGCCGGACGCCTGCCACGTCGGCACACCGTCGCTTACTCGCGCAACGACGCGTGCCGACGTGGCTCGGTGGAGTGGTTGCGCTCAGGCTCTGGCGGGAAGGTCGATCGTGCAGTGCATGCACTTGGTCGCGCCGACCGGGAGATCCCCGGACAGGCATGCCGGGCAGGTCTTCGTGGGGGCCGGGTCGCCGAAGATCTCCCGACCGCGACGTGCCTGATATGAGCGGTAGGGCACGACGATGGCGAAGTAGATGACTGCGATGAAGACGATGAAGTAGATCAGCGCCGAGATGAATGCGCCGATGTTCACCAGCTGGCCGTTGATGTGGAAGCCGAGACCAGTGGCTCCGCCGGGGCCGATCGCGTTGACCAGCGGTGTGATGATGTTGTCGGCGAACGCCTTGATGAGGGTGCTGAACCCGAGAGCGATGACCAGGCCAACCGCGATGATGACCAAGTCGCCCTGCATGAGGAAGTTCTTGAAGCCTTTGAGCACGGGGCCACCTCACGGTTGATTGGGGGACTGCCGGCAATCATCGATGGAGTACCCGACATGCGTCAAGTCGAGCATGGGTCGGCGCTCCACCATCCGATCGGCGCCTCGGCTAGACCCTCACCGGGATATCGGGTGCGGCGAGCGTCAGGCCGAGATCGAGATCGTCGACGAGCAGGGTCAGATCCACGCGGGCGGGGCCGTCGACCCCGAGCTCCGGCCAGCCATCGTCGCGTGGGTCCCATTCGGCCACTACAAGGGCCGTGCAGTACACGTCGACCGTGCAGCCTTTGAACGCGCGCTTGCCCGCAAGCGCGGCGAGGGCTCGGTCGATCGCCGGCGCCATGCGTCGCGCGCTTTCGCCCGACACCCGTCCGGATGGGAGCCCCGCAGCGGTGAGGACCGCGATCGCATGGGGGTCGTCGGGGTCGTCGTATCGGCGCACCAGCCACACCCGGACGGCCTTCTCGCGCCAGGGCTCGTCGCGCGGTGGACGTGGGCCGGCGAGCGCGGCGTGCGCATCAGGGTGCCGGTCGGTCTCGGTGACCACGACGTCGCCGTACATGCATCTGCGGAGCCGCAACGTGACCGTGGCGTACCCGCCGCCGCCGTCGGAGGTGCGCGGTGAGCCCGAAGCGAGGACGTGGTGACGGAAGCTGGGCATCATGCGGTGGGTCCCTTCGTACACCCATGTGTACCGCGTCGCGACGCGGCGCACCAGGCCCCGTAACGCTGGATTCACGTCCCTGGCGGATGCCGCTGCCCCACCGGCAATCGGTCGGCTACGCTCGTGGCACGATGCGCCTGACCCTCGTTCGCCACGCGACGTTGTTGATCGATATTGCAGGGACGCGGATCCTCGTCGATCCCGCATTCGATCCTGCCGGCAGCCAGCCGCCGGTCGACGGCACGCCGATCCCCCGACCGAATCCGCTCGTGGAGCTGCCGGCGACGCCGGCACAGGTCGTCGACGATGTCGATGCGGTCATCGTGACCCACCTGCACCAGGACCATCTCGACGGATCGGCAGCGCGGCTCATCGCCGATCTGCCGGTCTACTGTCAGCCGGACGATGTCGCGCGCCTCGTGCACGTCGGGCTGGCCCCGACCGCCATCGACGGCCCGTGCATGATCGGTGCCGTCGCGGTCGTCCCCACCTCTGGCCATCACGGCACGGGGGCGCTCGGCGATTCGCTGGGGCCCGTCAGCGGAGTGGTGCTGCGCGCCGCCGACGAGCCGACCGTCTACGTGGCTGGGGATACCGTGCTCTGCGACGAGGTCCGTGAGGTCATCGTCGATGAAGGTCCCGACATCGTGGTCGTCAACGCTGGAGCAGCGCGGTTCATCGTCGGCGATCCGATCACGATGGATGCCGACGATGTCGTTGGCGTTGCTCGCCTCGCCGCGCAGGCGGCGGTCGTCGTCGTCGTCCACATGGAAGCGTTCAACCACTGTCTGCTCGGCCGCGCGGATCTCCGCGCCCGCCTCGCCGCCGAGGGATTGGCCGATCGCGTGCACGTACTGGACGACGGGACCGCGATCGCCGCCTAGCGTCGAGCGGTCCGCCGGTGGCCACGGGCCGAAGGCCCGGCGAGGCGGGCACGGGCTCGGCCCACGGGGCGCTCAGCTCGCGTCCTTGGGGGTACCGGCCGGCGTGACGACGTACCCCGTGTCGCCGGAGTCCCGGTCGTTTGCGGTCCAGGCGGAGGTGTCACCGGCATACGTGTTCAGCGGTCGGCGCGCGTAGGTGACGACCCTGCCGCCCGCGGGATCGGCGAGCGTACCGAGCAGCGCCGCCTGGGCGGTGCCGCTGGCCATCGTTGCCTGACCCGCGCAGGGATTCAGCCGCGGCCAGACCGACGCGCACCGGCTCGCGCAGGCCACGCCGGACTTCCCGTCGGGCGTGGAGATGGAGAGCACCCTGCCGTTGGCGTTCTCGAGGTCCGTCCCCAGACCGGCGACCGTGCCGGTGGTGACCTCGACGGCACCGAAGGCCGCCGCAGCGCGTGCACCGGATCGGGTCGTGGGCGTGGTCGACCCGCCGGAGTAGCTCGAACTGCTCGCGCAGCCGGCAACGAGGAGGCCCGACGCGGTCAGGCCCGACACGCCGAGCGTGCCGGTGCGCAGAGGATGAAGGTGTCGTGTGGTCATGTCGGACTGCCTATCGGTGCGGCGGCCGTCGTCTCGGCGTGGAACCGGCGACCGGCCGACCGGATGGATGGGCGTTGGCCGTCGGTGCCCGCGCGTCGGGCGCGGTTCACCAGCTGGGGGCCGGTCGCGGTGTCGACGCGCACACCACTCAGCCGCGGACGACGGCGATGGTACGGTGGAGTGCGGTGTGCGGCATCGGGGGGCTCGTTCGGGAGAGTGGTCCGCGAGTCGCGGCGGCAGCCGTGGACCTCAGACGGTCCAGTGCGGTCCACGCCGGCGCGACTCGCAGGCGGCTGCGGCTCGTGTCGTCGCCGCCGCTTCGTCCGCGCCGAACCGCCCGGGTCGGTTGAGCCGCCGCCGCCGATTCGCGGGCTTGACGGGTGACCCGCACACGCGCTAGACCCAATCGGTCCCGTTGGTGAACCATCGGATCCCCGCATGCGTGTACGAACCGTGGGCAGTCGAGCGGATACCGTTGCACTTGAAGAGCGGTTCGTGCGCGCGCTCTACGACGAGCACGGGGCCGTGCTGCTGAGGTACGTGACGAGCATCACCCACGATCGGCACGCCGCCGAGGACATCGTTCAGGAGACGGTGCTTCGTGCGTGGCGTCGCGCCGGCCGCCTCGTGCGCGACGGACGACCGCTCAGGCCCTGGCTGATCACGGTGGCCCACAACCTCGCCGTGGATTGGCAGCGGAAGGCCTCGACGGCCCGTGAACAGGCATCGGCACGGGCACTTGACGGCATCGCCGGAGCGGACACGCTTGACCGAGCCCTCGATGCCCAGCAACTGGCCGGCGCGGTGCAGCAACTGAGTGCCGACCACCGCGAGGCAGTCGTGGCACTGTATTTCCGGGGCCGCTCGGTGGCCGAGGCGGCGAGCGAGCTCGGCGTGCCGCCGGGCACCATCAAGTCGCGGACCTACTACGCGTTGCGCGCGCTCAAGCTCATTCTCGAGGAGCAGGGATGGACCGCCCGATGAACTCCGACGCGTGCCAGACGACGCGCCTCGAGCTCGGGACGTACCTGTTCGGCGCGCTCGACGCGTCGGATCGTGCGCGTGTGGCCGCACATCTGGACGGCTGCCCGGCCTGCCGGGACGAACTCGCCGGGCTTGCCCCGCTCGCGGGGGTGCTGGCGCGGATTCCCGACGAGGCCCTCATCGCCGATGCGCCCGCCGAACCCGGCCGAGCCGAGCGGTTGCTTGCGGAGATCGTTCGCATACGGCGGCGTCGACGGTACGTTGCGGCCGGAATGGCTGCCGCCTGTGTCGCCGTGGCGGGCGGGTTCGTCGGCGCCCGCGACATCGTGTCGCCGGCCGGCGGCTCTTCCGGAATCGTCATCGCGGGCGCGAACGCATTGTCTCACGTGTCGGGGCGTGCAACGCTTATAGCGACCCCCGAAGGGACAAGCGTCGTTGTCGGCGTCACCGGCGTCCGTCCCGGGACCCGCTGCCAGTTGATCGTCATCGGAAGCAACGGCCGCCGCGAAATCGCGGCGACGTGGCAGGCCAACTACGAGGGCATGGCGACCGTGACGGGCGCGAGCGCCCTGACCCCGGGACAGATCCGGGAGCTTGTGGTGGCTGCCCATCCCGGCCACGCGCTCGTGGTGCTCGCACCGGCCCGTCCGGCGAGCCGCGCCGCTGGCGCAACCTGAGGACGGACCCGCCGGCCACGAACGCGCGTTGGCCATCCGACACGGCGTGCAGCGACGACCCGGGACCATGGCGCCCGGGTGCCGCGCGGAGCCGCGCCGCGTCGTCAGCGGTGCGGACGGAACCTCAACGCCGACCAGACCTCGTCGATGGCGATCTGGCGCACCGGGCGGATTCCCCGCTCGATCAGCAGCGCCGCAAGCGAATCGCGGTTGAGATCGGTTCCGAGCTGGCGTGCTTTCGGATACGCCACCCACGTCACGGCGTCGCGCTGTGCGGCTGCAACGATCGCGTCGGCTGCGGGCGCTGACAGGTCCGCGGAGGTCGTCACGAACAGGATGGCGGCATCTGCGGCGCCGGGATCGTCCGACAGGTCGCCGGCGGCGTTTCCCAAGTCGACGCCGGCAGGGCAGTGCAGCACTGCGACCCGGCGACCGGGCGTGATCTGGAGCTTTCCGACGAGCGACATGCCCCCAATCTACTTCGCACGCGCCGCGCGCCGCTGCGCCGCCGCCATGGCCGGGCGCGTCGGGCCGAAGCGGCGCGACCCAGGGCACACCCTCAGATTGCCGGCGCGGGGGCGATCGCCGACGTGCCGGCCGGGAAGCGGACTTCGGCAATGGTTCCGCAGTCGGGGGCGTCGCGCAACGTGATCGATGCCCCATGGCGCTCAGCCAGCGCACGGGCGATCGCGAGGCCCAACCCACTCCCGGGGATACCGGCTGCGGCGGAACCCCGGACAAACCGGCCGAAGACGGCCTGCCGATCAGCCGCCGTAAGCCCCGGACCCCGGTCACGGATGCGCACGGTCGCCGTCCCCTGTGGATCGAGCGCGACCGTGAGATCGATAGGTTCATCCTTCGGGCTGTACTTGTCCGCATTGTCGAGGAGGACCACCAGGAGCTCACGCAGGCGATTGGCGTCCCCTCGGACCGTGGCGGGGACGACCTCCGTGCGGATGTCACGCCCGGGATCGATGGCCTGGACTTCGGCGCTGGCCTCCTGTGCGACCAGGTCGAGGCGGACCGGGTCGCGCGGCGGGGCCGCGGAGCCCGACTCCGCGAGTTCGAGCAGATCCCGAAGCGTGAGTGCCAGCCGATGGGCCTCGTGCGCAACGACCGAGGCCGACGCCTGTGCCTGGTCGACGTCGTCGCGCCCGAGCGCACGCGAGAGGATGCGCGCGTGGCCCTCGATGGCCATGACCGGCGTCTTAAGTTCGTGGGACGCATCCGCGATGAACTGCTCCTGTTCCTTCGACGCGGTCTGTGCCCGCGCGAGCAGTCGGTTGAATGCCTGGGCGAGACGTCCGAGTTCGTCGTTGCGGCCCTCAGGCAAGCGCCGGTCCAGCTCGTAGCCGGGAATCCGGTCGGCCTCCTTGCGCATGCGCTCCACCGGGCGCAGGGCGCGCGAGGCCAGCACCGCCCCGGCGATCGCCGCCAGGAGCACGGCGACGAGATCCACGAGGATCAGCGTCCTGCGAACGGTTCCCAATGCGCTTTGCGTCTGTGCCGTACCGTGGAGCGCGATCGCCATCCCGCCGGACGCGATCGGCGCCGACGCCGTCACCGCCCCTGCAGACTCTGCCTGCGCAAGGTAGGCGCGCACCTGCGCCAAGGTGGAACCCGGTGCGTGATACGACTTGCCCTCGACGTTCCCGGACGGGGTGATCAGCCAAATGGCATCGCCAGGCCCGGCGATGCGATCGAGCGCGATCTCGGCCGAGTCGGCAAGCGCGGCGGTGGTCGCCAGCGTCGTCGTGACGCGTCGATCCTGCTCGTTGAGCCGATTCTGGACGATCGCATACGTGATCGTCGAGCTCAGCGCACCCAGGACTGCGAGGGTCACGACGAACAGCAGCGTGAGCCTGATCCGAAAGGTCACTTGCGGATCGTGTAGCCGATGCCGCGGACCGTGCGGATGAGCATATCGCCAGGGGCGTCCAACTTCCTTCGCAGCGCCGAGACAAAGAAGTCGATCACCTTGGTGCGGCCCGGGTAGCTGTACCCCCAGACACCTTCGTAGATCTGCTCGCGCGTGAAGACCCGTCCGGGCGCCGTCATGAGGAACGCGAGCAGGTCGAACTCCCGACCGGACAGCTCGATGCTGCGGTCGTCGACGAGCACCTCGCGCGTTTCGGTGTTGAGACGAGCGGTCCCGGACTCCAGCCAGGTTGCCCCACCCGTGCGGCGGGTGAGCGCACGCATGCGCGCAAGCAGCTCCTCGACGGCAAACGGCTTGGCCATATAGTCGTCGGCGCCGCTGTCCAAGCCGATGACCCGGTCGCCGACCCGGTCGAGGGCCGTCAGCATGATGACCGGTGCGTCGTAGCCGTCCCGGCGAAGCTGGCGGCAGACGATCAGCCCGTCGAGGTCCGGCAATCGCACATCGAGCAAGACCAAATCGGGCGGTTGGGCGCTTACCGCCTCGATCGCCGCGCGCCCCGAGTCCGTGCGCGAGACCGCGTACCCGGCCTCGGTCAACTCGATGGCGATCAGCGAGCCGATCGCCGGATCGTCCTCGACGATGAGCACGCGCTTGGTGGTCTCCAACATGACTCCAGCATAAGACGCGCCGTCGGCATTCCACGGACGCGGGGGTTCCGGTGTCGGGATCGGCAGCCGCGTTGCCTGCGCGTCCCGATCGCGATGGTGTCGCATGAGCGTTCCGACGGCCCGCTCCGTGATTGGTCCGGCGTGGTCCTGGCGCACGCTACGTGCCCCACGTAAGCGCTTGGCAAGTGATGTTAAGGATCTGTCGAGGCGCCGCCGCGACATCCCGGTCGGGATCCGCGGACATCGGCGTCACCGGACGCACCTTGACAATTTCTTACGTTTCCACACCGTGGACTTACGCTCCCCTCCTACGGTGACCCGGGACCGCTGGCGACGCCGGGCGCGTCGGAGACGGCCTGGCCTGTCTCCACCGCGCTCGGCCGTCGCACCACCGGCCCGACCGCGATGACCCGTACGTGGAGGAACGCGTGAATCTCTCGAACAACAACAGCAACATGCTGACCGGCGGATCCGGCGCGCCAGCCGGCGACGTCGCGCTCGGCGCGCGGACGCTCGTCGACATCCTCGCCGAGACGACCCTGCGCTTCGGAGACCGGATCGCGCTCGACGCGGAGGGGCGCACGCTGACATACGGCGAGCTTGCGCAGCGGGTCGAGGACCTCGCGGCGCGGTTGTGGGCGACCGGCATCGGCGCGGGCGATCGCGTCGGGGTCCATATCTCCAGCGGTACCGCCGACCTGTATGTCGGAATCCTGGGTGTGCTCAGTTCCGGTGCCGCCTACGTCCCCGTCGACGTCGACGATCCGCCGGCGCGGGCCGAGGCGATCTGGGCCGGCGCAGATGTCTGCGCGATCGTCGGGGATGGGCTCCGGATTACGCAGCGCCACGCTCCGGTCGGCGACAGCCGGCCGCTCCGCCCGGACGACGACGCCTGGGTGATCTTTACGTCCGGCTCGACCGCGGTGCCCAAGGCGGTCGCGGTGACGCACGCGTCGGCGGCCGCCTTCGTCGATGCCGAGACCCAACTCTGGACGGTGCACGAGACCGACCGTGTGCTCGCCGGACTCTCGGTGGGGTTTGATGCCAGCTGCGAGGAGATGTGGCTGGCCTGGCGGTCCGGAGCGGCCCTTGTCCCGGCCCCGCGTAGCGTTGTGCGCTCGGCGGCCGACCTCGGGCCGTGGCTGGCCAGCCACCACATCACCGTCGTCTCGACGGTGCCGACGCTGGCGAGCATGTGGGACGACCACGTCGTCGATGGGGTACGCCTCCTGATCCTCGGCGGCGAGGCGCTGCCGACCGATCTGGCATGGCGGCTGTCCGAGCGCGTGGAGGTCTGGAACACCTACGGGCCGACCGAGGCAACGGTCGTCACCACGGCGGCAAGGATGTCCCCGGGGGTGCCGGTGCTCATCGGGCAGCCGCTCGAGGGCTGGGAGGTCGCGGTCCTCGACGAGCATGACCAGCCGGTCGCAGCCGGCGAGCCGGGCGAGCTGATGATCGCGGGCGTCGGACTTGGTCGGTACCTCGATCCGGAGCTCGATCGCCAGCGCTACGCGCCGCACCGCGCGTGCGGGTGGGAGCGTACCTACCGCACCGGCGACATCGTGCGCGAGTGGCCCGACGGCTACGCGTTCGTCGGGCGACGCGACGACCGAGGATGTCCCGTTCGCCGTAGAACTTCGTGACGGCGATCCGGGTCTGATGTTCAAGCAGGCACGAGCGTAGCGACCTCCCGGTTGGTGTGCGAAATCGCGATCTCACGCTCGATCGCCAGGGCGAG
>Ga0307374_10004027_pt1 | contig 24715 bp, 26 predicted proteins | sample OX3MG_FD_202532 | JGI IMG/M metagenome (GOLD analysis project Ga0307374, IMG submission 202532) | Soil microbial communities from Risofladan, Vaasa, Finland - OX-3 | ecosystem: Environmental > Terrestrial > Soil > Coastal area > Acid sulfate soil | place: Finland: Risofladan, Vaasa | collected... | reverse complement strand
ATGTCCGAAGAGCGCGCCAAGGCCGAAGGGTTGCGGCCGCGGGCGAGGGTAGTGGCACAGGTCCTGGTGGGCTCCGACCCCTACTACCACCTGGACGGCCCGATTGCCGCGACCACCAAGGTGCTGAAGAAGGCCGGCATGACCATAAATGACATCGACCTGTTCGAAGTCAACGAGGCGTTCGCCTCCGTGGTCATGAGTTGGGCCAAGGAGCACAACGTGGACATGGACAAGGTGAACGTGAACGGGGGTGCCATCGCCCTAGGCCACCCCGTCGGTGCCACGGGCAGCCGGTTGATCACGACGATCCTGCACGAGCTCGAGCGCAGCGACAGCACCTACGGGCTCGTGTCAATGTGTTGCGGCGGTGCGCTGGCGACCGGCACCATCATTGAGCGGCTCTGATCGCCGTCCTTACGCCTGCTTCAGGAGGGGAACGTGGTTTCGACTGAACACCTGACGTACGAACGCGACGGAGCGACCGCCATCGTCACGATGAACCGGCCGGAGGCGAAGAATGCCCTCAGTCTCCCGATGCTCGTCGGCATGGCCGATGCGTGGGAGGAGATTGACGGCAACGACGAGATCCGCTGCGCCATCTTGACCGGTGCAGGCGGCACGTTCTGTGCCGGGATGGACCTCAAGGCGATGGGCGGTTCTGACGCGGAGAAGTATCAGCCCCGCATGCAAGCGGATCCCGACTTGCACTGGAAGGCGTTGCTGCGCCATTACGACCTCAAGAAGCCGCTCATCGCCGCCGTCGAGGGATGGGCCGTCGCCGGTGGCACCGAAATCCTCCAGGCCACCGATATCCGTGTCGCCGGGACCAGCGCCATCTTCGGTGTGTTCGAGGCCAAGCGTGGCCTCTTTCCCCTCGGCGGGTCCACGGTGCGTTTGCGCCGGCAGATCCCTTACACGTTGGCCATGGAGCTCCTCCTCACCGCCCGCGAAGTGCCTGCTGATGAAGCACTCCGCATTGGTCTCATCGGTCACGTCGTGCCGGATGGAAGGGCCCTCGACAAAGCACTCGAGATCGCTACCGTGATCGGGCAGAACGGACCGCTTGCCGTAGAGGCGATCAAGCGGTCTGCGCGCGAGACGGAAGGCATGTCCGAGGAGGACGGCTTGGCACGCGAACTGGAGATCGGGTGGCCGATCTTCGGCTCGAAGGACGCAACCGAAGGGCAGAAGGCGTTCGCCGAGAAGCGCCCCGCCAACTTCACGCGCGAGTGAGTGCCGACGAAGCCCTCGAGCGACTCGCCGCGGCGAGCCGGCGCATCACCGCGTTGGCAGTTGGACGTCCGCTTCCTGAATCTGCGCTGGAGGCGGCCGCCGGCGTGCTGAGCGACGTGGCCGACGCGCTGGAGGCTGAGGCGCCGGACAAGAAGCGACCACGCTCACAGCCAAGTGCGCAGATCGATCCCCGCGACATCTTCCCGACGAGCCCCATCATCGGACGGGCGAATCCGATCGCTCCCCCGGCTGAGCTGTGGGTCGTCGAGGGTGAGGATGGCCAGCGGGAACTCAGGGGCAGGGTCACGTTCGACTACCAGTACGAGGGGCCGCCGACCTGTGTCCATGGTGGTGTCATTGCCGAGCTCTTTGACGAAATGCTCGGTGCGGCCAACATCGTTGCTGACAACGCCGGCATGACGGGCACCCTCACCATCCGTTACCGCAAGGTGACACCTCTTCTGGTCCCGCTGGACCTGGTGGCGCGGACCACGGGCTCAGAACGCCGCAAGGTGTTTGCCTGGGGTGGCATCTACCACGGCGGTGAGTTGACGGCCGAGGCCGAAGGCATCTTCATCAGCATGCAGCCCGGTCGCATGCTGGACATCGTGACCGCCAACGCCAAAGAGGCCACCGGAGTGGTGGTCGACCCCGACTTCATCGACCTGGTGGCCGAAGCCGCAGGCGGCGAGGGTGGACCGATTTAACGGTTCCTACAGGGAGCGTTGGACTCCCTCCCAGTAGGGGTCGCGGAGCTTGCGCTTGTAGAGCTTGCCGTTCGGGTCTCTCGGCATCTCGTTGGTGAAGTCGACCGACTTCGGCATCTTGAACTTGGCCAGCTTGTCGGAACAGAACGCGAGGATCTCCTGGGCCAGCTCGTCATTGCCCTCGACGCCCTCAGCCGGTTCAATGACCGCCTTGACCTCTTCACCCCAGTCCTCGTGGGGGATGCCGAAGACCGCGGCATCCCCCACCTTGGGGTGTGAGAGCAGCACGTTCTCGATTTCAGCGGGGTAGATGTTCGCTCCACCGGAGATGATCATGTCGATCTTGCGGTCGCGCAGGAACAGGAAGCCGTCCTCGTCAATGAGTCCGACGTCGCCCACGGTGAAGAACGGACCGATGCGATTCTTCTTTGTCTTGTCCTTGTCCCCGTGGTACTCGAAATCGGCCGATCCCATCGACATATAGACAGTGCCGATGACGTTGGGTTCGGTAATGCGATTGCCCTCGTCGTCGAAGATGGCGATTTCCGAAATGGGCCAGGCCTTGCCGACGGTGCCCGGCTTGGCCAACCACTCCTCGGCGGTCACGAGCGTGCCGCCACCCTCGCTGGCCGCGTAGTACTCGTCCACCGCGTTACCCCACCACGCGATCATCTTGTGCTTGACATCTATCGGGCAAGGAGCGGCCGCGTGGATCATGTGGCGCAGCGAAGAGACGTCGTACTTGTCCCGCACCTCTTGGGGTAGCGCGAGCAGCCGATGGAATTGCGTGGGCACCATGTGCGAGGTCGTGACCCGGTGCTGCTCAATGAGACGGAGCATGTCCTCAGGTAGCCACTTGTCCATGAGCACGACGGTGTGACCCAGGTGCAGCGACGCGCTCCCGAAACGAAGTACGGCCGTGTGGTACAGCGGTGAACCGATGATATGGACGTTGTCATCCCTGGGCTGGACCGAGAACAGGAAGAGAATCCCCGAGAGGCCAAGGGCGGCTTGTTCGGGCGACACGCCGAGGAGCTTGCGGAAGATGCCCTTGGGATTGCCCGTGGTGCCTGACGTGTAATTCATGACGTCACCGATGGTGCGGCCCTCAGGCAACGTTGCTGGCTGGGCGTCGCGTGTCGTCGTGTAGGAGGTGAAGCCCTCCACCTCGCCCACGGCGAGTCGAGGTGCCTGCGGCAGTCCGGCTTCGTCGGCTGCGGCAATGCACGCATCGGCGAAGCGCTCGTGGGCGATCAGGACCTTCGCGCCGGAGTCCTTCAGGATGTAGGCGATCTCGGGTGCCACGAGGTGGTGGTTGATCGGAACCAGGTACCAGCCGGCCTGGAGGGTGGCGAGGTAGGCCTCGACCATTTCCGCGCCGTTGGGCAGCACGGTGGCAACGACGTCGCCTTCGGCCAGCCCGAGCGCTCGCAGCGCGTGGACCAGCTGATTGGCATGGCCCAGCAGTTCGCCGGCTCGGACCTCTTCGCCTTTCGGCGTGATCAAGGCCAGGTAGTCCGGATCCTCTTGGGCCAGGGCCCAAAAGCCGAGGTCACCCATCGTGGCGTTCTCCTTGTTGAGTCGGTCGGCACCAGCTCAAATGGCAGTGCCGGACGCTCGCAAGCTAGAACATGTTCTAACTTTGAGCAACTGGACGGCTGCCGGGCCGCTCGATCCGGTGCCGACATGGGTCAGGAGATGGACGATGGCAGGGTTCCTCGCAGGCAAGGTGGTCGCAGTTACCGGTGGAGGTGGCGGCATCGGGCGTGCGGTGGCGCTCGCCGCCGCGGCCGAGGGGGCCAAGGTCATCGTGGCCGACTACGGGGTCGGCATGGCCGGGGAAGACCCGAGCAGCGAAGTCGCTGACGCCGTCGTGGCCGAGATCGAGAAGGCCGGAGGTGAGGCAATCGCCGTGGCCGATGACATCTCCAAAATGGAATCCGGTGAGCGCCTCATCGCAACCGCTCTGGAGAAGTGGGGACGGATTGACGGTGTTGTCGCGGTGGCTGGCATCCTGCGCGAGCGGATGCTCTTCAACATGTCGGAGGACGAGTGGGACGCGGTCATTGCGACGCACCTGAAGGGTCATTTCACGGTGTTCCGCGCTGCCGCGGCCGTGATGCGCAAGCAAGAGGGCGGTGGTGCACTGATCGGGTTCACCTCGGGCGCGTACGCCGGCAGCGTGGCCCAGGCCAATTACTCGGCGGCCAAGGGCGGCATCGTGTCCCTGGTCCGCTCAGCCGCGGCCGGGCTCTATCGCTACGGCATCACTGCAAACGCCATCGCCCCGGTGGCGCGCACCCGCATGTCGGCCAACGTTCCCATGGAGCTGGCGGAGATGGGTGATGCCGAGGACATCGCGCCGATGGTGGTGTACCTGCTGAGCGATCACGCGAAGCACGTCACCGGGCAGGTCTACACGGTCGTCGGCTCCAAGATCGCCGTCTGGAACCAACCGGCCGAGGTTCGAGCGATGTTCAGCGAGGGCCGTTGGACCCCGGAGGAGATTGCCGCGCGACTTGACAGCACGGTGGGTCAGGAGCGCATGGGGCTGATCGATCGGCTCGAGCAGATCCGTGCGGCCGCCGCATCGGGGGACAAACCCAACGCCTGACCGTCCGGGTAACCCGGTCGATCCGGGGACTCGGGTCGTTAGCCTTGGGTCATGACCGGTGTAGAGGTCTTTGTCGACCCGAGTTGTCCGTGGGCCTGGGTGACATCCCGCTGGATTGTGGAAGTCGCGCCCCTTCGTGACCTGGAGGTGACGTGGCGCTCCTACTGCCTGGAGATTCGCGATGAATTCGGGGTTGCTCCCACGGTTCCCGACAACCTCAGGGACCGGGTCATCACGGCCCATGCGCTCTCCCATCGCATGTTGCGTATTTTCGAGGCGGCCCGTGCCGCTGCGGGGGACGATGCCGTCGAGGCGCTGTACAACCAGTGGGGGCCGCTGTACTTCAGTCACGGAGTGACCGGGGACGAATTGCTGGTGGCATGCCTGTCGGGGGCAGGGCTTGACGCACAGCTCCTGCGTGCGGCCGACGCGGAGAAGTGGGATGAGCCCATTGTCGAGGCGATGGAGGTGGCCTACGCGTTCGGCGGGCCGAAGACGCAGACACCGACGATCGTTGTCCGCGATGATCCGCCGAATGGCTTCAAAGGACCCGTCATGGCACCAGCCCCGACGGGAGACGCGGCCGTGCGCCTCTGGGACGCTGTCGAAGTGCTCTCGAAGGAGCCGGGTTTCTTTGAGGTCACCCGGCCCCGGGTGAATCGGCCGGTTCCGCCAGCCTGAGCGCGTCAGAGGACAGGGAACTCCTCGGCGAGGAAGATCGGCGAGCGGGCGTGATCGATGAATCGCCGCTCGTCTTCCAGAAGCGCCTCGCCGGCCGCCATGCCTTCAGGTGTGTTGGCGGCGGCCATAAGGGCATCGGTGCTGTCGAACCACAGCTCAGCCACGCCGTCGAAGGCCTCGGGCGCCCCGCGTGACAGCGCAAGAGCGGTGCTGACCGGTCCGGGGGTGGCGTGCACCTGCGTGTATCGCCGGATGCCGAGGACAGGGGCGAACGACGCGGCCAGCGGGCCGTGGACGTCACGCCAGTAGCGGTGGAATTCCGTCTCGTCCACATCGGGTCGGCGGCACACGCAGAACACGAGCTTGGTCATGGGCCGGATCGTAACCCGGTGTCGATATGGTGAAGGTGCGAGTCGATCCATACCAACAGGAGGAGTGCACCATGCTGCTCAAGGGCCTCAATCACGTGGCGATCATCACGAATGATTCGGCGCGGCTGCAGAACTTCTACAAGGACATCTTCGACGCAGAAGTGGTGCGGGACGGCTCCGAGTTTCCCGGCGGCGAGGGTCCGCGCCTGACCATCATCAAGATCGGGGACTGGTCTGAGCTCAACGTATTTGAGATTGCCGGGAACACCGAAGCCGACAGGCAGACACCCATGTTCGGCCGTGGGCGCCTAGACCACATGGCGGTGCAGGCCGCGTCCCTCGGTGCTTTCGAATCGATCCGCGAGCGGCTCATGGCCCGCAGAGCTGCCGACGACTTCGTCACCGACTTCGGGCCGATGCTGAGCATCTTCTTTCGTGACCCCGACGGGCTCGAATGCGAGGTCTGTGTAGAGAATCCCGACTTCGTCCCGGGCGTGTTCAACCCACCGGGGACGAGGGCACCCCGCTACTCGTAGCGTCGTGTGACATCGTGTGACGACCTGATCGCCGAGGCGGCGGCCGCCTCTATTCAAGGGTGGGACTTCAGCTGGCTGGAGGGCCGCGCCGTTGAGGAGAGGCCGAGCTGGCACTACTCCGAACTCGTGGCGCAGCGCTACACCCGGTCGTCGCGTGCGCTGGACCTGCAATCCGGAGGCGGGGAGCTGCTCGCCCGGTTGAGGGCACGCCCGCCGTTCCTGGTGGCGGTGGAGGGGTACCCGCCAAACGTCGAGGTCATCGCCCGGCAGTTATGTCGTCTCGGTGCCCATGTGGTCGCGGCCGACAGTGACCGGCCCTCGCTTCCCTTTGTCGACGGCGTGTTCGAGCTCGTCACGAGCCGTCATCCCGTCGTGACCTGCTGGAGCGAAATCGCTCGCGTGCTCGGGCCGGGTGGGACGTACCTCTCCCAACAAGTCGGCCCTCACAGCGTGCGGGAATTGAGCGAGTTCATGACGGGACCGCTCCCGGCCGGATCGGCGCGTGACCCTGACCTGGCGCGAGCGGTGGCCGAGGCGTCCGGGCTCTCGGTGGTGGACCTAAGGGTGGAGCGGCCGATGACCGTCTTCTACGACGTTGGCGCGGTGGTGTTCTTGCTCCGGCTCGTCGTGTGGATCGTTCCCGATTTCACTGTGGAGCGCTACAGGGATCGATTACGGGCGATGCACGCGCTGATCGAGCGGGAGGGGAGCTTCGTCACCTACGCCAGCCGCTTTCTTATTGAGGCCATCAAGGGAGGATGACGCGGCGAGCCAGGCGTGCCACCGCTGGCGGGTGCGGAGCAGGAGGACGGCCCCTCCGACGACGAGCAGCACTCCGGCCAGTTGGACCAGCAACGACCCGAGGTGTCCATCTTCTCCGAGCCACAGATGCTCATCAAGGGCGCGCTCAATGCCCCAGAGCACCATGGCGGTTCCGATGACGGCCCCGGTGGGGTAGCAACTGCGTGGGCGGCCGTCGGGCCACCGGTTGAGCTTCCGTTCAATGGCGATCAGCACCAGGAAGACGCAGAAGTCTTCTGCCGCCTGGAAGATGGGTACCGGAAGTCGTCGGCCGACCTGGTCGGCGTAGTACATGCCGAACCATTGATGGGTGGGATGGCCGCCGCCGGCACGCATCAGCTGCGGGCCGAGCAGGCGTCCCATGGCCCAGGCGGCCATCAGGACTGGGGCGACCAGATCAAGGGCCCGGCCGAGCGGCAACTCGGGACAGCGACGCCGGGTGAGGATGATGCCGGTTGGCACGGCGAACAGCAGACCCCCGAACGACGAGAGGCCGCCCTGCCAGACGGCGAAGATCTGCGCAGGCTCGTGGCTGTAGAGGCTGAGGTTGGAAAGCACGTGCAGCGTGCGGGCGCCGACGATCGCAGCCAGGATGATCCAGAGGAAGACCGGCACGAACCAGTCGGTGGGGTAGCCGTTGCGCCTGAGACGACGCTCGAAGTAGGTGAAGGCGAACCAGAAGGTGATGGCCAAACCGATGCCGTAGGTGTGGATCTGGAGGGGACCCAGGTGGAAGACGACGGGGATCGGTTTCATGGCGCGCTGCGCGCCAGGTTACGCGTCAGTCGTTACGGGCGGCCGGCGCCGGCGAAATTGCCGCCCAGCCGGACCGGGGAGTTCCAGACGTAAGCCCCGGTGTAGGGCGCCTCGACCATCTGGCCACCACCGATGTACATCGCCACGTGATCGCTCCCGCCCGGCCCGTAGAAGAGGAGGTCTCCCGGCTGCAGGTCGCTCAGGGGTACCGGAGCCGAGTTGGCCATCTGTGCACCCGAATAGTGCGCCAGGCCCACACCGACCTGGCCCCAGGACCACGCCGTCAGCCCCGAGCAGTCGAACCCCGGGTCGGAACTGCCCTTGGGCGATTCTGCACCCCATCGGTAGGGCACCCCGAGCTGTCCCTCCGCGGCCTGCACGGCTCCTGCTCCGCCCGGCGCGGTCGGCGGTGGAGCCGCATTGGAGAACTGCGATGACGACGCTGCCGCCAGCACGGCACGGGCGGTGCGCTGCTGGGCCGCGAGCTGGGCCGCCTGGGCCGCCTGGACGAGCTGGGCGATCTTGCCCTTTTCCTGGGCCAGTGCGGCGGACTGGGCGGCGACGGCCTGGGCGTTCTGCGAGATGGCAGCGCGCTCAGCGGCAACCGCCTGCTGGGCTTGGGTTTGCTGGGTCTGGAGCGTCGTTTCCTGCGCGGTCAGCGTGTTCTCGGCCGTGTGCAGGGCGGCGACGGCTGCTGTGATGTCGCCGGCGACAATCTTGTTGTACTCGTTGGCGGCGCCAAGCGTCTTCTGGTTGCCGCTGAAGATCGGGTTCTGGTTCGAGGCGGCACCGGCGGTGATGTAGTTGGACACGGCTGCCTTGGAGAGCGTCACCTTGTCGGCCGCTACCTGCTTCTGGTCGGCGAGGATCGCCGCCTTGGTTGAGGCGATGTTGGCGTTGATCTGTGCCAACTGGTTGGCAGCGGCGTCGTATTGCTGGCTGAGGGCCGACATCTTGGCCTGCGCGGCAGCGAGCTGGGCTTCAATCTGTGCGGCAATGGCCCGATCGGTCGAGATGGTGTCACCGACCGCAGGGCGCGACACAAGCATCACAGTGCCCGAGCACACTGTGACAACGGTCATGACGGGCGTCAGCACCCGCCGGAGCAGCCGAGCGCCCCTAGCTGACCTGGGCGTGGAGTGGCCTGAGAGCCGCTCTACGTCAGTCACGATGGGCGACATTCTTACTGCCCGCTACCCCCGGGTTCAAACACCCTCCGGGGTCACACCCCTATGTGGGGTCGTACTGGAGGTAGCAATTCCCAGTCCATAGCTGAAATTGAAAAATTCGTGAAATTGGCCCAACAGTCGTTGTCCGCCAGAACCGCTAGGCGCGGACTACGGTCGGCGGGCATGGGCGACATGATCGAATTTCCGAGCAATGGCTCGGTGGCCGGTGGGTACGTGGCAGCACCTGCAGGGGGTTCGGGTCCCGGCGTCATCGTGATCCAGGAGTGGTGGGGGCTGGTCGACCACATTAAGGACGTCTGCGACCGCTTCGCGGCGGACGGGTTCGTCGCGTTGGCACCGGACCTCTACCACGGGCACGCGGTGAAGGTCGGTGAACCGGACGAGGCCGGCAAGGCGATGATGGCCATGAAGATGGACCAGGCCGCGCGGGACATGAGCGGAGCGGTGGACGAACTGCTGCGCCGGAGCTCGGGCAATACGGTCGCGGTGATCGGGTTCTGCATGGGCGGCGGCCTTGCGCTCGTGCTCGCGACGCAACGTCCCGACGCGGTGGCGGCGGTCGTGCCCTGCTACGGGATCATCCCGTGGCCTGACGCCCAACCCGACTACACCGCCATGACGGCTGCGGTGCTCGGGCACTACGCGGGCAATGACGGCTTCTTCACCCCCGAGGCGGCCGAGGCGCTTGCCGCGCAGCTGCGGGAGATGGGCAAAGACGTCGAGATGATCATCTACCCCGACACCGACCACGCGTTCTTCAACGACACCCGGCCCGACGTGTACAACGCCGACGCGGCGGCCGCGCTCTGGGAGCGCACGCTGGGCTTTTTCCGGGCCCGTCTGGGCTAGCCGGCGGCCGCCATCGGGCGGGGAGGGTCGCCGAGGCGGTTTGTTACCATCGGGTCATGTCCGCTCGATCCCGTGACCTGCCCCGTCGATCCTGCTTGTCGACGCCCGGTTCCAATGAGAAGTTCCTGGCGAAGGCCCCGACCGTCCCGGCCGACATGACGTTCCTCGACCTGGAGGACGCGGTGGCGCCACTGGAGAAGGAGAGCGCCCGCCCCAAGGTGGTCGACGCCATCAAGAACCTGCCGTGGGACGACCGTGTGCTGTGCGTGCGGGTCAACGCGTGGGACACCGAATGGACCTACGGGGACGTGATCGAAGTGGTGGGCAACGCGGGAGAGCGCCTGGACGAGATCATGTTGCCCAAGGTGCAGTCGGCCGCCGAAATCGTGGCCCTCGACCTTCTGCTCACCCAGGTGGAGAAGAAGTCGGGCCTGCCGATCGGGCATATCGGGATTGAGGCGCAGATAGAGACGGCCCGTGGCCTCATCAATGTCGACGAGATCTGTGCCGCGTCGCCGAGACTGGAGACGATCATCTTCGGCCCGGCTGATTTCGCGGCCAGCATTGAGATGCCGGTGCTGACGGGCGGGATAGAGATCCCCGAGTACCCCGGTGACCACTTCCACTACGTGTTCAGCCGGATCCTCATGGCCGGGCGGGCGAACGGTCTCCAGGTGATAGACGGCCCGTTCCTCAAGGTGCGTGAGCTCCATGCGTTGCGCCAGTACGCCATGCGGACGCGCATGCTCGGCTACGACGGGAAGTGGGCGCTCACGCCGGACCAGGCTGGCGTCCTGAACGAGGTCTACTCGCCGACCCAGGAGCAGTTCGACCGCGCCTTCGACATCCTTGACGCCTACCAGAAGGCGACGGAGGAGGACCGCAAGGGCGCCGTCATGTTCGGTGACGAGATGATTGACGAGGCGAGTCGCAAAATCGCCATCAAATTCGTCAGCCGGGGCGAGCGCGCCGGCCTGACGCGGAGCCCGGGCTAGCCGATCAGGCGGCGGGCGATGACCTTGAGCGCCAGGGTTTCGTCGGCACCCTCGAAAATGGAGAGCACCCTGGCGTCCACGAAGTAACGGCTCACCGGGAACTCCTCGGCGTAGCCCATGCCTCCGTGGATCTGCATCGCTTCGCGCGTGACCCATTCCGCGGCGCGGCAGACGTAGGCCTTCACCATTGATGCTTCCAGCGCTCCCTCGCCACGCGCCATCAGACGCGCCACGTGGTAGGAGGACTGGCGTGTGGCCTGAATGATGACAGCCATACGGCCGAGCTTGGCCTGCGTGAGTTGGTAGTTGCCGATGGGCGAGCCGAACACGACTCGGTTTGCTGCGTAGTCGGTCGCCGCCTCGTACGCGGCCTGCATGACGCCGAGGGCGCGGGCGGCGGTTTGGAGTCGCCCGTTCTCGAAGCCCTGCATCTGGAGATAGAAGCCCTTGCCCAAGCCCTCGTCACCGCCGACCAGGTTGGCGGAGGGCACGAACCAGTTCTCGAACGCCAGCTCGTAGGAGTGCATGCCGCGGTAGCCCAGCGTGTCGATGGGTCGGCCCTCAAGGCGGCCCGATCCCTCCGGCTGCTCGAACACGAAACCGTGGCCGTCGCCACGCGGCTTCTCCACCACGAACATGGAGAGGCCGCGGTGCGTCAGTGATCGGTCGGGGTTCGTGCGGGCCAGGAGCATGAGCACGTCGGCCCGCGCCGCGAACGTGCACCAGGTCTTCACCCCGTTGATCAGCCATCCGCCCTCGGTCGGCGTGGCCGAGGTGACGATGCCGGCCACGTCGGAGCCGAAGTCGGGCTCGGTCACGGCGACGGCGGCCAGGATTTCCGCCGACGCCAGCCTGGGGAGCCAGTGCTTCTTCTGTTCCTCGGTGCCACCGTGGACGAGCGCGCGGGTGAGGATCTCCGGCCTGGTGATCAGCGAACCGCCGACGCCGAGTGAGCCCCAGCTCAGCTCCTCGGTGGCCACGACCATGCCCATGTAGTCGCTCTCGCCGCCGGTCGCGAAGCCCTCGTACTCCTCGGGGACAGAGAGGCCGAACCCGCCCAGCTCGGCGAGGCCGCTGATGACCTCCTCGGGGATGTCGCCGTTGGTGCGGTGCACATGTTCGGCGTGCGGGCGAACCTTCTCCTCGGCAAAGCGATGGAAGGTCTCGCGCACCAGCTCGAAGTCGTCGGCGAGGTGGCGCGGACTCTCGGCGGTGGCGAGCGCGGCGAGCTCAACCGGATCGCGGTAGGTGGTCAGGAACCCCGACGCCGGTTCGCTCCAGCCGGGCTCGACCCCCCAGGCGGCCTCACGACCGGCCACCCGGGCGATCAGGTCCGCCAGCACATCGGCGACGAAGACCGTGGCCACCCGCGACTCGATCTGGCCGCGGGCCCCGTACTCGAGGGTCGCCCGGGCCGTGGCCACTGCGGCGGCGGCGTGCGCAACGTCGTAGGCGACCACCTGGTTGGCGTCGACACCACCGTTCGCTCGCACGGCGGCGCAGGCCTGGTCGACCACGTGTTGGGCCAGATCGACCGCGGCCGTGGCGGCCGTCAGGCCGGGAGTGTTCGGCTCAGTCACGGGGCGCGACCCTATCCGGCGGGCCGCTGACCGATGACCGTCACCAGCGGCGGCAGGACGACGGGGTCCTCGCCCGGGTCGACCCCGGTCAGCGTCTCCAGATAGCGGGCGACGGGACCCGGACCGACACCGGCGGGGGCTTCGGCCCACGCATCGACGACACGGAGGCCGGCGTCGCGGACGAGCGCGGGCAGCACGGCGCCGACATCCTGATGCCGTGCGTCAGGCATGGAGAGCGGCCGGCCGTCGATACGCCCGGCCGAGGTGATCGGTTCCTGGGCGACGACCCACGAACCGGGCTTGACCACGGCGGCCATGCGGCGCACCACGACGGCCGGGTCGTGCACGTGCAGGAGAAGGAACCGGCAGAAGGCCAGGTCGACCAATTCGGGAAGGGTCAGGTCCTCGCCCGCCTGGGTGAGCGCAATGACCTGGGTGTGCGCCGCCGCGGCATCGGCCACCTCGTCCCGGGCGAGCGGGTCGCTGTCGACCGAGTAGATCCGTCCGTCGCGACCCACCATTTCGGCCAGCGCGACGGAGACGTCGCCGCCGCCGGCGCCGACATCTACGCAGCGCCACCCGGCGCCGAGCCCCAGTCGGCTGAGTGCGGTGGCCAGCGGCCGCCGGTACACATCGTCTCGGAGGCCCTTGAGCTCGCTCACGACCTGGAACTCTACGGCCATCGCCACGGTATCCTCCTGTCGGTGAAAGTGACGATGCTGCTCTGTGACGCCGCCCAGGTGTCGGACGGGAAGCTCTACATCCTCGGAGGAGGGTGGAGCATGACGGGTCCTGACCCCGTCCCGTCGGCCGTGGCGCTCAAGATCGATGTCGACTGGCACGAGGCGGAAACCTCACACCACTGGGAGCTCTTCTTGGAGGACGCCGACGGTCGGCCGGTCCTCATGGAGACGCCGGACGGGACCCAACCGGTGGAGGTACGCGGCGAGTTCACGGTGAGCCAGCCGCCGGGCATTCCCGAGGGTTCGCCCATTGACGTCGCCCTGGCCGTGAACCTCGGGCCGATCCCACTCGCCCCGGGCACCCGGTTCGGGTGGCGCTTGACCATTGACGGCGAGTCGCTCCCGGGCGCGTCGCTCGGGTTCACGACCCGGCCCCGCCAGGTCCTGCCGTCTTGACCGTGTACGACCGGCCGTTCGGCCGGTACCTGGAGGACTTCGTCCCTGGTGACATCTACCGCCACTGGCCGGGTAAGACGATCACCGAGTACGACGACCATCTCTTCTGCATGATCACCATGAACCATCACCCGCTGCATACCAACGCGTGGTTCGCCGAGCACGAGACAGTGCAGGGCAAGAACGTGGTCGTGGGCAACCTCGTCTACTCGCTGACGCTGGGCATGAGCGTGCCCGACGTGAGCGGCTCGTGCATCGCCAATCTCGAGGTGGAGTCGTTGTTGCACCGGTCACCGACCTTCCACGGGGACACGATTTACGCCGAGACCCGCGTGCTGGCGGCCGAGCCCTCCAAGTCGAAGGACGACAGGGGCATCGTCACGGTCGAGACGAAAGCGTTCAACCAGCGCGGTGACGAGGTCTGCTACTTCCGCCGCAAGCTCATGGTCTGGAAGACGGCCCACGCGCCCGAGCGGCGCCGTCCCTACGGTGACGACGTCTGGGACTGACGTTCGCCGACCAGCTTCTCGGGTGGGGTGAGCGCAACCGGCGGGACTTCCCGTGGCGCCGTACGCGCGACCCGTGGTTCGTCCTCGTCAGCGAGGTGATGCTGCAGCAGACCCAGGCCGAGCGGGTCGTCGCCCCCTATGAAGCGTTCCTTTCGCGCTTCCCGACGCCGGCGGCCTGCGCCGGGGTCGCCGCGGCCGAGGTCGTCCGGATGTGGTCGGGGCTCGGCTACAACCGGCGGGCGCTGAACCTGCACCGGACCGCCACCGCCATGGTGGCCGAGCACGACGGCGCGGTCCCGTCCGACGAGAAGGCATTGCGTGCGCTGCCGGGCGTCGGTCGCTATACGGCGCGGGCGGTCCTCTCCTTCGGCTTCGGCGTCGACGTCGCCGCCGTCGACACCAACGGCGTGCGCGTCTTGAGTCGCTGCGTGCGGGGTGCCCCGCTGGGAGTGGGGGAAGCGGAGACGCTCGGCGACATGCTCGTGCCCCCGGGGCTCTCGTGGGAGTTCAACCAGACGATGTTCGACCTCGGGGCCACCGTGTGCACGGGCCGGAGCCCCGGGTGCGCGCACTGCCCGCTCCGCGAGCAGTGCGAGTGGGCGCGGGCAGGGCTCCCGGCGCCGGACCCGTGGCGGGCCAGCCCGTCGGTGCGATCCCAGTCGGCCTTCGCCGGCTCCGACCGCCAGGGGCGCGGGCGGCTCGTGCATGCATTGCGCAATGCCGCGGTACGCGCCGATCAGGTCCCGGCTGCGTGCGGGTGGCCCGATGACCCGGCGCGGTCGGAACGCATTGCCGCGGCGCTCGTCGCCGAGGGGTTCGCCCGGTGGTCATCCGGTTCGCCGCCGGTACTACGCCTGCGGTGAGGAGGGCGGTCTGCCCGCGACCTATGCCTTCAGGAAATTGACGATCAGGCGGTTGACGACGTCGGGCTTCTCCAGGTGGAGGAAGTGGCCGGTGCCGTCGACCACTTCCATGCGCGAGCCCTCGGCCAGGAAATCGAGGGGGTTCCCGATGGAGCGCAGGAGCATGCAGCCGTCATCACGGCCGTGCAGGTACAGCGTTGGCTTCGGTGTCGGCATGAGGCAGGCCGCCTGCTCGTCGGCGTACTCGGGCACCTGGAACTCGGGGTTGTAGAGAGCCCGGTAGTAGGTGATGGCCGCGGTGATGCGGGCGGAATCGCCTATGGCGTCCTTCACGTGGGCGACGTCCTTCGCACCGTCGTAACCCGGTGACCAGTCCGCCCAGAGGCGGTCAATGAAGGCGTACTCGTCAAGGGGCAGCGCCAGCTCGGCCAGGGGGGAGAGGAAGAAGAACATGTACCAGCTGCAGCGGAGCTGGTCGTAGGTGAACAGGTTCATGCCGATGGACGACGTGGGGGGAACGGCGGAGGTGACGGCGCGGCGCCAGGCCTCCGGTTGGTGCGCCACCGCGCCGTAGGCCGCCATGGCGCCCCAGTCGTGACCGACGATGACCGCATCGTCGCGGCCGCCGAGGGCCTCGTGCAGCGCGTTGATGTCGCGCACAATCGCGCCCAGCTGATAGTGGCCTTCCGGGGAGACGTCGGTCGGGGCGTAGCCGCGCAAGAAAGGTGCGACGGCGTGGAAGCCTGCAGCCGCCAGCTCGGGCAGGAGGAATCGCCAGGTGTGGGCCGAGTCGGGGAACCCGTGCAGGCACAGTGCGAGGGGCCCGTCCGATGGCCCTTCCTCCAGGTAGGCGAACTGCAATCCATTTGCGATGACGGTGCGCTCGTCCATGGCGACCCAACGTACCGTGCCGACCGGGGGTATGGTCGGGAGCGGTGAACGTCACGTTTTATGGCGTCCGGGGGTCTTGTCCGTGTTCGGGGGATCGCTACCGGCGGTACGGCGGTAATACGTCATGTCTCGTCGTCGACATTGAGGGGGACGAGCCTCTCATCGTGGACCTCGGTACCGGGTTACGTGCCCTCGGCGATGTCCTCAGCAAGCAGGTGCGAGCGCTCGGGACGCCGCTGCACGCCACCGCGCTGCTGACCCATCTGCATTTCGACCACATCCTGGGCCTGCCCTTCTTCGCCCCGCTGCATGACCCCGGGGCACGCCTGATCGTGCATGGCCCGGCCCAACCGAAGGGCTCCCTCAAGGACGCCCTCCACGCAGCCGTGCAGCCGCCCGTCTTCCCGATCCATATGGAGCAGTTCCGCGGGGAGATGATCACCATCGACACCAAGGACGAGGATTTCTCCATCGGCTCGGCCAAGGTCATGGCCCGAGCGATCCCGCACAGCGGCGTGACCCTCGGCTACCGCATTGAGGCCGAGGGTCGGACGATGGCCTACATGTCGGACCACCAGGCTCCCCTCGACCGCAGGACGATCCCCGATGCTGTGATGGAGCTTTGCCAGGGGGTCGATCTCCTCGTGCACGACGGCCAGTACACCGACGACGAGTTCTCGGCCAAGGCCGATTGGGGGCACTCGACCGCCGCCTTCGCGGTGCACGTGGCCGCCGAGGCGGGCGTCAAGCGCCTCCTCCTGTCGCACCACGACCCGTCGCACAACGACCGGGACATCGACCGGATTGTCACCCTCGCCCGGCGGCTGCCCGAAGCCAAGCTCATTGAGGACGTGTCGTCGGCTCATGAATCGCAGTCGATCGACCTCGGTCGGGCGTAAGTGTCGGGCCTCGACCAGGCCCGGTTCCGCGAGGTGCTCGGACACTTCGCCACCGGCGTCACCATTGTGACGGCAATGGAGGAGGGAGAGCCGGTCGGCTTTTCGTGCCAGTCGTTCAGCGCGCTGTCCATGCAACCGCCGATGGTGATCCTGGCGCCAGCACGGAGCTCGACCAGCTGGCCGCGCATCGCCCAGGCCGGCGCCTTCGCGGTGAACATCCTGGCCGACCAGCAGGAGGCGGTGTGCCGGGCCTTCGCCGTGTCCGGCGGCGACAAGTTCGACGGGGTGAGGTGGACGCCCGGAGCGGTGACGGGTTCGCCGCTCATAGACGGAGCGCTGGCCAGCGTTGAGTGCACACTCGGGGAGATCCACGACGGCGGCGACCATGAGATCGTGACCGGTCACGTCGTGGGCACGGAGATCGGTACGGGGTCCCCTCTGCTGTTCTACCGGTCGGGCTTCGGTCGCTTCGTGGCCTGAACGGCAGCGCTGCTACCGTTCCGCCGATGCCGGAACTGATCCCCTCCACGCTGATTCACGATGTCCTCCTGGTCCGTCCCGATGTGCACGGCGACGCGCGCGGTCGTTTCGTGGAGACCTACCGCCGGCAGTGGCTTCCGCTGGGCCGCGAAATGGTGCAAGGCAACCGCTCGGAGAAGCAGGCCGGCGCGGTCGTGGGGCTGCACTACCACCTGCACCAGGCCGACTACTGGTACCTGTTGCGCGGCAAGGCCCGAGTCGTGCTGCACGATTTGCGCGAGGGATCGTCGACCGACGGGGCCACCGAGCTGATCGACCTGGACGGCGACATCGACCAGGGGCTGTTCATCCCGCCCGGCGTGGCCCACGGGTTCGCCGCGCTGACCGACCTCCTGCTGTGGTACCTCGTCGACTCCTACTACAACGACTCCGACGAGCTCGGTCTGGCGTGGGACGACCCCGCCGTCGGCGCCGACTGGGGCCTGACCGACCCGATCCTCTCCAACCGGGACCAGGGCAACCCGCGTCGGGACGCGATCCCGCCCGGACTGCGGCCGCGCATGGTCATGCGGACCTAAAAGAGATCGGGGGGGATGGCGCATGCGGTTCGGCATCTTCTACGAGCACCAGCTCCCGAGACCCTGGGAGCCGGGCGCTGAGCACAAGCTCTTGAAGGATGCTCTCGAGCAGGTGGAGCTGGCCGACCGGCTGGGCATCGACTACCTGTGGGAGGTGGAGCACCACTTCCTGGAGGAGTACTCCCACTCGTCAGCACCCGAGGTGTTCCTGGCTGCCGCGAGCCAGCGCACGTCGCGCATCCGGATCGGCCATGGGATCGTCCAGCTGCCCTTCGGCTTCAACCATCCGGCCCGGGTGGCGGAGCGCATCGCGACCCTCGACCTCATTTCTGACGGACGGGTGGACTTCGGCACCGGTGAGGCCAGCTCGGAAATGGAGCTCGGCGGCTTCGGCGTCGACCGCGCCACCAAGCGCGCCCAGTGGACCGAGGCCCTCGACGTCGTCACGCGCCTAATGGTGGAGGAGCCCTTCGCCGGCCACGAGAGCCCCACGCTGTCGATCCCACCGCGCAATCTGGTGCCCAAGCCGTACACGAAACCCCACCCTCCCCTGTGGGTAGCGTGCTCGCGCCGTGAGACGATCCACCTGGCGGCCACGAAGGGCATCGGGGCGCTGTCCTTCTCCTTCATTGAGCCCGAGGAGGCACGCGGGTGGGTGGACGACTACTACGCCACGCTGGCATCCGAGGAGTGCGTGCCCGGCGGGTTCGCGGTCAACGCCAACATTGCGTGCGTCCTGCCGTTCATGTGCCACGAGGACGAGGCGACAGCGATCGCCCGGGGCCTGGACGGCGGGCACTTCTTCGGGTACTCGCTGGCCCACTACTACGCGTTCGGCGTGCACCGCCTGGGCGAGACCAACGTGTGGGACGAATTCATGGCGAACCGGTCGCGCTTCGGATTCGACCGCGCCGTGGCCGCCCAGGAGGGCCAGGTCCTGGGGGCCAAGCTCCTGGAGCAGGGTATGGGGGCCCTGCGGGGGGCCATCGGAACCCCCGAGCAAATCCGCCATCTCATCCGCCGCTACGAGTCGGCCGGCATCGACCAGCTCATCTTCGTGAGCCAGGCCGGGCGCAACCGCCATGAGGACATTTGCGAGTCGATGGAGCTCTTCGCACGGGAGGTGCTGCCGGAGTTCGCGGCGGAGGCCGACGAGATCGACCGCGCCAAGGAGAAGAAGCTGGCCGACGTGAAGGTCGCCGCCCTGGCCCGGCGGGCTCCGGCGCGCACTCTCACCGAGCCCTTTGCCGTGCCGGCGCTGCCCGCACCGTAGGTCGGTTCGGCCGCGGTGTGGCGCGGGCCTCGCGTCCTGTTGAATAGGAGGCGATGCTCGTCGGTGGGATCCTCGGAGTGGTTGTGTTGGCGGGGTTGGCTGCCGCCCTGCTGACCCGCCGCCGCTCGCATGACGACGAGCACTCCGTGCAGGGGTACCACCGCCAGCTCCACACGCTCGAGAGCATCAGCGCCCACCCCGTTGCAGGGGGCGGGGGCGAGGGTGGTGCTGATGGTGCCGGTGCTGGTGCCGGTGCCGGTGCCGCGGCTGGTGCCGGTGCCGCGGCTGGCGTGAGAGGCGCGAAGCCCGCCTACCCGGAGAGCGCAGTCCGCCTGGCCGGCACGACAACTGCCCGCACGCCCCGCGAGCCACCGCCGGCGGCCATCCCTCCCCCTGTGGTCCCGGCGAAGGCCGGTTCGACCCCCTCCATCAACTCCACGAGTTCGACCAAGGTCGCCTTCGACGATGCCACGCCGCCGCCGGCTGCCCAGGCCTCAGGATTGTTCCGGCGCCGGGACCGTGCGATGGACGCGATGAACAGGCGTCCGAGGCGGTTGGCCGCACCGGCACTGGCCGTCGCCTCGGTCGCGGTGCTGATAGTCGTGCTGCTCCTGGCCGGTTCGCACAAGGTGCCACCCGCGCCAGGATCCGGACGGACGCACGGACAGGGTCACCACCAAGCGACGTCCACATCGCGACACGGGTCAGGGAAACAGAAGCACACGCAGGCCACCACCACGACCACATTGCCGATCGTCTCGTTGCCGACCGCGACATCCATGCATGCGGCGAATTACGCCGTCGCGAAGAACGCGTTCACCTTGGTGGTCGGCGCCACCACGGCGCCCTGTTGGGTCAACATCACAGACCCGAGCTCCAACACGACCATCTTCACCGGTGTGCTCGCGGCAGGGGAGCAACATTCGCTTTCGGTCACCGGGCCGGTCACCCTCGAGGTGGGAGCACCGTCGGTCTTCGCCGGAACCATCGACGGGACGGCATTCGTGCTGCCGTACGGGTTCCAGACGCCCTTCACGTTGAACTTCGTGCCGGTCGGCGCTCCGTCGACCTGATTCGACCTGACCGGGAGCCCGGAGCGCCGGGTGCGTCGGTGAGGGCGGGTGTGCCGGATCAGATCTCGACCATCCCGAGCGAATTGAGCAGGAAGGCGAAGACGAGGGCCTCCTCCTTCCAGGCGTCGTAGCGCCCCGAGGGCCCGCCATGCCCGGCCCCGAGCTCGGTCTTGAGAAGGACCTTCGTGGTCGGGGACAACGCCCTGATCTTCGCCACCCACTTCGCGGGCTCCCAGTAGCTGACCCGGGGGTCATTGAGACCGCTGGTCACCAAGAGGTCCGGGTAGGTCTGCTCGCGCACGTTGTCGTACGGCGAGTACGACAACATCCGGTTGTAGGCCTCCTGGTCGGCCAGAGGGTTACCCCACTCCTCCCACTCGCCGACCGTCAGGGGCAACTCGTCGTCGAGCATGGTGGTGACACAGTCCACGAAGGGGACCTGCGCGACCAGTGCGCGGAAGAAGTCGGGAGCCATGTTGGCCACGGCGCCGATGAGGAGCCCGCCGGCCGATGCGCCACGTCCGGCCATCGCGTCCCGGTGCGCGACGCCCTCTTCGACGAGATGCCGGGCGCAGGCGATGAAGTCTGTGAACGTGTGCATCTTGTGCTCCATCCGGCCGTCCTCGTACCAGGCCCGACCCATCTCACCCCCGCCGCGCACGTGAGCGATGGCAAACACGAGACCACGGTCGAGGAGCGAGAGCCGATGATGCGAGAACCCCGGGTCGGTGGACAACTCGTAGGCGCCGTAGCCGTAGAGGAGGCACGGTGCCGGGAACCCGGTCTCCTTGGCGTGCACCACCGAGACGGGGACCCGGGTACCGTCGTCGGCGGTCGCCCACGTACGGAACGTCGTGTAGCGCGCGGGGTCGAACCCACCGAGCACCGGCTCCTGTTTGAGGAGCGTTTCGTCCCGCGTCGCCATCGACACCTGCAGGACGCTCGTGGGGGTGACCATTGACGTCCGGCCGAAACGGATGGATGTGAGTTCGGGCTCCAGATTGGCCCCCAGCCATGTCGAGGAGGGGCTTTCAGCCGACGGGATGGCCCAGCTCTGCGTGATGAGATCGCCGGAGGGGAGAGCACCGCGTGCGCTCTGGCCGAGAGGGACGATCCGGACGGAGGTCTCCGCGTTGGCTCGCTCGCTCAGCACGAGGGTGTCAGTGAACGCTTGGACGTCCTCAATGCGCACACCGGGGCGGTGGGCGATGACCTCGGTCGGTGCCGCGGACAGATCGTCAGGAATGCCGAGCACCTTGAAGTCCAGCGCGTCCTCGTTGGTGAGGATCACGAACCACGGGCGGCCTGGCAGATGGTCGACCGCGAACTCCACCCCTTCGCGGCGGGGGAGGATGACCCGCGGGGTGGCCTCGGGATCGTCGGCGGGGATGGCCAACCATTCGGTCGTGTTGGTGCTGTGCAACGAGACCACGACGAACGCGCCGTCCCGCGTGCGGCCGGTGCCGAGAGAGAATCGACGATCGGACTCTTCGTAGACGAGCGTGTCGGTTACCGGATCGGTGCCGAGCCGGTGGCGCCACAGCTGGTGGGGGCGGAGCGCCTCGTCGAACCGGACGTAGAAGACGACGGCCGAGTCACTGGACCAGGCCACGCCGTACCCGGTCTCGGTGACCACTTCCAGGGCCGCCTCCGTGGAAGCTTCGACGGTCAGCGAGCGGAACCTGAGCGCGTAACGCTCGTCGCCCACGGTGTCGGTCGAGTAGGCCAGAGAAGAATGGTCGGGGCTCACCGCAGCCGAGCCGATCCGGAAGTAGTCGTGGCCGGCGGCCAGAGCATTCTCGTCCAGGAGGACTTGCTCCTCCGCTCCGGGCTCGCCCGCGGGTGGAAGCTCGTCCGCCCCGCCGGCGGGGCGGCGGCAGTGGATGCCGTAGCTCTTCCCCTCCTCTGATCTCGTGTAATACCACCAGGGGCCGCGGCGGGAGGGCACGGACATGTCGGTCTCGAGAATGCGGGCCTTCATTTCCTCGAAAAGCTCGCTGCGGAGAGCCTCCAGGGGCCGGACCACCTCGTCGGTGTAGGCGTTCTCAGCCTCCAGATAGGCCAGGACGGCGGGGTTCTCACGGTCCCGGAGCCAGTACCAGGGATCACTGCGGTCATGGCCGTGGCTGGTCAGGGTGTGAGGCCGTTGCGGAGCCGCTGGCGGGGTGGGCATGTGGGTCGGAGGTTACCGTTTCGGCTGGCCTGGGTAGTTGTTACTATCTACATAGGGGAAATCCCTCCCCCGTGATCTCAGGAGCCCCATGGCGACAACTGATCTTGATCTGGGTCGCTACCAGCTCGGATGGAGCGACGTCGAGGACTACGTCTTCAAGCCCAAGAAGGGCTTGAACGAGTCGATCGTGCGCGAAATGTCCGAAATGAAGAACGAGCCCGCCTGGATGCGGAATTTCCGGCTCAAGTCGCTCAAGCACTTCGAGCGCAAGCCGATGGCGCCGTGGTTCGCGCAGCGCATGCCGAAGCTCGACTTCGACGATATCTACTACTACATAAAGCCGACGGGGGGACAGGTCGACGACTGGAACGACCTGCCCGACGCCATCAAGAACACGTACGAGAAGCTGGGCATCCCCGAGGCGGAGCGCAAGTACCTCTCGGGTGTCACGGCGCAGTACGAAAGCGAAGTGGTGTTCCACCGCAACCGGGAGGACCTGGAGGCTCAGGGCGTCCTGTTCTGCGACATGGACACGGCCGTGCGCGAGTACCCCGAGCACGTCCGTCGGTGGTTCGGCACGCTGATCCCGCCGGGCGACAACAAGTTCGCCGCGCTGAACTCGGCCGTGTGGTCGGGTGGGTCGTTCATTTACGTGCCGCCCGGCGTCAAGGTCGAGATGCCGCTGCAGGCGTACTTCCGGATTAACGCGGAGAACATGGGCCAGTTCGAGCGGACGCTGATCATTGCCGACGAGGGCTCGCAGGTGCACTACATAGAAGGGTGCTCAGCGCCGGTGTACTCGACCGACTCGCTGCACTCGGCCGTCGTCGAGCTGGTGGCCCTACAGGGTGCGCGCATCACGTACACGACCATTCAGAACTGGTCGACCAACGTCTACAACCTGGTGACCAAGCGTGCCCGGGCCGAGGCCGAAGCACACGTCGAGTGGATTGACGGCAACATCGGCTCGCGTCTCACCATGAAGTACCCATCGGTCTACCTCATGGGGCCCAAGGCCTCCGGTGAGGTGCTCTCCGTTGCCTACGCCGGCGCGGGCCAGCACCAGGACGCCGGGGCGAAGATGTTCCACGTCGCACCCGAGACGACGTCGACCATCGTGTCCAAGTCGATCTCCAAGGACGGCGGGATCACCACGTACAGAGGCAAGGTGCAGGTCGATCCCGGAGCCACCGGGGCCAAGTCGTTCGTCCGTTGCGACGCCCTGCTCTTGGACGACGATTCGATTTCCGAGACCAAGCCCTACATGGAGGTCAGCGAGCGCGACGCCCGCATCGGTCACGAGGCGACGGTATCCAAGGTCGGTGACGACCAGCTCTTCTACCTGATGAGCCGCGGCCTCTCAGAGAGCCAGGCCATGGGGCTGATCGTCAACGGTTTCATTGAGCCGGTGACGCGTACCCTGCCGATGGAGTACGCCGTGGAGTGGAGCCGCCTGATTGAGTTGCAGATGGAGGGCTCGGTCGGCTGACCGGCGGCCTTGGGCGCGGCATGGCACCATGGTGTTGTGCCGATGAGGGAGGAGTGCGTCCACTTCCAGAGCCGCACCTACGCCTCGGGCGAGGCGGCCCGTTTCTGCAAGCTTGACCTGGCTCCTGAGGCCCCCTGGCGCTGCCCCGAGAATTGCCCGTCGTACCACCGGCGCCTCGCCGATGTCGGGTGGGTCCACGGCAGCCTGATCGAGCCCGCCATTGAGGACGAGCCCGAAACCGAGGGCAATGTGGCCGAACTCCTGGAGTCGGCCGAGGATTTCATTAACGAGGTCGGACCGGGGATCCTCGCCGAAGTGCGCGAGGAGGACGCTCGCCGGGACCGGGCGGCCAGCCGCTGGTGGCGGAAGAAGCGCTGAGGCTCTATCGCCCGGTGAACTTGGGAGGGCGCTTCTCCATGAAGGCCATCATCGCCTCAACCAGGTCGTCCGAAGCCAGCATGCCGGCGTTCCACGTGGCCACGTAGTCGAGCCCTTCGGCCACCGTGCGACCGTCGTTGGCGGCGAGTACGGCCTTGGTGCCCTGCACGGCGATGGGGGAGTTGGCGGCGATTTCGCGAGCCAGTTCGTAGGCCGCCTTGAGTACCCCTTCGGCATCCGCGGCCGCCACGTCGTTGACCAGCCCGATGTCCCGGGCCCGGCCGGCGTCAATGTCCTTGCCGGTGAACGCGAGCTCGGCCAGGTGCCCGGCGTTGATGATGCGTGGCAGCCGCTGGAGGCTTCCGAGGTCCGCCACGATCGCCACCTTGGCCTCGCGCACTGAGAACACAGCGTCGGCCGAGGCCAACCGGATGTCGCAGGCCGCGATCAGGTCGACTCCCCCTCCGATGCAGTAGCCGTGCACCGCGGCGATGACGGGTTTCGGGCACTCCTCCACCGAGCTGATGGCCGCCTGCAGACGGAGGACCTCACTGCGGGCGCTTCGGGCACGGGCGGCCATGGACGGAGGCGCGGCGGGTTCGTTGGGCGTGCTGCCGGCGTCGGCTCCGCCGCCCCCCGACAGCAGTCCGCCCATAG
>Ga0307374_10004025_pt1 | contig 24726 bp, 17 predicted proteins | sample OX3MG_FD_202532 | JGI IMG/M metagenome (GOLD analysis project Ga0307374, IMG submission 202532) | Soil microbial communities from Risofladan, Vaasa, Finland - OX-3 | ecosystem: Environmental > Terrestrial > Soil > Coastal area > Acid sulfate soil | place: Finland: Risofladan, Vaasa | collected... | reverse complement strand
GAGTCCGATCGTCAGGCTCGCCCCAAGGTAGCTGAAATCCTTCTTCGAAACGAACGTGTAAAGCGTAAGGCCGCCGAAGATCGACCCGGAGAGGAGCAGCGCGTCGTAAATCGTCCCGGTGCTGGTGCCGCGAATGTAGCCGTGCGCGATCGCATAGAGCATCGGCGCGACGAAAAGGCCGCTCACGAACGTCGCGACAGAGAGCGTCGGCACTGCGCGCGAGGGATTATTCGCACTCCGCGAAGCAAACCAAATCGATCCAAAGAAAGCGGCAATGCCGATGATCGGCGCATTCGCGAAGGAAAACGCGAGGCCGGTATTCATCGCGATGAGCGTCCCGGCAATCGCGCTGGCGACGGCAATGGCGAAGTACGAATAGACCTTGCGGATATAAGCAAGGCGGGCCTCGCCGACGAGCGTCAGAGCTTCCGGAGTGAACGAATAAACGGGATTTGCAAAGTTTTCCATAGCCATAGAGAACGAATTTTGAGCAGAGGAGTTTCAGATGACCGAAAACTCACCAAATACAATTATGGCTACCACACAATACCACGAACCACCGAACGAACTCCCGGCAAAAACACGTACCTTCGCACGAATGATTACCTCGCTCATTGAAGAAGCCGAGGCCATCGGATGGTACGAGCAGCGCATGGCCGTCGAAAAGGACACGGTCGCGAAAGCCATCATGCGAAGCGCCCAGAAAGAGGAGTTTAAGCATTTCGGAATGGACTTGGAGTTCCTGCTCCGCGCATCGCCGCACTGGCGCGAAATCCTTCAGGGCATTCTCTTTACCACGGGCAATATCGTCGAGGAAGGCGGAGAGGCGGAAGAGTCGGTGAAGGATTAACCGCCGGTCGCGTCGGGCGCGATGGGAACTACCTCCATGCCAATCAGGCACGCGAGAAGATGTTGCGTAAGCAGCGGATCGTCATCGAGGAAATGGCGCGAGCGCTGCCGCGCTTGACGTACTTGCCCGGGATCGATTTCGGCGATGACTAAGTCTTCATCGAAAAATTTCCCGCGCACAATCGTCTCTCCCGAAGGCGCGACGGCTTCCGAACCACCCCAAAAGTTTACGCCATCTTCCACGCCAACACGGTTCACAAAGATGACATAGCACCCCAAAAGCCGCGCGTAGGCTGCATGGTGCTCGCGATTAATTGTGTAATTCTCCGGCACGCTGGAATGTCCCGCCTCTTCTCCACTATCCAGCCGCGTGGGGCTGGCGGCAATCGTAATAAGAAGCTGTGCTCCCTTCAAAGCCTGAATATAGGGGAGTGCCGGATGCCATAAATCCTCACACACCAGAAGTCCAATTTGTCCCATCCGGTCCGATACAAAGGAGCTGGCGCTGCTCCCTTTGGAGAAATACCGGCCCTCTTCGAAAATCCCGTATGTGGGAGGATAAACTTTCCGGTGCGTATGCTTTACTTCCCCATTCTCAAAAAGCAACGCTGAATTATAGACAGCTCCACGCGCATCCGCTTCGACTGCGCCGGCGACAATAGTAATTCTTTTGCTTAATTTTTTAAGCGGAGCCAGAACTTCCGCATCCATTTGGAGCGCACACTCAAAATTGAGATCGCGCAATGTGTAGCCGGTGAGAGAAAGCTCTGGGAAAATAATAGCATTCGCACCGCGCTCGATGGCGCGCTCGCACCACGCGGCATGAAGTTCAACGTTCCGCTTTATATCGCCCAGGAACGGCGCAATTTGTGCGAGTGCTATTCTGGAAGGCTTGAGAAACATTTCATCGGCGTTCATTGCACGATAGAACAAAAGTTTACGCCCAATGAAATCCGTCTATCTCATGGCCACTTCCTCGTTCCCATGGTGGGTATGCGCGGCAGGTTTCGGCAGCTTCCCTTTCAAATGATGCTCGATCTTTTTGACCGCTTCCGTAAGTCCGGCTTCGTACGCGCCGGCGGCGAAATGCTTATTGAGCGTGCGTGCCACATCCTCCCACGCTTCGGGATGGATTCGGCTATGCACGCCCTCATCGCCATAGACATAAAACTTTCGCTCGTGGTAAAGAACGAGGAGCAGAATCCCATAGCGTCCGTCGTGCTGATGCAGCCGGAGCGTAGTGAATTCCTTTTGTGCGAGTGCTTTCAGCGAAAGATCGGCCTCGCCGGCATCACGTAGATCGCGGATCGAGACACGTATCTCTGCGCCAGTCGATTCTTCGACATCGGCTATGGCATGCGCAATTCGTTCCAACGCGTCGCGCGGGAAAGCTTCGGAGGCGTGGTCGGGGTGGTCCATGATTGTTGCAAACCAGATTCGAGGGAAAAGTATTCTCGATCAATCAGAGTTTCCCGTAAAGGGCAGTTCTAAAAATTCAGACGAGCGATTCGAGCGCAACTTTCATTCTCCGAATCGACTCCGCTTTGCCAATCACCGCCAGCAATTCAAAGAGTCCCGGCCCCATGCCGCGACCGGTAACGGCGAGTCGAATGGGATGGATCATCTTGCCGGCGCTAATGCCTTTTTCTTCTGCATACGTTCGCACGATGGCTTCGAGCGAATCGTGATCCCATTTTTCTGCGGCCTCGAAGCGCGGAAGGATTTCCGTTAGCCGTTCTTTTGCTTCCGGGTTCCAATGCTTCGATTTGTATTTCTCTTCGTATTCGGTCGGAGGAACGAAAAAGTAGCTTGCGAAATCTACAAAATCAGGAAGCGTGCGAACGCGCTCCTGCATGGCGCGAATGACGGTGAGCAGATATTCGTCGCTTGCGACATATTTTCTATCCTCCGCAAGTGGGCGAACGAGCGGCAGCAATTCTTTCGGCGATTTCTTGCGAATATATTCCGCGTTCATCCAATCGAGCTTTTCGCGGCCAAAGATTGCGCCCGCTTTGTTCACGCGCGCGAGATCGAAATCGCGAATGAGTTCGTCAATAGTGAAAATTTCTTCGGTTGCACTCGGATTCCATCCCAAGAGTGCAACGAAATTGATGAGCGCATCCGGTAAATATCCTTTATCGCGAAAATCTTCCACGGCAACGTCACCCTGCCGCTTCGAAAGTTTGGAGCGGTCAGGATTTAATATGAGCGGGAGATGCGCGAATTTTGGCGGTTCCCAACCGAACGCGGCGTAAAGCAAGACGTGCTTCGGCGTTGAGGATAGCCACTCCTCGGCGCGGAGCACATGGGTGATCTGCATAAAGTGATCGTCCACAATATTGGCGAGATGATACGTCGGGAAGCCATCCGATTTCAGAAGGACTTGATCGTCGATTGTCTTGGAATCGAATTCTATATCACCGCGAATGATATCGTTGAAGCGAACAAGCTCGCCAATAGGAACTCGCAAGCGGACGACATGCGGTTCTCCGGAAGCAATGCGCCGATCCGATTCTTCTTTCGTTAGATTGCGGCAGAGCCGATCGTACATCGGGGGAATGCCTGCGGCTTGCTGCGCTTTACGAACGGAATCGAGCCGTTCCGCAGTACAAAAGCAAGGGTATGCGTGACCGCTTGCAATTAATATATCGGCATGTTCGCGATAAAGCTCAGTGCGCTCGGATTGGACATAGGGACCGCATGGACCTCCGGTAATCGGCCCCTCATCGAACGTGATACCGGCCCATTCCATCGTTCGAAGCAAATTTTCAACGGCGCCTTCGACGTAGCGGGTGCGGTCGGTATCTTCGATGCGAAGGATGTTCACACCGCCGTGATGCCGCGCGAAAAGATAGCAATACAGGGCCGTCCGGAGAGAACCAACATGGACGTAACCGGTCGGAGAAGGAGCGAAACGAACGCGAACCACGGGTCGTGCTGAGTGCTAAAGTGCTAAGTGCGGAGTACAAGAGCACCGAAGGTTAGGTAGAAAATTCTACCCTTTACCCTCTACCCTCTACCCTAAGAAAAGTGGGTGAGCGATGGGCTTCGAACCCACGACCTCCAGGGCCACAACCTGGCGCTCTAACCAACTGAGCTACGCCCACCATGTGTCGGCAATGATGAATGATGAATGATGAAAAAGCTGCGCACACCCCGAAGCTAATTTCATCATTCATCATTCATCATTGTCCGTCGCGCGCCCGGCTGGACTCGAACCAGCGACCCACAGCTTAGAAGGCTGTTGCTCTATCCACCTGAGCTACGGGCGCTTGTTGTCCGTTTGCGGCAATATAGCCCGGCGCGGAGCGAGGTAACAGGAGCCTGCTTCGACAAGTTCACAATCAGGCCATACGAACGGCCAAAATGGTGACATCGTCCTCGATGGAAATCCGTTCGGAGTCAACCATTGCTTCGAGCGTTTCTTCGAGACCCAGTTCACTCCGGCCAGCTTTTGCGATGAGGTTCACAGTGCCTTTCTCACCCAGCGGCTTTCCGGAATTGACCGCTTCGGAAAGACCATCGGTGTAAAACACGAGCAAGCTGCCGGCATCGAGTTGATAGCTGCGCGACTCATAAGGAAACATCGGGATAATTCCCAGTGGGATTCCGGTGCTTTCTAAAAGCGTAGTCTCCGTTGAGGATGCAATAACCGGATTGGGGTGCCCACAGACGACACTTTCTATGATTCGATGCTCTGCATCCAGCACGCCAAACGCCGCAGTGATGAACCGTTCGGGCGAGGTGCTCTCGCACATCAGCCGGTTAAGCTCTTTCACGACATCGAGAAGCGAAAGATGTCCCTCGCGCAACAACGCCACGAGCGCCCGAAGTGCTGCCTGCAAATTCGACATTGTAAGCGCAGCGGTCACGCCTTTACCGACGACATCCGCAACCGCGAGCAGCACACGCGCCTCCCCAAGTTCGATCACATCGTAATAATCGCCGCCAATCCATTCGGATGGCCGCGAGAGGGCGGCGAATTCCGCACCCGGAATTCGTGGTAACTTTTGTGGCAAGAGCGACTGCTGAATATCTCGCGCCAGGCGAAGTTCAGATTCCAATCGCTCGCGTTCTTTCTCGCGTTCGAAAAGCCAGGCATTCGTGAGCGCGATCGACGTAAGCGCGGCAAGCGAAGCGAGGTACGTTGCCTCCGATTCGCCGCTCAATCGTGGATTGATCGAAGGACCAAGCCCAAGCAGTCCGAGAAATCCCTCACCATCCGCCGCCACGAGCGGCACGGCCGTATATGGCTCCGATAGATCCGTGATCAGCCGGTCAAATGCAGTTTGATCGATCTGCTTTGGAAGATCCTTCTTTGCAAAGCCGGCCAGCGCGACTAATTCATAGCGGTCGTCCATGCGAAGATAGGCGAACGCCTCGGCGATGAGCGATTTCCCCATCGCCGTCCGCAATACGCTGCGTATAATGCCCTCCGGCCCGAGATCGGGCGTCAGCGTTCCCGCGAATTCCAGCAGCGAACTGAGCGCGTAACGCTCGTGGGAAAGCTGGACTGCAACATCTTCTTCCGTGAACACAATTTATTATTTAATGGGATCGCTGCAACCTCGTTGCTCAAGAATTTGCGTTGGCAAGGTCTTGAGGATGGCGTCCGGTAATAAATGGGCCAGGCACAGGATCATCTTCGATCTGTTGACGAAGCGTTTCCCATTCCATTTCAAACTCCGCCATCGCCGCGTGCTCGTCGATGGAGAATCGGTAACGGAATTGCAAAAGATAATCGGCAACTTCGGCTTCGCTCATGTGCAGGCGCGCGCCGTGCTCGCGGCCAATTTCGCCGAAATGGCCTTTCGCATTCTCGAGCGAGCGTTCGAGAGATTTAATAATTTCATTCCTTGCAGCTTCGCTGGTACCTTTACGAATTGCCCAGGCTGCGAAGACGAACGGCATCTCCTTCCACGCGCACCATTCTTCGGCGAGGTCGAATACTTTGTCGAAGCCGGGGATGCCGCAGCCGTAGGCGCGGCGAAGAGCCTCATCGCCAATTAAAAGTATTGCGTCAAAGTTGGAATAGTCATGGGACCCATTGGTCCCATGAGTCCTATGAAAGGAATATTCGGTAATTCCAAAACGCTTCTCCAAGAGAACCTTCAGCAGTTCCACGCTCGTCGAAGTCTCCGAAGTTATGGCGATTTTCTTTCCCCGGAGTTCCTGCCAATCGTATTTGCTGAAGAGCAGCACCGAATTCGCCTTGCCCTTTACGGCTACGCCATAATCGAGCTTTTCGAAATCATCGCTCAAGGTCATGTAATCCCGGAGCGACATCGGGCCGGCAGCAACGCTCCCCTGCCCCGCAAGTTTGCCAAATACACGCGGGGCAAGTGGAGCGAGCTTTACTACATTCGAATAATCCGGGAACGCATTATAAAACGGCACCGAATTGAGATACGGCATTTTACTTACAACCGACCATTCCTTTTTCGGATAGATCGCAATCGGATTATACCACACGTCGCGCTCGACGGGAAGTTTTCCGGCATCGTGAATGATCGAAATAAGCTTGCCCTTCGCCAATTCCATTGGGCTAATCGCGCCTGCATCGTGCGCGATACGCTCTTCGCCAACGGTGCCATCCATATCGTCCGCGCCAAAGTTGAGCGCGATCGTCGCAACTTCCGCCGTGAGCATTACCCAATAGGCTTTGATATGCGAAACATTGTCGAGCATGAGCCGCGAGATCGCAATTGTTTTTAGATCGTCAATGGCGCTCGTAAAATCATTTCGCGTTTTTATTCCGGTGTCGCCCGGCTGGAATGCAAGCGGAATGAAGGAAAGAAATCCGTGCGTCTCGTCCTGGCATTCGCGGACTCTTAACATGTGATCGACTCGCTCTTCGAGCGTCTCGATGTGGCCATAGAGCATTGTCACATTCGATTGAATGCCCAAACGGTGCGCGGTGCGGTGAACTTCGAACCATGCCTTTGCACCGATCTTTTGATGAAAGAGATGCTTGCGCACTCGTTCAGAAAACACTTCCGCGCCGCCGCCGGGCATTGTGCGAAGCCCAGCATCCCACAGTTCGCGCAGCACCTGCTCGTGAGACTTTTTGAATTTCTTCGAAAAAAAATCGATCTCGACCGCGGTAAATGCCTTCACATCGACGTTCGGAAAATTCGTTTTGATCTGGCGGACCATGTCCAGATAAAATTCCCACGGCCACTTCGGATGAAGACCGCCCGTAATGTGAACTTCGTGCAGATCGGGCCGCAATTTCGAAAGCATCTCGGCAATCGTCATCTCATACGCTTCCGGCGAATCAGGCTTTACGGCGAAATCGCAGAATTTGCAGGAGAGCACGCAAATGTTCGTCGGTTCGAGCTTGCGGTTGAGAACGAAATAAACGGAATCGCCCGATTTTTCGCGGGCCACGGCATTCGCCATCCGTCCAACGCCGATGAGATCATCAGAGGCAAATAGCGCAAGGCCGTCTTCTATCGAAAGGCGGTGGCCGGCGCGAATTTTTTCCCAAATAGGGTATAACGATTCGTCACGGAAGGTCAAGGAATGAAAGCTGTTCATAGTATTTAGCCGGTCGTAAACATCACGGAAGCAGCTTGCGCTCCTGAGGAAACCAAATTCCGGCACATCATTCGCACAGCAAATAACTCCTTATTTGAAAAGCAGAGCAATGGATACCTCGGGCATTGGAATCGGCAATCTTGGCATTCTTCTCATCCGCTTTGAACTCGCGGCGATCTTTTGGATTCACGGCTGGCCGAAGCTTAATCCGAACGGCCCGATGCATGGCCCGCGAGGATTTAGCGAATTCTTGAAATCCAAGCAAGTCCCATATCCGCTCATCGCCGCTTGGTGCGTGGCGCTGCTCGAAACGGCAGGGCCGGTATTGCTCGTGCTCGGGCTGCTCACGGGGTTAGTCGGATTGCTGCTCGCCGTCGATATGGCCGCGGCAATTTATCTCGTCAAGAGAAACGAAGGCTTCACGAAACCCGATGGCATCGGCTGGGAATACGAATTCGCCTTATTGATACAGGGCTTGGCGCTACTATTTCTCGGCGCTGGAACGATTGCGCTCTGAGATTATGGGTAAAATCGAATGCCCACCCCGCCATCGACGCCCACGCCTGTGTTTGGAACAAACGCGATTAATGGCCCGATCTCTGCGAATATCTCGACCGGTGTGCGGCGAGGAATGATGTTGACGCCGAACATCACTCTCACTCCCACGCCAAGCTGGTTCGGACCGTCCACGGGATGAGGATGATCGTCAAAAAAACGGTTATCGCCATTGCCAAACGCGAGACCCAGTCCAGGTCCAGCATACATTTTTACGATGGAGCTATGAAAAGCATCGAAATGCCAAAGATAATCGGCCTGAAGCCGGAGCGGACCGAAATAGGAACCGCCAAAATCAGCAACGAAGGCTTGGTCGGAGGCCGTCCATAGCTTTACGGTGACTCCAAGAGGAGTACCGAGGATAATCCCAAAGCCAAAGCTCTTGCCTTCCGGCCCTTGTGCGCGTACCATTTGTGGAATGAACGAGGTCAAAAGGGAAGCAGCGATAATGAATTTAAAAAGAGTCGTTTTCAATAGGCACGAATTTAGAGTCTTCTTTCTCATGAGTTAATTCTTATTTTGCATGAAGCTCAACATAAATCGTACCATCTCAAAGACAGCTATTGCCAAGGTGATCTTTTTTGCGATATCGCTCCTTTGCCCTGTTTCGGCTTTAGCTCAGACCAATCCGACCGATCGGACGGATACGTCCGCTACCCCCAAAAGCGATTCCTTAAATACGAACCCCATCACTACCAAAGCGCCCCAAAACCCTTTTTCGAAGCGCGGCTTTGCTGGAGCACCGTATGTAAAATATGCTCCCGAAACCCGGTGGGTTGGCGGCCTCGTCGGCCTTTACTATTTTCATCTCGGCTCGGACACCAACGATTTGCTGACACGTCCATCGGATGTCTCTTCTGGCGTGATGTATTCACAAAATCATCAATACTCGATCGGCGTCGATTACAATCTCTATTTCCGGCGCGATGAATATCTCATCAATGGCGGATTTCATTACCAGCAAATTCCACTCGATTTTTATGGCATTGGGAATTATGGTCCTCCCGACCGAATCGATAATTACACGCCGCTTCGCCGCGGGCTGGAATTTTACGCAACCAGAAAACTCGTTCGGACACCGAATGGCACCGGCCTCAACGCCGGCGTCGAGGGAGAATTCCGTTACGATAAAGTCCTCTCGACCGAAAATGACACTGGCCTCATCGAAACGAACCGCGTGGCCGGAGCGAATGGTGGCTATTCCGGCGGAGCGGGAATTATTGTGATATACGATACGAGGGATAATATTTATTCCACGACCAAGGGTCAATACGAATCCTTCGACGCGGAATATTACGGGCGCGATTTGGGTAGCGATTATACCTTCAGCCGCTACACGCTGGACGCGCGTAAATTCGTTACCATAGCGAAAGACCAGGTGCTCGCCGCGCAATTCTATGGCGTTCTAGCCAATGGCAACGTGCCCTTTTATATGATGGCCGAGTTGGGCGGCGATTCAAAATTGCGCGGCTACTATCTGGGCCGCTTTCGTGAGAACGATCTTGGGCTGTTACAGGCCGAATACCGGTTCCCAATCTGGTGGCGCTTCGGAGGAGACGTATTTGCAGGGGCTGGTGAAGTCGGTCATACGCTCCCGGACTTTACCTTCCACGGAATCCACCCCTCGTTCGGCGCGGGACTTCGCTTGCTCGTCGTTCCCGCCGAGCATTTAAATGCCCGCCTGGATTACGGCATCGGCACCGATTCCAAAGGGCTTTATCTCGCAATTCTCGAAGCGTTTTAGTAGGTGTAGCGCAAACTTCAGTTTGCGATCTCCCCCTCAGGATCGCAAACTGAAGTTTGCGCTACCTCTTGCTTACTTCATCAAAACCTGAACAGCTTTCTCCAATTGGAGATCGCGGCCCTCGGCGAGGGATGCGGGGTCGTTTTCCACGACATAATCGGGTGTTAGCTGCTGACCTTCCAGATATTTCCCATTCATGTCGAGCGTGCCCACTTCGGGGATACCGAAAAAGAGCGAGTTATCCTGTAGCGTCTGCCACCATACCGCCGTCGCGGTTCCGGGCACGGGCATACCGACGATCTTGCCAATCCCCAACGCACGATAAGCAAATGGAAAAAACGAAGCATCGCTGTAATTGCTTTCGCCGACGAGGACGACGGAGGGCTTCGTCCATTTGTCCGCCGGCTCGATACCAAGGTCCTGACCGCGCGGCGAAAACCGGACATATTCTTTGCCATCGAGCAGCGTGGCCAGGTCATCATGCAGCCAGCCGCCACCATTGAAGCGCGTATCGACGATAATGCCTTTCTTGGCGTATTCGCGGCCAAACAATTCAGAATAGACATGCCGATAACTCGCATCGCCCATGCTTCGGACATCGACGTAGCCAATGGTTCCATGCGAAAGGCTATCGGCTTCCAGCCGGCGCGTTTTGATCCACCGTTGATAAAGAAGCTCGCCCTGAGCTTCCAGCGAGATCGGTTTCACCGTTTCTTCCCAGGTCGAATCTTTTTTCGGATTGTAAATCGTCAGGAGTGTTGGAACGCCGGCCTTGCGATTCAAATAAAAATCATAGTCGACGGCGGGCGTAATTTCGTGATCATCGATTTTGGTAATAATGTCTCCGGCCCGAATTTTCGAGGAGGATACATCGAGCGGCCCACGCTCGATTACTTCCGCGATGCGAATTCCTTTGCCAATATAATTTTGGTCGAAGAATGCTCCCAGCGCGGCCGTCGCATTTTGCTCGGGATTCGGCGGCCGGTACCCAGAGCCGGTGTGCGAAGCGTCAAGCTCTCCAAGCATCTCGCTCAGCATTTCGGCAAAATCGTAATTATTATTGATATACGGTAGGAACTGCTCGTAATTTTTTTTGTAAAACGTCCAATCTACGCCATTCATATTCACGACGTAGAATTTTTTCAGCACCTGCCGCCAGACATGCTCGAACATGGCGGCGCGCTCTTCCGGCGTATTGATTTCCATCTCCGCCTTGTAACCAATATGCGCCTCTTTCCCGGAAGAGGTATCGATGCGCGTGATGTTGCCGTTATTCAGGAGATAGAGATTTTTCCCCTGATGATCGAGAACGAGCTGGCCACCGGCCGCTGGAAGCGAAGCCAGCATTTTGGTCACCCCATCACGAAAAACATGCACCCACAGGGCACCGCCCTTTGGATAGCTCGTGACATAAAAGAGCCGGTCACCATTGCGCGAAAGCACGGCATCAGACATGCGTGAAGAATTGATCGTGAGCCGCGCCGTGCGGTCCTCGATATCTTTTAGATCGATCGTGATCGGAGGAATCGGCTTGATAGTTTCGGATGTATCTTTCGATTCCTTTTTTGCAGTTTCTTTCTTTTCCGATGTGTCCTTCTTCTCTTTTCCTTCGAGTTCGGAGAGCGCATATTCTTCCGGCGTCATCCGAAATTGGTCGAATGCCTTCTGCGTGAAGAACATACCAAATACGTCCGACTCGCCATAATTATTGCCAAAACTGCGCAGTCCTTCGCGATCGCTAAACCAATACATCATTTTTCCATCGGCAGACCAGGTTGGACGCGTATCGTCATAGCCACTTTTGGTTAAATTGATGATGGAATCCTTCCCATCGGCGGAGATCAATCCCACTTCGTCCGACCAGCGGTGATGATCGTAAAACTGGACCAAAAACCATTTCCCGTCCGGCGACCATTGATACCATTGGTCGCCATCCGTGTAAGAATAATTGTGCGAGGAATCCATAATCATTCGAATCTTCCGCGTCTTGAGATTGATGACTTCCAGGTTCGTCCGCTCCTCTAAAAACGCGACTTCTTTCCCATCCGGCGAATAATGCGGTTGAAATGCCTCATGATCGGTCGCGACAATGGGTTCTTCCTTCAGTGTCGTTGAAGCATAAAAATACGGCTCATCTTTATGCTCGATCGTCGTCTGGTAAATCTTCCAGCTATTCCCTCGCTCGCTCGCATAAATAAGCGACCGGCCATCGGGACTGAAATTGACGTCGCGCTCTTCTTCCGGGGTATTCGTGATGCGCTTCGTAACACCATAATCGACGGAGGCGACGAATATATCGCCCCGCACGACGAAGGCAAATTCCTTCCCGTTGGGCGAGACGTCGAACTCGGTGGCGCCGTTCGTAAGCGTCTGGAAGTTCGTGCTGTTGGATTTTTCGGTGGGTGTAATTTCAATCGAGGCCTTCACCGGTTCTGTGGCTCCGGCTGGCAAAGAATAAATCTCTCCGTTATATCCAAAAGCGAGTGTACCATTTTGCGCGATGCTGAGAAAGCGAACGGGGTTCGTCGTGAACGAGGTTATCTGCGTCGTCTGCGCGGGATCGGCAAGCGAAAGCTTCCACACATTGAACGAGCCGCTTTTCTCGCTAAGATAATAGACATTGGATTCATCAGGACTCCAGACGGGGTTCCGATCCTCGCCGATAAACGTCGTGAGCTTCGTGAAATGCTTGGTGGTCCTGTCATAAAGCCAAACGTCGCGTGCAATGGAAGCCATTTCGTGCTTGCGCCACGGGTTTTCGTACCCTTTGAGGTCCTCATAGAGAATGCGGTTCCCGGTCTTGTCCATCTGCGCGTGGATTGCCGGGGTGGTAAGAAGTTGCCGAGGCATCCCGCCATTCACCGAGACTTCATAAAGCTGCGGCTGCGCCGGAGTTGGATACTGCGCGTCGCGAACATCCGGCATCCGGTCCGCGGCGAATAGTACCGAATCGCCGTTCGGCGTAAAGCACGTCGGGATTTCACTGGCCGTATGGAAGGTAAGCTGCTTCGAATATCCTCCGGTCGAGGGAACGAGAAAGACATCGAAATTCCCATTGCGGTCGCTCGCGTAAGCGATCCATTTCCCATCCGGCGACCAGACCGGGCTGAAATCATACGCAATGTGCGTCACAATATCCGTGGCATGGCCGCCCGTGGATGGCACGGTATAAATATCACCCTGATATTCGAAGGCGATCGTGCTCCCATCGGGGGAGATGGCAGGATAGCGCATCCAGAGGGGATGATCGCTAACGGTATCGGCTACGTTCGGCTGAGCGAGAAGCGGTAATGTTACACCAAGGAGAAAAACTACAGCGAAATAGAAACGGCGCATTCGAACAGAGTAGTTATGTCATTGCGAGGAGAATCGAACGACCGAAGGAAGTTCGATTCGACGAAGCAATCCGTTGAATTGACGAGGGATTGCTTCGTCGCATTCGGCTCCCTTCGGTCGCCGAACGCTCCTCGCAATGACATCATTCATGGACTTTATAAGGGTTTCCTTAACGAGGAAATGACCGGACTTGTTACGCGGATGCTCGCTCATTTGGTGAACCTTCCTACGTGTCAAACCGTACAGCATCGGAATGCATACCTGGATCGATGTCCTCCGCCACGAATTTCAAGCGCACGGCGGCACCTTCTGGTGGATGGCTTGGAACGCGCTCCTGGCATTCATTCCCGCAGCCTTGGCGATCATTTTCTTCAAGCGGGAAGACCAGCCGCGAAGTAATGTCCGAAACGTGACCTTCGGATTCGAGATGGCGCTCATCCTGCTTTTTCTACCAAATGCGCCCTATATCGCAACCGATATGGTCCATTTTCTCGAAACCGTCCGACAGGGCGATGCCTCGCTCTGGCAATTGCTCTGGGATGAGTTCCCAATTTATCTGATCTTCGTCCTCTTCGGCCTTACGTGCTATGCATTTACGACCGATCGCGTACTTTTCGCGCTACGAATGCGCCTGGGCCGCGGCTGGGCCTTGGCCGGACTCTTCGGCATTCCGTTGCTCTCGTCCATTGGGATTTACCTTGGCCGCGTCGCGCGGTATAATAGCTGGGACATCCTCACCAACGCCCGCGGCATTATTCACTCGAGCCGCGCGGCGTTAGACCAAACCAAAATCGCAAATGTGCTTATAGCCATGTGGCTCGCGCTTATCGTGGTTCATCAGGTTTATCGGACGTTCCACGATGGGATACGGGTGAGGATAGCTGCAACTTCGAAAAAGAGTAGAGATGTAGCGTAAACTTTAGTTTGCGCTACATTCGAGCGGCGCACTTTGCCCCATTTCCGTGTTAGCGGCTCACTAAGAAATTATTAATGGCCAAATCCAAACCAACGAAAGAGACTTCGGTCGACCAAAAGCCGCGCGGGAGGAAAGCACCGCCAATCCCCGGGGTCGTTACACAAGCAGCGGAGCGCATCGTGCCTTCGCCGCCCGGCGAGATGGTGCGCGAACTACCGGAGTGGGTGCCCGTACTCGCCTTGCGGGACGTGGTGATCTATCCCTTTATGATTTTCCCTGTGCTTGTCGGGCGCGAATCCTCGCTGGGTTCGGTGACAGCGGCGATCGGGCGCGAGCGCTACCTTTTCTTAGTCGCCCAGCGCGATGCCACGCAGGAAGAACCGAAGGCTGACGAACTCTACCAATTCGGCACGCTGGCGAAAGTCGTGCGCATCATTCGGCTGCCGAACGGACTGATGAAGGTCCTGGTCGATGGCCTCGATCAGGCGATGGCAACGGAATATAGTTTTGTCGATGGCCACCTCGAGGCGAAGCTCACCATCCTGCGTCCAACTGCATTGCCGATGCCCGAGCTCGAGGCGCTCACACGTCACGCGAGCGATCTATTCAAGCAATATGTCAAAGAATCGCGCGTGGTACCGCAGGAAGTGCTGATGGCCTTCGATAATATTCCCGATCCGCGGCGGAAGCTGTTTTATATCGCCGCGCACCTCACAAAGGACTTGGAGAGCAAGCAGCACATTCTCGAAATCACCGATCTGCGCGATCAGTATCTGCATCTCACCGCGCTCCTTGTGACCGAACTCGATATTTTAAAAATCGAGCAGGAGATCGACGAGAAAGTTCAATCTACCATTCAAAAGTCGCAGCGCAAATATTTTTTGGCCGAGCAAATTCGCGTCCTACAGGAAGAACTGGGCGAGGAGATCGACGAGCAGCATCCGGAATTCGGAAAATTAGTCGAGCAACTAAACGTGGCCGGACTTCCCGAGCAGGCGCGCGCTCGCGCGGATGAGGAACTCGAACGGCTGAAAAAGCAACCGCCGATGTCGCCCGAAGGATCGGTCATCCGCACATATCTCGAATGGCTGGCGCAGGTGCCGTGGAAAAAGCGAACGCTCGATCATTTGAATATCGAGCACGTCCGCGAAGTATTGGAGCGCGATCATTACGGCCTTGAAAAGCCGAAGGAACGAATTCTCGAGCATATTGCGGTTCTGAATTTGGTCGAGAAAATGCGCGGGCAGATTTTATGCTTAGTCGGCCCGCCGGGTGTTGGCAAAACATCGCTCGCGCGCTCCATCGCAAGCGCGCTGGGCCGCGAGTTCGTCCGCATTTCCTTAGGCGGCGTGCGCGACGAAGCGGAAATCCGAGGCCACCGGCGAACCTATATCGGCTCGCTGCCGGGAAAGATCATTCAGTCGATGAAGCGTGTGGGCGTAGTCAATCCACTGATGCTGCTCGATGAAGTCGATAAAATGTCGATGGATTTTCGCGGTGATCCATCGAGTGCTCTGCTCGAAGTACTCGATCCCGAGCAAAATCATACATTCACCGATCATTACCTCGAAGTGGATTACGATTTGAGTAATGTCTTTTTCGTAACCACCGCGAATGTTCGCTATAACATTCCGCTCCCGCTCGCCGACCGGATGGAGATCATCGAGCTTCCCGGATATTTAGAGCACGACAAGTTGCAGATTGCGAAACGCCATATCATTCCCAACCAGCTTCGCGCGCACGGCTTGCCGGAATCAAGCCTAACCTTCGAGGACGCGGCGCTTCTGCGTATCATTCGGCAATACACCGAAGAAGCCGGTGTGCGCAGCCTGGTCCGGCAGATCGCCCGAATTTGCAGAAAGGTCGCAAGAGAGATTGTATCAAAAGCCTATCAGTCCACTCTGTCCAACCCGTCCAACGGCCATGCAGAAGAAGCGCCAACGCCAATAAAAGTTACTGAACATGGCATCTGCAAAGCCGAAGAAAATGGCGAAGCAACGGAAAAGCAATTCGAAACCGAAGGAGCGCCACGCGAGCCACTACAGGTACCCGAAGGTTTTCACGTAACGATAACAGCGCCCTCGCTCGACGAATATCTCGGCGTTCCAAAGCACATGATTTCGAAAAGCGAGCTTGGCCCGAAGATCGGCGCCGTGATGGGCCTCGCATGGACGAGCACTGGCGGCGATGTCCTGCCCGTCGAGACGGTACTCGTAGATGGCTCTGAACGTTTGACCCTCACCGGGCAGCTTGGCGACGTGATGAAGGAATCGGCTCAGGCGGCGCTCACCTTCATTCGCGCGCGCTATAAGGAATTAAAAATCCCGCGCGATTTTACGAAGCGCAAGGAAATTCACGTCCATCTTCCCGAAGGCGCGATTCCGAAAGATGGGCCTTCGGCTGGCATCACCCTTATCATGGCCATCATCTCCGCGGCCACGGGCAAACCCGTGCGCGGCGACCTTGCCATGACGGGCGAGATCACGTTGCGCGGAAACGTACTGCCCATCGGCGGCTTGCAGGAAAAACTTCTTGCCGCCAAACGCGCGGGAATTAAAGTCGTGATCATACCGGAGGATAATCGTCCCTCGCTTGCTGAAATCCCCACAGCCATCACGGAAGGATTGAATATTATTTCGGTGAAGACGGTCGATCAGGCGATTCCGGTCGTCTTCGATCTTACCACGCCGGCTTCGGAACTAAAAGCACGGAAGCCGGAGGAACGAAAGGAAATCGCGCGAGTTGTGCGAACGCGGAAGAAAACGAAACCGAAGGCTCGACGCGGACCACAAGGTTCCAAACACCGCTCGAAAGCAAGACACTAATCTGGTTTGCTGACATTCGCCTGAGACGACGGAGCAGAAGTAGAATCGGGCTTAGTACCCGATGATGTTTCTGGTTTTGGCGTATCCGTCTTTGTCTCCGTTTTCGTCTCCGGTTCTTTCCCGCCCGAGGATTTCTTCGAGTAATCGGTGACGTACCATCCTTCGCCTTTATAAATCACGCCCGCGCCGCCGGAGACGATTCGTTCCAAGCCTTCTTTTCCGCAATACGGACACTTCACGAGCGGCGCGTCGCTCATGCGCTGGAACGCATCCGAGACGCGATGGCAAAAATGGCAGCGGTATTCGTAGGTTGGCATTATGGTTTACGAACTATAACCACTTTTGCCTCGCCATTTTCTCCCGATTGCGCGGAGGTCGCGCTAACAAGATACATCCCGCTCGGCACTTGGCGGCCCAGGGCATCCCTCCCATTCCAGGTAACGGTCGAGCCGAGCGCCGTCCCGTCGATCGTCGTAATGAGTTGCCCGGCCAGCGAGAAAATCTGCACCGTCGAACCGGCGACCAATCCATCGATATAAATTTCCGGACTTCCCCCTACTTCGGCCGACTGAACGACAGGATTCGGATAAACTCGAATGCTCGTATAGTCCGGTTTACCTTGCTTGAAGATGGTACTAAATCGCGAAATTCCGGAAGGCGTCCCCGCGTAGGCTTCGCCGCGCGTGGGATCGATTGTGAGCGAGGCAATCCGATCATCGACCAATGGCGAATTTTCCTTCGTGAAGCGGGCTACGCTGTCGGAGCCATCGGGCGAGACCACGAAAATTCCATTATCGGTCCCGATCCATTTATTTCCAACGCCATCCGTGGCCATGGCGTGAACCGTCTGATTGGCAAGGAAGGGAACGCTCCGGATAGAAAAGACCGGACCCGGTTCTTGAATAGCCTCGGGATTCGAAATAATCTCCACGCCGGCATTGGTTCCACACCAAATTCCATCGTCCTGATCGGTAAGGATGGCATTGACAAACTCTGTTCCCGCAGTGGGCGTCCCCAGCGAACCTGAGATGCCTCCAGCGATCACTCCGTAAGCGCCGTCCGAACTTCGAAGCCAATAGACTCCTTTTCCTACTCCATCGGGCTTTTCCAGGGGGCCAGTCTCGGTCCCTATCCAATAGTTACCGTTCTGGTCTTGCGTTACGCATCCCCAGGAGAGCTGTCCGGCGGGGTCAAGCAGGTACTTCGTAAAATTCTTTCCATCCGCCGAGATGCATAGCCCTTTGCCATTGCCCGCCCAATCCGTTACGACAAAATTGCCGGCCTGGTCGAGCATCATTCCGCTTGTAAGAATCCAAGTACTCGGCGTACGATCCCAATTGGGAATTTGAGTATCGTCGAAACTTTTCCATTGAGGCTGACCCGATCCGATTCCCTGGACGTGAAACAAGGAAGAGCCATACGTGCTTAGCCAAAGGGTGCTTCGTATGGAATCATAAAATACTTTAACATAGGTCGCGGCAGGGGTTCCACCCACGCCGCTCTGGAAATTCTGCCAGGCCTCGGTCTCCGGAGAAAAAATCCCGAAACCGGCGTTCAGATTCGTGACATAGAGTTTATCCGTCGAAGGGGCAAAGGAGAGGCCATTGATTTCATTCGAGATAGGCCCCGGCGGAAACAGATTTGCGTAAAGACTATCCGCGGCCGGGAATGCCACGCCATTGGTATCGGAACCCATGACAATGCCTCCATTATGGTCCGGCGCGATGGAAGTGACAGTGCTTCCCGCCTGCGCCGTCAATGCCTGTACCGCGAAATGGGAGAGATCCCGCGTCGAATAGAGCGTTCCCGAATTATCGAGCAAGTACAACGAATCGTTAGCGACGATCATACGCTCGATCGCAATCGAATATGGAATCGGAACGGAAACGAGCGAATCCTGCGAAATGGACACAGCGAATAATCCATTCTCCGCGCCGGCATAAATGGTCCCGTGAAAATTCGCAAGGGCTCGCACCGATCCACCAGCATCCGGCAGCAGCAACCAGTTGTGGCCATCCTGCAGGTACGCCGTGGTATTGCCATTTGCGAATACGACCCCTTCATGCATCGCGCCATAGACATGCGTGCCATCATCGAGGATCTGTCGAACGCTATCCTGCGATTGCAGTCCCGCAATTTGCGAAACCGTGGCGCCGAATGCTCCACGCGAAAGAAATACCGTGATTCCATACGCCGTGGCGAGATAAATTTTATCGCCGTAAACCGTAATCGCGTTAATACTTTTGATTGTAAAAGGCGAGTTGACAATATCATTACCCAATTGGACAATCTTTCCGGTCGCAGTATTATACACATCGAAGCCGCCTCCTCCGCCGCCAAAATAGATATTTCCCAGACTATCGGAGGCCACGGCGGTAAGATCGTTCTCCGAAAGCCCGTCCGTGGCGCGTAACGCAACAGGCGCGGTTTGCGCATCGCGGAGATCGACTTCAAAAGCGCCGCCGCCAGTCGCAGCCCATGCGTGAAGGGAATCGGAGGCGAGCGCCACGTCCGTCACCGAACGCATGGAAGTGTAGGTTTTCCATTCCCCAGGCTTCAGCGACTGCGCATGAGCCCGCGCTGGCGCCAAGAGCACCGGCGCCACCAAGGCTGCGCACAGCAGTGTGTTAGAAACGATCTTAAAAATCCTTACCATCCTGAAAATCTTGGTCGTGTTAGAAAACTGGCCGAAGTGAACGGAGAAGTTTCGCGGTTTCGATGGCGGCAAGCGCCGCCTGGCTGCCGGCATTATCATCGTCAAGGCCGGACCGCGCCCGCGCCTGAGCGAAGTCATACGTGGTCAGAATCCCGCAGGTTACGGGTAATTCGTAGTCCCTTGAAACATTCGTAATCCCATCGAGGGCGAGCCGGCTCACATGCTCGAAATGCGCCGTCTCGCCTTTTATCACGCAGCCGATGGCAATAATGGCATCGAAGCCCTGCGAGGCCAATTCTTCCGCCACAAGCGGGATTTCGAGCGCGCCGGGAACCTCGACAATCGTGACCTGCTCCTCCGGAACGGAGCATGCGGCCAGCGCCCGCAACGCGCCCGCCAGCAGCGCATCCGTGATCTCACGGTTCCACCGGCTTACCACTATGCCAATGCGAAGCTCGCTGCCATCGAGATCGCCCTTCGTATGAATTACCATTCCGGCACTCTATCAAATAAATCCAGAGAATCAATCCGGGCGCGCCAGGTCACTTTTCAATGCCTATCGTCGCAAGAGGGAACGAAAGGATACTCTTTTCCGCAAAATTCAAAGCAAAGTGCTCATCGCTCGTCCCGATCAGGATGGTCATGCCACGAAGATTTTCGCGCTGGAAAATTTGGGCGATCTCCCGCGCGGATACCGCATCCAAATGCACCGCCGGTTCATCCGCCAGGAGGACGAGCGGCTCGTTCGCGACGGCCCGCGCGATCGCTACCCGCTGCCGCATCCCCATCGAAAGTGAGCCGGGATACTCCCCCCGAATTTCCGAAAGCTGAAACCGCTCGACGATCGCTTCCAACCGCTCGCGCCGGCGCTTCCGATGGGTTCCCGCCAGTTCCATCGGCAGCAAAATTTGCCCCTCCGCCGTGCGGTCGGCAAGCAGCGGAACGTCCTGAAAAATCACGCCGATCGATTTACGGTATTCCGCCAACCCAGCGTTGCGAAGCGTGCTAAGATCCCGGTCCCCTACGCGAATCTCTCCGGCATCGGGCATTAGCTCGCCCACCAGCAGCTTGAAAAGCGTCGTCTTGCCCGTGCCACTCGCGCCGAACAGGACCGCGAGGCTCCCTTTCTCAATGTGGAGATGGAAATCAGAAAGCACGGGCCGCTCCTGATTGCCACGATGTACCGTCACGCCAGAAAAGGAAATTATTTCGTCCATTGCGTCCACTAACTCCAAAGGCATAGCTGCCTCAATAAAACGCATTCTTATGATGCCGAATATCCACTTTGTTCCCAAACAGATCGACCGCGATCACGTCGAACCGGCAGACCGCTTCCGAAATTGCATTCACATAATAATACATTTTCGCAACCCGCTTTAGCTGCCCCTGCTTTCGCGCATCGACCGCGGATTCCGGCGTGCCGTAACTATTATCCTGACGCGCCTTCACCTCGATAAAGACGAGGCACTCGCCGTCATACGCGACAATATCGATCTCGCCCACTTTGCCGAAGCGAAAATTCCGCTTCACGATCCGGTAGCCGAGCGCCGCCACATGCTTCGCCGCATGCTCCTCGCCGAGCTTCGCCAGCTCATCGCGCGTTAGCTTTGCGGGCTTCCGATTATTGTTTTCGCCGATTTCCATTTCGAACGACATCCATTCAAAACGCGAAGCCGCCGCCCGTTCGTGCCTAAAAAGAAAAACGCGCGTTTGTGCTTCATTAATCATCTCCTTCTCAGCCAATTTTAGCCATTGTGTCTTTCCGAAAGCAGTAGAATGAATTTGCGGGATACGTTTAATTTTCATGTAATGAACCGAGTTCCCGAATTTCCGGAAATTCGTTCTACCTCGTAATTTTTCATAATGCATACTCCATACTTCATAATTGCCCGGTACATCAAGAGGTGGAAAAAGATTTTTTGAAAATATTTTGCAACCCCGAAGAGGTGACAGGTCAATAGCCAGGGGTGAAGCAACCCCAGGAGCGGAACCCCTGGTAAGCGATTTTTTTCAGGAGCCAGAGTCCCGGAGTTCCTGAGGGACGAAAGGAAATTAGGAACCCTCCACTATCCTAATTTCCTCCGCCGTCAGATCATACAATTGGTAAACAAGCTTATCGATCTCACCATCTAAGTAATTGCATTTTTGCTGGAGGCGTTCGCGCTCGGAGTCGCGCTGCGCAGCAGATAGCAGTTTCTTCGTCGAGAGCATTTGATCCACAAAATTTGTGATCTTATCGTGAACCGTTTTATCTGGCGAAATAGGAACGGGTACTGTATCGATAAACTGTTTTGAATATTGAATGCTGTTTTTACCGAGTAGTCGTAATTCCGTTTCGAGATACCATTCCATCAATTTAGAAGATAAAACACCGTTCAAAAAAATCAAATCTTCGCCCGTAATCATAAAGGCGGTCTTATCGAGAAAAAAGCCCTCACGATCTAAGAAAAATTCCGATCTGCGTACCGTTGTTTCCGGGTAAATTAATTTATCCCCTTCAAATGCGTCGTAATACGAGCACGCACGGAGATTCCACCATTCATCACCTTGATCCTGACGTGACCGAAGCGCCTTTTCATATTTCTTCAAATGCTTATAAATTGCTGGATACCGGGTTATAACGGTCCCGTTCTGAGTTACTATCAGCCATAAATCTGCCCAGTGAGCTGTATATTTGTGGATGTCCCGCCCACGAAGCACAGGTTTTATGATTTCTTTGCTGCGCGGATCTTCAGAGTAAAGAAGATTCCTTGTCTCCGTGTCGATGATAAATGCCTCGTTATATCCACTCTTAATTCCATAATTAATCTTTATTGGAAAATATTTCAGCTCCGTGCCAATCTTCTTGAGTTTATTTTTTAAGCTTGCTGTGTCGTCATCAATTATCTCCCATTTATCGGATTGCAGGTCTTTAAGCGTCTTTGAATTCTTCTCAAAATAATCTTCTATCTTTTGTTCTTTTGAATAATCGTTCTTGAAATGACATGCCAGTAAATGATTATCGCAAGGCTCATTTTTTAAGATAAGAATAGAGGCATCGACAGTAGCGCCTTGAAAAATTTTCAATCCGCCGAAGTTGATCAAAAGTTTGGGATTCGAATTCTCGACAAAAAATTTCCGCAGCTTTCGTCCGTAATTCGTCTGCATCCACTGATTAGATGTTATGTAGCACGCAATCCCTCCACTCTTCAATAAACGGATACTCTTTTCAAAAAACAGGCAATAAATATCTCCCGTCTTATCAAAAGTATCATAGTGCTGAAGGAAATACTTTTGAATGTTAGGTTCAAGCGTGGATAAGGAGAAGTACGGTGGATTTCCCACGATAGCATCGAATTTGATGTGCGGCATGGCCTCTCGAAAGACATTTTCGAAGCTGAAAGGTTTGATGCGCTTCTCATCTTCCTCTGTGAGCGGGAAAAGGTCGGCAATATCGTGATCGACCAGTGAGTTGCCTCGGACGATATTTTTCGAAAGATTGGGCAGGATTTTCCGGTGAGCTTTGCTGGCAAAAGACATTTGGCCACGTGAAACTTTGGGGGCCGGATTTTGCGCGCTATAACCACCTACCGTCGATATCGTTTCCGCATCGAGCAGCTTAAGAAAAAGCGAAAACTGCGCTACCTCAACTGCTTGCGGATCGAGATCGACGCCATAAATATTTTCGGTCAGGATACGACGTTTTTGCTCGAGTGTAAGTACCCATAGACCATCGGCGTCCAGTCGGCAACCATCCGCGACGGCGTCCTCTGGGTGCTCGTGATACCAGGTTTCGAGGTGTTTCCTAATCGCATCGAAAATCGCGATTAAGAAAGAGCCAGAGCCGCAGGAAATATCGGCGAATTTTAGCGGCGCGATCTCTATGGGTGTTTTTCCCTCTAATATCTTGCCGACCGTATTCTCGACAATGTAATCAACAATATATTTTGGAGTGTAATAGACACCTTGTGCTTTACGATACTCTGGTTTCCAATCGAGCGTTGCACGCGTGCCTTTAGGTATGACGATCTTGCCGAGAAAGCGTTCGTATATCGATCCTAAAAGCTCGACGGAAAGGTAACTAAAAAGATACGGTGAGTTGTCATGCCGAATTTCCTCTATGATCTCGAAAAATTTATCGTCGTTCGGGGGCTGGAATGTTTTGTCGTCAATAAAGTCATGATTAAACACAACGCCGTTATAGTCGCCGTCGAGTCGTTCCGATTCGAGTATAAAACGTTTCCACGCCGAACCTCTGGAACCAAACTTCTCAATAAGGAAGCCTGTAATTTGATTATCTTCAAGGAAACGAATGAAAACAAGACGATCGAGCGTCTTTTGGGCCGCTTCCGTGAGTTCCTCGGACGTGAGTTTGGGGTTCGCGTGGCGAAAGGCCGATGCAAGCGTCTTTCGCCAACCGTCCAAATCTTCGAGAAAGGCATCATCGGGTGGGACTTGACGATCATCAATGAGTTTTAGCTGCCGTGCCCTTCCTCGCGGTTTAGGCAACTCCTTCCAATATGCTTTGAGATTGCCAGCTGCGACAGCCTCTCGTGAAAAGCGCCAATAAATCCATTCGAACTTTTCACGATCGAGATAATCTAAATAGGTAAATGATCGTTGGTGGGCTTCAATAAGAATCGAATCGACACGCTCCGGCTTTCTTCGGCAATCTATTACATGTAATTCTGCAAAACTAAAAAGTAGCGCGACGGATGTCGATGTGTTAAATCCGTAGCGCGCGGTTTGGAAGTAATAGTCTGCGTTTTCAAGCGATTGCGAAGGTTTTTTGGCTTCGACCAAAAATTGCGGGCGCTGAAAATCAGGCGATAGAAAAAATGCATAGTCGGCTTTTCGTGTCGAGAAAGTGTCAGAGTTTCGCTCGATCTTGACTTCTTGAAAGAGCGGATTTTTTTGTGTGTCGTGAAGTACATCCCATCCAAGTGCGATAAAAAATCGGTTAATAAAATAAGCGCGCGCCTCAGACTCCTGGTATTGTGGGGACGAAAAAAAATCGTTATCGCTAAACTCTTTTACTAGCGCAGCAATTTTTTCATAAGCATCATCGACCAAGTCCATAGCTGCAAAAATACGACATTTTTCTCGTCCCTCCGGGACTTTGGCTCTCAAAAAACTGCATACCAAGGGTTCCGCTCCCGGGGTCGCTTCACCCCTGGCTATTGACCGACCACCACTTCGGGGTTGCAATTTGTGGATTTGCGCGCCCCGGCTATTTCCTTTGGCTCCTTCGGCACTCTCAGACGAGGACGCCCGCGCTACGACATCGAAATTGGTGAAAGAATAAATCCGGCGCATGAAACAGGAT
>Ga0307374_10004023_pt1 | contig 24732 bp, 25 predicted proteins | sample OX3MG_FD_202532 | JGI IMG/M metagenome (GOLD analysis project Ga0307374, IMG submission 202532) | Soil microbial communities from Risofladan, Vaasa, Finland - OX-3 | ecosystem: Environmental > Terrestrial > Soil > Coastal area > Acid sulfate soil | place: Finland: Risofladan, Vaasa | collected... | reverse complement strand
ACCTGGCGCAAATGGTGGGTACCACCCGGTCGCGGGTCAGTCATTTCATGAACAAGTTTAAGAAGCTGGGTTTTGTCGATTACGACGGCACAAGCGGCGGGCTGACGGTGCATAGCGGCCTGCTCAGCGTGCTCCTGCACGAGTAGCGTCAAGGTTGAATCATCGGCAATTCCAGACCGCCCCGCAGCATCCTTACGCGCATTAACCGGCCTGAGCTATTTTGACCAGACAGATGAGCAACAAGGAACTGACAGGCGAATCAGTTTTGTTCAATGCTTGTCACTGAGGATAGTTAACTGGGATCTACAGGGGAGAAATTGAGGCCCGACGATCCCGCATGTCGTGTTTTGTTGGTGGACGATAAGCCCTGCATTCGCGACCCGCCACTAAAGCCTATTGATAGAAGCGGGCCTCGGAGCACATGAATCTCAGGACGGGGCGCGGGTTGTATGAAACTCCGGGAAATGCTTTCCAACGGAAGCGCACGCCTGGAGTAAGGAGACGCGCGCCGGGTGGGCCACGCCGTAACGCGAGTGACGTGTCCCGGTTGCGAGATCGGGCCGTTGGAGGCATCGATGGTGGACGCACTGAATCTCCCTTTTGATTCCCGGAAACTTCTCAGCAAGGTCGGCCCTCGTAAAACGATGCGGGAATACCAGGACCAACAGACCATCTATTCGCAGGGGGATGTGGCTGATGCGATTTTCCACATCCACAGTGGCAACGTGAAGCTCACGGTAGCGTCGCGGCGCGGCAAGAAAGCTGTCATCGCCATTTTGGGGCGCGGCGACATCTTTGGAACGGGGTGTCTGGCAAAGAAACCATCACGACGGATGTCGGGTGCGACGGCCGTTCACCCATCCACGATTTCCCGTGTGGAAAAGGAAACCATCGTTCGCGTGATCAATCAGGACCCTGTCTTCAGCAAGCTCTTCATTGCCTACCTTCTTTCTCGTATCGTCCGAATCGAAGGAGATCTTCTGGGTCACCTATTCGATTCCAGCGAGAGGCGCCTGGCACGAGTCCTCCTCTCACTTGCGCGGGTTGGCAAGCATGGTAAGCAGGAGAGGGTGATCCCCAAGATCAATCAAGAGACCCTCGCGGAAATTGTAGGCACCACCCGGTCGCGAGTCAGTTATTTTATGAACAAGTTCAGGAATCTGGGCTTTGTCGAATATGACGGCGGGATGATGTTGACGGTCCATCGCAGCCTCCTCAGCGTGACCCTGCACGACTAGCGTCAACTTCGAACCGCCGACCATTTCCGCCCACCCCCCACTCTAGTTCCTTCCCCACAAACCGGCATGAGCAGTTTTGCACACCCGGGTGAGCAGTACTGGACTGACATGCAATTTATCTACAATTAAAGTTGACAATTAGAACATTTTAATGCGGTGTTTGCGGGAATGATGTGTAGGCAGCTTCATCTACGAGTTGGGGAGAGCCGATTATGGGAGTCATCACCAGATCAATGTCAGGCGTGTCAATCATCCTTGGAGCCTTTCCATCCGCGGTCTTTTCTCTTCATCACGAATCCAATTTCCCGAGCTGGGAAGCAGGCGAGGGAAACCGCCCAGGCAGGCAGGTTCTTCACTCGCCTTAAGTTTTGCAGCTGCTCAAGAAGCATGGCGCTTTAAAAGGTTTGGAAAGGGGGTCACATGCTACATAAGACCAAAACTCTATCCGCGGCGTGTTCCAGGGTGGAACAGGTCAAGGTTCCAGTCACCTCTGACGCGGACATTCTCCTTGCGCGCCAGCGCGCGCGGGAACTGGCGTCTGAAGCAGATTTCACTGCCGTGGAGTCAACCTTCATCGCGACAGCTATTTCAGAATTGGGGCGTAACATTCTCCAGTACGCTGGTGGGGGCGAGGTTTCAATGAAGATCAACCAGCAGGAAGACGGAATCGTTTTGATTGTGGTGGCCCACGACAATGGACCGGGAATATCCGACCTGGATCGGGCCTTGAAAGATGGCTTTTCCACCTCAGGTGGGCTGGGATTGGGGTTGCCCGGCGTCAGGCGGCTGATGGATGAATTCGAAATTGTGTCCCACCAGAACTATGGGACAACCGTGATCGCAAAGAAATGGGCACGTGGATGCGCCAGCGGCAGACCGAGAAGAACCGCAAGTGCTTTCTTTAAGAGAAGGGATGGAGCGGCGGCGGGAAAACTTGTTGCGGTTGGTTCAGTAACTCGATGACCGACAATAACATTATCCTCGACCGGGCCGCCAATCTTTGTATCGCGCCACCCGCTCCAGGCCTGCCTTAGTGGGAGCTGTATTCCGTAGCGAAGCATCGGGCCGGATGGAGTGCTATTCAAGGGAGCCCATTCCTTGGGGCCCAGACAACAAGGCGCTGAATCGAGCCACTTTTTGGCATGCCGAGTCGCCAGTATTCCCTGTCCAACCCGCGGTAATTTCCGCGCACGCCATCCATCAGCTCCCTCGTACAAACTGACTTGAGCAATTTTGAGCAGAGGTGTGAGCAATCCGGGACAGACGCGCACTTTACCAGAATATAAAGTTACGAATTAGGATATTTTAATGCAGCGTTTGCGGGAATGATTCGCAGGAATTTTCATCGACGAGTCGAGGAGAACCGATTATGGGTGTGATCGCCAGATCAATGCCAAGCAACCTGGAGCTAACAGAGGCGAATGGAGGAGTTGTCGCGGTTAGCTCTGCCATGCAGAAGGTTTGCGCGCAGGTGCGCCAGATCGCCAGCGTTGAAATTCCGGTTCTGCTGTTGGGGGAAAGCGGGACAGGGAAAGAAGTGGTCGCGCGAATGATCCACAAGCAGTCGCATCGGGCGCAGCGGACCTTTATGCGAGTGAATTGCGCAGCGCTGCCTGCGGAATTGCTCGAGAGCGAGCTTTTCGGTCATGAAGCCGGGGCTTTTACAGGCGCGACGCGGACCAGGCCCGGCAAATTTGAGGGCTGTCACCAGGGAACCATTCTTCTGGATGAGATTGCTGAAATGCCCACTAAATCGCAGGCGAAATTCCTTCACGTCCTTCAGGACGGTGAATTCTCGCGGCTGGGGAATACTTTTCCGCAAAAAGTGGATGTCCGGGTCCTTGCCGCGACGAACGTCAATCTCCCACAGGCGATTGCCTCCAGACAATTTCGTGTTGATCTCTACTATCGTCTGAACATCTACTCGATCTGCCTTCCTCCTCTGCGAGAGCGGCAGGCAGATATCGTTCCCATGATCGATCACTTCACGCACCTTTGGGCAGGGGACTTTGGCCGGCAGCAACTCCCCATGACGAGGGCCATCCTTGACGCCTGCATGGACTATGACTGGCCCGGCAACGTACGAGAGTTGCAAAGCTTTGTGAAACGATGGCTTATTTTCAATGATGAAGCTCAGGCTTTATGCTACTTGCACGGCCATTCAGGATCTTCGTCCCAGGTCTCACCTACCGACACCCCTCTGGCTCCAGGTGGTTTGAAATCGCAATTGGGCGGGATTAAAAAGGAAACGGAAAAGAGGGCCATTATCCATGCCCTTGAGATGAGCTCAGGGAGCCGCAAAGATGCTGCCCGAATGCTGAACATCAGTATAAGATCGCTGCAGTACAAGATAACCAGCTACGAGATTGACCGGAGCACCGGCGCGGTGATTGAACAAAACGGCGCTGCGGTACAGGCGGCCTGCCGTTCCCCTCACCCTGCCGAAAACGGCAAGGAGTATCTTGGTTTCACCCCGAACCTATGGCCGGCGCCGCTCGGGAGTTCCCCATCAATAGCAGATGAGCAATTTTGACCAAACGTGTGAGCCGTACGGGACTGATGCGTAAATCGACTCAGGGTATAAGAAATGTGCCTCGCGCTGCCAGGTAAAATATAGTGGGGGCGGATGTCAATAGAGGAGAAACGACATGTTCGTGCGAGCCGTTCCCGTCAAGATGAATCCTGGTTGTGACATGAAGCTGACCCGGACCATTGATCAGGAAGTGCTCCCCCTGTTTAGAAGCGAGAAGGATTTCCGAGGCGCCATCGCTCTCATTTTTCTGCGGGGAACGCGAGCGCTCCTGTTAGGCCTGTGGGGCCAACCGGGGAACGCGGGTGCAAACTGCGCATCCAGTTTGAGCGTGCGGGTGGCCTGGCAGGAGTGGTCTTGGGAACTCTGTTGGTTCAAATCGAGGAGGGCTCTCGAATTTCCTAGTCCACATCATGGGATAAATAACAGCCTAATGGGAAGTAGTTGAGACGCCGCCGGACTTTAATATCTATAAAGTCTACCCCTCGGCCTTTAAAAGTGTCGCCCTCACGAGCCACGCCGGATTGAGGTTTCCCGCTGGTTTTGCGCCTCAAGAATTCAATGCATAAGGAAACGCGATTCTGTTGCGACGAGGCAGAAGAATGACGCCGCAAGAAACAGGTGGGCAAGGACCCGGACGCAATGCGGGGGTTGCACGGCCATCCGCAGAAATGAGCGCGGCTAAAATCGCGCACAGGAGATTGGAAATGGCAGGACATTCCTCTTGGAAGTTGGCGCCACAAATGGTTTTCATGGTGGCGCTGCTCCCAGCGGGCCTCGCGGCGCAGTCTGTCGCTCCACAAAAGCCGCCCGTGTCCATGCCAAGCATGTTACCTTCGCCTCCGGCTGGACAGAAACGCAAAGATATGCAGCAGTCGAAGGGCGAGAACACATCCGCCACGCCGATGGCGCAGATGAACCCTTATTTCACTGCCATCAACTATCCAATCCCCAAGGACACGATGATGGTCATGCTGCTGCCCGATTTCCAGTCTGCACGCACGGGCCCCAATTTCTTCACGGGGATGGAAATGGCGGAGTACGGAATCACTTCACGGTGGTCGGCGGGGTTCATGGTCGAAGAGCAAAAAATCTTTGGTTTGCCAGCTACGTTCGGCGGTCTGCGAGTCAACACCTGGTTTCGCCTTCTCCCAAACGATCACCTGCTGAATTTCACCCTGTACGGCGAGTACGAGGATTTGAATCAAGCGGCGCTTTATAAGATGGAGGTCAGCGGATTCGGCGGGGAGGATTTGGTTGGTCCGCTCTCCGTGGCGCGGAATTTGCCGGCGCACACCTTCGAGCAACGCGCGATCGTGTATCACGATTGGGGACGGGTCAACATCACCTTCAACTTCATCAGCGAGACCGGGCTGGAGAGCCACGAGAATGATTTCGGCTACGCTTGGGGCATTTTCCGGCAGCCAGAATGGATGGGAATGACTGCGGATAAAAGCATGGCGGGAACGCCGGGTATGGCTGGAACGCCGGCGCCCCCAGTCATTTCGCTGCGGCGATTGGGCTTGGGGATCGAGATGATCGGAGCGCTGGGGAATAACCACCAATTCGGATTCTACTGGCACAGGCAACAGCAGTACCTCGGGCCGGTCTTCAGCTTTGCGCCTTTGCCCCACTGGACGATCCGCCTCGAACCAGCTTTTGGACTTTCAGACGTGAGCGACCCATTTGTGCTACGCGTGGGGCTGGAGTATTCGATGGACCACTTTCTGCACCGGCTAGCCCGGCCTTTCTAAGGCAGCGGGCGGGGTGGGTGAAGCTCGGACACGGGGCGCTGTGTGGCCTGACCCGTGCCCTGGCTGCAGGGAGGAATCGCCGGCAACCCCTCTCCCGCGCCGCACGGCGAGGCCATGATTAGTGGTCTTGCGCTCGAATACGCCCGGTTCGAAAGTGCGACTCTTGGGCGGGCAGGGTATAATACGAACAAACTTGTGGAAACAGAAACTAAGATTCGAAAGATCGCCTTTCTCGGTGACTACTTGCCGCGCAAGTGCGGCATTGCCACTTTCACATCGGACCTCCTGACTGCGGTGGCCGCGGAACATCCCCAAAGCCAGTGCTTCGCGGTGTCGGTCAACGACGTCGAAGAAGGCTACGAGTATCCCGGCGTGGTCCGTTTCGAAATCGCAGAGCAGGATCTTGCGTCCTACCAACGTGCAGCGGACTTCATCAACATCAGCAACGTGGACATCGTTTGCGTGCAGCACGAGTTTGGGATTTACGGCGGTCCGGCAGGCCAGCATGTGCTGGCGCTGGTTCGCGAACTGAAAATGCCTGTCGTTACCACGTTTCACACCCTTCTGCGCGATCCAAGCGACACTCAGCGGCGTGTTATGCAGGAATTGATCGCCCGCTCGACCCGGCTTGTCGTCATGACCGAACGCGGCTGCCAGATGTTGCGGGAAGTCTATAAGGCACCGCCCGCCAAAATCGACCTCATCCCGCACGGTATCCCCGACATACCCTTCGTCGATCCGAACTTTTACAAGGACCAGTTTGGCGTGGAAGGAAGGGTTGTGCTGCTCACCTTTGGGCTGCTTTCGCCAAACAAGGGAATTGAGCATGTGCTCAATTCCCTGCCGCCGATTTTGGCGGAGTTCCCTGAGGTTGTTTATATCGTACTTGGTGCGACGCATCCCCACGAGTTGCAGGAGCGCGGTGAAGCCTATCGTCTCGGCCTGGAAATCCTTGCCAAGAAGAACAAAATCGAGAAGAGCGTCATCTTCTATAACCGTTTTGTGGAACTCGAAGAGCTGAAGGAGTTCATTGGCGCGGCGGACCTTTACATTACACCCTATCTCAACGAGGCCCAGATCACGTCGGGAACGCTGGCTTATGCGTTTGGCGCCGGCAAGGCCGTGGTCTCGACTCCGTATTGGCATGCTGCTGAATTGCTGGCGGAAAAGCGGGGAGTGTTGGTGCCGTTCGGCGATTCCAAGGCCATCGCGCGCGAGGTGATCGGCTTGCTACGCGACGCAACGCGCCGGAACGCGATCCGCAAAAATGCTTACAAGTTGGGCCGTGAGATGGTGTGGAGCAACGTAGCGGAGCTCTACATGCACTCCTTCGAACAGGCTCGCCTTCAGAGTGCCGTGCTGTCCCGAAAAATATTTGCGACGAAGACGCTCGACCAGCAACCGCGTGAGTTGCCGAAAGTAAGGCTGGACCATCTCTCTCGGATGACTGATTCGACCGGCATTTTCCAACACGCAATTCTCACTGTGCCGAATTTTTGCGAAGGATACTGCACGGACGACAACGCCCGTGCCTTCATTCTTTCGACGCTTCTCGATGAGTTGAAAGAGGAACCCGCACGTGTACGGGCGCTTTCCACCACTTACGCGGGTTTTCTGAATTATGCCTTTGACGGCAAAACGAGACGGTTCCATAACTTCCTGAGTTTCGACCGCCGGTGGCTTGATGAACAAGGGTCTGAGGATTGTCATGCCCGTGCTCTCTGGGCGCTGGGCGTGGGCGCAGGGCGCTCTCCTCACCGAAGTTTCCAAATTATGGCCGGACAGCTCTTCGCGCGAGCGCTGCCCGTGGTGACGGAGTTCACTTCGCCGCGCGCATGGGCGTTCTGCCTCATCGGCATCCATGAGTACCTGCGCCGCCTCAGTGGTGACAGCCTGGCCCACCAGACTCGCGAGACGCTCACCACCCGCTTGATGGACATCTTCGACAGGGCCTCACACCCGGACTGGCCCTGGTTTGAAGAGGAACTGAGTTACGACAATCCCAAGCTGGCACACGCCCTGCTCCTCAGTGGGCGTGCCACTGGGCAAGAAGCTATGTTCGAGCGGGGCCTCGGTGCATTGCGCTGGCTGGTGGGAGTTCAAACCTCCGAAAATGGGCACTTCCGGCCCATTGGCAGTAACGGATTCTATCGCCGCGGTGGCCCGCGCGCGACCTTCGACCAGCAGCCTGTCGAGGCTCAGGCGATGGTGTCTGCCTGCCTTGAAGCCTATCGCGCAACCTCGGACTCCTGGTGGTACGAGCAGGCCCAACGCGCCTTCGACTGGTTCCTGGGTTGGAACGACCTTGGCTTGGAACTTCACTCTGTCAATACCGGCGGCTGCCGCGACGCTTTGCACGTGGACCGGGTGAACGGGAACCAGGGAGCCGAATCAACGCTGGCCTTCCTGCTCTCGCTTGCGGAAATGCAGCTCATGCAAAATGCCGTCACGGTGTTTAACGAGCCGGCTTCCTAGGAACCAATGAAACTTGTCAACGTCCATCGCACGAAAATCACTTTGTATCCCGATAGCAAGCGCGTCCTGCTCCGGCCGTTTCATTTCATGAGCGGGCGGCGCGCCAGCGAGATTTGCGCCCGCGTCATGGCCCTATCCGAAGATGAAGTCCATACGCTGCTTGGGCAGTTGTGGACCGAATTCGATGGACGGCACAAGAATATCCGCGAGTTTTTCCGGCGTCGCTTTGAGGAGGTGCGTCCCTATTTATTAAGCGACCGAAAACTCTCCGAAGAAAGGGCGTTATTGGTGGGTGGGTATTTCACTCACGAGTATTCCTTTGAAGCGGCTGCGTTGTTCAATCCCTCCATCGTGCCGCACCCGGACCAGTCGAACCTGGCGATCGGCTCGCAGCGTTTCGTTCTAAGCCTTCGAGGCGTGGGGGAAGGGCACATTTCCTCCATTACCTTTCGCACCGGGGTTGTGGATTCGGATGGAAAGCTCGTAATCGATGCGCCCACCCGATACAGCCTTGAGCCAGCGGGCGTGCCTGACGCTGCGTTCGAAAAGGGTCTGTTCGAGAGGAAACTTCGCGAACTCAACCTGCTCGGAGCTTTCAGCCGGGAAGTCCTAATGCCTCTTGGAGAGTTGTTCACGCTGGAAGAATTGCAAATTAGCATTAGCCTTGCAATAAAGGAACTCCGGGTGCATGACCTCGAAACCGAAAAGGTGGCCAAGAAAACTCTGACGTTAGCTCAATCGTGTTTTGAAGTTCAATACGATTCGAACTCGTGTTTGTCAGAACGAGTGCTTTTCCCGTTTACGGCAGCCCAGAGCCACGGCCTCGAGGATGCCCGCTTTGTTCTCTTTCAAGACGACGATGGCACGCGGACCTATTACGCGACTTACACGGCCTATGATGGCAAAAAAATTCAGCCACAATTTCTCGAAACTCCCGATTTTCTGCATTTCAAGTTCATCACGCTAAGCGGCCCGGCCGTCGAAAACAAAGGCATGGCGCTCTTCCCGCGAAAGATCAAGGGCCTGTATGCGATGCTTGGCAGGCAGGACTACGAAAACCTTTACGTGATATTCTCCGATCATCTGCATTTCTGGCACAACGCGCAAGTTATTCTGAGGCCTGCGTTCCCGTGGGAATTCATCCAGTTGGGCAATTGCGGCTCACCGATCGAAACGGAAGCGGGATGGCTCGTCATCAGTCATGGCGTGGGGCCGATGCGGAAATATTGTATCGGCGCATTCCTGCTCGATCGTGAGGATCCGACCAAAGTCATTGGCCGCCTGCATGAGCCACTCATCAAGCCCAACAAAAACGAGCGGGAAGGCTACGTCCCCAACGTAGTTTACTCCTGCGGCAGCCTCCTGCACGGCCGGCAGCTTATTATTCCCTACGGGACGTCCGACTACGCCACAACGTTTGCCACTGTGCCGCTGGACGAAGTTTTAGCCGCCATGCAATAGCCCGATTCCCTCGCGAACTCGGCCGGTGCTGCACCCATTGAAGTTATTGAAAAGCGGTGCTGACCTCCGAATTGGCTGTTGTTGGGTGTCTCGCCTTCACTGCTTGCTACACTCCGGCATTCGAGCCTGGGCACGGATGCAAATGGGAGGATTCTGTCTCCCCCCGCCAATTCGTGATCGGCGCCGCTCCGTAGTTCCCCTCATTAGTTCCTCTTCATCAACTGGACTGAGCAATTTTGGCCAAAGGTGTGAGCGGAATGGGACAGACACACGAATTGCACAAGGATATAAATGTGAGTGCTGAATATAGTGACAACCACCGTTGTAGCTCGATTCTCTGACCCGCGTCTTTTGCCGCTCCCCGAGCGGCGCTACAAAAACGCTGTCACTATATTTTGCAAGAGTGTGCTTCTAGCTACTAGCAGGATATGGTGGTCAGGAAAGAACGTCAACAGGCTAACGAATCGGCCCGGCGGAAACAGCGAGATGACGTTAAGGGAAGGAGGAGGGTTACGAAACTGGACAAGCAAAGCGAAAAGATTTTGGTCGTCGATGATGAGCGCGCTATGCGCGCGCCCGTCAAGGCCTTCCGGGACCGCAAAGATCCCGATTCAGGCGGTGTGCCCATTCCCCAGCCCTCGACCGTCCCTCTCCTCGCCCTAGGCCTGAACAGCGGTGAGGCACGATGGAAATCCCAGCGCAATACGGCAGACATCTGCCACAAGGAGATACAATAATGAAGACCAGACTCTTGTTGATACTCTCATTTGCATTGAGCCTGACCGCATGGGCTCAGACCAACCCCCAAACAGGCGTGGCCGTTGAGAACTCGGCGCCGATATACACTTTCCGCGTCAACGTAGTCAGCCGCAGCGTGCAGGCGGTTAACTACAAGCACCGCAGCGGAGCTACGAAGGTGGAGTTCGCAGGCACGGACCTGATGCCGTCAGCGAACGGCGAAGCCAAGGTGGAAAGCAAGAAGGGGTACATTGAGATTGAGGTGGAATTCGGCAACCTGCAGAGGCCTACCACTTTCGGTAATGAATACCTGACTTACGTCCTGTGGGCAATTTCGCCTGAGGGTCGAGCAGTGAACCTGGGCGAAATATTGGTGGGCGATAACCACCGCAGCAAGGTGGACGTGACCACGGACCTTCAGGCTTTCGCGCTGATCGTTACCGCGGAACCCTATTATGCTGTTCGGCAGCCCAGCAACCTGGTCGTGCTCGAAAATGTTGTTGGCGAGAAGACGAGAGGAACTCCCGAGGCAATGAATACAAAGTACGAGCTCATGGAGCGGGGCGGCTACATTCCGACCGGCTACAAGTTCGATCCTGTGGTTCTGAATGCCAAGTTGCCGTTGGAATTCTTCGAGGCGAGAAATGCGCTGCGCATCGCTCAATCCGAGGGAGCCGAGCGGTACGCCAGCGACAGCTATCAGCGCGCTGTCCAGTTGATGAACAAGGCGGATCAATATGCCACCGAAAAGCACGTCCAGAAAAAGCCGCTGATCGCCGTCGCCCGGGAAGCAGTACAAACGGCCGAAGATGCCCGCGCCATCGCGGTCACGAAGATGGACGAAGAGCGCCAAGCCAACGAACGCCAAGCCTCCGCGGACGCACAGGCTCGATCGCAGGCGCAAGCTGACGAGGCAACCAGGCAGAAAGACCAGGCCGAAACTGAAACCGCCCAGGCCAACGCCAGCGCCGCCCAGGCCGCCGCCGCCGCCTCCCAGGCGAAATCCGAAATGGCGGCCAGCCAGGCTGCATCAGCCACTGCGCTGGCCGCGTCTCAGGCGGATGCAGAAACAGCCCGCTTAGCTGCCCTGGCGGAAAGCGAGCAGGCGCGCAATGATGCTGCCCTGCAATCCGATCGGGAGAAACAGGAACTGCGCAGCAAACTGGCGGAACAGCTGAACCTGATCCTGGAAACCCGTGACAGTGCTCGAGGCCTCATCGTCAACATGTCCGATGTCCTCTTCGACTCGGGAAAGTTCACTCTCAGGCCTGGGGCTCGTGAAAAGTTAGCCAAGCTCTCGGGCATCGTGCTGGCGTACCCCAGCTTGCAACTCGCTGTGGAAGGCCACACGGACAACGTCGGATCGAACGAGTACAACATGAATTTGTCCGAAAATCGTGCCAACTCGGTTCGCGATTACCTCATTCAACAAGGGATTATCGCCTCCTCCGTTCGTGCCCGCGGATTCGGTGAAAGCCAGCCCGTGACAACCAATGATACGGCGGCCGGTCGGCAGCAGAATCGGCGAGTAGAGTTGATTGTTTCAGGCGAGGCGATCGGAACTGCAATCCCAACAACCGGAAGCTTGCAATAGAGCGAGTCAGGTCATTGACCCTCATTGACGCGAGCCCATGCCTGGGCTCGCGTCGCGTTTTTCCAATCTCGAACGTTGATTCCGGTTTAGATCTCAAATCCCCTGCCCTGTCATTTCCCATACCCGCAAAGTGGTTTTTTTCTTCATATCAACTCGATGAGCAATCTTGACCAAAGGTGTGAGCAGGACTGAACTGACACGCAATTTATCCCGGGTTATAAAGAGAGTACCTCCAGGATATAAAGCCGAGACGGGTGGGCAGGACACCCGCTCTAAACACCTGGCAGGCTACAAAAGGAGCGTACAGCATGGCAAAACAAATAGCGGTATTGGGGATTTATCCGAACTACGCCGCCGTGGAGAACGGCGTCGATGTCTTGAAGGAAGCCGGTTTTCGAAACACGGATATTTCCGTGTTATTTCCGGAAAAAATAGTCTCCAAGGACTTTGCCCACATAAAAGGCACCAAGGCTCCCGAAGGCGCTGCCGTGGGCGCCGGAACGGGTGCGGTGGTGGGCGGCACACTGGGATGGCTGGTGGGGATCGGCGCGTTGGCGATCCCAGGCCTGGGTCCCTTTATCGCCGCCGGTCCTCTCATGGTCGCTCTGGCGGGCGTGGGCGTGGGCGGTGTAGCGGGCGGGATCGCGGGCGTCCTGATCGGTATGGGGATTCCTGAGCACCAGGCCAAGCGCTATGAGGTCCGGGTCAAAGAGGGCGGAATCCTCCTCTCGGTGCATTCCGACAATGCGGAATGGACGAAGCGCGCCAGGGGCATCCTGGAGCGGACAGGAGCGCAGGATATCTCGGTCACTGGAGAGGGCGGCGCCGACTACATCAGAGGCGAAAAGCCGCTCGTTCGCACATCTACCGGTGGTGAAGGGACATAACTAGCCGGCAAAGGTGCTTGGGCCTGGAGATCGTGGTGAATTGCAGTTGCTTTGAATCTAATGCGTGAGGTGAAACATGGAACTCCTATTGATTGTTGTTGTGCTGCTCCTCTTGTTCGGTGGTGGAGGCTGGGGATACTCGCGCTGGCGCAGATAGCGCTCAGCGTAGGGCAAGACCCTTTAAGAGGCGCATGGAAAAGCGGGGCTGCTATGGCTGGCGAGCCAAGGAAGTGAAGGCATGGACAGCCAGGGAGCAGCGGAAAGAAACACTTCACAAGAAAGGAGGGACACGGCAACTATGGGACACAAGCATCATCATGATGACACACGGCGGCATGGGTCAGATCAAAAGACGCTGAAGGCAGAGAAACCCGAGGCCACACTGGAAGATCGAATCAGGCAGCGTGCCTACGAACTGTTCCAGGCAAAGTCGGGCGGCTCCGAGATGCAGGATTGGCTGCAAGCCGAACGTGAAATACTTCACGAAATCGCGCCTCACAGCGAATCCGGCACAGCGCCAAACAATGATAACGCAAAGTCCGCAGCGGCGTAGAAGCGGAACTTGCGCTGGCTTTAGGAAAAGATTTGGCTTCTTGAAGGAGAGGAGACAGGACCATGAGCGACCTGAATAAAGGGAAATGCGCGAATCCGGAGTGTAGCTGTATGGCTGGTCCCGATAGCAAATATTGCAGCCCTGCGTGCGAGGGAGCGGAAGAAACGGATATGACGGAAATCGGCTGCGGGTGCGGTCATGAAGTCTGCTCGGGGAAGGTAACTTCCTAAGGCTCTGCGGGTCGCTTGTCGACTTTCTTCGAGAGGCCGCGTGAGTTGCCCGCACAAGGGTCCGGTCGGAAGTGTTTCAGACCTGGGAAACGGGCAGTGTGTTTGTGTTTCTTCTTCTGTCCATCGTTTTGCTCGCACCTTGGCTTTTAGGGTGGGCCGCGTTCCACGTGGCGGGTGGATTAATTCACCTGCTGCTCATCGTGGCCTTTATTGCTTTGATCATCCATTTCGTGCATTTGGTTCGGAGACGGCGGGCTCGCTTTGACAACCGACGCCGTAAAGAAGAAAAGCAACATGATTACTAAGGCTGAAGAGCATCGGACCGCTCTGCCGAGTCGAGCGCAGGCGCGAACCGTAATCCTGAGTAATGAGGAGGAAGCATGATGAAATCAAGCTCCAAAGATAAGGCCAAAGGCAAGTTTCATGAAATGAAGAGCACGGTCAAGGAGAAAGCAGGGCAACTGACGAATGATCCTGGCTTGCAAGCGAGGGGCAAAGTCGAAAAGGCGGCCGGAAAGCTTCAAGGGAAACTGGGCCAGGTAAAAAAGGCCCTCAAGCATTAGCAATGCAGGTTCCGTCCGGCAGCCCGCTTATTAGCTCCTCCTTATCAACTGGCCTGAGCAATTTTGACCATACGTGTGTGCAGTACAGGACTGACGCGTGATTATCCCCAGGGTATAAAGAGTGTAAGTCGCAATGTCGGCTGGCTGTTCGGTAGTCTCCAAAGGTGCGCCGAACCGAAGCAGTGGATGTGAGACGTAAAAAGGAGTGGCAAATGAAAAGGCTTATGTTTCTTTTTCTGTTGCTGACAATCGGTGTGCCGGCTTTCGCAGGCGAGACCCAGCTGCAAAAGGCCACCAACGTACTCAACGAGGTCATGGGAACTCCCGACAAGGGCATTCCCGATGAGTTGCTGGAGAACGCCGTCTGTGTGGGCATCATTCCTTCGCAGCTGAAGTTCGCCTTCGGATTCGGAGGACATTATGGACGCGGTGTGCTGGTGTGCCGCCGGGGCGGCAACGGAGTGTGGGGTGCGCCTTCGATGTTTACGGTGGGCGGCGGGAGCTTTGGATTCCAGATTGGCGGAACGTCCACCGACGTCGTTTTCCTGGTGATGAACCCTCAAGGCATGAAAAAACTGGTTCAGGACAGCGTCAAGCTGGGTGCGGAACTATCCGCAGCGGCCGGGCCGGTGGGCCGTTCCGCGGAAGGCGCCACGGACGCTCAGCTCCACGCCCAGATTCTCAGCTACTCGCGAACACGAGGCTTGTTCGCCGGGGCGTCGCTTAGCGGAGCCGTCGTAAAGCAGGATGAGGACGACAACCAAAAGCTCTATGGGCGTAAGGTCACTGCTAAACAGATTCTCATCGACGGCACAGTGCGCACTCCCCGGGCGGCTGAGGCCTTAAACAGCGCGCTGACAAAATACTCTCCCAAGGGCGGACAATCCTTCAATTAGCCCATACCAGGCATGCGCCCTAAAAGGTGGCGGGAGTTGTCCTGATGATTCTTGATTGTTCTGCTGCTGTCAGAGTGGCTCCGTGGGGCAGAAGGCTGGCGGTTTCGCTTCAAGCGCATGTCCCTGGGGGGCAGAAATTATGGAGGGGAAGTGGCACCTGACTACGATTTATCCGGCCTTGAGGCATCGAAGGCTGACCTGTGGCTATTCCTCAACGCCCATGCCATCCGTGATGAGATTGTTACCCATCAGGCGAAGCGCCAGGGATTCGCTTTGTGCGGAGGAGGTGAACTGGAAGAGCTTTTTGATCTTTTCCCGCAGCCAGCTTCTCCGGCGGCGTTGTCAGGGTCTCCAGTGTTGATGTGTCCTTATGCCGTTTCCCTGTGGGTGCACTGAGTCCGGAGGCCTCTGGGTGTTTTATCAGCCGGGTGCCAACCGAATATGCAGCCGCCCACTTAGGAAGCGGCGGGTCACGGCATGTGGCGGGGCCCCTCGCGGCCTCAATACATGAAGTAAATCTGGTTTTATGCAAGGGGGCAGAAACGACCGCCCCTGTGAAGAAGTGAGGTAGTTCCGATGAAACAGATAGACCGATTCAAAATAGTCGCAGTGAGCTTTTGCTTGTTCCTGATGGCTCTGGCGTTTTTGCCCAGCGCCATGGCGGACACGTGGAACAAGAAGACGATCGTAACTTTCAGCGGACCGGTGGAAGTTCCGGGCGTGGGCGCTCAGACCTTGCCGGCGGGCACCTACATGTTCAAGCTGGTGGATTCGTCCTCAGACCGCAACATCGTCCAGATCTTCAATGAGGATGGAACTCACGTGTTCACAACGATCCTGGCCATCCCGAATTATCGTCTGAAGCCGACCAACAAAACGGTCATAACGTTCAGTGAGAGAGCCGAAGGACAGCCGGAAGCCATCCGGGCATGGTTTTACCCGGGGATGCAATGGGGCCAGGAATTTGTCTACCCCAAGCTGAAGGCGATGGAACTGGCGAAGGTGAGCAACGAGCCGGTTCTTGCCACCACCGAGGAGCCGACCGAAATCGCCTCTTTGAAGGAAGTTCCAGTCGAAGCCGTTACCCCGGCAGGCGAAGAGGTTCCAGTGGCCCAGGTTGTTGAAGCACCGCCGGTAGAAACAGCGTCAGCCGCCACGACCGCGGAACCCGCTGCCGATTCGGCCCCCATGCCAAAAACAGCAAGCAATATCCCGCTTTTGGCATTGATGGGACTTCTGTCCCTGGGTGCAGGCTTTGCTCTTTGGACTTTTTCCAAGCGAACTGCCTGAACCCGATAGCGGGCGCTTGCGTGGATTCCGTCGAGACCCTCGGGCGGGTGATAGAGAGGCCGGGTCTTTTCGACTCTGGCGCTCTGGCCGGCGGAGCTCTGCCAGGCAGGTGATAGGCAAGCATGATCACCGTTTGTGGGCGGTAGTGGAAGTCAAGACGAACGGGTGGACTTCCAGGCTACCGCTCAGATTTTAATTCGATGGCCAGGGATTGAGGGTGCCAATGTTCGCGATCTATGAATGTGCCGCTTGTGTGGCCGCAGTGTGGATCGGCATGACGTTCCTGTTTATGGCCTACGTGATGTTCGTCGTCTTCGAAGAGGGATGCACGATTGTGGCACGGAAGTTACCGGAACTCGTCCACGCCTCCTCCTGGTGCATCGGGAGGCGGCGGGTAGCGATCGAGTCTCACAAGCCTTAGCTGCGCTGGCCTTTTTTCGGGGAGGTAGAGGTTGCGCGCCTCGAAGTTATTCAACACGGGAGTACGCAACGGGAATGCCTGGGCCGCCGCTCACCGATGCCTGGCGGCGCTCTGTTTCCTGATGGCTCTGCCCATCGTTGCCCGCCCTCAAGAAGGCCCACCGCCCGACCGCCGGCCAAGCGACCCTTACACGATCAGGGTAAGTGTTGGCCTGGTGGTCTTGCACGCCACCGTGCAGAACCACAGAGGGAACCTTGTTTCGGGCCTCGGCCAGGATGACTTTCATGTTTACGAGGATGGAGTCTTGCAGCAGATCAAATATTTCAGCCACGAGGATATCCCGGTCACGGTCGGCCTGGTGATTGACAATAGCGGCAGCATGGGGCCGAAGGTGCGTGACGTGGTGGCCGCTGCTCTGGCCTTTGCCCGCTCCAGCAACCCGAAGGACCAGATGTTCGTGGTCAATTTCAACGAGCATGTTCGGTTTGCCCTTCCCGATCACACGCCGTTCACGGACCAGCCAGCTCAACTGCGAATTGCGCTATCCCGCATCAATGCAGACGGCGAGACCGCGCTCTACGACGCGATTGCGGCTGCGCTGGAACACCTGAAGAGCGGCAACCGGGACAAAAAAGTGCTGATCGTGATCAGCGATGGGGGCGATGACGCGAGCCGGCATACCCTGAACCAGATCATGGCCACGGCGAGGCAGTCCGACGCCATCATCTACACCCTCGGGCTTTTTGATGAGAATGATCCCGACAAGAACCCTCATGTTCTCAGGCAGCTTGCCCGTGAAACGGGCGGTGAAGCCTTTTTGCCGGAGTCGTTGAGCGAAGTGGTTCCGATTTGCGAACAGATCGCCCGCGACATTCGCAACCAGTACACCATCGCCTATGTTCCAACCAACGCAAAGCAGGACGCGACCTATCGCGCCATCCAGGTGAAGGCCGAGGCGCCGCACCGCGGACGCTTGTTCGTCCGCACCCGTGCCGGTTACACCGCACCCTTGAAGGCTCAAACCCTTTCCGCGAGCCCGAGCGACCAACCATGAACTTCAGAACCCAGAAGTACACGCTTCATCAGCGGCGAACCCAATCGGTGCTTCGTTGGAGCCGATACTTCTTTCTTGCCGTCGGCCTCCTGGCGCTCAGTTACGTCGGCTATGCGCTGGTCGACGCGAGGGTCTATCAGGCCTACGAAACCTGGCGGTTTGAACAGGCCTTGAAAAGTGTGAAGCCGGCTATCGGCAGCGTTCAACAGCCTCAGCAGCCGCCCCTTCCAGCCCCGGCCGAAGTGGACCGCGCCCGAGTTGAGGGTGCTGCCCCCAAAGGGTCTTCCTTGGGACAAATCGAAATTAGCAGTATCGGCCTTACGGCGATGATCGAGGAAGGGGACGACCGAAGGACTTTGCGACGGGCGGTCGGCCATATTTCGGGTACCGCGCTGCCGGGCCAGCAAGGGAACATTGTGCTGGCAGGGCACCGCGATACGTTTTTCAGACCGCTGCGCAATATCCACAAGGGTGACGAAATCATCTTGAAGACGTTAAACGGATCGTACCGTTATCGCGTGGATTTTATCGAAGTCGTAGGGCCCCATGTTACTGAAGTGCTGGACGACTCCGCTGCCCCAATCCTCACCTTGGTAACCTGCTACCCGTTCTATTTTGTGGGCCCCGCACCCAAGAGATTTATCGTCCGAGCGAGCAGGATGCCCTGATGAGCCGGAATTCATTTTACTTGATTAGGACTCAACTCTGGCGTAATTCGTTGCCGAGCGGAGATGAGAATCGGCCCATGAAAGTTTTTCCTCAATGGCATGTCGAGTCGGAGGCCGCTCTAGGCGGTAATCTGATGGCGCGCGGGAGCAGTAAACCCCAGCATATCTAGCTATTCGCCCCCAACGCAGTGGATGAGGTGCATGGGATCGGAGAACAAGAAAGTCTCAGAATCAGCATGTAGTTTGAGCTGCTTCCATTACTCTCCCGGGAGGCCGCCGGGTTTTTGACAAGACGGGGCTGATCATTCCTGTCCGCACTTGTACTGTATCCGAAACCGCCGCAGCTTCGTCTTAACAAACAGGAGGTGCTTTGGTAAGGGGCTTGAGCGAGGTTTCGAATGGAAAGGCACCAGCCGGCGGCTCGCGCGGAAAAGGAGTTATGACTTATGGCCACAGCGGTAGATGAGACCAATTCTGCGGCAGTAGATCAGGTCATTGCTGAGCCGGTGACCCCCGTGCCGGTTTCCGTTTCCCCAATCCCTATCAGGCTGCGTCCACGACGCCACTACACCAAGTGGGCCTTGGCGACAGGCGTCGTCATCGCACTGGCCGTTGGCGTGGGACTGTGGCGGGCGCATTCGCAGAACACAATCGGCTATGCGACAGTGCCGGTGGAACGGGGTCCGATCCAGGCCAGTGTTACGGCCACAGGCACGCTGAATGCGGTTGTCGATGTGCAGGTGGGCAGCCAGGTATCGGGCAACATCAAAGCGCTTTACGCCGACTTCAACACCAAGGTAACCAAGGGCCAGCTTGTTGCCCTGATTGATCCCCAGGTCTTCCAGACGCAGGTCGATCAGGCCCAGGCCGCAGCGGCCTCGTTCCGCTCTGCCGTCATCACAGCAGAGGCGCAGGTCCAAAAGGCGAACGCCGACCTTTCCGGGGCGATGGCAAGTGAAAAGGGTGGGGAGTCCGTTCTGGCCAAGGACCGGGCCAACGCACTCAACGCGGCGAACCAGTTCCAAAGGCAGGACGGCCTGTTCAAGGAGGGAATTACTTCCCAGCAGGACCACGACTCGGCCAAGGCCAACATGGATGCCGCTGAAGCCCAGGTAGCCGCCGACCGGTCCCAGATTGACGCATCTAAACAGAGCATCCTTTCAGCGCAGGCCCAGGTCCGTGTGGCGCAGGCCCAGTTGGGTTCGGCGCAAGCCCAAGAGCGCCAGGCCGCAGCGGCGCTCGATCAGGCCCGGGTCAACCTTGCCCACACCCGGATCACCGCTCCCGTTGACGGTACCGTGATTGCCCGCCGCATGGATGTAGGTCAAACCGTCGCTGCATCGTTTGCGGCCCCCACGATTTTTGAGATTGCACAGGACCTGACGAAAATGCAGGTTGATACGAACGTGGACGAATCCGATATCGGCAACATCAAGGCCGGACAGGATGCTACATTCACCGTCGATGCTTACCCTGGGAGTACTTTCCGGGGCCGGGTCGCGGCGGTCCGCCAGGCGCCGATTAACACCCAGAACGTGGTCACCTACGATGTGGTGATCGCTGTTGCGAATCCCGATCTCAAACTGCTCCCCGGAATGACGGCGAATGCCCGGATCCTGACCGCAAAGCTGGATAATGTCCTCAAGGTCCCGAACGCCGTCTTGCGCCTCCATCCCTCTGCGGCGGTGGTGGCGAAGCTCGGCCTCCCACCCGCGCCTGCCGGCAAGCAGCAAGTCTATGTTCTGTCACAGGGAAAGGCGAAAGCGGTGCCGGTCACTTTTGGGCTCTCGGATGGCAAATCCACGGCCGTGACCACCGGAGGCTTGCGCGAGGGAGACCAGGTTGTGCTGAGCTTTACTGTGGGTGCGAGTTCGCCGACTGCCAAAGCGTCTTCGGCCCCCGGCTCGACCGGATCGCGCCGCGGACCGGGATTCTAGGGAGGTCGCCAGTGCCACCACTCATCGACGTCCGAGAGCTCACGAAGACCTATAGGCTCGGAGAGGTAAGTGTGAACGCCCTGCAAGGGGTGACTACTACGATTGAAAAGGGTTCGTTCGTGGCTGTCATGGGGGCATCCGGTTCAGGCAAATCCACATTCATGAATCTCCTGGGTTGTCTTGACCGCCCGACCTCCGGCCGCTATCTACTGGACGGTATTCCGGTTGAAAGCCTCGATCGCGACCAACTCGCCGAGATTCGCAACCAGAAGATCGGCTTCATCTTCCAGAACTTCAACCTATTGGCTCGCATGACTGTGCTGGAGAATGTGGAACTACCCCTGTTGTATAAGGACGAAGACACCCCGGATGCCGACGCTCGGGCTTGGCAGGTGCTGGATTCCGTCGGCCTTGCCGGCCGCGAATATAGTTTTCCCACCCAACTCTCGGGCGGCCAGCAACAGCGGGTGGCAATCGCGCGCTCGCTGATCAACCAGCCGGAAATCCTTCTTGCCGACGAGCCTACCGGGGCGCTCGACTCCCGCACGAGCGTTGAAATCATGAGCATCTTCCAAGGACTGAACCGCACGCAAGGCATCACCATCCTTCTGGTGACGCACTCGGATGAGGTCGCCGCGTACGCGGACCGAATCATCGGCTTTCGCGATGGGCTCATCGTCAGCGACGGCCCGTTGATGAAACCTCAAAAAGCCGCTGAGGATCTAGTTGCTCTTCTCCGCGCTCCCGTCGAGGTGCCGCAATGAAGAAACTAATGTCTTCCATGCGCATAGCGTTTCGGGCGCTGACGATGAACAAGCTCCGCTCGGCGCTGACCATGCTGGGTATTGTGATCGGTGTGGCGAGTGTGATTGCAACTGTAGCCATTGGCTCAGGCGCCACCGAGAGGATTCAGCAGCAGATTGCAAGCATCGGAAGCAACATCATTATCGTCCTTCCGGGGAGCACGACCAGTGCCGGACTTCGCATGGGCACCGGCAACGCGGTGACGTTGACTGAGGCGGATGCCAGGGAACTTGTGGCGCAGTGCCCCGACGTCGCGCTGGTGGCGCCCATGGTCCGTGGAGGAGCCCAGGTGGTCTACGGGAATAACAACTGGGCCACCATCATCTATGGTGTGACCCCCGATTATCTGGCCATCCGCGATTTCTCCGTGGTTGACGGCTCTGAGTTTACTCAGCAGGATGTTGAGGGAGCGAACAAAGTCGCTCTTCTCGGAAAGACCGTGGTGGACAATCTGTTTGGAGGCGCCGAGCCGGTCGGCCAGGTGATCCGCATCAAGAACGTGCCGTTCACCGTGGTGGGCATGCTGACCCCCAAAGGCCAGTCTTCCCAAGGGCAGGACCAGGACGATGTCATTCTGCTTCCGATTTCAACCGCCAAGCGCAAAGTCATCGGGATCAACTCCGCGAACGCGGACGCCGTGAATACCATCATGATACAGGCAAAATCGGGCGCCCAGATTCCGCTTGCCGAGGAAGAAGCCAGAGCCCTGCTGCGTCAACGGCATCATCTGCAGGCAGCGGAAGCCGACGACTTCACGATTCGCAACCTGCAGGAGCTCTTCGCCGCTCAGGAGGCCTCTTCGGGCATCATGGCAATGATGCTCGCGGCCGTGGCTTCAGTCTCGCTGGTGGTGGGTGGGATTGGCATTATGAACATCATGCTGATCTCTGTCCGGGAGCGGACGCGGGAAATTGGATTGCGCCAGGCGATTGGCGCAAAGACGCGTGATATCCTCACCCAGTTTTTGGTGGAGGCTGTAACGCTGTCGATCGCCGGCGGGTTCGTCGGAATCTTGCTGGGGATCGGCGCCTCGGCCCTCATCTCGCGTATCGCGGGCTGGGCGACGACCGTCGGGCCAGGCGCGGTGTTGCTTGCGGTCTTTTTCTCCGCTCTCGTTGGAATCGGCTTTGGCTATTACCCTGCGAGAAAGGCCGCCTATTTAGATCCCATCGAAGCTTTGCGATATGAATAGCGCTTCCGGCGCACAGCTAGACCCGCATCTTTGAAAGCAGCAGAGCGACGAAGTTCCTTCTAGCGGATGTTCACTCTGGTGCCTTCCCCAGCCGAACTGTGAGGCATGGGTTCGCGGGGGAAAGGCCTTCTCAAATCAAGGCTGCGAAAGCACCTGGTCTCTAATCCATATTATTGGACGAACTCTCATGCCACAAACACCCCACATCGAGCGTCATTTCACGGGATCCGAAACAGTTCGGGACGTTGTGATTGGAATGGCAGATGGCTTGACCGTTCCCTTTGCTCTGGCAGCAGGGCTATCGGGCGCCGTTAATACCACGAGCATCATTGTGACCGCGGGCCTGGCAGAAATCACGGCAGGTTCGATCGCCATGGGACTGGGCGGTTATTTGGCTGCCAAAAGTGACGCGGAACACTACTTCAGCGAGAGGACAAGAGAAGAATCGGAAGTCAGCGAGAAGCCCGACATGGAAGCGGCTGAAGTTGCTGACGTATTCCATTCCTATGGTTTGACCGCCGATGAAAGCGGGCCAGTAGTGGACGCGCTTAGGAAGCGTCCACAAGCCTGGGTCGATTTCATGATGCGATTTGAGCTGGGTCTTGAGAAACCCGATCCCAAGCGGGCGTTTATCAGTGCAGCAACGATCGCAGGAGCTTACATCGCAGGAGGCTTCATCCCGCTCGGTCCGTACATTGTTCTCTCGACGGCCAGCGCGGCGCTTAAAGTATCGATAGTCATTACGCTCATCGCGCTGGCTGTTTTTGGTTACGTCAAAGGCCGATATACTGGAGCGCCACCGCTCCGTAGTGGCATCCAAACAGCGCTCGTGGGCGGGCTAGCTGCAGCCGCAGCATTCGTGATAGCGCGAGCAATCTCTTGACCGCCCGCGGGAACGACTGTGTGGGAGAAGAAAGGTCGCCTTTGGAGGCTTTCCGGGTTAGGCCGCTGCGCGTTGGGCGGGAAGCTGCTGCAGAGAATCGCTGGATCATGTAATCGTCTTCAACGAAGCTCATCTGCGCCGGTCGGTTCATGAATACCTCCGCTACTATCACGAGGACCACACGCACGATGGGATGGGGAAAGACAGGCACGAGTGCAATTTTTGGGTAGCTGAGGAAGGGGGAACTCGGGGTCACAGCCTGACAGTCGGGGTGAGCAATTTTGAACAGACTCCCGGCGCAGAAGAGGATACGCTTGCTTCGTGTACGGAGGAGTGCCATAAGTCTGGCACGATTATGATGTGACACCAGCGCGCGGTTGTGTGAAAATATCGGCGTGAGCCTGAATACCACTCAAGTTCTGGAGGAAATCCGACCCGCGAGCTCATACCGGGTCGCCGCCCAAACCCGGTTGCATCTGATGCCACGGGCGCGCTCTCTTAGCAAGGAGAAAGGAGGCGGTTATGGCACGCAAAAACAATCCCATCGATAGACCCCTCCTCAGCAAGAAGGGGGATGCTGTTACGGCAAACAGGAAACTTCACTCTGACGTGGTGACCTCCAACCGGAAAGACCAAGCTGAGGTTGTTAAGGCGCTGAAGAAAGGCCAGCCTGCTGTTATTACGGCTAATCAGGGAAACCAGCCTGTCGATTGGGAAGCTCTCCTCGCGGGCATCAACGGCGGGAAGTCCGTTATCGAATACACCGAGAACCGCATCATCTACCGGCAAGGCGACCCTGCGGATGCCATCTTCTACCTCCGGCGAGGCAAGGTGAAGCTCGCGGTGACTTCCCAGCAAGGCAAGGAAGCGATCGTCGCCGTTCTGGGCGCCGGGGAGTTCTTCGGCGAGGGATGCCTGGCAGGCCAGACGTTGTGCGTGTCAACGGCTGTCGCGGTAACGGATTGCACCCTTGCCCGGATAGAGAAGGTGCGGATGGCGCGCATGCTGCACGAGCAGCACGACATTTCGGAATTGTTCGTCACCCACCTGCTTTCCCGCAACATCCGCTATGAAGAGGACCTCGTCGACCAGCTTTTCAACTCCAGCGAGAAGCGCCTGGCACGGATTCTTCTGTTGCTGGCGCATTTTGGCAAGGAAGGCCGATCCGAAGCTGTCCTTTCCAGAATCAACCAGGAAAACCTGGCGCAAATGGTGGGCACCACCCGGTCGCGGGTCAGCCATTTCATGAGCAAGTTCAAGAAGCTTGGCTTTGTCGATTACGACGGTGTCAGCGGCGGGTTGACCGTCCATAGCGGCCTGCTCAGTGTGCTCCTGCGCGAGTAGCCTCCAATCTATGTCCTACGCTCATGCCCGTATCGTGGTGACCGGTATCGGAGCAGTCACACCTATCGGCCTTACCATTGAGGAATACCGCAAGTCATTGATCGCCGGCCGATCCGGTGTGGGCCCGATCAGCCTGTTCGACTGCAATGCCCCTGACCCGGTCACTGGCGAACCCCAATTTGCGACGCGCATTGCTGCGGAGGTTAAGGGTTTCAAGCCG
>Ga0307374_10004020_pt1 | contig 24742 bp, 25 predicted proteins | sample OX3MG_FD_202532 | JGI IMG/M metagenome (GOLD analysis project Ga0307374, IMG submission 202532) | Soil microbial communities from Risofladan, Vaasa, Finland - OX-3 | ecosystem: Environmental > Terrestrial > Soil > Coastal area > Acid sulfate soil | place: Finland: Risofladan, Vaasa | collected... | reverse complement strand
CAAGGCCGTGCGGGCCCATCCTGACGACACATCAAGATCGTTCCGCGCGGCCGCTCACGTTCGCGGGACCGACACGCCGCAATCACCCGCTACGCCTCAGAAGCCTTATCGCGCACCACGTCGTAAGGGCGGCGCCCGGCGGGGTCTCGGGGCCGGAGGCATCGATGAGCGTCAGCCCGGCATCCTGGGACACGGCCCAGTCGGCCTGGGCCGCCATGGAGGGCTCGGCTGCGTCGGTGAGCTGGAACCGGGTGGCGAGGTGGACGTCCCACCCGCGGGCGCTCAGCAGGCGGGCAGCATCATGCCACAGGTCGCGCGCCAGGTAGGGGGATGGCTCGATGAAAGCCCGGCGCTCTGCGGCAGTGGCGTGACTTGCTGCGGTGCGCGGCTGAGCGCGCAGCAGGGCGGTGATGGCCCGGTCGGCGGCGGCGCGCACAGGCTGGAGGTTGCGGTACAGGAAAGCCGTGAACCGGTCCGCGGTGTGTGCGGGCGGCGGGGCGAGCCGGTGTACCCGGACCACGTCGTCAGCAGGATGTCCAGCATCGGGTCAGGGAAGGCGCAGGCGGACCTGCCGCTGGCGAGCCCGTAAGTCTGGAAGTCGGTGGTCAGGGCTACTACGGGTACGCCGAGGGCTGCGGCGTAGCCGATTTCCATGCAGACGCCGTCGTCCAGGCTGGGCCCGTGCAGTAGCGCGAGCATCCCGTCGATGCGGTGCAGCCGTTCGCGGTCGAGTTCGTACAGGCGCCGGCCCTTGCAAGCGTCCGCCAGGTCTTCCTCGTCGGTATCGCAGAACGGCAGGAATACCGCATCCGCTCCGACGCGGCGGGCGAGGCGCTGAGCGACGTAGGCGCCCAGCGCCCGGTCGTGGGCAGAGAAGAGCCGGTGCGCGACGTAGTACAGGCACATGGTCTGCGCCTAGTGACCGGTGATGGCCAGGCCAGGACCCCGGATCGACTGGGCCGCCGCGGTGACGGCCGCCCGGAGGGCGTCGCCGTCGCCCAGGCCGCGGGCCAGGAATGTCCCGGCCAGGGTGTCACCGGCACCGGTGACCTCGGCAGCGAAGGTATCCGGCGGCCGGATGGTGACGGTGGCGTCGCCATGCCGGAGGAGGATGACCTCGCGCGGCCCGTCGGAGATGACAACCGCGGCCAGGCAGGCCGGGTCGGTCAGGTCGGTGAGGGTGGTGAACTCGGCGGCGTTGACGAAGATGACCCTGGCATGCGGCAGGAACGGAGCGGAGGCGCTGATCAGTTCCCTGGCGCTAGCGAGGTGGAAGTCGGCGCTGAATATCAGCCCGGCGCGGGCCAGGCGGCCCAGCACCGCGCGGACGCCGAGGGGCCGTCGGCAGCACACGTGGTACTGGCCGTGGTGGCCGATCGCTGTGAGGCAATGGCTGGTGAGCGATTCCGCGGCGCCGAAGGAGCAGTCGATGCCAGCCAGCTTCCCGGCGCCGGTGTAGGTGAGCGTGAAGGCACATGACGGGCCGGGAACCACCTTGACGCTGGTGAGGTCGAGACCGGCCAGGCGCGGGTCGCCGCGGATCCAGCCGAGGTCGGCGCCAATCACCGATACCGGCGCCGCCGCCAGCCCGGCCCGGGAGGCCGCCTGAGCCACGTGTAACGCGGCGCCGCCAAGCAGCTCGAACTGGCGGCCGTCGGGGTAGATGGCGAGGTCGCAGGATATGTTGCCGAGCACGGCCAGCTCGCTCACCGCGTGACCCTGTCGGGCTGGCAGCCGCACCCGAGGAGCTCTGGGCATGCGGGGCGGCGCGGGCACAGTTCTGGCGTGGGCCGGTTGAGGTATAGGCGCTTGAAGTAGATCAGGACCAGGTGCGTGAACCAGGTCGGCCGGGCACCGGGCGGGATGGTGAGCTGGTAGCCCAGGCCCGCTGCCAGGTCCCGGTAGGCGTCGGCGTGGGCAGTCACGGCAGGCTGGAGCAGTTTCCGCAGGTGCTCGTAGGCACCCGTGCCAGCAGTGAGGGTGATCCCGAGCAGGGGCGCCAGCCTGGTCACCATGCCTGAGTCGACGGGGATGACCCCGCAGTGGTAGCCGCGTGCGTACAGCACCGCGCACTGGGCGGTGTTGTATCCCGCTCCGTTCACCTCCGCGCTGAAGGACGCGATCAGGTCATCGGGCGGTGCTGTGGCCAGATCGATTCCCGATACGCCGGTCCGGTCGATGAACTGGGTCAGGGATCGCAGGTAGCGGATTCGTGCTGACGGGAGGCCGATCGGGCGGACCAGGCGGGCCAGGGACTCGTCGTCCAGCGTGGTAAGCATGCCCCAGCCGAGCGTGTCGGCGCGGGCGACCACGCCGGCATAAGTGCCGACCATGGCGTAGGAGACCCGGCTGCTCCAGCCGGCCACCGCCATGCGAACGCGCCAGTCCTGCACATAGGCAGGCCACCACCGGTTGTCGTCATGGTTGGCCTCGACGGCCGCCTGGACATCGGGCTGCGCGGCTGCGCGCGTGACGAAGGCGCGGAGCCTGACGGCGAGTTCCGGCGAGTACCCGGTGATGGTCGCGCCGGGGTAACCACCCATCAGCCGTCTCCTCCCGCTTGCAGTGCATGAGTGACGACGGCCAGGTTGGACGAGACGACTTTCTTGCCGTGCTCCCGCGCCAGTACCTTCTCCAGCCCCCAGGTGGGCCACCCGGTGCATGACAGCACGATCGCCTGCGCCTCCTCGACAGCCCGCGTGCCGACCCGTCTGGCCAGGTCCCGTATCTGGCCGGGGTCGATGGCTGAATACCCATCGCGCAGGTCCAGCGTCGCATGACCGGTCACCGCGACGCCATGATTCCCGAACGTGTCGGCCTCCGCCTCGCAAACCTTCGCAGGGTAAGGGCTCAGTAGCACAATCCGGTCGCAGTGCCACTGCCGGAGCGCGGCAAGGATGGCGTCAAACGCCGTGACGACCGGTACGTGGGTGCCTGCGGCTGCGGTCTGGGCCTGGCCGGGGAACATGAACGCGGCCGACGTACAGGCCAGGTACACACGCTGCAGCGGCAGTGCCGCCAGCTGCCCCAGCGCGGCCGGGACAGCGGCCAGCAGCCCAGCCAGGAAATCCTCATCCAGTGCCGTGCCTAGTGATGGCGGGACCAGCCGCGCGTAGTGCCAGGCCACCGACGTGCCCGCCCACCGCGGCAGCTCAGCCTCCACGACCGAGTTCGCCCATGGCACCAGTACCCCGGCATGCTGAACATGGCGACGCGTTGGCCGCCGCTCACGCGGCGGCCGGCGTTCCGGCGGCGGCATGTTGCTCCCCGATGAGATAGCGCGGCTCGTGTCCGGTCACGGTCAGATCGGCATTCTCGAACAGCGGCCGGGCGGTGCCGCGCTCGACGACCTGGATCGGGTAGGACCCAAGCCGCCGGTGCCAGGTTCCGCTGGTGGTGACGAAGAACGAGTGCAGGCCCGGGATCGATTGCCCAGCCGGGTAGACCCGCTGTTTCATCGGCCGGTCGAACACCTGCGAGATATCGGCCTTCCAGGTCCCGAAATGGTCCGCCGACGGCGGCTGTGCCTGGCGCATCGCGGCCAGCGGCGTTCCCTCGTATGCGTGGGCCTGGCGGACATTGATGCGATGACAGCGCCATCCCTCGTCCAGGATCCGCACCAGCCCCGCGAGGTTCTCGTAGTGGGTGCGGTGGGTCTCCCCGGGCAAGCCGTAGATCAGGTTCAGCCCGGGCAGCAAGACGGGCAGGCCCCCAGGCCCGGCATGGGCGCCAGCCTCGTTGACGTTGGCGACGGCGCGCATCAGCACCTGTGGCGTGCAGGTCAGCGCATTAGCCTCGATCACAGCCGGGTCGAAGCTCTCGATCCCCATCGGCGCGCAGTTCCCCTCGGTGCAATACCGGGCGACTAGCCGTGCGATGGCCGCGCCGGCCGGGGAGGCCACCGCCAGCGGGTCGGCGTTGTCGATGTGCAGTACCTCCAAGCCGGGGCAGCTCTCGCGGATACCGGCCAGCAGCCGCTCGATCGCGGCGGCATCACGGTTCAGGTAAGAAAAGAAACAGGTCTGCTGACCTAGCCGGACGTTCCTCACCCCGGCCTGATACAGCGCCGTGATCTCATCCAGCACGTCCGCGGGGTCGCGGAACACGACGCGGCTGCTCTTGACCGGCTCGTTGCAAAAAGAGCAGAACCTGCGCCGCGTGCACCCCCGGTACAGCTCTATCTCAGCGACCGGCCGCCAGCCGAGCTGGCTGATCAGTCCCGCGCAGCAGCCGCGGTCGGCTCCCAGGCGCTCGTACGGCGCGGCCTCCCGGCTGCCCGCGCCAAGATCAGCAGAGGTAACCGTGTGCGTGTGCACGGCGTCGAACAAGCCCGCATAGGCCTCCGGATCACGCAAGACCCAGGACCCGAGCGGACCCAGCAGCACACGCCGGCCCCGCGTGCACGCCAGCGCACGGGCGATCTCCTCCGCTGACCCGTTCCGCGCTTGCAGGTGGACCGACGGCACCGCGTCACCGGCGATGACCACCGTCATTCTCGCGTCCGCGAGAATCTTCAGCGCCTCGGCCCGGCTAGCCGTGGCCGAGTACGTCAGCGGGTCCGACAGCGGCGGTTCCACATGCGGCCGACCGCCGTTGAGGCACCATCGCACATCGTCGATGGTCAGGTACCGGACCTCAGCCCCTGGGAACATTCTCCCCAGTGCGCCATAAGCGGCACGGGCGTAGGTAGATAAATACGGTGGAACGCCCAGACCGCTCGGCTCCACCGTGTAACAGTCCAAGATCACAGCAACATCCGTCATGCGAACCTCCCCGGACAGACCGTCGGCCCGAACCCGCCGCGTATACGGCAGCAATCGGCGCATCACAGTCAGTAATGCCCCTGAACGTGCCACACGACGCAATACGCCCCTGATTCGCGGCGGCCCGTGCGGAGGGTGGCCGCTCACCGGGATCTGCCTGCCAGCTTGACGCCAGCTTGAGTGGCTGTCACTCCCCGCAGCGGGAATATGTGGTTCCCCCACTAGATGTGCGCTGAGGTGCGAAAACCATCGCTAGGGGCGCATCGGATTCCCGCCCAGCGCCTCCCCTTCGGTGTGCGCGACGGCCGGGTCTCAGTGACTGATCGAGGGGATTACCGCAGATAAGAACGTAGGCCGGGTCCGGCATGGCGAGGGTCGCCTTGGATGGCGTCCAGGTGGCTGGCGAGCGCGCCAGCCGACGGTGCGGTGATCAACGCCACGGAACCGGAGCCGCGTTTGGGAAGCGCCCACCATTGGCGAGTCCAGGGTCCGAACCACGTATGCCATCCGGCGTACCTCTGGGCCAGCATGGCGGCGTCCGCCTCGGTTGCCGGCTGGGGCGACAGTGGCATGCGGGCTGCCGGAACAGCCGTTCTGTCCGCGGAATGGAACTGCGCCCAGACCACCCGGCCGCGGTGATCTCCTTCGACGCCGTAACTGTCGGAGAGCCTGGCAACGACATCGAGCCCGCGACCAGCCTCATCCAGCACGGCTGGGTCATGCTGCCGAATGACCGGGCCGGTCGGCGCTCCGCCATCGGCGACGGTGAGGCGTATGGTCATCCCGGCCCAGCTCAGCTCGGTTGCGAAGAGGCCGCCGCGACCGCTGGCCGTATGGCGGATCGCGTTTGTCGCCAGCTCGGTCGCGCAGAGAGCTACGTCGTCATGGTCGGGGTGGCCAGCGAGAAGCTCAGCGACGAACCTGCGGACGTGGCGCACCTGGTCTTCCCTGCCGGGAAAGACCCTGCGCCACCTCACGGTGCGCCCTGACGGGTTAGCCCGTCCTGTCTCCAGCGGACAGCGGCTCGCGCAGGCGCCACGCGTGTGACTGCGCGGGGCTCTGCGGCGGGCGGCTCGGTGACGACAGGCGACAGGACGGCGCCAGGGCCGCTGGCAGGCCAGATTATCCCGCGGGCGATCCGTGCCATTGCCGCGTGGCCGCCGTGGAGGTCAGTAAGGCACGCATGCTGCCCCGTCCTGTGGCATTCTCGCCTGATCACCGGGTATTCCTAAGGTCCCAGGCGTACGCGGCCGGACTTCCGTGATACCCACGGCGGTGGCCTGCGGGCACTGTCGTACAGAGGCCGTCCGTTCAGGTCGGCCGCGCCAGCGCTCGCTGCCGTTGCGGCTCGACATGATCATTCAGGTTCCTCCTCGGTCAGAAATTGCTAGATGGCGGCAGGTTTCCAATGGTCAGGGCGCCATTTCGTAGCCCGGTCTCTGAGGGTGACATCTGTGCCAGCGGGTATCACTCCCCGTGTTGGGAAGGTGTGGTTCCCGCTTCGATATCCGTGCTCAGCTGCGTGAATGCGATCATCTACGAGAACCTGTTCCCGTTATGCGGGCTGACGTTATCCGCTGTTAACCCGGGCACACGGCGCGGACGGCCTTCAAGAGCAAGTGACGGGCATGTTCGCGCACCGGTGCTGGCCGGAAGCGCGTCTTGCTGCCAGGCGAGCAAGCCGGCCCCGGGTGGGGCGCCAGGCCTGTGCTGGCCGGCATGCCGCCGCTCCGGATCGAAGATCAGGCTCACGCAGCGGCAGCTTTGGTAGTCACCGTGGCGTCCCGGCCGCCTCTGGCCCGCTTGTTCCGACGGCGTGCTGGATCGAGGTGAAGCCCGCCTCGCGGGTGCGGCGCGCGAGGCCTTGGTGGATGTGGCGGGGCCACAGCGGGCCGCCGTACACGAATCCGGTGTACGCCTGCAGCAGGGTCGCACCGGCCTGGATACGCTCCCACGCATCGTCCGGGGTCTCGATTCCCCCGGCCGCGACGAGGACGAGGCGGTCCCCTACGCGGGCGCGGAGCTGGCGGAGCACGTGCAGGGCGCGACGCTTGAGCGGGGCGCCGGACAGGCCACCTGCCCCGGCGGCCTCGACCTCGCCGGGACCAGTGGCCAGGTGCTCTCGGGTGATGGTGGTGTTGGTGGCGATGATCCCGTCCAGGCCGAGTTCGAGAGCGAGGTCGGCGATGGCGTCAATGTCGTCATTCGCCAGGTCAGGGGCGATCTTGACCAGCAGCGGGATGGGCCGGGTACTCGTGGCTGCCAGGGCATCCCGGACGGCGGTTACCAGCGGGCGCAGATGAGTAACGGCCTGCAGGCTGCGCAGCCCGGGGGTGTTGGGAGAGCTGACGTTGATCACCAGGTAGTCGGCGACGTCGGCGAGCAGTCTCGCGCTCGCGACGTAGTCACCGGCCGCCTGGGATTCCGGCACGGCCTTCGTCTTGCCGATGTTCGCCCCGACCGTCAGGCTCCGGCTGCGGCTGCGGCTGCGGCTGCGGCTGCGGCGGGAGCGTAGCCGCGCGGCGGCAGCGGCTGCGCCCTGGTTGTTGAAGCCCATCCTGTTGATCAGCGCGTGGTCGCGGGGCAGGCGAAACATCCGCGGCCTCGGGTTGCCAGGCTGCGGCTGCGCGGTCACTGTCCCGACCTCGATGAAAGCGAATCCCATCGTGCCCAGTGCGTCCGGTCCAAGTGCGTTCTTGTCGAAGCCGGCCGCCAGCCCGAGCGGGCCGGGCAGGTCGCGGCCGAACGCCTGGACCCGCAGCACTGGATCGCTTGGGGAAAGCCAGCGAAGGAGCAGCCACGAAAAGCCGGGCACCGCTGCGGCGCGGCGGATAAGCGCGAATCCCAGGCGGTGCGCGGTCTCCGCGGGCAAGCGCCGGAACACGGCGGAAAACAGCAGCTTGTACATCGCCCTCCAGCAATCATGCCCGTCGACAGCGCGAGCGCCAGGCATCCCAGGACCCAGTCATCGTCGCCGATCGTAGCGGCGCCGCACAGCGGTGAGCATGATCGGGCAGTGCTGCGCCGCTCAGTTTCGCAGGTGGGGTGGCGATGATGTTGTGAAGGGCTAGCGGGCGCGGCTGGAACGGCCGAGTTCCTGCACGATGGTCTCGCCGGAGAAGTGATCGATCCGTTCGCGGAGGTCGCGGGTCTCACGGGCACCGACGAACTCCGCGCCTGCGAGACGGACCCGGACATCGGCCAGTCGCTCCCCGAGCTGGGCGATGCGCAGGCCAGCCGGGATCGCGAGCACAGGTGCCAGGCTTTCCGCCGCGCCGTCCAGACTCCGCTTGAGCAGGTAGGCCACGGCCATGTCCACCCGGGCCAGCGACTCGGCTCCGTAAGAACGCTCTGCCGCGGGACCGCTCGCGTAAAGCTCGACGGCGCGGTGAGCGGCCGTCAGCGCGGCGTCGGCCTGTCCCAAGTGAATGCAGGCTGCGCCGGCGTAGCAGCAATTCTTGGTGTCGGCAAAGCCGAATACTCCGCCGATTTCATCGTGCAGGTAATCGCCAGCTGCGGGGGATTCCCGGGCCTCGGCGGCGGCGCCCATGCACCGGCTGGCCTCCTGAGCGTCGCCGAGCAGCGACCACGCCCGGGCTTCGATCGAATGCAGCCTGACCCGGGCTGTGGCGGAATCGGCGTAGCGCCTGGCGCTTTGCGCCAGCCTGACGGCCTGCTGGGGACGTCCGGACCAGTATTCGATCAGCGCCTGCATGCCGCGGGTCCAGGCCCGCAGCCCGTTGTGGCCGATGATGTCCCCGTACGCCCACGCGGCACGGGCCTGCTCCGCGGCGGCGTCCCGGTAGCCCAGGTCGGTGCTGGCGTTGGCGAGAAGTCCGCACAGCATGCCAGCCAGCAGGTGCAGGTTCGCGGTGGCGGCGGGCTTCTGGCGTCCTGCCAGCAGCCAGTAGATCCGGTTGCGCACGCGGAGCATCTCGGCGAACATCGGCAGCGGCGGAACGTGCACGTAGTCAGTGGCGATGCGGCTGACGTCTGCGTCCAGCTGATCCAGCGTGGCTTCTCCCACGTTGCTGCCTTCCGCCCATCCGGCATGCGTGCTCGATTCGTGAGCCGCCGCCAGGATCAGCGCCCTTTCTGACAGGCGATCCAGCGCACCAGAGGCCGGCAGGCCAGCGCCACTGTCGTGATGCCGCGAGGAGAGGCCGCCCGGCCCGGCTGCCTGCGAGTGCAGAAGATCCGCCACGGCACCCACGGACTCGGCAGCAACGCCACTGGCCGTCAGCCCGCCTGCGGCCGGTGACGGCGGCGCTAGCCCCGTGGCTGCCTTCGCCTGCGGGACTACGCCGGTCTTGGAGATGGCGCCGGGCCGCTGGCCATGACCGTGCTGCTCGTCGGCGGCCGCGGACTTACCGACAATGAGCCGGTCGGCGGGGGGCATGTGCTCGTAGTCGGCCATGTCGAGCAGGTCGTGCACGGCGCACCCGTACACGGCAGCAAGCAGCGACAACAGGTAAGGAGTGGGCCTGCGACCGGCAGGGGCAGGTGCTTCACCTGGCCAGTTCTCGTATTCGCACAGGTGGGGACCGGTCATGGTGACCGTGGTTCCGTCGGGACCCAGCCCGGCATGGGCCGCGTAGGTACTGATCTGCTCCGCAGCCTCCGTCTGCGACCAGCCGTAGGCGTGCCGCCAGGCGGCCCGGGGCCGCAGCTGGTAGCGGCGGGCGAACTCCACGGCGATCTGCCGGTGGCTCATTCCCAGCGCGCGCATCTTCTCACGCAGGGCACGCTGCTCGGCCCGCAGGCTGCTCTTCGCATACGGCATGTCCATCGGCCTTTCCGGCTGGAGCAGGAGCATCCGGCACTGCCGGCGTCATGATCAAAGCTAACCGCCCCAGGCAGCCATGAGGGTCCAGGCCGCTGAGCGTGACACTTTCCGCAATGCTGCAAGCGTGAGTCATCGGCCGCCGACCGGCAAGGTTGGCACCCGCTTTCCGGACGGAAAAGCCACCGACCGGAGCCTGACCCGCGCGTCGAGCGCGATACCACACCCACGTCGGCAGGCGCCTGACATTCAGCTGGGCTGGCGCGGGTGCAAATCGAGGAGTTCTTCCCGGACTGCCGCCCAGGGGAACAGGGTGTTGCCGGACTCTCCCTGATTGGGTACCGGCAGCGGATACCGCTCCGGATCGAAGATCAGGCGCACGCCCCACGACCGCAACGTCGCGATGCTGATGACGAATGCCGGATGGCGGGCGAGCATCTGGTTGGGAAACGGCACGGCGATGACCGGCAAGCCCGTCCCGACAGCCTCGTTGAGCAGCCCCAGCGCCAAGGTGTCGGAGATGCCGGCAGCTAGCTTGTTGATCGTGTTGAAGGTCGCCGGCGCCACCACGAACGCATCCGGGGGCGGGAGAACGTCAGGCTCATCGGGACGCTTGTAATCGCAGCGGACGGGGTGGCCGGTCAGGTCCGCAAGGGGACCAGGCTCGAGGAACTTCATCCCCGACGGCGTGGCGATCACGCACACATCCCACCCATGATCCTGGGCGTACCGGACGAACTCTGGAAGATCGCCGGCTGGCCGCCCTCCGCAGGCAACGATGTACAGCACACTCCGTGCTTGCATGGTGATCACTGTGGTGTCCCTGCCGATCCCGTGAGTGCGGTGTCCGCACTCATCCTGGTTGCCAGCTCGCAGAGCGGCTTGTTGCGTCCTGGGCCGGCAGACAGCAAACGGGAGACCAGCAAGCGGGCTTCCGCGTTGTGGCGGATCTCCTCCGGGGCCGCCTGCTCCGCCTCAAGCAGAGCGCCCGTCGCGGACGTCACATCATGGCGCAGGGCGTGGCCGCGCGCCTTGCCGAGGAGAAGGAAGGTCCGCCGTTCAGTCAGGAAGGGCGGGAGCCGCCCGGCCGGGACCTGCGCCGCGCGACGGATCGCTTCGTAACCATCACCGAGGTCGGCGGCGATATTGACCGCGTGGATCAGCCAGCTCGCTGGCCCGAAGATCGAGAACAGGTCCGCCTGTTCCGATGCGAGGAGGTCCGCCGCGACCTTCGACGCGCCGAGCAGTTCCCACGCCTCCACGGCGGCATGATCCCGCGCGGCGGCCTGGGCGGCTGTCGCGAGCAGGGCACCCCACATGGAGGTGTGGGCCGCAGTCGCGGTCATAACCGGGCGAAGTCGATCGGCAGCGCTGACGGCCACGACACGCGCGGAACCGAGATGGCCAGCCGAAAGCAGGACGTTTGCCATCCTGTACGCGGCGGCACCCGCCAGGAGCGGGTCTCCGGTGCGGTCGGCTGTGTGGACTGCCCGGTCTGCGGCTATGCCCGCCAGCTCAAATGACCCGAGGCTCTTGGCCAGGGAGGATGCGGCGTTATAGAGGTGCGTCAAAGCGGCGAGCCCGGTCGGCTGCCGCCCGGTTTCCGGATCTTTCTCGTTGCTGCGCGCTCTCGTCAGTGCATGAGGAAGGTCAGCGGTGAGTTCCCGGTAGTGAGCTGCCTGCCGCAACTTCCAGATCCGGATCGCTTCGTTAGCCAGGCGACCTCGCTGGCTCTCGGCTTCCGCCCGGGGAGCGCAAAGCAGTGCAGTGGCCAGCGGTGTGAGAACTGGCGGTACCACGGCACTTACCCCGTCAGGCTGCCAGCCGCCCTGCACGGGAACCCCCGGCGGCGGCGATGGCGCGGCTAGCTGTCTGGCGTATGGCAGCTCATCAGCGTGCGCTGCGCTTGCCCGGCTCTGGGACTGGGCTCTGGGCCGTATGGCGTTACCGGCTTGCTCCTCGGCACGGACGCTCGTGTCAAGGATGAGCCGGTCGGCGGGAGGCATGTGCTCGTAGTCAGCGAAGTCAAGCAGGTCGTGAACGGTCGGGGTGTTGTAAGTTGCGGCTAGAAGGGCGAGGACGAGCGGAGTCGGCCTTCGGCCAGCTGGTCTCGGCCCTGGGCCTGGCCAGTTTTCGTACTCACATAGGTGAGGGCCGGTCATGGCAGCATTGCCGTAAGGATCCAGGCCAGTGTCGCCCGCGCGGCTATTGACCTGTTCGGCGGCGTCCTTCAGTGACCATCCGTAGGCGTGCCGCCAGGCGGCGCGGGGCCGTAGACCGTAGCGGCGGGAAAACTCGACCGCGATCTGCCGGTGGCTCAGCCCGAGCGCGCGCATCTTCTCTCGCAGAGCGCGCTGCTCCGCCCGCAGGCTGGTCTTCGCGTACGGCATGCCCGTTTCACCTTCCGACGGGAGCACGGACATCCAGCGCTGTCCGGTCTCGCGATCAAAGGTAGCCGCCCCGGACTTGACCCGCAGGTCCCCGCGAGTTGGGCGGGAACGTAATAGCCGCTGTGCTGTTGTTACCGCAGCTAACAGTGATTTCCTTCTGGGAATCACACATCCCAGCACAGGAACGGAAGATAGGCGTGTCTCTGGTTGCTCCTCACGAGCCACCCCAGCCTGGATGGCACCAGATCTGCCGGCTGATCGGGTACGGTATCGCCAGGCGTGTGGAGCCGCGTACTGCCGGTCACGGAACTACCACTCCGCTGCTATCGCTGGCACGTTCCTGAAGGCGGTGCGGTAACAATGACCAGCGTTCCCCTGCTACTTGTCGACGGGCACAACCTGCTATTCCGCGCCTGCTTCGGCACCCCTGCGCAGATCCTGAGCCGCGACGCAACCGGCAAGCGGGACATCACCACCCAGTTCATGTTCTTCGCGCTGCTGCGCAAGGGCATCAATGACGAGTTCAGCCGCTGGCCCGAGGTCATCGTCGTCTTCGACGGCCAGGACGGTGCCACACTCCGCAAGGACACCGACCCGGGCTATAAGGCCACCCGGCCAGAGGGCCCCGAGGCCGTGCGGCCGATCCGCGCCCTGCCCGATGTCAAGGCCGGCCTGGACACGTACGGCATCACCTGGATCGAGATCAACGACGCCGAAGCCGATGACGTGATCGCCACGCTGGCCACCGCCCATCCCGGCCGGGACGTGCTGATCGCATCCATGGACCAGGACTACTACCAGCTAGTGCGCGACCCCGGCCCCGATCATGCCGCCGTGCGCGTCCTCAACACCGCGATGCGCCCCGGCAGCCGGCTGATCGGCCCGGCCGAGGTGACCGCGCGCTACGGCATCACCCCCGGGCAGTACCCCGACTTCCGGGCGCTGCGCGGAGATGCTTCCGACAACATCCCTGGTGTCAGGGGCGTCGGGGCCAAGACGGCCACCGCCTTGCTGGCCGGCGGCCTGGTCCTGGAGGACCTGCCCGCCTCCGGGCGGCTTGCCGGCAGCAAGGGAGCGGCGATCGCGGCGACCTGGCCGCAGGTGCTGACCTGGCGGTCGATGATCCGCCTGCGAAAGGATCTGCCGCTAACCGCCGGGCCGGCCGGCGCGCCTACCATCCCGCTGCCTGTCCCGGGAGAGGTCATCGCCCGGCTCGGGCTATGGCGGCGCACCACCTCCGAGGCAGCTCCCGCGACGGCTGTCGTGTACGAGATCCTGTGAGATCGAAGTGGGCCTGATCCTCGCCGGACTCGCCGGCGAGCACAGCCCCTCCGAGCGATCTCAGGGAGGTAGTGGGAACCGGTTGTGTGTCTGCTCCGGTAATGCGCACCTCACGATGGGTGAGACTGCGGGAATCACAGGTTCCCAGCACAGGGAGTGACCACCAGATCACCGTCCAGGAGAGTAGTGACGGATGCCAACGCCGACCCTCCCCGGGTAGCGGCGGCCTGGAGGTGACATGGAGCGTGTGCTAGTGACGGGGGTGGCCGGGTTCATCGGGTCGCATCTGGCCGAGGGTCTGCTGGGGCGCGGGGTGGCGGTTACCGGGGTGGATTCGCGTTCGCCAGCCAGTGATCCGGGGGCGGCCGAGAATCTGGCCGGGCTGGTCGGCCGCGACGACTTTCACCTGGTGGTTGCCGATCTGGTGACGGCAGACCTTACGCCGCTGCTGGAAGACGTGCCGGTGGTGTTTCATCTTGCCGCGATGGCCGGGGTGCGCCGGTCATGGGGGGATCGTTTCGCTGACTACCTGGCCTGCAACGTCATCGCCACGCAGCGGCTGCTGGAAGCGTGCGCCGCCGCTGAGGTACCCCGGCTGGTCGCCGCGTCCTCATCGAGCGTGTACGGGCACGCCAGCACAGGCCCGTCGCGGGAGGACGATCCGCTGGCGCCGGCGTCCCCGTATGGGGTGACCAAGCTGGCCGCGGAACGGCTGTGCGCCGCGTACGCCACCCGACGCCAGGCCAGCACGAGCGTGGTGGCATTGCGGTATTTCACTGTCTACGGCCCGCGGCAGCGGCCTGATATGGCGATCAGCCGGATCTTGCGTGCCGCCATATCCGGGCGCGGTGTGCCGCTGTACGGGGACGGCAGGCAACGGCGGGACTTCACCTATGTCAGCGACGCGGTCGCGGCAACGATGGCCGCCGCGACAGCGGACACGCAGATGGCAGTGGTCAACGTCGGGTCCGGGCGCAGCACCACGCTCAAAGAAGTGCTTGACCTGGTGGCGGCGATAACAGGCGGGGCGGTCCCGGTGCTGCACAGGCTGGATCAGCCGGGGGATGTTGAGGTCACCGCCGCCGACCTGACCCGCGCCCAAGAGCTGCTCGGCTATCAGCCATCGACCGATCTGGCCGCAGGGCTTAGGCAGCAGTGGACCTGGCTGACCTCCCGGCACCACAGCTCAGCCCACCTGACTGCGGATGTTGCGGGGCAGTGATGCTGGTGCTGTCCGCGAGTTCGGCGAACGAGCTGTTCACCGCCGCCTGCCATGCGGTCCGTGCGACGGGCAGGCCGGCCGCGCCCCGGCAGCTGGCCACCCTGGAGGTCCTCGGTGCCAGCTTGTGCCTGACCGACCCGAGACGCCGGTTTGTGGACCTGCCGCCGGTCCGCGTGCTCAACCCCGCCTTCGCCGCCGCAGAAGCTGTGTGGATCTTGTCTGGCTCGGATGATCCGTGGATCTACCAGTACAACCAGCGGCTCTCTGGCTACGCCGATGATGGCAGGCTCATGGGCGCTTACGGGCCGCGGCTGCGCCGCTGGCACGACACGACGGATCAGCTCGACCGGGTCCGCGCTGTGCTCACCGATGACCCTGATTCCCGCCGGGCCGTTATCCAGTTGTTCGACCCCGCCGCCGACTTCCGCGGATACAAGGACGTGCCGTGCACCCTGGGGTACCGGTTCTTCCTCCGCGATGGCCAGCTGCACATGCACACCACGATGCGCAGCCAGGATCTGTGGCTGGGGTTCTGCTATGACATCTTCACCGCCACGCTGCTGCAGGAACTGCTCGCGGGCTGGCTCGGAGCGGATCTGGGTGAGTACCGTCACCATGTTGATTCGCTGCATTTGTATGCGCGGGACCTGCCCGCCGCCGAGCGGCTGCCCCCGGAGACCGAACCCGCGGCGGCAATGGCACCGCTGGCCACACCGTGGGAGGAGCTTGACGAGCGTCTTCGCCGCGTGATCGCAGGCGAGCCGGTCACCGGTGCCGGATGGGCGGAATTCGCGGGAGTGATGGCCAGCTACCGAGCCTGGAAGTGTGCGGACCGATCTGGGGCACGCCTGACGGCGGCGCGGCTGCCCGGCCCGCTGGCCGCGGCACTGTGCCGCTGGTATGACCGCCTTGAACATGGTGACCGCGTCCCGGTCGTGGCGCCGCAGGCGGGTGAGAACCGGTGAAACGACACCGGAGTCCTGCCGTGGTGCTCGGCGTGTGCTCGTTCACGCATGATTCCGCCGCCGCGCTCGTGGTGAACGGGCACCTCGCCGGGATGGTGGAGGAGGAACGCCTGTCCGGCGTCAAGCACACCCGCGACTACCCGGCGCGAGCCGTGGTGTGGCTGCTGGAGCAGGCGGGCCTGACGGCCGCCGACGTGGAGGTTGTCGCCTATAACTTCGCCGGCCACCGCTACCTGGCCGGAGCGGCGGGCAGCATCCCTTACCTGCTGAGGCCGGATACCCGCAGGCGCGCGATACCGCGGGCGGCTAGCTTCGCGGTCGTCCACGCCCGCTACCGGCAGCGGATGCGTGCCCTGCGGGAGAAGTTCCCGGGCGCGGCCATCCGCAGCATCGCCCATCACCGGGCACACGGACTTTACGCGCTCGCCGCCTCCGGGTACGAGGAAGCCGCCGTGCTCATCACCGACAGCCTCGGTGAGACCTGTACCACTTCCATCGGCCACGGCGGTACCGACGGCCCTGGCGTCCGCTACCGGATCGCCGAGACGATCAGCGACCCGGCGTCCGTTGGCTACGCCTACGGCGCGGTCACCGCGCACCTGGGGTGGCGGCGCGGCGACGAGGAAGGCACCGTGATGGCGCTGGCCGCGCTCGGCGACCCGGCCCGGTTCCGCGACATCCTCGCCCGCGCCATCCCGCTCACCCGGACCGGGTTCACTCTCGACGCGGGTTTGTTCCCGCTGCGGGTGCTGCGGCACGGCTGGACGCGCGTCACCCCGGCATTCATACAGGCGACCTGCCCGCCCCGGCGGCCGGACGAAGAGATTAGCCAGGTACACGCGGACCTGGCAGCTGCCTTGCAGGAACGCACCGAGCAGGTGACGGTCCACCTGGCCCGCCGCGCCCGGCAGGTCACCGGCTCTCGGCTGCTGTGCGCGGGCGGCGGGGTCGCGATGAACTGCGTCGCCGTCGGCAAGATCATCGAAACGGGACTGTTCGACGAGGTCTTTGTGCCGCCGGCACCCGGCGACTCCGGCACCCCGGCCGGCGCCGCTATCGCCGCCTGCATGGACATGACCGGCTCAATGCCCGGCGGGGTCGAACACGCCTGCTATCTGGGACCCGCCTATCCCGGCTTCCGGCCCGATCCGGTCCCGTTGCCGGGTCTGGCCGCCGGACAGGTGACCGGCCCGGCAGGGTTTCTCGCCGCCCAGCTCGCCGATGGGAAAATTGTCGGGCTCTTCCAGGGCCGGCTCGAAGCTGGGCCCCGCGCCCTGGGCAACCGGTCCATCCTCGCTTCACCCCTGGTACCCGGCGTGGCACAGCGGCTGAACGCGGCGGTGAAGTTCCGCGAGCCGTTCCGCCCGTTCGCCCCGGTTGTCCTCGCGGACAAGGCGGCCGACTACTTTCGGCTCACCCAGCCCAGCCCATATATGTCGATCGCGGTGCCGGTCACGGAGCTGGCCCGGCGGGTGATCCCTGCGGTGGTGCACGCCAACGGCACCGCCCGCGTGCAGTCCGTCACCGCGAGCCAGAATCCGTTCCTGGCCGAGGTCCTCCAGCGTTTCGCTGACCTGACCGGGGTCCCGGTGCTGATCAACACCTCGCTCAACGTCAAGGGCAAGCCCATCTGCGGCACCCCGCAGATGGCCCTGGACTGCCTGGCCTCCAGCGGCCTGGACGGCTTGATGCTGGACGGCGGCTGGTGGGTGAGCAAGTGAGGATCGGCTACTCCTGCTGGGGGTTCCTCGGCCCCGGTATCACCGACACGCCCGACGGCGGGCGCAGCCACCGCCGCACCCTCATCGACGGCCTGATCTGCGCCGGGCACGACGTCGTGTTCCTGCAGGCCAACCGCGACCTGGCCGAGGCCGGGCAGGACCTGACCGGCAGCTACACCTGGGACAGCGGGCTGCCCGGCATCGACGCCTTGTTCCTGGAGTGGCGCTGGCCCATTCCCGGCCGCAACACCACCGGCTGCGGCGCCGACCGGCATACCTGCGACCTGCACCGCCAAGACCAGCTCGTCACCGGCTATATCCGCGGCCAGGGCATGCCGACAGTGATCTGGGACAAGGACTTGCAGCTCCCGCGCGGGCACCCGCTCCGCGGCCTGCCGAACGTGGCCGTCTGCGAACCTGGGCTGCTGCCTGGCCCCGGCGCGACGAGCCTGCTGTTCCCGGTCGCCGACGCCGTTCTCGACACCGCCGACCCAGCCGCCCTGGCGGCGAGGGCGCGACCGCTGCCGCTGGTGTATGTCGGTAATCAGTACGACCGCGACGGCATGTTCGGTGCCTACTTCGCACCGGCCGCCGCTCAGTTCGGCCACCGGGTGGCCGGGAAATGGACTGACACCGGCGGATGGCCGCACGTGAACTTCACCGGCCGCTGCCCGTTCAGCGAGGTCAGGCGCCTGTACCGGTCCGCGCTGGCCACGGTGCTGCTGCTTCCGGACCGGTACGCCAGGGCCGGGCAGATGACCCAGCGGCTGTTCGAGGCCGTGCTGGCCGGGTGCCTGCCCATCACCCCGGCTGGCATCGCGTGCGCGGGCAGGTTCACCCCGCCCGTCCTGCATGCCGCCGACGGGCAGCAGGTCATCGACCGCCTCCGGCACGCCCAGGCCGCCGCCGGGACGGCCTGGCACGCCGCCACGCTCGCGGACTGCCTTGAGCGGCTGGGCACCTTCCGCCTGTCCCGCCAGATCGCCACCCTGAACCGCGTCCTGGAAAGGCTGACCGATGCGTCGTCCTATGCGCGCCTGCCCGGCACGCCCGCCCGGCCCCGATAGGCTCAACCCCCGTGGACCGGATAGCGATCATCGGATGCGGCGGCAGCGGCAAATCCCACGTGGCCCGCGCCCTTGGCGCAGCCCTCGGCATCACGCCCGTCCACCTGGACACGCGGTACTACGACCAGGACTGGAACCCGCTGCCCAAGGACGAGTTCGCCGCCCTCCAGCACGACATGGTCACCCAGCCCCGGTGGATCATCGACGGGAACTACGCCTCCAGCCTGCCGATCCGGCTGCGGGCAGCCGACACGGTGATCTTCCTGGACCTGCCCGCCCGGTCCTGCCTCGCCGGGATCGCCCAGCGACGTCTGCGGCACGGCGGCGGCCAGCACGACGCGATCGGCGTGTACGACCGGATCACACCGAACTTTGTCCGGTACATCATCGGCTACCGGCGGCAGATGGCTCCCCGGGTCCGCCACCTGATCGCCGAGCACGCTGGGGATGCCGGCGTGATCGTGCTGCGCAGCCGTCGCGCCACCCGCCGCTACCTCGCGGGCGTCACCACGGCCACCACGGCCGGCTCGCTGTCCGGATAGCGTTCATCCGGCTCAGCCGCGCCGTCCGGCGGTGCCGTGGCCGGGATCCGCGATGAGCACCGCAGCCAGCCCATTCACCGACCCGGCGTTGGTGGGCGGCCCGCTGTACGCGTCCGCAGACCGGCTGGCGCTCCGGACGAGCGCCCTGCACCGCGCCCGGGTCAGCGGGCGCCACGCCGGGCAGGTGATCGCAGACCTGGCCGCCGAGGCGGTGACCCAGGCCGGCGAGAGCACGCGTGTAGTTGACATCGGCTGCGGCCGGGGCACCACCACCAGCATGCTCACGCATCGGCTCCCGGCGACGGCAGTCGTCGGGGTGGACATCTCGCCCGCCTTGCTCGCCGCCGCCCGGAACCGGCTGCCAGCAGAATCCCGCGCCGCGCTGGCGTGTGCCGATTTCCATCACCTGCCGCTCGCGGACGCGACCTGCGACGTGGTGGTCGCCGCGTTCTGCGTGTACCACTCCGCGACTCCCGGGCGGGTAGTCAGCGAGATCACCCGGTGCCTGCGCCGCGACGGCACGGCGATCCTGGTCACCAAGTCCGCTGACAGCTACCGCGAGCTCGACCACCTGGTGGCCGCATCTGGCCTCGACCCGCTCGCACTGTCAAGGCCGAGCCTGTACCAGGCCGCGCACAGCGGCAACCTGCCCGCCCTCGTGTCCGCACGCCTGCGGGTCCAGCGGGTCGTTCACCATGCCCACCGGTTCACCTTCGCGAACCTGGCGCACGCCGCCGAGTACCTGGCAACCTCCCCCAAGTACCAGCTTCCTGCCCGGCTGGCCGAAGATCCCGCGGCACTTGCGGCTGTCCTGCGCGAACGGCTCCCGGATCACCCGGTCACCGCGACATCCACCGTCACCTACCTGGCCGCCACCCGGCGCGCGGACGAGGCCGCCACGGCACCGGCCACGCACCTGAAGCGCTACCGCGACGGCGCCAGGCGGCAGCGAGCCGAACAGAACTATCGTTGGCTAGCCAGTCTGGATGGCCCGATGCGCCTGCCCTGGCTGCTCGCCGCAGAAGGCCAGCATCTGGTCTTCGAGCACGTCAGCGGCGGGCACGCTCAGCCCAGTGACCTCGTGGGACTCGCCAGCCACCTAGGTGCCGTACACGCCAGCGCCCACGCCGCCGAGCTGCATCGTGCCCGCCTCAGCGAGCCGTTCCGCACCAGCTCAGGTCACCAGATTCCCGGCTTCCTAGGCCCGCGCCTTGCCGCTGTCGCCCGTGAGCTGGGTTCAGGCTTCGTTCCCGGCCCCGCCTTCACCGCTGACCAGGCGGAACGCTTGCTGCGTGGCGCGTGCGGCGGCCCGGCGGCTTTCTACAAAGACGCCAATCCGCGCAATTTCCTCATCACCCCAGCCGGACCTGTCACCGTCGACTTCGACGAGCTCACCCTGGCCCCGTTCGGATACGACCTCGCCAAGCTCGTCGTGACCCTGGCCATGACCCACGGACCCCTCCCGGCCCGGCAGATTACCAGCGCCATCGACGCCTACAACACCGCCGCCAGCCGGCACCGGCCGGGAACCGGAACCCTGACCTGGGAAACGCTGATGAGCTTCGCCGAGATCCACCACATCCTCACCGCCCGCTTCCTCGGCCAGGCAGGTTACCGGCATACCTGGGACACCCTGCGGCCTGACCAGCCTGCCTAAAGGAGCCCCCTGTGGCCGTCATCACCGAACTGATCATTGCCCGGCACGGCGAGGCACACTGTAACCTCGCAGGGCTCGTCGGCGGCGAGAAGACCTGCACCGGCCTCACCGACCAGGGGCACCGGCAGGTGACCAGCCTTGCTAACCGGGTCCGCGAGGAACACGAGACCGGGACGCCGATCAGCGCCCTGTATGCCGCACCGCGCCGCCGGGTCCAGGAAAGCGCCGAGATCCTCTCTGGCGCGCTGAGCCTGCCGGTCAGCACCGAACCCGGGCTGAGCGGCCCGAGGCACGGCGAAGCCGACGGCCGCAGGTGGGAAGACATCAAGACCGCTTTCGGCGGGCCACCACAAAGCGATCCAGACCGGCCATACGCGCCGGGGTCGGAGACCTGGAACGAGCACTTGGCCCGCGTAACCGCGTGCCTGGCCGGCCTCACCCAGCGGCACTCCGGGCAGAAGATACTCATCGCCGGACATGCCGAGACCGTCGAGGCCGCCTTCACCCTGCTTCTCGCGCTGCCGCCGGGCACCTGCACCCGCGCGGGCTTTGCCGCCGACCATGCCTCGCTCACCCGCTGGCACATGCGGCGCAACAGGTACGGGCAGGCCGTCTGGATTCTTACCGCCTTCAACGACACCCGCCACCTGCCGGTACCGTCTGATGCCTGACCTGACGTCAGCGCTGCACCGTTTCGCCGAACAAGCCCTCGGGCCATGCGAACTTGCCACGTCGCCCCCAGGCAGCACTGACAGCGGGCTCGTCGTCCGGATCCGGGACTCCCGCGGACACGAGTACATCGCCAAACGCCACACCACCGCCGGCAAGCACGCCCGGGAAGTCCACGCCTACCGCCACTGGGCACCCACCCTCGGCGCTCGCGCCGCCCGGCTGGTGGCCGCCGACCCCCAAACGATGACGATCCTCATCACCGCCCTACCCGGACACCCGGCGGATGGCACGGGTAACGCCCGGGACCACCACCGCCAGGCCGGCGCGCTGCTGCGGCTACTCCACGACGCAGAACCGGCCCAGCCGCTGCATGGCTTCCAGCAATGGCTCGATGACCGCATCTCCCGGTGGCGCGAGCAGGCCGCCCCCCTGGTGTCCGCCGAAGACCAGCGGGTCATCGATCATCACCTCACCGCGTTGCGGTCGCTCGGCATCCCGGACGGAGGCCCCGGTCACTTTGACTTCCAGCCACGCAACTGGCTTGTTGATCGGGACGGGGCGCTGCGCGTGATCGACTTCGAGCACGCCCGCATCGGCCTGCAGGCCCGCGACTTTACCCGCCTGCACTTCCGCTACTGGGCGTCCCAACCCCGGTTGCGGGATGGGTTCTTCGATGGCTACAGACGCTGGTTGACCGCAGCCGAACAGCAGGCCGTCGTCCACTGCGGCGCGATTGACGCGCTCACTTCCCTGGCGCGCGGCACGCAGACCCGTGATCCTGCGCTGGTTTCCTATGGCCGCGCCACCCTGGCGCGCCTTCGCGACGAGGGCTGACGTGCCAGTCGAAGCCACGCCCGGGGCCATCCTGCGCCAGCTCCACGCGCCGGATCCGGTCGGCCGCGACGTCGCGCTGCTGCGAACCCGCCTGTACAGATTCAGCGACGATCCACGCCACTACGTACTCACCGAAGCACTCGAGGAGCGGCTCCTTGCCGGGCACCCGGCCCTGCCGTCCACGGTCGCCCGCGTGCGCGAATCCCTGGCGGCCATCCGCGCGACCGGCCAGCCGCTGAGCTTCAGCGACGAGGTGGCAGCCGCTGAAGACATCGATGTCACCGCTGAGCTGGCTGCCCGCACCTCATACGCCTGGCAAAGGGTGCCGCAGGCGGCGGTTCCGCCCGCCGCGGTCATGATCGTGGGAGCACCACGGTCGGGCACCAGCCACCTGTTCAACCTGCTCGCCGGCGCGGGGCCCTTCGGCTACTTCACCACGGCGTCCTGCTGGGCCTGGCCGGTCCGCAACCTCCACCACCCAAGGCGGTACCTGTTCACCCGCACCAGCAGCGAAGTGCTCGGCGTCGACAACAAGCGCACGCGCGTCATTCCCGGCCTGGTGATTGCCTGGTGAGGCTGAGGACATCTGGGCGCGGGCGCTCCCGGCGTACCGCCACATCGCCGGCCACCGGTATGAGATCACCCCGCCCCAGCCCGGTCTGGCGGAAATCCTGAATGCGGCGGCCAGCGCGCACCTGGACTACTTCCGCCGCGCAGTGCTGCTGGCCAAGACGCCATTCAACTCGTTCCGGATCCCGTGCATCGAGGCATTGTGGGGCACCACAGTGAGGTATCTCCATATCATCCGCGATGCGCACGAAACCGCGGACTCGATGCGCCGTAACCGCTTCGAGTTCAGTGTGGGCGGGCGCTTGCTGGACGCCGAGGAAGCGTGGTCGATGTTCGTGGACGCCGTGCGGAGCAACGCGCCCGCCGACCGGACGATCACCGTGACGCACAGCGAGCTGCTGGCGAATCCGCAGCGCACGCTCGCATGCATCATCGGCGAGCTTGGACTCGCCGAGATGACCTGAACGAGCGCCGACGCTGGCGGAATTGACCGCGAGCCTCATTCTGCGGGCGGAGCCTCCCACCGGGCCGATGTGTCGCCGACCTGGAGGGTGCGCAGACGGTAGGCCGAACTGCTGCAGGAGAAGGGCCTGGTCCGGCCAGTGCGGATGTAGGGGCTGAGGCCGGTGATCTCGCGGATGGCGACGAGGGTGTCCAGTCCGGGCCAGCCGGTTGTCAGCCGAAGACTTCCCTTGACCTTAACGACTGCTCGCGAGAAACCTAATCCTGCTACCTCACCCCGGAGCCCAGGACACCCAGGTCTTCCGTCCAGAAAGGGCGAAGGGAGGCCGACTGAGCCAGCCCGAGTTTTATGCACACTCGGTTACTTGTGTGACGTGTGAGGTTTGAGTTTACCCCGCAACGGGGAGCGGAGGGCTTGACAAGGGGCGATGACCCGTACGCTTGCCCGCGGATCGGGCAGGCTTCCTAGCCTGCCCCTGGAGCCCGATGGGGGTCATCGCGAGGGTTCCCTTGTCAAGCCCTCCGCGGTCCAGTACTCCGCCTCGGCTTCAGCGGGGGGACGGCGGCCCAGGCGGTGCATGAGCCTGCTGGTGTTGTACCAGTGCACCCATTCGCTGGTGATCTTCTCCACGTCGGCGAGGGTTTCCAGCGGCCCGTCGCGGAACGGCGAGTCCGTGCGGATGCATTCTGTCTTGTAGAGCCCTATCGTCGTTTCCGCCAGCGCGTTGTCGTAGGCGTCACCGACCGTCCCTATTGACGGAGCCAGCCCTGCCAGCATCAGCGTCTCGGTGAAATGGATACTGGTATACTGGCTGCCCGCATCGGAGTGGTGGATCGCGCCGGGGCCGAGTACCTGTCCTTTCCTTTTCCGGTATTCCATCGCCTGGCGCAGCGCTGACTCGACGAATTCAGTCTCCTTCGAGCCGGAGCATTCCCAGCCCGGGATCAGCCCGGCGAACGCGTCGATGACGAACGCGGTGTAGCAGAACCGGCCCGTCACCAGCGGCACGTACGTGAAGTCCGCCACGTGCAGCTGCCCCGGCCGCTGCGCCCGGAACTGGCGGTTCACCAGGTCCGGTGCCCGCGAAGCCGCCGGGTCCGCGATCGTGGTCCGCACCCGGCGGCCGCGGGTGCGGCCGTGCCAGCCGTTCGCGGTCTTCAGCCGCCCGACCGTGCACTTCGCGACAGGAATTCCCTGCCGCTGCAGGTACTCCCGCATTTTCAGCGTCCCGTACATCGATTCCGGCGGCCGCCTGCCATTTTCCCCGCGCTCGTAGATCCCGGCCATGATCTCCGTCACCGCCGAGTCCCACAGTTCTCTCTTCGACGGGGCATGCGAAAGATATGCCCAGTAGGTGCGCGGGGCGATCTGGATCCCGTGCACCAGAAGCGCACGGCAGACCGGCACGACCCCGAACTCCTGTTTCCTCTCGTCAATGAAATGGCAGATCAGCTCTGTCGCGGGTCGTACTCCCGCGCGAAAAAACCCGTGGCCGCCTTGAGTATCCCGATGGTCTGCTCGAGCTCCCGGTTCTTGCGCTTCAGCTCCCGGACCTGCGCCGACTCCGCGGTGCTGGTCCCCGCCGCCGTGCCCTCATCGACCTCGGCCTGACGCAGCCACTTGCGCAGCGTCTCCGGCGTCATCCCCAGCCGCCCCGCCACGGCCGTGATCGCCGCGTACTCGCTCGGATAGTCCCCGCGATGCTCCCGGACCAGCCGGATCGCCTTCGCCTTGGCGTTCGGATCATACCTGCTAGGCATGCGTGCCTTCCTTCCCAAGAAAGAAGGTGTGCATGAAACTCGGGTCAGTTCA
>Ga0307374_10004019_pt1 | contig 24744 bp, 26 predicted proteins | sample OX3MG_FD_202532 | JGI IMG/M metagenome (GOLD analysis project Ga0307374, IMG submission 202532) | Soil microbial communities from Risofladan, Vaasa, Finland - OX-3 | ecosystem: Environmental > Terrestrial > Soil > Coastal area > Acid sulfate soil | place: Finland: Risofladan, Vaasa | collected... | reverse complement strand
CACGGGCACCGATTCGCACAAGGAGCTGCCGCTGGTCGAGCATCCGCCCGACCGGCTCCGGGCCGTGGAGTTCGTGCCGTTCCGGGCGGCCATCGACGCCGGCGTCGCGGCGATCATGACCGCCCACGTGCTCGTGCCGGCGCTGGACGAGGAGCGGCCGGCCACGCTGTCGCCCGTGATCGTGCGGGGCCTCCTGAAGGAGGAGCTCGGCTACGGCGGGATGGTGCTCAGCGACGATCTGGAGATGCAGGCGATCGCCGGCCGGATGGACGTCGCCGACGCGGCGGTCGCCGCGCTGGCGGCCGGGTGCGACGGGCTGCTGATCTGCGGAACGGATCACGACCGCCAGGCGCACGCGCTCGAAGCGATCATTCACGCCGTGGAGCGCGAAGGGCTGCCGTTCGCGCGGATCGAAGACGCCTGGCGGCGGATCGAGGCGATGAAACTGCGGTTCCTGGCGGCCGGGGCCGGCGGCGCCCCCTCCCTGGTGCCGCGCGGCGGGCGGCCGCCGTCGGCGTTGGACCTGCGCCGGCTCGTGGGCACCGCTGCGCATCAGGCGGTCGCCGACGAAATGGCGCGGTTTCTCTGACGGAAGGATGTCCCAGTCCGCATGATCAGACCACGCGCGCTTCGTCCGGGCGATCGGCTGGCGATCGTGGCGCCGGCCAGTCCGTTCGGCCGCGAGGAGTTCGATCGCGGCCTGGACGAACTCCGGCAGCTCGGCTTCGTCCCGGTGTTCGATGACCGCGTCTTCGCCCGCCGGTCGTACGTCGCCGGCGACCCGGCGGTGCGGGCCGCCGCGTTCGGCGACGCCTGGCGCGATCCGTCGATCGCCGGCATCGTGGCGGCGCGGGGAGGCTATGGCAGCGTGCAGGTGCTGCCCTGGCTCGATCGCGACGCGATGCGCCGCACCCCGAAGGTCTTCGTCGGCTACAGCGACGTCACGTCGCTGCTCAGCTTCCTGACGACCGGCTGCGGCCTCGTCGCGTTTCACGGGCCGACCGTCGCCGGGCGCTTCGAGCGCGGCGCCGAGGGCTACGACCGCGACACGTTCCTGCGCGCGGTCATGCGCGCCGAGCCGCTCGGCGAGCTGGCGCCGGCGTCGCTCGAGACGGTCCGGCGCGGGCAGGCGGCCGGCCCCCTGCTCGGCGGCACGCTCACGCAGCTGGCGGCGTCGCTCGGGACCCCGTACGCGTTCCTGCCGCCGCCGGGCTGTGTGCTGTTCCTCGAGGACGTCGGCGAGCGCCCTTACCGGCTCGACCGGCTGCTGACGCAGCTCCGGCTGGCCGGCATCCTGGCGCCGGCGGCCGGGCTCGTCTTCGGAGAAATGCGCGGCTGCGACGAGCCGGGCGGCGGGCCGTCGGCGCGCGCGGTGATTGGCGACGTGCTGGCCGACTTCCCGGGGCCGGTCCTGTTCGGCTTTCCGTCCGGCCACACGACCGGGCCGGCGTGGACCCTGCCGTTCGGCGTCACCGCCCGGGTCATCGGAGGCGACCGGCCGCGGCTCGTGATCGACGAAGCGGCCGTCGAGGCGGGGACATGACGCAGCGGGTCTATTTCATCGGCATCTGCGGCACGGCGATGGCGACGCTGGCGGCGCTCCTGCAGCGCAAGGGGCTGGTCGTCTCCGGGTCCGACGAGCACGTGTATCCGCCGATGAGCGAGTTCCTGGCGGAGGAGGGGATCGCGGTGCTCGAGGGGTTCGACGCCGCCCACATCACGGCCGATCTCGATCTGGTCGTCGTCGGCAACGCGATCTCCCGGGGCAATCCGGAGATCGAGGAAGTGCTGGACCGCAAGATCCGGTACTGCTCGCTGCCGGAAGCGGTCCGCGACCAGTTTCTCTGGGGCGCGCGCTCGATCGTCATCGCCGGCACGCACGGCAAGACGACGACGACCTCGCTGGCCGGGTGGCTGTTGACGCACGGGGGGGCCGATCCGAGCGTGCTGGTCGGCGGCATCGCCCGGAACTTCGGCGCCGGCGGGTCGAGCTACCGCGTCGGCCGCGGGCGCGACTTCGTCATCGAGGGCGACGAGTACGACAGCGCGTTCTTCGACAAGACGGCCAAGTTCCTCAAGTACCTGCCCGACATCGCCGTGATCGGCAACATCGAGTTCGATCATGCGGACATCTACGAGGATCTCGACGCCGTGCGCCTGGCGTTCCAGCGCCTCGTCAACCTGGTGCCGCGGCGCGGCCTGCTGCTGCTGGGGGGCGACAGTCCCGAGGCGGCCGCGCTGGCCGTGCGGGCGCACTCCCGCGTCCAGACGTTCGGCCTGCTGGACGGCCTGACCTGGCAGGCGTACGACCTCCAGCCGGGCCCGGAACGGACGGCGTTCAAGGTGCGGCGGGACGGAAGGACGTTCGGCACGTTCGAGGTTCCCCTGCTCGGCGGGCACAACGTGCGCAACGCCCTGGCCGCGCTGGCCGTCGGTGTCGAGGTCGGCCTCGATCCGGAAGGACTGGCGGAGGGCCTGCGGCGCTTCGCGGGCGTCCGGCGGCGGCTGGAGATCGCGGGCACAGCGGGCGGGGTCACGGTCTACGACGACTTCGCGCATCATCCGACCGCGGTCGCCGAGACGCTGGCGGCCCTGCGCGCGTCGCAGCCGGACGGACGGATCTGGGCGATCTTCGAGCCGCGGTCCGCCTCGTCGTGCCGCCGGATCTTCCAGGAAGACTTCGCGCGCGCCTTCGCGGCGGCGGACGAAGTCGTGATCGCCGCCGTCTACCGCAGCCGCCTGCCGGAGGCCGAGCAGTTGTCGGTGCCGCAGCTCGTCGCGGATCTGAAGGCCCGCGGGAACTCGGCGCGGTACGTCGCGGCGATCGACGAGATCGTGGCGACGGTCGTCCGCGAGCGGCGGGAGGGCGACCGCGTGGTGATCATGTCCAACGGCGGGTTCGGCGGCATCCACCGCCGGATGCTCGAGGCGCTGCGCGCATGAGGGGACCGCGCGCGAAGGCGGGGCCGCGCATCGTCGGGGCCGGCGACTCGACGCTCATCGTCGAATTCGAGGCGCGGGTGAGCCCCGCCGTGAATGCGCGCGCGCTGGCCGTGGCGCGGGCGATCGCGGCCGCGGGCTTCGCCGGCGTGCGCGACATCGTGCCGACCTATTGCTCGGTCGCCGTGTCGTTCGATCCCCTGCGGACCGATGTGACCGCCCTCGGCGCCGCGCTGGAAGAGGCGGCCGCCCGGCCGGCGCCCCGGGGGCGGCGCACGCCCGCGCCGATCGAGATTCCGGTCTGCTACGGCGGGACCTTCGGCCCCGATCTGCCGGAGGTGGCGCGCCGCGCCGGCTGTCCGGAGGAGGAGGTCGTCCGCCTGCACACGGCGCGCGTCTATCGCGTCTACATGCTGGGCTTCGTCCCGGGCTTCGCCTATCTGGGCCGCGTCGACGATCGGATCGCGGTGCCGCGCCACGCGACGCCGCGCGTGCGCGTTCCCGCCCGGTCGGTCGGGATTGCCGGCTTTCAGACCGGAATCTATCCGACCGAGACGCCGGGGGGCTGGCAGCTGATCGGCCGCACGCCGCTCGAGCCGTTCGACCTGGGACGGGCGCAGCCGTGTCTGCTGCAGGCGGGGGACGCCGTGCGCTTCGTCCCGATTTCAGCCGGAGAGTTCGCGCGGCTGTCCGGCGAGGCCGCGCCCGCTTGAGGCGCGTCGACGCATCGTGGGAGCCATCCGGATCATCAGGCCGGGCCTGCTGACGACGGTTCAGGATCTCGGGCGCTGGGGATACCAGGCGCAGGGCGTGCCGGTGGGCGGCCCGATGGATCCGTACGCCCATCGGCTCGCCAACCTGATTCTCGGCAACGCCGAGACGGCGGCGACGCTCGAGATCACGCTGATCGGACCCGACCTCGTGTTCGAGCAGGACGCGCGGTTCGTGGTGGCCGGCGCCGACCTGTCGCCCCGTCTCGGCGATCGGGCGGTGCCGATGCACACGGTGTGCGCCGCGCCGGCCGGCGCCGTGCTGGCCTTCGGGGCGCGTCGTGGCGGCGCGCGGGCCTACCTGGCGGTGCCCGACGGCATCCAGGTCCCGCCCGTCCTCGGAAGCCGCGCAACGCAGCTCGTCAGCGCGATGGGCGGCGTCGAAGGGCGGGCGCTGCGGGCGGGCGACCGCCTGGAGATCGGCACCGCGGGCGGCGCGCACGCGCCGCCCGGCCGATCCCGACGCGCGATCGTGGCGCTGCCGGCCCGGGGCGCCGTGGTGCGCGTCCTGCCCGGGCCGCAGGCCGGGTACTTCACCGACGCGGCGATGGCGACGCTCGGCGCGTCGCGGTACACGATTACGACCCGATCGGACCGGATGGGGTACCGTCTGGACGGCCCGCGGCTGGAACACGCGCGCGGGGCGGACATCATTTCCGATGCGACGCCGCTGGGCGTCCTGCAGGTCCCGGCGTCCGGACAGCCGATCCTGCTGATGGCCGATCGGCAGACCGCGGGCGGTTACCCGAAGATCGCGACGCTCATCACGGCCGATCTGGCGATCGCCGGACAGCTGGCGCCGGGAGACTGGATCGGGTTCGAGATCTGCTCGCCGCGCCAGGCGGTCGCTGCCCTCATCGAGCGGGAGCGTCCGTTCGTGCAGGGGTGAGCGGATCGGCGCGGCGCGGTGCCGCCGGTGGTGATCGGTGATGCAGCACGAACGGCAGAGGCGCGACGGCGGAACGGGGGAGGCGGGCGCCGATCGGCTCGACGCCCGGCTGGTGGAGGTCTTCGGCCCCGGCCGGGTGGCGCGCCGCGTGCCGCTCGCGCCGCTGACGACGTTCCGGGTCGGCGGGGCGGCCGACTGGCTGCTCGAGACACGGACCGAAGCCGAACTGCGCACGGCGCTGGCGCTCGCCCGCGAGGCCGGCGTGCCGGCGACGATGCTCGGCGGCGGCTCGAACGTGCTGGTCGGCGACCGGGGGATTCGCGGGCTCGTCATCCGTCCGCGCGGCGGCGGCATCGCGCCCGAAGGCCCGGAGCGCGTGCGGGCCGACGCGGCGGTCACGATCAACGGCCTGGTGCGCTGGACGATCGGGCGCGGTCTGGCGGGGCTGGAGGCCTGGGCCGGGACGCCGGGGACGGTCGGCGGCGGGATCTGGGGCAACGCGCACTACGGCGGACGGCTGCTCGGCGACCTCGTCGCGGAGGTGCGGCTGGTGACGCCGGACGGGGCCGTGCTGGACGTGCCGCAGGCGGCGATGGAATTCGGCTACGATCGAAGCCGGCTGCAGCGGACCCGCGAGGTGCTGCTGTCGGCCGTGTTCATCGTCCGGCCGGGCGAGTCCGGGGCGCTGCGCGCGGTGGCCCGCCAGTCGCTGGCGTTCCGCAAGCGGACGCAGCCGCTCGAGACGCCGAGCGCCGGCTGCATTTTTCAGAATCCCGATCCGGCGCGCGATGCCGTCCCGCCCGGCCTGCCGGCGTCGGCCGGCGCGCTGGTCGACCGGGCCGGCCTGAAGGGCCGGGCCGTGGGCGGGGCGCGGGTGTCGCCGGCGCACGGCAATTTCATCGTCAACGACGGTCACGCCAGCGCGCGCGACATCAGGACGCTGGTCGATCTGTGCCGGCGGGAAGTCCGCGAGCGGTTCGGCGTCGAGCTCCGGGAAGAAATCGTGTACCTCGGGGAGTTCTGAGCCGGTCACGGCTCGGAGAAGGAGTGGCACTGCGCGCATGTCCACGCTGCTGATCGAAGGAGGGGTCCGGCTGTCGGGCCGGCTCGACGTCGAGGGGAACAAGAACGCGGCACTGCCGCTGCTGGCCGCCTGCCTGCTGACCGAGCACGAGTGCACGCTGTCGAACATGCCGCGGATCGGCGACGTCGAAGTGATGGTGCGCCTGCTCGAGGACCTCGGGGCCGACGTCGACGGTCTCGGCAGCTCGACGCTCCGGGTCCGGTGCGCGCGTGTCACCAAGGACGAGCCGGACCGCGCGCTGGTCGGCCGGCTGCGCGGATCGGTGCTGCTGCTCGGGCCGCTGCTCGCCCGGCGCGGCCGGGCGCGGCTGGCGCCTCCCGGGGGCGACTTCCCGGCGCGCCGGACGATCGGGACCCACCTGGAGGCGCTCCGCGCGATGGGGGCCCGGTCCCTGGAGGGCGAGCTGCACGCGCTCGACGCCCCCGACGGCCTGCGCCCGACGTCGATGTATCTCCAGGAAGCCTCGGTGACCGGCACCGAGACCGCGGTGCTCGCGGCGGCGGCCGCCCCCGGCCTGACCGAGATCCGCCATGCCGCGTGCGAGCCCCACGTCGTGGAGCTGTGCGAGTTCCTCCAGAAGATGGGGGCCGGCATCACCGGCGCCGGCACGTCGACGATCAGGATCGACGGCGGGCACCGGCTGGGGGCCGCCGCGCATCGCCTGAGCGGGGACTACATCGAGGCCGGCAGCTGGGCCGTCGTCGCCGCGGTCACCGGCGGGACGATCGAAATCGGCGGGGCGCGGGGCGAGGACATCGAGGTGATCACCGCCGTGCTCAAGCAGATGCGGGTCCGCTGCAGCATGGAGGGCGGGACGTTCCGGATCGAGGAATCGAAGCCGGTGGCGGCCGGCCGGATCACGACCGGCCTCTGGCCCGGCTTTCCGAGCGATCTGGTGAGCCTCGTGACCGTGCTGGCCACGCAGGCGGAAGGGCGCACGCTCGTGCATGACTGGATGTACGAGCTGCGGCTCTTCGCGCTGGAACAGCTCAGCGGGATGCGGGCCGACCTGTTCCTGTGCGACCCCCACCGCATCATCGTCAACGGCCCGAGCCGGCTGCGCGGACGGCCGCTCGACAGCCGGGACCTGCGATCCGGGATGGCGCTGATTGCGGCAGCGCTGGCGGCCGAGGGGGAGAGCAGTCTCGCGCCGCTCGAGACGGTGGAGCGCGGCTACACGCAGCTCGTCGAGCGCCTGCAGCAGCTGGGTGCGCACGTCTCGCGACAGGCGTAGCCGTCCGGCGCCGCCGGACAGCCGCGCCCGGCACCGGGGCCGCCGCCTCAGCGCGGCACGTCGGGCATGCCGGGGACAGCCGGCGTGGCCGGCAGGATCGGCCGGGCAGGGCCCGCGCCGGGCGCCTGCGGCTGCTGGACGGGCGGTGCGATGGGAATCGGCAGCTCGCCCATCGGGGCGGATCCGCGGCCGGTCTGGAAGGCCTGCAGATCGGACGGCTTGAGGTTCAGCACCCGCACGATGTGGGGGGTGAGCGTCAGGATGACGTCGGTCTGATCGTTCTCGCGCTGGTGATGGGCGAACAGCCGGCCGATGACCGGCAGGTCGCTCAGTCCCGGCACCCCTTCCAGCAAGTTCCGCTCGTTGTCGAGGATCAGGCCGGCCAGCAGGCTCGTCTCGCCGTCCTTCAGCCGGATCTCCGTGTTGACCTGGCGGTTCTGGAAGGTCGGCAGTCCGCCGTACCCGGTGCCGGAGATGCTGCTGACGTCCACCTTCAGCGCCAGCGTCACGTCGTCGTCGTGGTGGATGCGCGGCGTGATGGCGATGTTCACGCCGATGTTCTCGTAGTTGTAGGAGACGATCGGCTGCTGCGGCGTGCCGCCGGTCGCAATCGGCGTGAACGTGGTGACCGGCACCGGCACGCGATCGCCGAATTTCGCCTCCGCGGTGACCCCGTCCGCCGTCCGGAGCTGCGGGTTGGCCAGCGTGCGCGTGTCGACGTCCGACTTCAGCAGGCGGTAGTACAGCGTCGGCAGCCCGGCCAGGGTGATGTCCGACTGGGTCAGGTTGCGCAGGGCGCCGAGCGTCAGCGTGTTGTTCTGCCCGACGCTTGCCGTCCCGGAGATGCCGGGCTGCGTCGTGCCGGTCGAGTCGGTGGAGGCGAGGTTCAGTCCGTACTCCAGCAGCTTCGTCCGGTCGACCTCCAGCAGCTGCGTGTCGATCACCACCTCCGGCCGGGCCTTGTCGATCGCCTCGATGATCCGGCCCGCGGCCGCCACCCGCGCGGGCGTGTCCTTGATCGTGATGGCGTTGGTCGCGGTGATCGGCGCGATGCGCCGGGCGTCGATCACCATCCGCAGGAGATCGATCGTCTCCTTCAGGTTGGCGTTGCTCAGGTAGAACGTCCGGACGACGTCCCGCTCGTACTCCTGGCGCTTGGCGGCCGTGTCGGGGGCGATGACGATCGTGCGCGGCGCCGTCACCTGGTAGAACGTGCCGGTCGCCTCGGTCAGCGAGCGGAGCGCGTTCTGCAGCGTGGTGTGGTGCAGGTCGATCGTCAGGCGCGTGCTCTCGAACGCCGGGTCGAAGATGAGGCTGAGGCCGGCGAAGCGGGCGAGCGCCGTGAAAATGTCGCGGCTGCTGGCGTTGCGGAAGACCAGCGTGTCGGGGACGTACAGGCCGGCCGGCAGCGCCAGGCCGGGCGCCGACGCCTTCCGCGACTGATCGATCAGCTTCTGCAGCGCCGTCTTCGTGCCCGGGGTGAGCGCGACCTTCTCCTGCAGCTGCCGGCGCGTCGCCTCGAGCGCCTGCTCGATCGGCGCGCTGGTCGGATTGAGCTCGGACGCAATCTGGTACTCGATCAGCGCCTCGCTCAGCCGCCCGCCCGCCGAGTACTGGCGGCCGCGGTTGTAGTGGTCGTCCGCCGCCCGCAGCTTCGCCCGCTCGAGCGCCGCGCGGATCCCCGCGTCGCCCGGCTTCAGCCGCACCGCTTTCGTATAGTCGACCACCGCCCGGTCGTAGTCCTGCGCGTGTTCGGCCTGCTGGGCCTGACGCGTGGCGAGCGTGGCCGCGCAGCCGGTCACCGAGGCGACGGCCAGCGCGCAGGCGAGCACCCGCCACGCCGCCGGCCGGCGGCGCGGCCGAGACGGACGCTCACGCGAGGCGTAACGGTCAGAATCCGGGGTTGTCAGGGACGACATCGACACCGTGCGGAATCTTGAACGTGAACAGGCGATCCGGCAGGTCGACGTTTTCCTTCAGGTCGCTGAAGGCGATGGTCGACGTGCCGCCCTCGGCGTCGTGCGACACGAGCATGCGCAGCCGCAGGCTCTGCCGTTCCACCACCAGTATCAGCCAATCATAGTCGCGTTGCCGCTGTTTGGGTATGAGCTTCAGCGCCCAGGTGCCGGCCGGCGCCCCGGGCCAGTCGACGAGGCTCGCCGTGAAATCCCGGGTCAGGTTGCCCCGGCCGGCGAGAAACAGCGCCGGGACGGTCGCCTCGTTCGCCGACGGCATCGAACTGATGATGACCTGGCGGTCTTCGGGGAGGTAGGAATAGATCTTCGTCCCGTCGGAGACGAACAGCTTGTGGTGAGGGCTGGCGTAATCCCACCGCATCAGGCCAGGTTTCCGGATGTCGACGTGGCCGTGCTCGGTGACGGTCTTCTGCAGGATGCCGCCCGTATACGTATGCGTGAAATTCGCGGAAAATCCGCGCACCGCCTCGTACTTCTTCTGCAGGGCGGCGGCCAGGGCGGCGGCTGTCGGCGGCGGCGTCGATGCGGCCGCGGCCCACGGAGCGGTTGCGAGGGTGAAGGCGAGCAGAAGGGCAGGTAACTTCATGAGAGACAAGGAGAACACTCCTCGTCCCTACGATAGCACACGCCCGCGGAACCGTTCACCGAACGGGGAGGCGCGCCGGACCGCGGGTCTGACACGACTAATGGGCGTGTGCGGAGCGCCGGAACGCCCAGCGCAGCAGCCGTCCGCCCGGGCCCGTCTCGGCCACGAGGTGGTGGCTCTCGGCGGCGTGCCCCTCAGCCGCCTCGCCCAGCTGCCAGCCGTTCGACCGGCGGCCGCAGTGGATGCAGCGCAGGCAGACCGTGCCCGGCTCGGACCAGACGCAGTACTCGTGACGGGCGCACAGAAAACAGTTGATCCAGTCCCACATGATGAGTTCACCAGCTTCCAGGTGACGCAGCCCACGATACGTCGCGCGCGATCTTCAATCACTTCAATCGGCAACGACCGTGCCACGCAATAGGGGGGCGACCGCTGTCCGGGTCTGTCCTGTCCTGTCACAATTCGTTCCGAGTTCATGGGGCCAGGCCTTGTGCGGCGTGAGCGGATCCGCCCAGGACGTGCATCGAAACGGCGTCATCGATGACGGCGGAGCGACAGGGTTGTCGGAGGAGCGAGAGAACTGAGTGATAGGATCGGCCGTGATTCGCCCGCCGTCGGCGGGCGTCAGGCGCAGCTGGTTCGCCATCTCTGCCATGGGAATCGGCCCGGGGGCGCGCACGGCGAGCGGGGACTCGTGATTCGGCTCGAGGACATGCGGTGAAGCGACAGGCAGGCGCCGGCGACCGGCACCCCGACCGCCGGTCATCCGCCGGGCGGCGGGGAGCGGGGGGCGTCCGGGTGCCGTCCGCGCTCGACCAGATCGAAGCGATCGACCGGGAGCTGGACGGCCGGCGGCCGGCCGTCTTTCTGGACTACGACGGCACGCTGACGGAGATCGTGAGCCGGCCCGAGCGGGCGGTCCTGTCGGAGGCCATGCGGTCCACGGTCGAGGCGCTGGCCGGGCGCTGTCCGGTCGCGGTGATCAGCGGGCGCGACCGCCGGGACGTGGCCTCCCTGGTCCGGCTGCCCTCGCTGGTGTACGCCGGCAGCCATGGCTTCGACATCGCCGGCCCGGGCGCCACCGAGATCCAGTACGAGGTCGGCGGCGGGTTCGCGGCCGTGATCGAGCAGGCGGCCCGGGATCTCCGCCGGCGTCTCGGCGGTCTGGAAGGGGTCATTGTCGAGCCGAAGCGGTATGCGGTGGCGGTGCACTATCGGCTGGTGGCGCCTGCCGACCTGCCGGCCGTCCGGGGCGCGGTGAGCGCGGTGCTGGCGCGATGGCCCGCCCTGATCGAGACGAAGGGCAAGAAGGTGTTCGAGCTCCGGCCGCGCGTGGACTGGGACAAGGGGCGGGCGGTGGTGTGGCTGCTGCAGGCCCTGGGGCTCGATCGGCCGGACATCCTCCCGATCTACCTCGGCGACGATGCGACGGACGAGGATGCGTTCGGTGCGCTCGAGGGGCGGGGGATCGGGATCCGGGTGGCGGCCCGTGCGGGAGCGACGCGCGCGACCTACCGCCTGCGGAACGTGGACGAGGTCCGGCGCTTCCTCGACGCGCTGGCGGCACGGCTCGAGGCGCGTTGACGGTCGCGCGTTGGACCGTGGTAAAATCGTGGTTCAGGCTTGGGGGCAACGGTCCGACCGGGGCGCCCGGGCTCGTCTGGGCGGCTAGCTCAGTTGGGAGAGCGCCGCGTTCGCAACGCGGAGGTCGGGAGTTCGAGCCTCCTGCCGTCCACCAATTTTCCTCAGCAATTCTGCGACTTCCGAGGCCGTCGACGGATCCCCTTCGGCGGCCTCGTCGTATGTTGGCCGGATATTGACCACGGCCGGCAGGTCCAGGGCCGACACCTTCCGGGCCTCGGTCGGGTGGGTGTACCGGCCGAGCATCCGGGTCGACGAGTGGCCCGAAATCTCCATGACCGTGTAGTCGTCGTGCCCCTCGGCGATCATCCGGCTCAGCGCCGTATGCCGGAGGGTGTGCAGGGTGACGTCGCCGGTCGTGATGCCGGCCCGCTGGACGGCCCGATTGAAGACGTGCGCGACGCCGTTGACCGTGTACGGCTTCGGCGTCTTCGCGCGCTTGTTCGTGAAGACCCACGGGTAGATGCGCGGCTTCGCCTCAAGCACGGCCCGGATGGCGGGGGAGACCGGGATGCGGCGCGCCCGGCCATTCTTCGTCTCGAGGAGCGTGATCATCCCGTCCTCGATGTCGTCCCAGCGGACCTTCAGCAGCTCGCCGGCGCGGGCACCGGTGGTTAGGGCCAGCGTCACCACGGGCCGGAGCTTGCCCGGACAGCCCTCGATCAGCCGGACCTGCTCCTCCTCAGTCAGGATGCGCGTGCGGCGGTTGTCGACCTTCAGGCGCTTCACGCCGCGCGCCGGCGAGTCGAGGAGCTTCTGCCATTCCACGGCCTTGGCGAGCATCGACTTCAGGGTGTCGAGCTCACGGTTGACCGTCGCCGGTTTGATCGGCTTCGGCGCGCTTGTCGCGCCGTGGCCCCGCCAGCGGCCTGTGAGGCGCTCGCGCTTGTAGTGCTCGATCCGGTGCGCCGTGAGCTCGTGCAGGATGAGCGCGCCGAACGCGCGATTGAGGATCTTCACGATCTCTCGATCACGGTCGGCGCTCCGCTTGTTCGGCTCGGCGTGGTCACGGAGGTAGGTCTCGGCGAACTGCCGGAACGTGAGGTCCGGCTGCCGGCGGATGCCGTGACGCCCGACGACTTACAGTGTCAACACTAATGCGAAACTGCACAGTCGCGCATCCGCTGCAGATCGGCGACAGTCCGGCTGTCGACGTGACGTTCACGCTGACCGACCTCGGCCGGCCCGCCAGCCCGCCGCCGTGGGCCCATCTCGTCCCGTCCGGACTGCTCGGCCTCCCGTGGATGATAGGACGACGCCTGCTGTTCGACGGCGACCGCCGCCGGTTCAGGTTCACCAGCGCGTGAACCGGCTGGACGCGGTCCGGCCTTCTGCGGGCAGTGTGGCTCGATGCCCGAATGCCGCCGGCCGCTGCCGCCGGGATGACCGCCCGCCGACTATGGCATAGTGTGCACTGGCCCGAGAGACATGCCGTCCGGAGCGATTCCGGCGGGACCAGGGCCGATAGGCGGGGCGCGATGGGGGACCTCAAGCGGCTCGGCGTGCTGACCGGCGGCGGCGACGCGCCGGGACTGAACGCCGTCATCCGGGCGGTCGTGAAGGCGGCATCGAACGCGTCGATCGAGTGTCTGGGGCTCGAAGACAGCTTCGACGGCCTCATCGAGGCGAACCGCTCGCGCGTCCTGACGCCGCGCGACGTCACCGGCATCCTCCGGCTCGGCGGCACGATCCTCGGCACGACCAACCGCGGCAATCCGTTCGCCTACCCGGTCGACACCAGCGAAGGCACGCGCGATTACTCGGAGCGCTGCATCGAGATGTTCCACCAGCTGCGGCTCGACGCGCTGGTGGTCATCGGCGGCGACGGCACGCTGGCCATCGCGCACGAATTCTTCCGGCGGGGCATTCCGCTGGTCGGGGTGCCGAAGACGATCGACAACGACATCAGCGGCACGACGGACTGCTTCGGGTTCGACACGGCCGTCAGCTTCGCGACCGAGGCGATCGACCGCCTGCACTCGACGGCCGAAGCGCACCGGCGCGTGATGATTGTCGAGGTGATGGGGCGCTACGCCGGCTGGATCGCGCTGCACGCCGGCGTGGCCGGCGGCGCCGACGTGATCCTGATCCCCGAGATTCCGTTCGACCTCGAAAGCGTCGCCCGCTCGCTGCGCGCCCGCGATCAGTGGGGCGCGCGCTTCAGCATCGTGGTGGTGGCCGAAGGCGCCCGTCCGCAGGGCGAAGGCGTGTCGGTGATCCGCGCGGCCCGCGACGGGGTCGTCGAGCGGCTCGGCGGGATGGGGGCCCGGGTGGCGGAGGCGCTGGAGCAGATGACGGGCAAGGAAACGCGGTACGTCATCCTCGGCCACCTGCAGCGGGGCGGGGCGCCCACCAGCTTCGATCGGGTGCTCGCGACGCGGTTCGGCGGCAGGGCGGTGGAGCTGGTCCGGGAGGGACGCTTCGGCGTCATGGTCGCGTCGCGCCCGCCCGACATCGTCGCCATCCCGATCGCCGACATCGTGGGAAAGACGCGGACCGTCCCGCCGGCCTGCGATCTGATCGCCACGGCCAGGGCGATCGGCGTCTCGTTCGGCGATTGATCGCGCCCGGCGAGGCTTCGGCGCGGGGGCGCCTGGCCGATCAGAGGCCGAGCACGTCGAGGTATTTCAGCGCCCCGCCCGTGTTGAACAGGACGACCGTGTCGCCGGCGGCGATCGTCCCCTGCTGCACGAGCCGGCGGATGGCGGACAGCGCCGCGCCCCCTTCCGGTGCCGCGCTGATCCCTTCCAGCCGTCCGATCTCGCGCATGTCCGCGACCATCTCGGCGTCGCTCACGGCGACGGCCGTGCCGCCGCTTTCGCGCACGGCCCGCAGCATGAGGAAGTCGCCGATGGCGCGCGGCACCCGCAGACCGTCGGCGACGGTGTGCGCGTCGGTCCACGCCGCGGCCTTGTCCGTTCCCTGCTCGAACGCGCGCACGATCGGCGCGCAGCCCTCGGCCTGGACCGACACCATGCGGGGCCGCCGCTGCGGCCGGACCCAGCCGATCCGCTCCAGCTCCTCGAACGCCTTCCACATGCCGATGAGGCCGGTACCGCCGCCGGTCGGGTAGATGATCCAGTCGGGCCAGGTCCAGTCCATCTGCTCGGCGAGCTCGTACGCCATGGTCTTCTTGCCTTCGACGCGGTAGGGCTCCTTGAGCGTCGACACGTCGTACCAGCCGAGCGGCCCGCCGCGCTCGGCCGCCAGCCGGCCGGCATCGGTGATCAGGCCGTCGACGAGCGTGACGTCCGCGCCGTACAGCGCGCATTCGCGGACGAACGGCGCCTTGGCATCGCGGGGGAGGAAGACCTTCGCCTGGAGGCCGGCGCGGGCGGCGTAGGCCGCCATCGCATTGCCGGCGTTGCCGGCCGAGGGGACCGAGATCGTCGTGGCGCCGAGGCCGCGGGCGCGGGTGATGGCGGCCGACTGGCCGCGGGCCTTGAACGAGTTCGTGGGGTTGAGCGATTCGTCCTTGACGAAGAGGCGCGACAGGCCGAGCGTCCGGCCGAGCGCGCGGGCGTGGAGGAGCGGCGTGAAGCCTTCACCGAGCGTCACAGGGTCGTCGCCCGGCAGCAGCGGCAGCATCTCGGCGTACCGCCACATCGTCGGCGCCCGGCCGGCGAGCGTGTCGCGCGACCACGACCGCGCGAGGGCGAGGTCGTAGCGGGCGAGCAGCGGGGCGCCGCAGGCACAGAGGTGCTGGCGCTGCCGCGGGTCGTACGGCCCGGCGCCGCAGGGCACCGAGCACTCGAGGTGGGTGAAGAAGGACATGGGCGTCAGTGCGCGAGCAGCTCGTCGTCTTTTTTCTTCTGGAGCTCGTCGACCAGCTTCACGTGCTGGTCGGTGATCTTCTGGATGTCGTCCAGACCCTTGCGCTCCTCGTCTTCCGAGATCGCGTGATCCTTCATCAGCTTCTTCAGGCGGTCGTTGGCGTCGCGGCGCGCCTGCCGGATCACGTTGCGGCCTTCTTCGGCGAGCTTGTGGACGTGCCGCGACAGCTCCTTGCGCCGCTCGTCGGTCAGCGGCGGCAGCGGAATCCGGACGACCTTGCCGTCGTTGGCCGGGTTCAGGCCCAGGTCGGACGCCCGGATGGCCTTCTCGATCGCGGCCAGCTGCGACGGGTCGAACGGCTGGGCCACGATGAGCGTCGGTTCGGGGACCGAGAGCCCGGCGACCTGATTGAGCGGCATGTGCGTGCCGTAGGCCTCGACCTGCACGCCGTCGAGGATGCTGACCGAGGCGCGCCCCGTCCGCACGCCGGCCAGTTCGTGGCGGATGTGCTCGAGCGCGATGTTCATCTTCTTCGCGAGGTCGGCCGTCAGGCTCTTGAGATCGTTGACGTCCATGGCTGCTCCACTCGATGAAGGCTGCCGCGGCCGCGCGCTACGCGGTCACCAGCGAGCCGACCGGCTCGCCGATGATGGCGCGCTGGATGTTGCCGGGCGTCCGGAGGTTGAAGATCACGATGGGCAGGCGGTTGTCCATGCAGAGCGAAATCGCCGTCGCGTCCATCACCTTGAGGCCCTGTTCGAGCACCTGCAGGTAGGAGATCCGGTCGAACCGGGTGGCCTCGGGGTGGAGCAGGGGGTCGGCGCTGTAGATGCCGTCGACCTTCGTCCCCTTCAGGATGACGTCCGCTTTCATCTCCATGGCGCGGAGGGCCGCCGCCGTGTCGGTGGTGAAGTACGGGTTGCCGGTGCCGGCCGCGAAGACCACGATCCGGCCCTTTTCGAGGTGGCGGACCGCCCGCCGGCGGATGAACGGCTCGGCGACCGCGCGCATCTCGATGGCGGTCACGACGCGCGTGACCACCTCCTGCTGCTCGAGCGCGTCCTGCAGGGCCAGGGCGTTGATGACGGTGGCCAGCATGCCCATGTAGTCGGCGGTGGCCCGATCCATCCCGCGGGCGCTCGCCGCCACCCCGCGGAAGATGTTGCCGCCGCCGATGACGATGGCCATCTCGACGCCCAGCGCGTGGATGTCCCGGATGTCCCGGGCGATCTGCGTGGCCACGGCCGGATCGATGCCGTAGGGCTGATCGCCCATCAGGGCTTCGCCGGACAGCTTGAGCAGCACGCGCTTGTAGACGGGGTCGGGCAGGGCAGGCATACGCGACGGATTATATCAGCGCCGGGCCCGCGGCGCCGGACCGCCCCCGGGGGCGGTCCGGCGCGCCGGCGGAACGGCGCCGCGCGCCCCGCGGCTACTCGGCGGTCGCGGTTTCGCCGACACGGAAGCGCGCGAAGCGCGACACGGTGAGGTTCTCGCCCAGCTTGGCCGTCTTTTCGGCGAGGAGCTGGCTGATGGTCACCGCCTGGTCGCGGATGTAGGGCTGTTCGAGCAGGACCGCCTGCGCGTAATAGCTATCCAGCTTGCCGTCGACGATCTTCTCGATGACCGCCGGCGGCTTGCCCGAGTTCTCGACCTGCGCCCGGTAGATCGCCCGCTCCTTCTCGACGTCGGCCGCCGGCACGTCCTCGCGCCGGACGTACCGCGGATCGGCGGCGGCGATGTGCATCGCGATGTCCTTGACCAGCGCCTGGAAATCGTCCGTCCGCGCGACGAAATCGGTCTCGCAGTTGACTTCGACGAGGACGCCGACCTTGCCGCCCATGTGGATGTAGCTGCCGACGATCCCCTGCGAGGTGGAGCGCCCGGCCTTCTTGGCGGCCCGGGCCAGCCCGCGCTTGCGCAGGATCGTCGTGGCCTCCTCGAGGCTGCCGTTCGCCTCGGTGAGGGCCGCCTTGCACTCCATGAACCCCGCGCCCGTCTGGTCGCGCAGGACCTTGACCTGATCAGCCGTGATTGCCATGACTCGTGCTCCGTTCGACGTCTGTTGGACGATGGGGGGCGGCCGCGCGGGCCCCGAGGGGCCGCGGCCGCCCGTACAGCAAAAGCGCCGGCCGCGGTCGGGCCGGCGCACATCCTGGGACCGTGGCCGATCCCCGGTTCCGCGCGACCGGGATCAGGCCGACGCCGGCGTCGGGGTCGGCTCCGGCCGCGGGCGGGCGGCGGGCCGCGGCCGGCGTTCGTCGCCGCCCTCGGTCCCCTCGGCCTCCGACGCGGCCGACTCACGGGCCGTGCGCCCGGTCAGGGCGGCGTCGGCGATGCGGGAGGCGAACAGCCGGATCGACCGCAGGGCGTCGTCGTTGCCCGGAATCACGTAGTCGACCTCGTCGGGATCGCAGTTCGTATCGACGATGCCGATGACCGGAATCTTCAGCTTGCGGGCCTCGTCGACCGCGATCTTCTCCTTCTTCGTGTCGACCACGAAGACGGCGTCGGGCAGCCGGCTCATGTGGCGGATGCCGTCGAGGTTCTTCAGCAGCTTCCGGCGTTCCTTCTCGTTGCGGGCGATTTCCTTCTTCGACAGCGTGTCGTAGCGGCCGTCGGTCACCATCAGCTCGAGATCGCGCAGGCGGCCGAGGCTGCGCTGGATGGTGGAGAAGTTCGTGAGCAGGCCGCCGAGCCACCGCTCGTTGACGTAGAACATGCTGCAGCGCTGCGCCTCTTCGGCGACCACGTCCTTGGCCTGGCGCTTCGTGCCGACGAACAGCACCGTCCGTCCCTCGCTGGCCAGCCCGCGGACGAAGTCTTCCGCCTCCCGGAACAGCGTGACCGTCTTGCCGAGGTCGATGATGTAGATGCCGTTCCGTTCGCCGAAGATGAACTGCTTCATCTTCGGATTCCAGCGCTTCGTCTGGTGGCCGAAATGGACGCCAGCCTCCAGCAGTTCCTTCATCGTAGTCGCGGCCAAGCTACCTCCCTGCGCTGCGGCTCCGCGAGGCGGACGGCCGGCAGCAGGCTGTCGCGGCCCCTCCGCGACAGCCGAGACCCGAGACCCTAGCGCTTGCTGAACTGGAAGCGCTTGCGCGCCCCCGCCATGCCGTACTTCTTGCGTTCCTTCATGCGGGCGTCGCGCGTCAGGAAGCCGTTCTTCTTCAGCTGGAGACGCAGTTCGGTGTTGAATTCGACGAGCGCGCGCGCGATGCCGAGCCGTATCGCGCCCGCCTGGCTGGCCACTCCGCCGCCCGCCACGGTCGCGAGAATGTCGAACTTCTCGGAGGTGTCGGTCACCAGCAGCGGCTGGCGGACTTCGGTGCGGAGCGACTCGATCGGAAAGTAGGCCTGGAACTCCCGGGCGTTGACCTTGATCGCCCCGGACCCCGGACGGAGAAACACGCGGGCGGTGGACGTCTTGCGCCGGCCCGTGCCGTAGTACTGAATGAGTGCTGCCAAGTTATGCGACCTCGAGCTTCGACGGTTTCTGTGCGGCGTGCGGATGATCCGGCCCCGCGTAGACCTTCAGCTTGCGGTACATCGCGTCGCCCAGCTTCGTCTTCGGAAGCATGCCCCGCACCGCTTCTTCGACCAGACGCGCCGGATGGCGCTGGCGGACGACCTTCGCCCGCTCCTCGTGCAGACCGCCTTCGTAGCCGCTGTGCGTCCGGTACAGCTTCTGGTTGTCCTTGCGCCCCGTCAGACGGACCCGCGCCGCGTTCACGATCACGACGTGGTCGCCCGTATCCAGGAACGGGGTGTAGACCGCCTTGTGCTTGCCCTGCAGCAACCGCGACGCGGTCGTCGCCAGACGACCCAGGACTTTGCCCTCGGCGTCAATCACGTGCCAGCGCCGCGTCTCCTCGGTCGGGCTGGCGATGAACGTCTTCATGCAGTCGGTTCCCCTTCCGGCCTCACCTTCACAGCCGTAAACCCAAATAATACGTGGCCTTCTGTCGAGTGTCAAGAGCTGGTCCCCACCCGCCGATAAGCCAACCGGGCCAGGCGGGCGGCACGCGGCCGCCCGGGTGGCACCGGCGGCCACGTCGGGGACCGCCGGGAACGGCCAAAGCTGTCACCCGGCCACCAAAGTGTAAGCCGCACCGACCGTGTCGGCCGCGCGGGCGACGGCCGGACGCCCAAATTCGAACTTTCGCCGGCCTGACGCCCCTGGCACTCCCTTTGCGTTGCTGAGGTCGCCCGGCCGGATCGTCGGTGCGTGCCGGGCAGGCAGGAATGATGACCGTGCGCTTCCGCAGATCGAAACCGATCGTCGGCCTGGACATCGGCTCGAGTGCCGTCAAGGCGGTCGAGCTGCGGCCGGCCGGCGACGGGTTCCGGGTGGTCGCCTTCGGCACGGCCCCGATCCCCCCCGACAGCATCGTCGACGGCGCCATCATCGACGGCGTGTCGGTGGCCGAGGCGATCCGCCGCGTGTTCGAGAACCCGGCCTTCCGGACGAAGGAGGTCGCGGCGTCGCTGTCGGGGCACGCGGTGATCGTCAAGAAGATCAGCCTGCCGATCATGACCGAGCAGGAGGTGGCCGAGTCGATTTACTGGGAAGCCGAACAGTACATCCCGTTCGACATCCAGGACGTCAACCTCGACTACCAGATTCTGACGCCGGGTGCGATGGAGGAGGCCAGGAGCGCGATGGACGTCCTCCTGGTGGCGGCCAAGAAGGACAAGATCGCCGACTACACCGGCGTCATTGCGCAGGCCGGGCGGGTGCCGATCATCGTGGACGTCGACGCCTTCGCGCTGCAGAACGTCTACGAAGTGAACTATCGGCCGTCGGCCGAGGCGGTGGTGGCGCTGCTCAACGCCGGCGCCAGCGCCGTCAACATCAACATCGTCGGCGGCGACCAGTCGCTGTTCACCCGCGACATCTCCCTGGGCGGCAACGCCTACACGGAAGCCGTGCAGAAGGAGTTCAACCTGCCGTTCGAGGCGGCCGAGCGTCTGAAGCGGGGCGAGCCGGTCGACGGCGTCGCGTTCGAGGACGTGCGGTCGGTGCTGCAGGCGATGAACGAGAACGTGCTGCTGGAGATCCAGAAGACGTTCGATTTCTTCAAGGCGACGACCGCCGCCGAGCGGATCGACCGGATCCTCGTCAGCGGCGGCGCGTCGCGCGTCGACCGCTTCCGCAGCATGCTCGAGGAGCGGTTCGACACCCCGGTCGAGGCGTTCGATCCGTTCCGCACGATCGACTTCGATCCGGCGGCGCTCGGGGTGGAGAATCGCGACGAGGTCGTGCCGACGGCGGCCGTGGCCGTCGGCCTCGCCCTCAGACGGGCGGGCGACCGATGATCCGGATCAACTTGCTGGCCGGCGAACGCGAGCGCAAGGCCCGGCGCGCCGGCGTCAAGCTGGACGTCGCGACGCAGATGACGATCGCCTGCGGCCTGATCCTCGTCGCGACCGCCGTCGGCGTGGGCGGCTGGGCCTGGTCGCTGAACCGGCAGTCGGCCGCGCTGGATCAGCAGATCGCGCTGGCGCAGGCGCAGACCCGCCGCCTGCACGTCATCATCCAGCAGGTCCAGCGGTTCGAGCTGCAGCGCAACGAGCTGCAGCAGCGCGTCGCCCTGATCGAGCAGCTGCGGAAGGGGCAGACCTCTTCGGTGCACCTGCTGGACGAGGTGAGCCGCAGCCTGCCCGACATGCTCTGGCTCACGCAGATGAAGGAGAACGGCGACGTCGTGACCATCGAAGGGCGCTGCACGTCGCTGATGGCGCTGTCCGACTTCGTCGCGAACCTGGAGCGCTCGCCGTACTTCGCGAAGCCGGTCGAGCTGGTCAGCAGCGAGACGCAGACGATCCCGCAGGCGCCCGGCGAGATCGTGCGCTTCACCGTCCGGGCCCATTACGTGCCGCCGCAGTCATAAGCCATGGCTCCGAGTCTCAACAAGCTGCCCTGGTACTACCAGATCGGGCTCTTCCTGCTGCTCGCGGCGGCCGGGGTGTACGTCTTCTACATCTATTACGCCGCGCCGGCGGAGGCCGACCTGCACAGCCGCCGGACCGAGCTGGTGTCGCTGCAGGCCGACATCAATACGGGCCTGGCCAACGCGCGGCGGCTGCCGCAGTTCCGGGCGCGCGTGCAGGTGCTGCAGGCGCAGCTCAACGACCTCAAGACGATTCTGCCGGAGCAGAAGGACGTGGCCGACCTGCTGCGGCGGATGCAGGCGCTGGCGGTCGAGTCGAACCTGACGATCAGAGGCTTCAAGCCCGAGCCGACGGTGACGAAGGCGCTGCACGTCGAGTGGCCGATCTCCCTCCAGCTCGACGGCAGCTACAACAACCTGGCGGTCTTCTTCGACCGCATCAGCCGGTTCCCCCGGATCATCGACGTCAGCGACATCGACATCCGCGCGAAGCCGAAGCAGGAACCGGGCTCCACGATCACCGCCTCGTGCAAGGCGACCACGTTCGTGCTGATCGACAAACCAGCGACCGCCGCGAAGCCGGCGGCCGGCAAGCGCCAGGCGCCGGCGGGGCGGAAGACACCATGAGCGGCACGGTCCGTCCGGACACGACACGCCCCGGGCCGCGACGGGGCGCACGGATGCGCGATCGGGCGCTGGTCCTCGCCGTGTGCCTGATCGTCATGGACGTGCCGGTCTGGTCCAGGACGCCGGCTCCCGGAGCGCCGCCGGCGAAAGCGGCCGGCCCCGCACGGCCGGCGAAAGCGGCCGGCCCGGTGGGCCCGTCCGTGCGCGCCCTCACGGCGCCGCACGGGACGTACCGCTACAACCCGGTGGGACGCCGCGATCCGTTCGTGAGCCTGCTCGACGTCGGGACGACCGCCCCGCAGGCGGGCCAGGGCGTGCAAGGGCTCGCCGGCCTGTCGGCCGACGCGATCTCGGTCAAGGGGATCCTCCAGAGCGGCCACGAGTACGTGGCGATGGTGCAGGGGCCCGACGGAAAGACCTATCTCGCGCGCGTCCACGATCGGCTGGCGGACGGCACGATCACGGCGATCACGCTGCGCACCGTCGTGATCGAGCAGGACGTCCGCAATCCCCTGTCGCTCGTGAAGCAGCGCGTGATCAGCAAGACCGTGGGGGGACCGACGAAATGACACCGATGGAGAGAGGACAACGCTGATGGCGCCGTATCCCCGAGTCCGGGCGCGAACGGCGAGACTGCTGCTGGCCGGCGCGGTCGCGGCGGCCGCGGCAGGAGCCACGGGCGCGCGGGCGGTGGCCGCGCGCGAGGCGGCGCCGGCACGCCTGATGGCGCTGTCGTCGCAGGTGAACCCCGGGATGACCTCGCTCATCATCCGGGCCAGCGAGCCGGTGGCCTACGCCATGAGCCAGCCCGACCCGCTCACCCTCGTCGTGGATCTGCCGCACGTCGTCGCCAGGGGCTTTCACAGCGACTTCGCCGGCGTGCCGGCCGAGCCGATCCGGGCGGTCTCGGTGCGGGACACGACCGGGCCCGACGGCCCGCTGGCGCGCGTCCGGATTGCGCTGGACCGGCCGGTGCGGCCGCAGGTGCGATCGCACCGCGACACCATTCTGGTCGACCTGGCGCGGCAGGCGCCGCCGGCCGCGCCGGCGCTGCCGGGCGAGCGCGCTTCGACGGTCCTGGTGCGGGACGATGCCGGGCTGACCGAGGACGCGGTCGGCGGATCGGCCGTGCCGGTGGAATCGCTCGCCGCGCTCGGCGTGAACGGCGTCGATCCGATGAGCGCGCTCCGCGCCGGCCGGTCGGCGGCGACCGCGCCGGCCGCCGCGCGGCAGGCCCGCCCGGTCCCCATGCTGGCGACGCCGGCCGAACAGGTGGCGCAGGAGGAGAAGCACTACACCGGCCATCCCGTGAGCCTGGATTTCCAGGGGGCCGACCTGAAGGCGGTCCTCCGGACGTTCTCCGAGATCAGCGGCCTGAACATCGTCATCGATCCGGCCGTGCACGGCACGGTCGACGTGTCGCTGCACGACGTGCCGTGGGATCAGGCGCTCGACATCATTTTGCGGGCCAACAAGCTGGGGTACGTGGTCGACGGGACGGTCGTCCGGATCGCGCCGCTGACGGTGCTGGCCGAAGAGGAGGCGCAGCGGCGCAAGCTGGCCGAGGAGCAGGCGCTGTCGGGCGCGCTGCAGACCCGGACGATCGCGCTGAGCTACGCGAAGGCGGACGACATGCAGTCGCTGCTCACCAAGAGCGGCATCATCAGCAATCGCGGCACGGTGCAGGTCGATGAGCGGACGAACACGCTCATCCTGACCGACCTGCCGGAGCACGTCACCCAGGCGCTCAACCTGATTGCCAAGCTGGACAAGCCGCAGCCGCAGGTGGAAATCGCGGCGCAGATCGTCCAGACGAACAAGAGCTTCGCCCGGCAGCTCGGCGTGCAGTGGGGGTTCAACGGCAGCCTGAGTCCGGCGCTGGGCAACACGACGGCGGCGAAATTTCCCAACAGCATCAGCGCGGGCGGGGCGACCGGCGTGACGCAGGGGGCGGCCGGGACGTCCACGGCGGTCAACCTGGGCGTGCAGAACCCGACGAGCGCCGTCGGCCTGGCGCTCGGCTCGGTCGCCGGGGCGTTCAATCTCGACGTCGCCCTGTCGGCGCTGGAGAACTCGGGCAACCTCCACGTGCTGTCGACGCCGCGGGTGACGACGCAGAACAACGTCGAAGCGGAGATCACGCAGGGCGTGCAGATCCCGATCCAGACCGTGGCGAACAACACGGTCACCGTGACGTTCAAGGACGCCGCGCTCACGCTCCGCGTCACGCCGCAGATCACGTCGGCGAACACGGTCATCATGCGGATCGCGCTCGAGAACGCCGCGCCCGACTTCAGCCGGGCGGTCAACGGCATTCCCCCGATCGATACGCAGCGCGCGAGCACGCAGGTGCTGGTCGACAACGGTCAGACGACCGTCATCGGCGGAATCGTCGTGTCGCAGCAGCAGATGACGAACGACCGGACGCCGGCGCTGAGCCAGCTGCCGCTGCTCGGCTGGCTGTTCAAGCGGAATTCGACCAGCAACCAGGACAACGATCTGCTGATCTTCATCACGCCGAAGATCATCCGCCAGTGACAGCCATGCGCGAAGCCGATCGGGAGCGGGAATCCGCGCGCAGCGAGGGGAGTGCGGGCATCATGAGCAGCGGACGAGCGGCACGGGTGGGAGGGGTCGTCCTCCTGGGGCTCTGCGTCGCGGCGTTGTCGGCCTGCACCGGCGGCGCGCTGGGGCAGGGGCGATCGCCGGCGTACCTGGTGGTCGATTCCCTGGTGGGCGGCTCCGGCACGAACGTGGTGCAGTCGGACGTCAGCCAGCGTGTCGATGACGTCGGGCAGATCACCGTGCACCTGGCCCTGAAGAACATCGGGACGCCGGCCAGCCCGACCGCGCCGACCACGAACAACGCGATCACGATCAACCAGTACCACGTGGCGTACGCGCGGTCGGATGGCGGGCCGGTGCCGAGCGCGTTCGATGCGGCGGCGACCGCGACCGTGGGCGGCACCAGCTCGACGACGCTCGACATCGTCCTGGTTGAGGCGCAGGCGAAGGAGCAGGCGCCGCTCGCCGGCCTGGTGGTCGGCGGCACGGTGCAGGGCACGCTGCCGGTCATCGATACGGTCGCGACGGTGACGCTGTACGGGCAGGACCAGAACGGCAACGAGGTCAGTGTCTCGGCACAGGTCAGCATCAACTTCGCCGACTGGTCGGCTCAGTAGAAGCGCCGGTCGGCCCGCGGGCCTGGCGCGGCGCGGCGAGGCGCCCGGCGCACTTCTGTGGATGTGGATGACGTCATGAAGAGACCATATCGGTGGATGGCCGTCGCGCTGGCGCTGGTGGGGATGACCGCGTGCACGTCGAATAAG
>Ga0307374_10004011_pt1 | contig 24786 bp, 19 predicted proteins | sample OX3MG_FD_202532 | JGI IMG/M metagenome (GOLD analysis project Ga0307374, IMG submission 202532) | Soil microbial communities from Risofladan, Vaasa, Finland - OX-3 | ecosystem: Environmental > Terrestrial > Soil > Coastal area > Acid sulfate soil | place: Finland: Risofladan, Vaasa | collected... | reverse complement strand
CTCTGCGAGCGAATGTCATCAGGGCCCGCGTCGACGGACGCACTAAAGGCCGGATATATTGTCTGCAGTCCGATCCTGAATCCGCCAGTGAAGACGCCGCTTGCAACGCAGGGGGAGTCCATATATTCGGGGTAGAGGCCAGCGCTGGCAATGCCATCTGGCCCATCATGCCCATCAGCACGATCGCCGTGATACGCGCCCATGTACTGTTCATACCACTTTCCCGATTCACGCCAGCCGCGCAGCTCATCCCGGCGCCGGTGCCACTTTACCGCAAGCCCATCGCTCTCGCATCGGGCTGCGCGGCGCTACCTCATCGCCGCTACAGCGAGCATACTGATGCTTCAAAAGGCAGCCGTACCGTAACAGGCCCGGGGGGGTCAGGTGTTCGGGTACTATCTGGACCTGGCGCTGCGCAGCCTCAAGCGCAATGTCGTGCTGACGGCGCTGATGATCATCGCCATTGGCGTCGGCATCGGCGCCTCGATGACGATGCTGACGATCTTCCGGGCCGCGGACGGCGATCCGATTCCGCAGAAGTCCGCGCAGCTGTTCGTCGCCCAGATCGACAACTTCGGTCCGCGGCCGAATGCGCCACCGCAGGCGCAGGACCAGCTGCCGTATGATCTGACCTATACCGATGCGCTCGCGCTGATGCGTGCGCACGCCGCCACCCGCCAGGCGGCGATGTACGCGACCTCGCTGTCGATCATCCCGCCTGATCCCGATCAGATTCCGATCCAGGCGAATGCCCGTGCCACCTTTGGCGACTTCTTCGCGATGTTCGATGTGCCCTTTGAGTATGGAGGACCGTGGAGCCGCGCCGAGGACGATGCCCATGCGGCCGTCATCGTGCTGACGCAAAGACTCAACCAGCGGCTGTTCGGCGGGGCCAATAGCGTCGGGCGAACGCTGACGGTCAACGATCAGCCCTACCGCGTCATCGGGGTGCTGGGTGCGTGGCGGCCGAGCCCGCGCTTCTATGACCTGGGCCAGAATCGCTACAGCGGCGCCGATGAGTTGTTCCTGCCGTTCACGCGCGCCATCGACCAGCAGATGCAGACCTCGGAGAATTTCAACTGCGACGCTTCCGGCGCGGGGCAGGGCTGGGACGGCATCCTGCATTCCAATTGCATCTGGATTCACTTCTGGGCCGAGTTGCCGAGCGCACGCGCCGCCGCGGCCTATCGCGCCTTTCTGCACAACTACGCGGCCGAGCAGCGGCAGAACGGCCGTTTCCATTGGCCGCCGCACGTTGCGCTGCGCGACGTGACGCAGTGGCTGACGTACAACCATGTCGTCCCGCCCTCGGTGAGTACGCTGACGACCGTCTCGTTCGCCATCCTGCTGGTGTGCCTGCTCAATGCGACCGGATTGATGCTGGCGAAGTTCATGGCCCGGGCGGGTGGTGTCGGCGTGCGCCGCGCGCTGGGAGCCAATCGCCCGGCGATCTTTGCCCAGTGCCTGGTCGAAGCCGGCGTCATCGGTCTGGTCGGGGGAATCATCGGTGTGGGGCTCACCGAGGTCGGGCTGCTCAGCTGCCGGCTGGTGCTACCGGCGGACTTCACCGTGCTGACGCGGCTGCGCGGTTCCGACGTGCTGATCGCCGTGGCGGTGGCGATCGTGGCGGCACTGCTGGCGGGCCTGTATCCCACCTGGCGCGCGAGCCAGGTGCAGCCGGCGTTGCAGCTCAAGACGCAATAGGGGCGGAGCATGGATTGGGGCCCGATCGTCTCCTCGATTCGCCGCAACAAGGTCGGCGCCGCGCTGATCGCGTTGCAGATCGCCGTGACCCTGGCGGTGCTGTGCAACGCGTTGTTCATCATCCGGGAGCGCACGGCGCAGAGCCGCCGGCCCAGCGGAGTCGGTGATGAGGCCAGCGTATTCGTCATCACTAATCACTGGGTGGGACATTCCGGCGATCTGGCCGCGCGGGAGCGCACGGACTTGGACGGCCTGAGATCCCTGCCGCAGGTCGCGGACGCGACCGTCTCCTATGATCATCCGCTCGGCGGACCGGTCATGAGCGAGCTCATCACGTTGCATCCTGACAATCCCCGATCCGGAACAGGGGCGATGGTCTATCTCGGCGACGAGCATATGCTTGGCACCCTGCAGCTGAGATTAACGTCGGGACGCAACTTTCATCCGGATGAAATCGTCGACCGCCACGGTCTCGGCGAGCACGCCGCAAGCCTCGGCGGCGTGATCATCACGCGGGCCGTGGCACGCAAGCTCTTGCCCGACGGCAAGGTCCTGGGCCGTACCGCCGTGATCATCCCGGATGGGACCACCGCGCCGATCATCGGGGTCGTCGACCGGCTGATGTCCACGCCGCTCGCCGGCAACGCGCCCTTCTCGGATTATTCGATGCTGCTGCCGTATCGGTGGGCCTATGCCCAGATTTTCTACGTGGTGCGCGCCCGGCCGGGACAGCTCGCGGCCGCGATGGGGGCCGCGCGCGCCAAGCTCTACCAGATCAGCCGCCAGCGCATCATCATGGGCATGCAGACGCTGAGCGCTGCGCGCCGTGATTCGTACCGCGGCGATCGCGGGCTGGCGCTGATCATGAGCGTGGTGTGCGCCATCCTGCGTTATTTCCAGACCGAGAACCTATTGATCGCAGGGGCTGGCGCCATCCTCGGGGTCGCGCTGGCGCTGGCTGCCAATCTGTGGGTACTGCGCAGTATCGCGCTGACGCGGCTGCCACTGGTGTATCCGCTCATCGGCTTCATTGCGATGCTGGTGCTCGGACAGCTCGCGGTGCTGTGGCCCGCGCTGCGCGCCGCCTCGGTGCCGCCGGCGGTGGCCACGCGGGTAACCTGAGGACGTGCTGAGTCAGATAAGAATCCTCGCCATGCTAAAATTGCTTTGTGCATCCCCTAATTGAAAATAATCGTGAAGCGATATTCAGGCTATGCCGTCACCACGGCGTGCGTAAATTGGAGGCATTCGGTTCGATTCTTCGTGGTGACTTCGATCCTGCCCGCAGCGATGTAGATATTCTGGTCGAGTTCCAGGCGGCTGCGTTACTATATTGAGCGAAGCAAATCGCCCATCCATGCCGCAGCGTGATCCTGCAGTCTACCTCGAGGATATCGAGTACTACGCCTGCGCTCCGGGCATTGCAGAGAAGATTTCTCACTCGCGCGACATCGTCGGCTTCCGCAACATACTCGCTCATGGCTACGCGGAGCTCGATCACAGGAAGGTTTACGACGTCGCGGTCAAACACGCGCCGGCACTCCTGGCGGCGGTGAAGTCTGCGTTGGGGGCATTTCCGGAACCGACCGAGCCGAGTGGCGGCGCAGGAGCCTGATCAACCGAAATTCCGCGATTTACTGAGCCGCAGGCGGATGACAGCCGGCACGTCGGTCACCAAATCAGGTCGTCCGGCACCTTGAAGTCCCGGTAGTCATCGTCCTCGTCAGCCGAACCAGCCGAACCAGCCGAACCAGTCGGTCCAGCAGAGCCCTTGCCGGCGCCGTTGACGATCACCCGGCGCTCGTCGCGCTCGCGGATCCGGGCCGCGGTTTCGGCCGGCACCAGCTCGTAGCGGCCGCCGATGCGCACGATCGCGATTTCGCCGCGGCTGAGCCGCGCGCGCGTCGCGGCGTCGGCCGGAATGTGACGAACCTGGCTGCCGTGAACGAAATGGTACGACTCGTCGGTCTGTGGCCTGGGCAGGCGATGCTGTTCGACCAGCTGCTGAATCTGCGCCTGGCGCGCTCGTTTATCGGCCTGCTCCTGTTGGCGGCGGTTCAGCTCCTGGTCGCGAACGGCCTTGGCCCGCTGCGCCTGCTGTGCGGCCAGCGCTGGGCCCGTGGCCCGGCCACGCTCGCTCTTGGGTAGCTGGTGGCGCTGCCCCTGTTGTTGCTGCTGCGCCTGCCGCTCGGCCACTCTGGCCTGCTTTTCGTTGACCAGGCCCGCTTGCAGCAATTGATCGCGTAATGACGTGCTCATGACCGCATTTTACCCGTAATGGGGGCGATGGCGCGGGCGGCTCGTGGGGCGCTCGATCGCGGGCGCTCGTCGCGGCCGACCAGATTGGGTGTCGCCGGCTCCGCCCCGAGCTGCTGCGGAGTACCATCCCGCCGATGCGCACCGTCCTCGTCATCGACGACAACCCCGCGGTCGCCTCGGCGCTCGAGCTGTTGTTCGGCCTGCACGACATCCGCATGCGCTCGGCGTCCGCGCCCGAAGACGGCCTGGCGATGCTCGAAGGCGAGGGCGTCGACCTGGTGATCGCGGATATGAACTTCAGCGCCGACACCACCTCGGGCGAGGAGGGGGCGGCGCTGTTCCGCTGCATCCGCGAGCGCCATCCGGACCTGCCGGTGATCCTGCTGACTGGTTGGACGCACCTGGCGTCGGCGGTGCTGCTGATCAAGGCCGGCGCGGCCGATTACATCGCCAAGCCCTGGGACAACGAGCGGCTGCTGACGACCGTCGAGAATCTGTTGGAGCTCTCCGAAAGCAATCGCGAGCGTTCGCGGCTGCAGCGGGTGCGTCGTCAGCGTCGCGAGCAGCTCTCGCAGCGCTACGATCTCGGCGACGTGGTGTTCGAATCCGAGGCGATGGAGGCTGCGGTGGAGCTGGCCTGCCGCGTGGCCCGGGCGCCGGTGCCGGTGCTGATCAGCGGGCCGAGCGGGGCGGGCAAGGAGCGCATTGCGACGATCCTGCACGCCAATTCGGCGACTCCTCGCGGTCCCATGGTTGCAGTCAATTGCGGCGCGCTGCCGCCGGAGCTGATCGAGGCGGAGTTGTTCGGCGCCGAGGCCGGCGCCTACACCGGTGCGCAGCGCGCGCGTACCGGGCGGTTCGAGTCGGCCGACGGCGGTACGCTGCTTCTCGATGAGATCGGCAATCTGCCGCTGTCCGGGCAGGTGAAGCTGCTGCGGGTGCTGGAGACCGGGCAGTACGAGCCGCTGGGCTCGAGCCGCACCCGCACAGCGCACACACGCATCGTCAGTGCGAGCAATGCCGACCTGGCGGCGATGATCCGCGACGGACGCTTCCGCGAGGATCTCTACTATCGCCTCAACGTGATCGAAATCGCGGTATCGCCGCTCGCACAGCGTACCGAGGACATCCTGCCGCTGGCCGAGCACTTCCTGGGCGGCGGGCGCTCGCTTACTGAGGACGCGCGCGAGGCGCTGCTGCGGCATGGCTGGCCGGGCAATGTGCGCGAGCTGCGCAACGCCATCGAACGCGCCAAGCTGCTGGCGCGTGAGGGCAGCATCACTCCCATGGATTTAAATCTGCCGTCCGCGCGCGCGGCGGACCGGACGGGTAGTGCTGGAGCGCCCGCGGGTGCCGAGCGCCGCGACGCCGACAACTTACGCCGCGAGGCCATCGAGGCGGCGCTGCGCGAAGCTGGCGGCAACATCAGCCGCGCCGCGCAGAGCCTGGGGATGTCGCGACAAGCGTTCTATCGCCGCCTGGAGCGCTTCGGGTTGAGACCGTGACTGATCGCCGCACGCGTCCGGGAGCCCTGAGGCGCGTCAGGACGACACCGCGGCGACGCGCATGAGCACGCTGCGCCCATTGCACAGCCTGGAGCTGCGACTCGTCGTGCTGGTGCTCGCGCTGATGGGACTGGCCGCGGCGGCCGCGTTTGCCTTGACACGCGCTGCGGTGCACTCGCCGGCTGCCTTCACGGTGTTGGGCGTGGCCTTCGTGCTGCTGGCGTGGTGGGGCGCGCGCCGCGCGCTGCGGCCGGTGCGCCGCCTGCTGCGGGCGCTGGGCGGCGCGGTGGCAAGCTATCGCGACGGTGACTTCAGCTTCTCGCTGCGCATCGATCGCGATGATCTGCTCGGGCAGCTGCAGGGTGCGCACAACGAGCTGGGCCGGGCGCTGCGCGAGCAGCGTGCAGCGCTGGTGCAGCGAGAGCTGCTGCTCGACACTGTCACGCAGAACTCGCCGGTCGCGCTGGTGCTCGTGGATGCGCATCAACACATCGCGTACGCCAACCTGGCCGCCCGTCACCTGCTGGGCCAGGGCCGCAGCCTGACGGGGCAGGACTTCACCGCGCTGTTGGCGGCCAATCCGGCCCCGCTGCGCGCTGCGGCGGCCGCCGGTGCTGACACGTTGTTCTCGGTCGAGCTCGAGGGCGAGGAGGAGACCTTTCATCTCTCGCAGCGTTCGTTCCGGCTGCAGGGCCTCGCGCATCGGCTCTATCTGCTCAAGCGCCTGACCCGCGAGCTGTCGCGCCAGGAGGTCGCGACCTGGAAGAAGCTGATCCGCGTGCTCAGCCACGAGCTGAACAACTCACTCGCACCGATTGCATCGATGGCGCATTCGGGCGGCGAGATGCTCCGGCGCAGCGAGCACGCCGAGCCGGCCGAGCACACAGAATGCGCGCAGGCCGCAGCGGCCGACGTGCAGCGCGTGTTCGCCGCGATCGGCGAGCGCGCGCAGTATCTGCACCAGTTCATCGCCGGCTACGCCGCTTTTGCCAAGCTGCCCGCGCCGCGGCCGCAGCGCGTCGGGTGGGCGCAGCTGCTCGATGATCTGATGCGCCAGCAGCCCTGCCGCATCGCCGGTCCGCCGCTGTCCGAGCCCGGCTGGTTCGATCGAGCGCAGCTCGAGCAGGCACTGATCAATCTGCTGAAGAACGCGCACGAGGCCGGTGGCCCCGGCGCGGATGTGGAGCTGGCGGTGTTTGCCGCCGGCGGCGAACAACACATCGAGGTGCGCGACCGCGGCCCCGGCATGAGCGAGGCGGTGCTGGCGCAGGCGCTGCTGCCGTTCTACTCGACCAAGCGCCACGGCACCGGCCTGGGGCTGGCGCTGGCGCGCGAGATCGCCGAGGCGCACGGCGGGCGCATCCGCCTCGCCAACCGCGAGGGCGGCGGGCTGTGCGTCACGCTGGTGCTGCCAGCGGTGGCGGCACCGGTGCCGGCGGCGAGGTAGGGTGCTGTTCCGGTTGACGATGGCCGCGGGTACGAAAAATCGCTATCAACTCCACAAGCACGCATACGGCGCCGCATGCATGCGGTCACCGAAGCTGTGCGCCTGCTCGCAAGGCGCCGCGATCGTTCTCGATCACGATGTCGACTTCGCTCTGATCCCTGTCCCGGTAGAAGGCCAATGCGCATCTTTCGTCCAACCAGCTTTCCTGTTTCAGGATCTTGGAGAAGACGAACGTTTCGAGCAATGGCCCGAGCAGTGCGCGATCCGCTGCGACACGCGGGCTGTTGAGGCCAAGCAGGGTCGCCAGCAGCCCGGAATCCAGAAACTGCAGCTTCGGAGTCTTCAGCAGCCGGCTGAGCCGGTTGCGAAACCATGGCTCGACACGCCGTACCAGGAACAGCTGTTCCATGGTGACTACATAAGACCGGGTCGTCTTGTCGTCGAGGCCAATCTGGCCGCCCAGTCGGCTGAAATTGATTAGTTGACCGGCGTGGTGTGCCAGAGCACGCAGCAGGCGCGGCAGATGATCGAGCCTTTCAATTCCGACGATCTCGCGTACGTCGCGATCCGCGGAAGGCCTGCGCGAGAAACGAGGGTCGCTGGCGGCGCAGCTCCGCGAGCGACAGCGGCAGCAGCGTAATGATCTCCATGCGTCCGGCGAGTCTGTCGCAGACGCGTGGAATCGTCAGGATATTGGCTGAGCCCGTCAGCAGGAATCGTCCTGGCCGCCGGTCTGCGTCAACCGACGCCTTGATGGCACGGAGCAACTCGGGTGCCAGCTGCACTTCATCAATGATCACGCGGTCGAGGCCGCGTACCATTCCCGTCGGGTCGGCGCGGGCGGAGCGGCGGGTGGTTTCCTGGTCCAGCGTCAGATAGCGACGGTCGCCGGCGATCAGGTCCCGTACCAGCGTGGTTTTGCCGCACTGACGCGGCCTGTCACGAAGACCACTGGAGTGTCCCGAAGCGAAGTTCGTCGTCACTCGCAGCTCCTGAAAACTCGCTCAGAGCACGCCCTCGATATCGGTTTTTGCGAAATCTTTTCCTACGTACAGAAGTCTACAACCGTGTTCCTTCGCGACTTCATAAGCAAAGCAATCGCCGAAGTTCAGCGCGGCCGCATGCGTTCCTTTGCCCCATCGTCCGTAGGCTTGGGCGACGCGTCTCGCGGCCGCTGGCGTCACCGTCACAATTTCAAAGCCCAGTCCATCGATCATGCGGCCCATCTCGGTGTTGACGTTCCGCCGCGCCGAGACGATGAGCGCCTCGGCGAGCGTCGCGGCAGAGATCAAGACTTCGTCCTGAGCCTCCAGCGCCGAGATACAGACGTCAGCCTCGGTTTCATCGAGAACGATGGCCATCAAGGCGGACGTATCGACCGCGATCATTCCGGCAATCCGCCATCGCCGTACAGAAAGTCCTGGCTACGTGCCGCACTGGGTCCGGTGGTGGCTTTGGAGGAGCCGGCCTTCCGGGCAGCTTGCAGAAGAACTCGACGAGACTTGCGCTCGAGCTTTCTGTTCACGGGCACCAGACGCACTGTCGCGTGGCCGTGGCGGGTGAGCACGACCTCAGTGCCAGCCTCGGCACGGCGTACGAGTTCCGTCAGTTGACCTTTGGCGGCGGTGACGGATACCTGCATTTCATGTCGTCTGCGCGTTGTCACATGCTGCCCCGAACCCGGCCAAAGCTGGACTATTATATAGTCCAGCTTAACCGCTGGCCAGTGGCGGAGCATGGAGCGCGAGCGGCACCCAGGCCATCTTTACGCGCCGCTAATGCCGCCACACCACCTTGGCATAGACGCTGCGCTGAATCTCGACCCGGGTCGGTCTCGGGAAGCCGTACTCGGGATGCTCGGCCTGCAGCAGGTTCTGGCCGTCGAGCGATAGCGTGAACTGGCTATCGAGCTGCCAGGCCAGGCGCGCATTGAGATCGAGGTAGCTCGGCACGGTGCCCACCGTGGGGCCGCTGTTGTTGTAGAGCGTGCTGACCCAGCGCGCATCGGCGTCGAACTCCACATTGCGGGGCAGCTGCAGCGCCGAGCGGATGGAGGCCTGGTGCTCGGGGTCGGCGGTCTCGTTGCGCGCGTCGTTGAGGTCGAGCTGGCCGGCCTTGACGTGCAGCTGTTCCCGCAGCAGCGTGTAGCCCACATGTAGCGACCAGCTGGGCAGTACCTGGTAGTCGCCGCTGAGTTCCAGTCCGTAGCTATGCCCCTCGAGGTTATTGGCGAAGAACAGCGGCAGTATCGTGACCGGGGTAAAGCTGGTGCTGCGCAGGTCATCGTAGACATTGTAGAAAGTGGACAGCGAGCCACCGAGGCGCGGGGACAACTGCGCGCGATAGCCCAGCTCATAGGCGATGACGGTCTCGGACACGAAGTCGGAGCTGCCCTCGAGCAATTGTGGCCGCGGTGGCGCTGCCTCGTACAGGTCCCGGTCGATGCGCGAGGGGGTGCGTACCGCCCGTGATACCGCGCCCCACAGGGTTTGCCGACCGGTGAGCGACCAGCGCAGGCGCGCGTCGGGCTGGACCTCCCAGCCGGTGTAGTCATTGTGCTGGAGCTTGGTGCCGACGATTAAGGACAGCGTCGGGCGCAGCGGGATCTCATCGCGGATGAAACCGCTGTAGAGGTTCTGATCCAGCACCGCCGGCAGGAACGCCAGGGCCGGCGCATTGGCGACCTGATCATGCGTATGACGGTAGCCCAGCCCCCACACCAGATGCGTGTAGGTGCCGAGCGGGAAGCGATCCTGAAAATCGATGTCGTAGGTCGTCAAATCATCGTGCAGAAATCCGGCGGGCCCGAACAGCACCGGGCCGAGCGTCAATGCCGGTGCCGGGTCGACCAGATGGGTGCGATCGATATAGGCCTGCAGGCTCAGATCGCTGAGGAGGGAGAATTGCCGCGCCCAGCGTCCGAGCACGTTGGCGCCACCGGTCTGCGCCACGCTGGCAGGCCCGGGCACGCCGCCGGTCGGACCGTCCTCACGGCCCTGATAGACGTCCCCCTGCAGCGTCACCGTATCGCGCGCCGAGGGCTGCGAATCCAGGCGAAAGCCGCCGCGGCTCTCGTGCCAGGCGTCGAACGCCGGGGCGCCGTCGGTCAACACGTCATCGGTGCTGTTGAGGTACTTGCCGTAGACGCGGAAATACGTATTGGAGGACACGGCACCGCCGTAGCGGGCGCCGGCGACGGCATTGAGCTGCGATCCGCTGCCGACCTCGGCATAGGCGCCCTGGGTGTCCCGGGCGTTTTTGGTGATGATGTTGATGACGCCATTGACGGCGTTGGCGCCCCAGAGCGTGCCACCGGGGCCGCTGATGACCTCGATATGGTCTATATCCTCGAGCAGGTAATCCTGCACGTCCCAGAACACTCCGGAAAAGAGCGGCGTATACACCGTGCGCCCGTCGATCATGACTAGCAGCTTGTTGGCCAGCGCCGTGTTGAAGCCGCGTGCGCTGATGGCCCAGTCGTGCGAATTCTCCTGCGCCACCTGCAGGTTGTCGGCCAGCCGCAGCACCTGCGCCAGCGTGGTGGCGCCCGAGCGGCGGATGTCCTCCTGGGTGATGACCTGAACCGCCGAGGCGGTGTCGATCAGCTTCTGGGGATGGCGGGCGACCGTGGTGACCGGGATGTTCATCAGCTGCTGGATGCTGAGCTGCTTGAGCTGGTCGAGCGTTGCGGTATCGCTGTCGGCGTGGGCCGGGACGGCCCACGCGCACAGCAGCGTCACCGCCATGCACATGAGTGGCGTACACGCGCGCGACGCGCGTCCACGGGGGCGCGCGATTGGCAGGCATGGACGCGCCGCCGACGCTGCGGTCCGTAGATTGCAAATATGTGGCACGGGGCCCTTATTGAATCGCGTTTTGGCGCCCCTAGGCAAGGCGCGCGACGATGTTCCTCGTGTGCGGGCCGGAACTGTGAACCACGCACGCCGCGTGCGCACAGTTTACGCGGCGCGCGCCCAGGGGCCTGCGGCCGGCGGTCACAATACCGCTCCCGCTCCTGGCAATCGCTCTCATGAGATTCCCCGGTACGCTGACGAGAGCTTGCGAACTGCTGACTGTCGCTCGGGCACTCGTCGCGAGGCTGCCGCGGCGGTCGTGGTCGTGGCTGCGATCGCGTCGTTCGCGCTGGCCTTTTCAGTACTGGCCCTGGCTGCGCAGTCCGGGCATCGTCAGTCGCCTGAGCGTGGCGCTGGTGGCCGTGGCGCTGCTGGCAGTGGTCGCCAATGTGCTGCTCGATCGCAGCGTACTGATCGTGCATAGCGCGCGCGTCGTGCGCAGCATCGTCACCGTCCCGGCTGCGGCGCCGCCCGCGCCGGCCGTCACGACTGAATCCGCGCCGGCCGCCGCCACGGTGTCCCTGGCGCAGGAGATGCTCCGCTCCGATGGGCTGCTGGTTGCACTGGCCGATTTCGAGCGCGCCACGCAGGCCAGAGCCGCCGCAGACGCTGCCGACAACGCATCACAATGGCAGCAGGCGGTCAGCGCACTGGACCGCGCCGGCGCCGGCTACGCCTCGGTCAGCGACGATCGCGCCGCCGTCAGGGTAATCCGCCGCATCAAGCCGCAGCAGCGGCTCGCCACGCAGCTGATCGAACTGGCGGATATGCGCCGCGATCAGCTCGCCCGCTATACGCAGCGCACGGAGGCCGTGAACCAGCGCATCAAGGTGGCGCTGAACCGAGCCTGGAGTATTTTTGGACGGGTGCTGGCGCGCCGTTCACTGCTGCAGCTGCGCACAGCACTCGACGGGGTGCAGGCGCAGCTGTCCGTGGTTGCGGCGGCCGATCCGGCCGATGCGGCGAGCCTGGCAGCGCTCGCGCACAGCGAGGCTGCGTTCCAGCAGATCTTTCAGAAATACGAGGCCGGTCTGAAGCGCTCGCAGGGGGCCAACTGGGATCAGCAGATGCGCGCCGATCTGACGGCGATGGCGGCGATCCGTACGCAGCTGTCGGCGACCGAGCAGCAGCGACGCACCGGTACGGAGCAGTTCAGCGCCGAGGGGAGCACGCTGTCCCGGTTGATCCTGGCGCGCCGGCCCGCTGCGGCCAGCCGCAAAGCAGTGCCCGGAGCGCGCGTGCACGCACAGCCGCGGCACGCTGGGGCTGCGGTACCGGCGGCCGCGGCTGCCGCGCCCGCCGGCAGTGAGGCCGCGCCGGTGCAGCGCGCGGCAGCGCCGCGCACTGATGCGATGGACGTGCGCGCGAGCGCGAGCCGCCAGCATGCACGGGCGCTGCTGGGGTGGCTCAGCGCGCTGGTGATCGGCGTGCTGACGCTGATCTGCGTGCTGACCGTGCGCAGCATCGTGGTGCCGATCCGGCGCATGCTGCGGGCAACCGCACTGCTGGCGGGTGGTGCAGTCGACGCGCGCGTGCCACGCGGCGGCATCAAGGAGCTCGACGTCCTGAGCGTCGCGTTCAACCAGATGGCCGAGCAGCTCGCCGACGCGCGCCAGCTGGCGCTGTCATATCAGCAGCAGCTGGAGGCCAAGGTCGAGGAGCGCACCCGGGCGCTGCAGGAGCTGGCGGCCCATGATCCGCTGACGCGACTGCCCAATCGCCGGCAGCTGTTCGCACTGCTCGATACCGCGATCGAGCAGGCACGCCAGACGCAGCGCTATGTCGGCGTGTTCTTTCTCGACATCGACAACTTCAAGAACATCAACGACAGCCTGGGACACGCGTTTGGCGATGCAGTGCTGATGTCGATCTCGCAGCGCCTGGCGGAGGCGGCCGGCCCGTTCGGATTCGCCGCCAGACTCGGCGGTGATGAGTTCACCGTGATCTTTCCCAGCGCGGCCAGTGTCGAGGACATCCACGCCGCGGGCGCAGCGCTGGTGCGCGCCTTTCAGATCCCGCTGCTGGTGCAGCAGCGCGACCTGGTGGTCAGCGTCAGCGTGGGGGCGAGCATCTACCCCGACCACGAGCGCGACGGCGAGGCGCTGCTGCGCGCGGCCGATGCGGCGCTGTTTCACGCCAAGGCACTCGGGCGCGCACAGCTGGCGCTGTTCACGCCCGATCTGCTGCAGATCGCTTCGGCCAAGTTCCGCACCGAACAGGGGTTGCGCCGCGCCATCGAGCGCGGCGAATTCGAGCTGCTGTTCCAGCCCGAAGTGAGCCTCGAGCGGCTCGAGACCGCGCTGGTGGAGGCGCTGATCCGCTGGCGGCTGCCCGATGGGCGCTACGCGCTACCAGGGGAATTTCTCGAGGTGGCCGAACAGTCGGGGCTGATCGTGGAAGTCACCGACTGGGTGCTGCGCTCGGCGATCGAGGCCGCTTCCCGCTGGCATCACGGATCGTGGCCGCAGGTGCGGGTCGCGATCAACGTGTCGCCGCGGCTGTTGCTGGATGATCGTTTCGTCGACATGATGATGAAGCTGCTGCTCGAGTTTCACCTGCCGGCGCGCTGTGTGGAGATCGAACTGACCGAGACGGTGCTGCAGACCGGCCCTGCCACGATCGAGACGCTGCGCTGCCTGCGCGCCCATGGCGTGGCGATCGCACTGGATGATTTCGGCACCGGCTACTCCTCGCTGGCCTCGCTCGAGAAGCTGCCGCTCACGCGCATCAAGCTCGACCAGAGCCTGATCGCCAGCATCGATACCAGCGCGCGCTCCGCGGCGATCGCCCGCGCCATCATCGGCTTGTGTCACGGCCTGGGGCTGGAGATGACCGCCGAAGGCATCGAGCGTCCCGAGCAGCTGCCGCTGCTGATCGGGCAGCGCTCGATGTATCTGCAGGGCTTCCTGTTCTCCCCGCCGGTATCGCGCGATGAGTTGCTGCCGGTGATGCGTGCTCTGCCGCAGCGGCTGCGCTCGCTGTCCCTGGCGCTGCCGGCCGATTCCGGCCGCCCCAGGAGCAATGTCGCCTCGCTGGCGAGTGCGGGCGCGGGGGCACGTAGCGCGTAATGCCGACGCTGACGTGCGCGCACGCCGGAGCAAACAGCTCGACCCGCAGGTCGCCGGGCCCTGGCCGCTGAGCAGCTTACGCGAGCAGCGCCTCGAGCTCGGCCCAGCGCGCATAGCCGGCCTCGATCTCGGTCATGAGCGCGGCGAGCTGCCGCAACCGCGCGTGCAGCGCATCCTGTCCATCGCCGCCGCGATAGAGCGCGCCCTGCGCCAGCTCGGCGTCGATGCCCTGCTTGTCGGCCTCGAGCTGCTGCAGCCGTGCCGGCAGCGCCGCGAGCTCGCGCTGCTCCTTATATGACAGCCGACGCCGCGGCGAAGCGTTGGCGCTGTGCGCTGGCGCGGCGCCGGCGTCCGAGGGGGCAGACGGCGCCGGGGGCCTGGAGCCCCCGGCGCCGGGCCGCGCAGGCTGGGGGTGTCCGGCCGGCCCGTGCCGCTGGCGATACTCGTTCCAGTCGGCGTGACCGCCGACGAAGTCGCGCACCACGCCGTCGCCCTCGAATACCAGCAGGCTCGTGACCACGTGATCGAGAAAGGCCCGATCGTGGCTCACCAGCAGCAGCGTGCCGGGGAAATCGCCGACGTATTCCTCCAGCAGCTCGAGCGTGTCGATGTCCAGGTCGTTGGTGGGCTCGTCCATCACCAGCAGATTGGCCGGCTGCGCGAACAGGCGGGCGAGCAGCAGCCGGTTGCGCTCGCCGCCGGACAGTGCCCGCGCCGGGGTATTGAGCTGCTCTGGACGAAACAGGAAGTCGCGCAAGTAGCCCGCGACGTGGCGGTTGTGGCCGCCGATGTTGACCTGATCGTGGCGTCCGGCGACGTTGCGCATCACCGACTCATCCAGCGCCAGCTGTTCGCGTTGCTGGTCGTAATAGGCGATCTGCAACCGGCTGCCGGTGCGCACCTGCCCGCCGCTGGCGGGCAGCTCGCCGAGCAGGGCCCGGATCAACGTGGTCTTGCCGATGCCATTGGGGCCGACCAGGCCGATGCGATCCCCGCGCATGATGCGCGCGGAGAAATCCCGCACGATTTCACGGCCGCCGAGCGTCACGGACAGATGCTCGGCTTCGAACACCAGCGCCGCGGACTGCGTGGCGGAAGCCTGCGGCAGCTCGATGCGCCCGGTGCGCTCGCGACGCGCGCGCCGCTCGGCGCGCAGCGCCTGCAGCGCCCGCACGCGGCCCTCATTGCGCGTGCGCCGCGCCTGCACGCCGCGGCGGATCCAGGCCTCCTCCTGCGCCAGCTTCTTGTCGAACAACGCCGCCTGCTCGCGCTCGATCTGGAGCTGCCGATCCTTGGCGGCGACGTAATCGTCGTAGTTGCCGGCGGTCGCCGTCAGCGCACCTCGATCGAGCTCGAGGATGCGCGTGGCGAGCCGGTTGATGAATACGCGATCGTGGCTGACGAACAGCAGCGCGCCGCGGTAGTCGAGCAGCAGCCGCTCGAGCCATTCGATCGTGTCGATGTCCAGGTGGTTGGTCGGCTCATCGAGCAGCAGCACGTCGGGCGCCGACACCAGCGCACGCGCCAGCAGGGCCCGCCGACGCAGGCCGCCGGACAGCTGCGACACGAGCGCGTGCGCGTCGAGCTGCAGGCGCGAGAGCACCGAGGCGAGACGCTGTGGCCGCTCCCAGTCCTCCCCGGCGTCGCTCGCCAGTCCACCGGCCACCAGCGCCGCGACCGCCTCGTCGCCCCCCATCGCGGTCACATCCTGCACCAGGTAGCCCACGCGCGCTGCCGGCCGCACCCACACTGTGCCGTGATCGGGCTCGGCGGCACCGCGCAGCAGCTGCAGCAGCGAGGATTTGCCCTCGCCGTTGCGGCCGACCAGAGCAACGCGCTCGCCCTCGTCGAGTTGCAGCGACGCCTGGTCGAGCAGCGGCCGGGAACCGTAGGTCAGGGAAACCTTATCGAGACGGAGCAGCACGGTGGCATTTTTGATTTCGCGGTAAACCCCCGGGTCCTCGGCGCGCAGCGCCTGGGGCAGGCGATTGTGCAGGCCCTTTACAGTAAATTACCGTGCCGGCCTTCAGGTCACCAAGTGCTGCGGGGTGCCGGCGTGCCAGCGCTCGATGTTGTCGATCAGCTGATCCGCGAGCAGCCGCATTGCCCCGTCCGAGGCCCAGGCGACGTGCGGCGTGAGAATGAAATTCGGCCGCCGCACCTGCAGCAGCACATTGCCCTGGCGCGGAGGCTCCACCGTCAGTACGTCAAATCCGGCACCGGCGATCAGTCCCTCGTCCAGCGCCTGACTCAGCGCCGCCTCATCGACCAGTCCGCCACGCGCCGTGTTGATGAGCAGAGCGGTGCGTTTCATGCGGCCCAGCGCCCGCCTGTCGATGAGATTGCGCGTGGCGGGCGAAAGCGGACAGTGCAGCGAGACCACGTCTGATTCCGTGAGCAGCTGCTCGAGCGGCGTAAAGGTGATCCCGGCGGCCTTCGGCGGGGCATGGTCGGCGAACAACACCCGCATGCCAAAGGCGCGGCCGATCGCGGCGGTGGCCTGGGCGACGGCCCCTTCACCAACGAGGCCGAGCGTCGCACCGTACAGATCGCCGATGGGATGCGTGAACAGGCAAAACTGCTCAGCCGCGTTCCAGGCGCCCTGCTCGACATCCTGCCGGTAGGCCAACAGGTTCCGCCGCAACGCCAGAATCAGTGCAAAGGTGTGCTCGGGCACCGCGTGCACGGCGTAGTTGCGGATGTTCGCGACCGCGATGCCGTGCTGCCTGCAGTAATCCACATCGATGATGTCGTAGCCGGTGGCGGCGACGGCGATCAGCTTCAGCGCCGGCAGCTGCCGCAGGGTCGCGGCGCGCAGCGGCACCTTGTTCGTGATCGCGACGGTCGCGCCGCTCAGGCGTGGCACGATCTCGGCAGCAGCCGTGCGCTGGTGCTCGATGTACTCGTCGGCGCAGGCGGGGCGGCGAACCGTGGCCTGCAATGTTGCCCGGTCGAGGAATACTACGCGCATGACCGACCATTGTAGCGTGACGAGATCGTGGCTGAAAGACCAGGCCGAGGGCTGCCGATCGCTGCCCTCGCCGCGCCTCAGGATCGGGTGCGTGATGTGATAAAGTTGCGGCGCAGGGGCGCCTTTCCGAACGTTCGCCCCAACGGGGGGGCAGCATTGCCGATCATCACCTGCATCGAAGACCTGCGTGCACTCGCGCGCCGCCGTACCCCGCGCGCGCTGTTCGACTACGCCGACCGCGGCGCCTACGACGAGGTGACCATTCGCCGCAATCGCCGTGATCTGGAAGCGATCGAGTTTCGCCAGCGCATCATGGTCGACCTGTCCACGCTGACGTTGGAGAGCGCGCTACTCGGGCAGCCGGCGACGATACCGTTGGCAATCGCGCCAATCGGGATGGCCGGGTTTCTCTACGGCAACGGCGAGATCCACGGCGCGCGGGCAGCGCAGGCCTTCGGGGTGCCGTTTTGTCTCAGTACGCTGTCGATCTGCTCGATCGAGGACGTGCGGGCCGCAGTCCGCGAGCCGTTCTGGTTCCAGCTGTACGTGATGCGCGATCGTAGCTTCACCGCCGAGTTGATCGCGCGGGCCCGGGCGGCGCAATGTTCGGCGCTGATGCTCACGGTGGATCTGCCTATCCAGGGCATGCGCCGCCATGACAGCAAGAACGGGCTGACCGTACCGCCGCGCCTGACGCTGCGTAACGCGGCGCAGATCGCACTGCGCCCGACGTGGGCCGCCCGGGTGCTGTGCGGCAAGCGCCGGCTGTTCGGCAACCTGGTCTCGCGCCTGCCCGATACTGCGGGCCTGTCGACCCTGGCGGCGTGGATCGGCACGCAGTTCGATCTGTCGGTGACGTGGAAGGACGTGGATTGGATCCGGCAGTTGTGGGACGGCAAGCTGATCGTCAAGGGCATCCTCGACGCCGAGGACGCCCGCGCGGCCTGCGCGGCCGGAGTCGACGCGATCGTGGTCTCCAACCATGGCGGCCGCCAGCTCGACGGCGCGCCGTCAACGATCTCGGTGCTGCCGGAAATCGCCGCGGCGGTCGGCGGCCGCTGCGAGGTACTGTTCGACGGCGGCATCCGCTGCGGCCAGGACATCCTCAAGGCGGTGGCCCTGGGCGCGCGCGGCTGCCTGATCGGCAAGAGCTACGTGTACGCGCTCGCGGCGATGGGCGAGCGCGGTGTCACTGCAGCGCTGGGCATCCTGCGTGACGAGCTGCGTGTGACGCTGGCACTGACCGGCCGCGCACGGATTGCCGACGTCGATGCCGGCATCCTGCGGCCCCGCTAGCCGTGTAAATTTTTCGCTTCCTGGCGGTGCCGATGCAGCACCGGTTCGGTGTAGCCGTTAGGCTGCTCGCAGCCCTGGAACACCAGATCGCAGGCCGCCTTGAACGCAATGCCGCTGAAGGCCGGGGCCATTGGCAGATAGAGCGGATCACCTGCGTTCTGCTTATCGACCACGAGCGCCATGCGCTTCATCGTCTCGATCACTTGCGCTTCGCTCGCGAGACCGTGACGCAGCCAGTTGGCGATGTGCTGACTGCTGATGCGCAGCGTCGCTCGATCTTCCATAAGGCCGACGTTGTTGATGTCGGGTACCTTGGAGCAGCCCACACCCTGGTCGATCCAGCGCACCACGTAGCCAAGGATGCCCTGGGCATTGTTGTCCAGCTCCTGCTGAATCTCCCCGGCGTTGGGCTGCAAATTCGCCAGCAGCGGAATCGCGATGATGTCGTCAACCTTGGCGCGACTACCGCCTGCAGCGATCTGTTTCTGGCGCGCGAACACATCGACCTGATGATAGTGGATCGCGTGTAGCGTCGCGGCGGTGGGTGACGGGACCCACGCCGTGGTCGCGCCCGCCATTGGGTGTGCAATTTTCTGCCGCATCATGTCCGCCATGAGGTCTGGCATCGTCCACATCCCCTTACCGATTTGGGCTTTGCCCTGCAGGCCGCAGGCGAGACCGACGTCGACATTCCAGTCCTCGTAGGCCCTGATCCAGAGCTGACGCCTCATATCGGTCTTGCGCACCATCGGGCCGGCTTCCATCGACGTGTGAATCTCGTCGCCGGTGCGATCGAGAAAGCCGGTGTTTATAAACACCAGACGCTCTCTTGCCGCCTGGATGCAGGCCTTGAGGTTGACGGTCGTGCGACGCTCCTCGTCCATGATGCCGATCTTGACGGTATTGCGCGGCAGGCCGATCAAACCTTCGATTGCCGCGAACAAATCACAGGTGAACTGCACTTCCTCCGGGCCGTGCATCTTCGGTTTGACGATGTAGATGCTGCCGTTCCTGGAATTGCGATACCTGGTGCGTCCCGCGACATCGTGCGAGGAGATCAAGCTCGTCACCACGCCGTCGAGTATGCCTTCAGGAATTTCGCGCCCGGCGCTGTCGAGAATCGCCGGGTTGGTCATGTGGTGGCCGACATTGCGCACAAACAGCAAACTGCGACCGGGCAAGGTGAAGCGGCCGCCGTCCGGCTTGGTGTATTCGCGATCAGGCTTGAGCGAGCGCGTGATGGTCTTGCCACCCTTCTGCAGTGTCGCTTTGAGGTCGCCTTTGATCAGGCCAAGCCAGTTGGAATAGGCAATGACCTTGTCTTCGGCGTCGACGGCGGCCACAGAGTCTTCGCAGTCCTGGATCGTGGTTAGCGCGGCTTCGAGCAGCACGTCCTTGACGCCGGCGGCATCGGTTGCGCCGATGGCGCTCGTGCGATCGATCTCGATGTCGATGTGCAGGCCGTTCTGCCGCAGCAGCACCGAGCTCGGCTTGGCGGGATCGCCCCTGTAGCCGACGAACTGCGCCGCTTCGGCCAGCGACAGTCGGCCTTGCGGGCCGGTGACCACGAGCTGGCCGGCCTCAATGGCGTAAGCGGTGGCGTCGGCATGTCTGCCGCCGGCCAGTGGCACTACTTCGTCGAGAAACTGCCTGACGTAGGCGATCACCTTGGCGCCGCGCATGGCGTTGTAGCCCGGTCCCTTGGCGGCTGCGCCTTCCTCGCTGATCACGTCGGTGCCGTAGAGCGCATCGTACAGCGAGCCCCAACGCGCGTTGGCGGCGTTGAGCGCGTAGCGCGCATTCATCACCGGCACTACCAACTGCGGGCCGCACTGGCGGGTGAGTTCCGTATCGACGTTTTGCGACGTAATCTTGAAGTCCGCAGGCTCGGGCGACAGGTAGTCGATCTCGGTCAGGAACCGCTTGTAGGCCGCCGCGTCGTGAGGTTTGCCGGCCTGCTTGCGATGCCAGGTGTCGATCTGCGCTTGTATGACGTTGCGCCTGGCCAGCAGTTCGCGGTTGCGCACGCCAAGTGTGTCGACGATGTGCGTGAGCCCCGCCCAGAATGCCTCGGGCTCGACGCCGGTTCCCGGCAGGATGCGTTGCTCGATGAGATCGCTGAGGACCGTGGCCACTTGAAGGCCGCCCCTGGTGCTGCGCGTAATGGACATTATCTGCTCCTGTCGCGTCATCGACTGAATTTCGCGTTGCTACTTCAGGTCAGGAGCGCGGCGACGCCGGCGCGAGCAACCTGGGCGTCCTGGTCGGACTTGACGCCCGATACACCGACCGCGCCGATGCACTGTCCGCCGACTACGATCGGTACGCCGCCTTCGAGCAGGCCACGGCTGATTTCGGTGACTGCGAGGAAGGCAATGCGGCCGGCGTTGATCATGTCTTCGTAGCCCTTGGTTTCGCGACGGCCGATGGCGGCACTGCGGGCCTTTTCCATCGCGAGATAGGCGCTGATCGGCGCGCAGCCATCCATGCGCCGCAGTGCCAGCGGGTGCCCCCCTTCGTCGGCGATACCAATGGCCACGTTCCAGCCGTGGCGTGCGGCCTCGGCCTGGGCCGCGCCGACGATGCGATCGATTTCGAGGCTGGTGAGCACAGAGCGGGTGAGCATGTAGTGTTCCCTGGGCATTCTTGTTGAGAGGGGATCAGGCCTGCATCGCCTGGTCGATGATTTCGATCCAGTGCCGCACCGGCACCTTGGCGGCTGCGCCCAAATGCACCTGGCAGCCGATGTTGGCGGTGACGATCTGGCTGGGATCGCCGCTCTGCAGAGCGGCCAGCTTGCTGTCGCGCAGTTGCTTCGACAGCTCGGGCTGCGTGATCGAGTAGGTACCGGCTGAGCCGCAGCACAGGTGCGCCTCGGGTACGGCGGTCAGCGGGAAGCCCAGGCGGCGCAGCACGTCTTCGACCGCGCCGCCGAGCTTCTGGGCATGCTGCAGCGTGCAGGGACAATGGCAGGCGAGCGTCTGGTTGCCGACGCCGGTGATGCGCAGCCGCTCCAACGGTTCGCGGCGCAGCAGTTCCACCAAGTCGAGCGCCAGCTGGCTGACCTTCTTCGCCTTGGCCGCGTAGGCCGGGTCGGCTTCAAGCAGATGGCCGTACTCCTTGACGAAGGCACCGCAGCCGCTCGCGGTCTGCACGATCGCCTCGCAGCCGGATTCGATCGCCGGCCACCACGCGTCGATATTCCTTCGTGCGTGCTGCAGGCCCCGCGCCTGCGCATCCAGATGATAGTCGACGGCGCCACAGCATCTCACCTTGGCGGGCGCCCGGAGCACCTGGAGGCCGAGCCGGTCGAGCACACGCGCCGTCGCCGCGTTGGTATTGGGCGAGAGGCTCGGCTGCACGCAGCCTTCGAGCATCAAGAGCTTGCGAGCCTGTATCGCCACCGGGCGCTTGCCCGAAGTGGCCGGTCTCGCCGGAACCTGGTCGCGAATGAGAGTCGGCAGCAGCGGCCGGAAGAACCGGCCGATGCGAAGCAGAAACGCGAACAGCGCCGGGCGCGTCATCAGCGTGCGAAGCGTGCCGCGCAGTACACGCTCTCTCACGGTGCGCGCAACGCGCTTGGCAAGTTCTTCGCGGCCGATGTCGAGCAACGAGTGATAACGCACACCGGACGGGCAAGTAGTTTCGCAGTTGCAGCAGGTGAGGCAACGGTCGAGGTGTGTCTGCGTGGTCTTGGTGACCTCGACGCCTTCGAGCATCTGCTTGATGAGGTAGATGCGCCCGCGCGGTCCATCGAGTTCGTCACCCGTTAGCTGGTAGGTGGGGCAGGTGGCATTGCAGAAGCCGCAGTGCACGCAGCTGCGCAGGATGCTTTCGCCCTCGGTGGCCCGCGGCATCAGTTGGGCGCGGGAGGTGAGGTTGGTCTGCACGGCGATCAAAGTCCGGCGTACATACGGCCAGGGTTGAAGAGGGCTTTCGGGTCGAGCTGCGCTTTCAGACGCTGGTGCAGCGCGAACAGCGCGGGCGGCAGCGGTGGGAAACGCATGTCGCTGTCGCCGCGCCACAGTGCCGCATGGCCTCGCGCCGCGGTGGCGATGTCACGGATCTGCTGCGCCGGCGCGTCGCTGCGCAGCCAGAGCTGCGCGCCGGCCCAATCGATCAGCACCTCGCCGGGCAGGTTCTTCGGCAGCTGTTTGTTGGTCGGTAGGCCCAGTCGCCACAGCGGGCGTGTGCCGGCGAAGAACGGCAGCTGATGATCGCGCAGCTGTTGCCAGAAGTCGTCCTCAAGCGGAGCGCCGCCGAGTCGCGCAGCGGCTGCGTTCACCGAGCCGTGGCCACCTTCGAGCCGCAGCATCAGCGCGGCGCCGTCGTGGCAGGCCGCCGAGATCGGCAGCGGCTCGGTTGCCCAGTGCGCGAGCTGCTTCAGCGACTGCTGGACATCGAGTTCGATGCGCAGGCTCGCGCGATGCAACGGCAGCGGCAGAACCTTCATCGATACTTCTGTGAGTAGGCCCAAGCAACCGAAGCTGCCCGCCATCGCGCGCGACAAGTCAAAGCCGGCGACGTTCTTCATCACCTCGCCGCCGAAGCGCAGAGGGTTGGCTCGGCTGTCGATGACTCGGCAGCCGAGCACGAAGTCGCGTACCGCCCCGAACCACGGCCGTCGCGGGCCGGAAACACCGGCCGCAACCATGCCGCCGAAAGTCGTGCCTTCACCGAAATGCGGTGACTCGCAGGCCAGCATCTGCCCGCGTTCGGCCAGCGCCACTTCCACGTCCACGAGCGGCGTGCCGGCGCGTGCGGTGATCACCAGTTCGGTCGGGTCATAATGGACGATGCCGTCGTGTTCCCGGGTGTCTAGAATAGTGCCCTCGACGGGCCGCCCCAGAAAGGCCTTGGTGTTGCCGCCACGGATCGCCAGCGGCGTGCCGGCCGCTGCCGCGGCGCGGACCTGATCAATCAGGCGGTCGATTGAAGCGTTGTGGCCCTGACCCATCAGAAGCGCTCCAGCTCGGGATGCGGCAGCTGCCCGTGATGTACGTGCAGGCGGCCGAACTCGGCGCAGCGTGCGAGCGTAGGGATAGTCTTGCCGGGATTGAGCAGGCCCTGCGGATCGAAGGCCGCTTTCACCGCGCGGAACATTTCGAGTTCGTCCGCGCCGAACTGTGCGCACATCTGGTTTATCTTTTCGCGGCCGACGCCATGTTCGCCGGTGATGCTGCCACCCACTTCCAGGCAAAGCTCCAGGATCTTTCCGCCCAGGTCTTCAGCCCGCTCCAGCTCTCCTGGCCTGTTGGCATCGAACAGGATCAGCGGATGCATGTTGCCGTCGCCCGCATGGAACACGTTGGCCACACGCAGACCGGCCTGCCGCGACAGCTCGCCGATTCTCTCGAGCACCATGGGCAGTGCACGCTTGGGAATCGTTCCGTCCATGCAATAATAGTCTGGGGAAATTCGGCCCACCGCAGGAAAGGCATTCTTACGGCCGGACCAGAACTGCTTGCGCTGGTTCTCGTCGAGCGCTTGGCGGATGTCGGTAGCGCCGGCCTTCAGCAGAATGTCGCGCACGCACTCGCAGTCGGCGGCGACGTCGGCTTCGACTCCGTCGAGTTCGCACAGCAGGATCGCGGCGGCCTCCACCGGATAACCTGCGTGGACGAAGTCTTCCGAGGCACGGATCGATAGGTTGTCCATCATTTCCAAGCCGCCGGGAATCACGCCCGCGCCGATGATGTCGCCCACTGCCTGGCCGGCCTTCTTCACATCGTCGAAGCTAGCCAAGAGCACGCGCGCAACTTCGGGCTTGGGCAGCAGCTTCACGGTGACTTCTACGACGATACCGAGCAGGCCTTCAGAGCCGACGAACAGCGCGAGCAGGTCCAGACCCGGGCTGTCGAGCGCATCGCTGCCAAGGGTGACGCGTTCGCCGTCCATCAACACGATGTCCACGCGCAACACGTTGTGCACCGTGAGGCCGTACTTGAGGCAGTGCACGCCACCGGCGTTCTCGGCGACATTGCCGCCGATCGAACAGGCAATCTGCGAGGAAGGATCGGGCGCGAAATAAAGGCCGAACGGCGCCGCGGCCTCGGAGATAGCGAGGTTGCGCACGCCCGGCTGCACGCGCGCGATGCATGCCCGGGAATCCACTTCAAGAATCCGCTTGAAGCGCGCCAGCGACAACAGGATAGCCTTCTCCAGTGGCAGCGCGCCGCCAGACAGCCCGGTGCCGGCACCGCGTGCGACCACTGGAACCTGCAGACGCGAGCAACAGCGCAGAATCGCCTGTACCTGCTCGATGGTCTCTGGCAGCGCGACCGCCAACGGCACGGTGCGATAGGCGGACAGTCCATCGCATTCGTAGGGCCGCAGTTGCTCGGGCTCATGCAGGAGCGTCACGTCCGGCGCCTCGTTGCGCAGCGCGGCCAGCAGGACGGGGCGATCCACCGCTGCGAGTGCACCGTCGAGCTGTTCGTCGTAAAGGATGTTCAAATCTGATCTAGAAAAGCGTTAAAAGCGGGCAGGATACTTTACACGCGCCTTAGCCCTTCGCAACGCGGCATCACGGAATCATCCAGTGCATCACGTACTGCTGCAGAACCACCAGCACACCGAGTAGCAGGGTCAGGATGACGCTGTGTTTGAAGGTCCGGGCCACGACCATGCCCTCTTGTCCTTTCAAATCGGTAACCGTTATTCCGGTGCAAATATTCTGCGG
>Ga0307374_10004008_pt1 | contig 24831 bp, 23 predicted proteins | sample OX3MG_FD_202532 | JGI IMG/M metagenome (GOLD analysis project Ga0307374, IMG submission 202532) | Soil microbial communities from Risofladan, Vaasa, Finland - OX-3 | ecosystem: Environmental > Terrestrial > Soil > Coastal area > Acid sulfate soil | place: Finland: Risofladan, Vaasa | collected... | reverse complement strand
CGGACCGGGCTCTTATGGCGGTGCGCAGCCCTGAGGTGATCAGCAGGACGAAGGCGGCCACGATGATGGTGGTGCCGACCAGGCCGAGTTCCTCACCCAGCCCGGCAAAGATGTAGTCGCTCGCCACCACCGGAATCAGGGTGGGTCGTCCCAGGCCCAGTCCGGTCCCGGCCACCCCTCCGCTGCCCATGGCGTAAAGGGCCTGGATGGCCTGGTAGCCGATCCCGCTGGCGTAGGGCCAGGGATTGAGCCATACGGTGATGCGCTCGTGCACCTGGCTCAACAGCACGCTCATGACCCCAGCGCCCAGCACGAAGAGGCCGAGGGATACCAAGAGATAGGTGGCCCGCCCGGTCGAGATCCAAAGCATGGAGATGAACAGCACGAAGATGAGCAGGGAGAAGCCCACATCCCGCTCAGCCGTCATCACCAGCATGGAGAGACCCCACATGAGGAGAAGGGGGCCGAAGGGCCTCGGATCGGGTAGGAGGACGTTACCGACGCGTGAGGTGGGATTGGCCAGCAGCTCCCGCTTCTCCACCAGGTAGGAGGCGAAGAACACGGCTAGGCCGATCTTGGCCAGTTCCACCGGCTGGAAGCTGAGCGGTCCGAGGCGGACCCAAAGCCGGGCGCCGTTGATGCGCTCGCCCACACCCGGAGCGAGGGGCATGAGGAGCAACACAACTCCGGCGGTGGCGATCAGATACCGGTAACGCTCCAACAGCTGGATACGCCGCACGAAAGCCAGGGTCAGGACGTATCCAGCCACCCCGATGGCCGTCCAGGTGGCCTGCAGGCCGGCCAGATGGGAATCGAGCCGGGCGATGAAGACGTAACCGATCCCGTTGAGGAAGCCGGCCAGCGGCAGCATCACGGGCGTGGCGTTGGGGGCGAAGCGCCGGGTGGCCAGATGGGCTATGAGAAGAAGGGTCAGCAGGAAGGCCAGGAACGGGATGATGTTGGCGGGTATGGACGCTGTTCGGCCCAGAGTGGCCAGGACGTAGGCGGCCACCGTGACCAGGAACACCAGACCGAGCAGGCCGAGCTCGGTGTTCCGGGGCGACGTCGGCGCCAGCAGGGCCCGGGCCCGGCCCCCCGCCGCCGCCGTAGTCGTGGTCGCCACCAGCCCAGAGTAGCTATGGGGTCCGGCGGGTCTGGTCGAGGGATTCGGCATAGGACACGAGCGGCGGCTCGGGGGTGTCGGACCGCTCGGAATCAAGCCGGAGGCTGACATAGGCCGCTGCCCCGGTCGGGATCGGCAGCCAGAAGTTGATCAGCCGCCATCCGAGCACGCCCAGGATCGCCACCGACCGGGTCAGTCCGAATCCGACCAGGGCCGGGGTCAGCACCCCCTCGACCACGCCCAGCCCGCCGGGGGTGATGGGGATGGCCGCCAGCACGTTGGCCAGCCCGTAGGCCACGATCAGGCCGACCGGGTTGGGGAAACGGCCGTGGCCGTGGCCGAAGGCGGCCAGGAAGATCCAGAGGGATGCGGCGTCGAGCAGCCAGTTGGCCGCCGCCCAGCCGATGCAGCGGGCCAACCGGGCCGAGTCCGAGGTCAACTCCTGCAGGCGCACCGCCACCCGGCGGAAGACGGCCTCGGTGCTGTCTTCGGTGATGAGAGGGAGCTTCCGGGCCACCGTTCGCAGCACGGTCACAGCCCGGTCCACTCCCCGGGTCATGAGCAACACGATGACGGAGAAGAACCCGATGAGCAGCACTCCCAGGCCCGCTGCCACCCCGTAGATGGGGTTGAAGCCGTAGACCGGAATGGAGACGACCAACCCGGCCCACAGGAGGGCGTTGAGGACCACGGCCGAGCCCAGGCCCTGCATGCCCAGGGCGAAGCCGGCGTCGGGCCCTTTGACTCCCGAGGCGCTGAAGAGGCGGTAGCCCAGGCTGGCTCCGGCCGCCGTGCCCCCGGGCACGACATGGGTCACCGACAGGGTGGACATGTTGATCCGGAAGATGCGATTGAGAGGCAGGCTCCCCTTGGGCAGGAGCGACCGGGTCAGCTGGGAGTAGGACAGAAGGGAGAGGATCTCCAGGCCGACGCCCAGGCCGGCCAGGCCGGCGTTTACCTGGCTGACGAGGTGCAGGGCCTTGCGGGCCCCGGCCACCTGGGGGAGCACCAGGTACTCGACCACCGCGGCCAGCAGGGTCACGCTCACAACCCGCCGAAGCGTCTTGGGAAGGGAGAGCCGGGCCATGGGCTTAGGTCACAGCGTGGCAGGCGAAGCGGGCCCCATGGCGGACCACCCGGAGGGCGAGACCGAAGCACTCCGACAGGGGAGCGGATCGCAGAGTTTCAGCCAGGGGCCCGAGGGCGACCGTTCGGCCGCCCCGGAGCAACAGACAGTGGGTGAAGCCGGCCGGGATCTCCTCCAGGTGATGGGTGACCAGGACCATCGGGGGCGAGCCGGCCCCGGAGGCCACCGCCGTGAGTCGGGTCAGGAGCCGCTCCCGGGCGCCGACGTCGAGACCGGCGTTGGGCTCGTCCAGCAGCAGGAGCTCGGGCTCGCCCATGAGGGCCCGGGCCAGGAGGACCTGCTGGCGCTCGCCCTCAGAGAGGGTCCGGAAGGCGTGCCCGGCCAGGGGGCTGAGCCCGGCGGCCTCCAGCAGACCGGCGGCCCGGGACCGGTCCTCGGGGCTGTACTCGTGCCACCACGTCTCCAGGGCGGCGTGCCGGCCGGCCAGCACGGCGTCGAGTGCGGACAGGTCAGGGCGCAGCTGCTTGGTCAGCTCGGCGCTGGTGAGCCCCAGGCGCTCGCGCAGCCGGCGGACGTCCACCCGGCCCAGGGTCTCCCCCAGCACCTCCACCGTCCCGGCCGCCGGATACAGGAAGCCACAGATGAGGCTCATGAGCGTGGTCTTGCCCGATCCATTGGGGCCCAGGACGACCCAGCGGTCACCGGGAGCTACCTGCCAGTCGATCCCGTCGAGGACGGCCACCCCGCCCCGGCGGACCTGAACGCCGCTCAGCCGCACGGCTGGTCGGGACCCCCCGCCGGGGGTCGGGTCATGGTCGGAGGTCGGTCGGGCCACTGGCCCGTGACGGTAGCGGGGGCACCGGGCCGCCCGTTACACGTCGGATCGGGCACCGGGTGGCCATTTAGGCGTGGGCCGGGGCGCCGGGTGGCCCTTTACACTGTCGGCCATGCGGGCTTTGGTGGTGCTGCCCACCTACAACGAGGCCGCCAACATCGAGAACGTGCTGGATCGGATCCGCCGGGCGGTTCCCGATGCCCACGTCCTGGTGGTGGACGACAACAGCCCGGATGGCACCGCGGCCCTGGCCGAGGCGGCCGCCGCCCGCTTGGGGGGAATCGAGATTCTGCGCCGGCCGGGCAAGGCGGGGTTGGGCAACGCCTACCGGGCCGGGTTCCGCTGGGGCATGGAGCGCGACTACGAGGCCTTCGTGGAGATGGATTCGGATCTCTCCCACGACCCCGACTCGCTACCGGACCTGCTGGCCGGGCTGGACGGGGCCAACCTGGTCATCGGATCCCGTTACGTGCCCGGTGGCTCCATTCCGAACTGGGCCACCCACCGGCGCCTGCTCTCCCAGTGGGGCAACCGCTACGCCGCCGCCATGCTCAAGATGTCGGTTCGGGACCTGACCGCCGGCTTCCGGGCCTACGACGCCGCCACCCTGCGGGCCATCGACCTGGACCAGGTCCGGGCCGACGGGTACGGGTTCCAGATCGAGATGGCCTTCCGCACCGTGACCGCCGGCGGGCGCATCGCCGAGGTGCCCATCCGCTTCGTGGACCGGGTGGCGGGGGAGTCGAAGATGTCCATGCACACCGTGGTCGAGGCCCTGGGCCTGGTCACAGTGTGGGGCCTCCGCCGGCTGCTGGGTGGCTACCGGGGCCTGGCGCGGCCCCTCGCCTCCGTCGAATCCCGGAACTAGACCCCTCGCCCCCCGGGCCGGGGCGCAGCCCGTGGTCCCACAGGGGCCCGACCGTCCAGCCCTGATCGGCCCAGACCTGGCCCAGCCCGGGAAGCGCCCCCAGCGCCGAGCGCCAGGCTCCCGGGGCCGATGTGCAGTCCGAGTCGTGCAGGAGGACCGTCCCTCCCGGGACCATGTCAGTACCGACATCGTCCACCACCGACTGGGGCGTGGCCTCTGCTCGCCAGTCCCGCCCCCATGCCGTCCAGAGCACCAGCTCCAGGCCGGCCCGGCGGGCGGCCTCCGGGCCGGCTCCCGACAGGGTCCCGTAGGGCGGACGCATCCAACGCGGCGTGGTCCCGGTCAGCTCGGCCAGGGTGTCCCGGGCCCGGCGGGCGTCATCGATGACGGCGGATGGGGACCGCCAAACCTGGGACAGGTGGACGTCTCCGTGGACGGCCACCTCGTGACCGGCGGCGGCCACTTCGGCGGCCAGGCTCCCCGCCCTACGGGCCATTGACCCCAGCATGAAGAAGGTGGCTTTCCACCCCAGCCGGTCCAGCTCGGCCAGGAACTGCGGGGTGGAGGCCGGATCGGGCCCGTCATCGAAAGTCAGGGCCACATGATCGGTCCGGCCCAGTCCGGTCAGGCGGGGCGAGAGCCTCCGCCTCACGGCCGGCAGGGCGGTCAAGGCCGGACCCGCTTGAGCAAGAACAGCACTGGCCCCCGCCGTCCCGGCGACCAGCAGAGCCAGGCGGGAGGGGAGAAGCCGGCGCCGGGCCGGCCCGCTCAACGCAGGTCGGACAGGGGGGCCACGCCCAGGCCGTCCTGGGCGGCCCGCCAGGTGAGCTCGCCCAGGCTGGCCTCTACGGTGGCGGCCGAGGCGGTGGTGGCGCCGAGCATGTAGACGTGGCCGGCCCTGAGCCTGCCGGGCACAGAGTCGGTGGGCAGGAAAAGCGAGGTCCGCACGATGCGCACGTGGGCCATGAGGGCCGAGGCCAGATCAGCCCCGCTGACCCCGGAGGCGGGAGTGAAGTCCCGGCAATGAAGGCCGGTGTCGAGCCGGATGGCCTGGGTGGAGCGGAACAGGTCATCGGTGGGCTGCACCAGGTGCAGGGGCTGGTGGTCGAGCCAGCCATCGGTGGCCAGGTCGACGCCGCTCTGGGACAGGCGTCGCACGGGAGTCGGCTCGGTGGAGGCCACGCGGCCGGCCACCACCGCCGTCACATGATCGGCGGCCAGGACCTGGCCCAGCCTGGGATCGGACAGCGCCGCCGGTCCGAGGCGAACGGCCACGTAGACCTCCTGGGCGCCGGCCTCGGCGTGGGCGGCATCCAGGCCGTGGGCCGTGGCGGCATCCACGCACAGGTTGAGACCAACGTAGGTACTGGCCAGGGCCAGGGCCGCTCCGGCCATCCGCCGCCGCCGGCGGCGGTGGGATCGTGGTCCGGTCGGGACTCCAGTCGGGACTCCGGCGGCCACCCGGGCCAGGCGGTCCACCTCGGCCGCCGGGTCCCCGGTGAACACGGCCCGCCCGGCGGCCACCAGGGCGGCCCGCTCCGGGCCGGTGGCCCGATCCAGGACGGCGCCGAGGTCGCCCGGGCCAGTGGCCAACAGGGTCACGCCGGCCGCCACCATCTCGCTGGCGTTCTTGCGACCGTGCCCGGCTATGGGGTGGTAGGTGACAACGGGGAGGTCCAGGGAGAAGGCCTCCATGCATGACAAGCCCCCGGCGTTCTGGACCAGCACGTCGGCGGCCGACATCAGCTCATGCATGCGGTCGGTCCAACCCAGCACCACGCCATAACCCTTGGCCACCAGACTCTGCCGGACCGCCTCGTTGCGCCCGCACACCGCCACTGGCAGGTAGCGCCCGGTGGCCCACAGCTCCGCAAAGGTGGCCTCGATGTCGCCTACCCCCCACGACCCCGCCACCACCAAGGCGATGCGACCCTCCTGGGGCAGGCCCAGACCGGCCCGGGCCACCGCCTTGGGCAGGGGGCCGGCGGCATACGCCGGCGCCACCATGGGGCCGGTGGAGACGACGGCCCGGCTGCTCGAAGCCGACGCCACCCGGGCCGCGCCCTCCCAGACACAAACCGTCAGGTCAACCCCCTCGTGCATCCACAGGGGGTGCACGCCGAAGTCGGTTATGAAGGTGACCAGGGGCACTCGGATGCGGCCCTTCCGGCGCAGCCGGCCCAGGACCAGCGCCTGGAGGGGATAGGCGCAGACGATGACGGAGGGATCGCTGTCCGCCACCAGGCGCCGCATGCGACGACCGGTCAACAGGCCGAGGATGACTTCGAGCACCCGGCACATGAGGGGGATGAGGATCCAGAGCTTGAAGGTCGCCTCATAGGTCCAGGGGGCGACTCTGAGCTGCTGGCCGTAGATCCAACGCAACAACAGCCCGATCCGCAGGGGGAACCAGGTCAGGTAGTCCTCGGTCCGGGTCCGGTAACCCCTGGCCTCCAACCGGCGGGCCAGCTCGGCGGCGGCCAGGTCGTGGCCGGCGCCCATGCTGGCTGACACCAGCAGGGCCAGGGGCACTTGACCGGCGGTGGCGGGGGGACAGGCTCGGGTCGCACCTCGGACATCTATCGTCGGCCGGTCATGGTGATCTTGGAGGCCCTGGCCGCCGCCCTTTGTTACGCGGTGGCGTCGGTCTTCCAGCAGAACGGAGCGGCCCAGGCTCCCACCGAGGACGCTCTCAAGGTCAGCCTCCTGCTGGGACTGGCGCGTCGCCCGGTGTGGATCATCGGCATTGTGGCCGACGTCCTCGGTTTCTTGCTCCAGTTCCTCGCCCTGGGGCATGGGTCCCTCGTCCTGGTCCAGCCGCTGTTGGTCTGCGGCCTGTTGTTCGCTCTGCCGCTCGGTGCTGCGATGACCGACAGAAGGTGGTTGACGGGGCGGGAATGGCTCGGGTCGGGTGTCGTGGTGGCGGGCCTGGCCCTATTCCTGGTGGTGGCCAACCCTGCCCCGGGTGCCGCCACGACATCTGGTCTGGCGTGGCTCATCGTATCGCTAGCCACCGTGGTACCTGCGGTTCTCCTGACGCTGGCATCCCTGCGCTCCTCCCCATCGGTGGCGGCCAGCCTCCAGGCCACCGGAGCCGGGTTCCTCTACGGGCTGGCCGCCGCCTTCACCCGGACCGTCGCCCACCTGGCCACGGCCGGCCCGGGCAGCGCCGGCCACACCCTGGTCCAGGTCCTGGCCACCTGGCAGACCTATGGCCTGCTGACCGTAGGCATCGGCTCCCTGCTGTTGTCCCAGACCGCCTTCCAGGGCGGGCCCCTGGGCTGGTCCCTCCCGGCCCTGTCAGCCGTGGATCCGGTGGTCAGCATCGTCATCGGCGCTTTGGCCTTCTCCGAGCCCATCCGGTCCGACCCGCTGGGGGTGGCGGCGGAGACGGTGGGGCTGGCCCTGATGCTCGGGGGCATCTTCCTCCTCAACCGCTCCCGACTGGGCCTGGCCCCGGCGGGTGTGTCCGGGCCGGGCGGGGACGGCCCGGGCGAGGCCCGGCCCTCCGGGGCCGGCTCCGGATAGGGTGCGCGACCATACCCATCAACCCGGGACGGATCCATGCCCATCAACCCTGAAGCGGTCGGTACCAGGAGCGAACCATCGGAAAGGGAGTGGTCGTCCAAGGACGCCCTTCTCTACGCCGTGGGTGTCGGCGCCGGCAGCTCCGAACTCTCCTTCACCACAGAGAACAGTGCCGACGTGTCCCAGGCCGTCCTGCCCACCTTCGCCGTAATCCTCGGGACCGGAGGCGGCGGTGCCTTCGCCAAGATCGGCACCTTCAACCCCGCCCTCCTGGTCCATGGGGAACAGGGCATCTTCCTGGACGGACCCATACCGGTCCAGGGCAAGGTGAGCACCGTCACCACCGTCACCGCCATCTATGACAAGGGGTCAGGTGCGGTCATCGCCACCGAGTCCGAGTCGGTGGACGTCTCGACCGGCCGGCGCCTCTTCCGCACCACCTCGTCCATCTTCCTGCGGGGGGAGGGCGGCTTCGGGGGCGACCGGGGCCCGTCCGGAACCGGCGTGGAATTCCCCGACCGGGGCCCGGATGAGAAGGTCACCTACTCCACCCTGGCCGACCAGGCCCTCATCTACCGGCTCTCGGGTGACCGCAACCCCCTGCACTCCGATCCCAGATTTGCCGCCATGGCCGGCTTCGACCGGCCCATCCTGCATGGCCTGTGCACCTACGGTTTCACCGGCCGAGCGCTTCTCCACGCCCTCTGCGGATCCGATCCCGCCCGCTTCGGGTCCATGGAGGGCCGCTTCTCCAAGCCGGTCTACCCGGGGGACGATCTGACCGTGTCCATGTGGGTGGAAGGGGATTCGGCCCTGTTCCGGACCGAGACCCAGCGGGGCGAGGTGGTGATCGACGGCGGACGTTTCTCCCTACGGCGGGCCTGAACCCGCCGCCGGGCCCGGGGGGGCCGCCCTGGCTTTTCGCGACCTCGGGACCGGCCCGCCGGTCTTGCTCATCCACGGCCAACCGGGGGAGGGGTCGGACTGGGACCCGGTGATCGGGATTCTGGGGACCACCCACCGCCTGGTGGTGCCCGACCGCCCCGGCTACGGGGCCAGCCCGGGTCCGGCCTCGGGCCCCACGGGCAACGCCGACCAGCTGGTCGACCTGCTCCGCAGGCTCGGCACCGGGCCGGCCATCGTGGTCGGCCACAGCTACGGGGCGGCAGTGGCCGCCCGCCTGGCCGAGCGGCACCCCGAGGCCGTGGCGGCCCTGGTGCTGGTGTGTCCGGCCGCCAGCTCGGGCGCCCTGGGCGGCGCCGATCGGGCCCTGGCCCTTCCCGTGGTAGGGGAGGCGGCCGCCTTCCTGGCCATGCGCTCCCTGGCCAACCTGGCCCACTGGGCGGCCCGGGTCATCCCGGCCGAGCGGTTGTCGAGCCTGCCGTTGCGCGTGGGGCTGCCGGCCGATCGGGTGGGCGCCTTTGCCGACACCTGGCGACGGGGTGACGTCTGGAGGGTCTTCGCCACCGAGCAGCGGGCCCTGGTGGCCGAAATGCCCGAGTTGGACGAGGCCCTGCCGACCATACGGGTGCCGGTGAGCCTGGTGGCCGGGGGGCGGGACCGCATCATCCCTCCGAGAGTGGTCCGCGAGCTGGCCGGGCGGCTTCCCCAGGCCACCATCACCTGGGCCCCCGAGGCCGGCCACCTGCTGCCCTGGCGCCGGCCGGCCGTGGTGGCCGAGGCCGTGCGAGCAGTGGGGCCCCTCAGCCGAAGCGGATGAGGTGGTGGTCCCGCTTGCCCCGCCGCAGCACCACGTAGCGGCCGTGGAGCAAATCCTCCCTGGTGATGCGGGCGTCGGGGTCCTCGACGCGCTGGTTGTTCACGTAGGCACCCCCCTGGGTCACGTTGGTACGGGCCGCCCCCAGCGAGCGGACGAGCTCGGAGTCCTTGAGCGCCTCCACCACCGATAGGCCGGGTGGGTCCAGGTCGGCCCGGGCCCGGGAGCTGGACGGGGCATCAGCAAAGACGGCCAGCAGGGTCCCCTCCTCCAGCTCGGAAATCTCGGGGCTGAAGAGAACCTCACCGGCCCGCTCGGCCCGGGCCGCCTCCTCCGGGCCATGAACCAGGGTGGTCACTTCCCGGGCCAGGGCCCGCTGACCCTCCCGGCGCTCGGGGTGCTCCCGGGTCAGGCCGTCCAGCTCCTCGATGCGGCCGTGATCGAGGAAGGTGTACCAGCGCAGCAGGGCCGGGACCATGGCGTCATCGGAGCGCAGGAAGAACTGGAACAGGGAATAGGGGCTGGTCTGGTCCGGGTCCAGCCAGACCGTGCCGGTCTCGCTCTTCCCGTACTTGGTCCCGTCCGGCTTCAGGAGAAGCGGGGTGGTCAGACCGAAGGCCTCCGTCCCCCTGGAACGGCGAATCAGATCGATCCCCATGGTGATGTTCCCCCACTGATCCGACCCCCCCAGCTGCAACCGGCAGTCGTAGGCGTCGAAGAGGTGCATGAAGTCGTAGGCCTGCAGGAGCATGTAGGTGAACTCCCCGAAGGAAAGTCCCTGCTCCCGCTCCTCCAGGCGGGAGCGGACCGAGTCCTTGGCCGTCATCTGGTTGACGGTCGCATGGCGGCCGACGCTGCGGAGGAAGTCGATGAGGCGCAGCTCGCCCAGCCACTCGCGGTTATCGACCAGAACGGCCTGGTGCGGACCGGCATCGAAGTCCAGGTAGCGGCCCAGCTGGGCCCGGATCCCCTCCACGTTGGCCCGGGTGGCCTCCTCGGTCAGCAACGGCCGCTCGGTGGCCCGGTCGGTGGGGTCTCCGATGAGGCCGGTCCCGCCGCCGGCCAGGGCGATGGGCCGGTGTCCCGCCAGCTGGAGGCGGCGCAGCAGGAGTATGGGCAGGAGGCTGCCGGCGTGCAAGCTGTCCGCCGTCGGATCGAAACCCGAATACAGGGTGACCGACTCCGTGGCCAACCGGCCCGCCAGGCCGGGATCGGTGACCTGATGGACCAGGCCCCGCCACTCCAGATCGCTGAACAGATCGGTCATGACGAACAGGATGCCCGAAGCAGGCCCGGGTTAGATTCCAATTGTGTATCCCGGAGCGATTGCAGAGAAGACACCGGACAAGCCCGCCTATGTGATGGCCGGCAGCGGTGAGACGGTCACCTACGCCCAACTCGACCGTCGATCCAACCAACTGGCCCAGCTGTTCCGGGCCCGCGGCCTGCGCCGGGGGGACTCGGTGGCGGTGTTCATGGAGAACAACGCCCGGTATTTCGAGGTGACCTGGGCGGCCCAGCGTGCTGGGCTGTACTACACCGCCATCAGCTCCCGGCTGACCCCGGCCGAGGTGGCCTACATCCTCAACGACTGCGGGGCCCAGGTCCTGGTCACCTCCAGGGAGAAGGCCGACGTGGCCACCGAGGCCCTGGCGGGCGCCCCCCGGGTGCATACCCGGCTGGTCTGCCTGGGCGCCGTCGACGGCTTCGAGAGCTACGAGGACGCCCTCGATGCCCAGCCGGCCGAGCCCATCCCGGACGAGTCCGAGGGCCAGGACATGCTCTATTCCTCCGGCACCACCGGCCAGCCCAAGGGAGTGAAGGTGCCGATGCCTGAGGAGGCTCCCATCGGCTCGCCCAACGGTGTGTTCCTGTTGGGGTTGGGCCTTTACGGCCTGACCGATCAGAGCGTCTATCTCTCGCCCGCCCCGCTGTACCACGCCGCCCCGCTCCGCTTCACCATGGCCTGGATGCGGGCCGGGGCCACCGTCATCGTCATGGAGCACTTCGATCCGGTCGAATACCTCCGCCTGGTCGAGCGCTACCAGGTCACCCACTCCCAGGTGGTGCCGACCATGTTCGTCCGCATGCTCAAGCTGCCCAAGGAGGAGCGGGAGGCCTTCGACCTGTCCAGCCTCCAGGTCGTAATCCACGCCGCCGCCCCCTGCCCCGTGCCGGTCAAGGAGCAGATGATCGAGTGGTGGGGCCCGGTCATCCACGAGTACTACGCCGGCACCGAGGGCAACGGCTTCACCGCCGTCAACTCCGAGGAGTGGCTCACCCACAAGGGAACGGTGGGCCGGGCCCTCACCGGCATCCTCCATGTGGTGGGCGAGGATGGGGAGGAGTTACCCACGGGGGAGCCGGGCACCGTCTTCTTCGAGTCCGGGGCGACCTTCGAGTACCACAACGATCCCGAGAAGACCCGGGCCTCCCGGAATGAGAAGGGTTGGTCAACTCTGGGTGATGTCGGTTACGTGGATGAGGACGGGTTCTTGTACCTGACCGACCGAAAGGCCTACATGATCATCTCGGGCGGAGTGAACATCTACCCCCAGGAAGCGGAAAACCTCCTCGTCACCCACCCCAAGGTCCTGGATGTGGCCGTCTTCGGCGTTCCCAACGAGGAGATGGGAGAGGAGGTCAAGGCCGTGGTCCAGCCCGTGGACATGGCCGAAGCCGGCCCGGCCCTCGAACGGGAGCTGATCGAGTTCACCAAGGCGTCGCTGGCCTCCTACAAGTGCCCCCGCTCCATCGACTTCGATGCCGAGCTGCCCCGCCATCCCACCGGCAAGCTCTACAAGCGCCTGCTCAAGGACCGGTACTGGGCCGATCACAAGACCCGGATCCTCTAAGAGGGGCCCTCCCGGATGGCGGTCGCCACGGCGCAGAAGCCACATCCATCCGCCGCCGAAGCCCATGGGTGACCGGGTGGGTCGAGCCGGGGTGAGAGGATTGGCCCCATGAGCACACAGGAGTCCCCGGTCGGCCTGGGCAGCCGCCCACCCGAAACGGTGCTTCCTGATGCCCCGACCGTCGCCACCCAGAGGTTGGCCGCCGCCCTGGCTGCGCCGGCCGGGCGCCGCCGTGATGAGGTGGCTGACGTGGTGGCGGCCTTTCCGACGTTCCTCCTGGGCTGGGCGGAACTGGGTGCCCTGGCCCGGGACGACGTCGAGGCCTACGCCTGCTACCGGGTCGGCTACCACCGGGGTCTCGACGCCCTGCGGGGGGCGGGTTGGCGGGGCTCGGGCTACGTCCGCTGGGACCAGTCCGCCAACCGGGGCTTCCTGCGCTGTGTCGAAGGCCTGGGCCACGCCTCCGCCGCCATCGGGGAGTCGGCGGAGGAGGCGCGCTGCGCCGTCTTCCTGGCCCAGCTCGATCCGGCCGGCCGCCCACCGGATGTCTCAGGACCCGTTGCCTGAGGACCCCGGGGAGGCGGACCGGACCCGGCGCCGGGTCTTTTGGTCCCTGCCTTCGGGGCTGTATGTCATCGGCAGCCGCCTGGGTGACCGTCGCCACGCTATGACCGCCAGCTGGGTGGTACCGCTGGCCACCGAGCCCAAGTTGATCGGGGTGGGCGTCGAGCAGGGAGCCCTGACCCTCCAACTCGTCCGGGAGGGTGGGGTGTTCAGCGTCTGCACCATCGCCCGAACGGACCGGGCCCTGGTCCGCAAATTCGTCAAACCGCCCACCTTCTCTCCCGCCGACGGCACACTCAGCGGCTGCCCCGTCCACGAGGAGGTCACCGGGGCCCCGATCCTGGATGGCGCCGTGGCCTGGTTGGACTGCCGCGTCGAGCGCCTGGTCGATTTCGGGTCCCACGCCCTGGTGGCGGGGGTGGTGGAGGCTGCCGGCTTCCAGACCGGGGAGGACACGCCGGTGCTGCGGATGGAGGACACCCGGATGAGCTATGGCGGCTGAGCCGGAGGAGGAGACAGGGGAGTGGGTCGGTACCCAGGCCCGCTTCGAGGAGCTGTGCCGGATATGGACCGGCCTGGAGCGCTTCGCCCTGGACACAGAGTTCCACCGGGAGCGGACCTACTTCCCCCGCCTCGCCCTGCTCCAGGTGGCCTGGGAGGGCGGGGTGGCCCTGGTCGATCCACTGGCCGTGGACGTCCGTCCCCTGGCCGAGGTCCTGGCCGGGCCGGCCACCATGGTCGCCCACGCCGGTGACCAGGACATCGAGGTCCTGGAGCTGGCCTGTGGGGAGGCGCCCACCCGCCTGTTCGACACCCAGGTGGCGGCCGGCTTCCTGGGCATGGCCACTCCGTCACTGTCCCGACTGGCCGAAGCCCTGATCGGCGTCTCCCTGCCCAAGAGCGACCGGCTGACCGACTGGACCCGCCGCCCCCTCACCTCCGGTCAGCAGGCCTACGCCGCCTCCGACGTCCTGCACCTGGAGGAGATCCGCCGGGTCCTGGCCGGCCGCCTGGAGGCCCTGGGCCGCCTGGGCTGGGCGGAACAGGAGTGTGCCGAGCTGGTCATCCGCCGACGTCAGCCCTCGGACCCGGAGCAGGCCTGGTGGAAGATGCGCGACAGCCGCACCCTCAAGGGCCGGTCCCGGGGCGTCGCCCAGGAGGTGGCGGCCTGGCGGGAACGCCGGGCGGCCGAGCTGGACCGGCCCGCCCGCCACGTGCTGCCCGACATGGCCCTGGCCTCCATCGCCCACCGGCCCCCGCGGTCCCGCTCGGCCCTGTCCGAGACCAGGGGCCTGGAGGGCCGCAGCATCGGTAAGGACAACGAGGTCGGGCTGCTGGCCGCGGTCGAGAGGGGCCTCGAACTGCCCGCCTCGGAGGTCCGGATGCCGCCGGAGACCTCGGTGGACCGGGACCGGCGCCCCGCCGTCGCCCTGGCCGCCGCCTGGGTCGGTCAACTGGCCGAGGACCTCGACATCGACGCCGGCCTGCTGGCCACCCGTTCCGAGCTGTCCGACCTGTTGTCGGGCCGGCCCGGCCGGCTGGATGAAGGGTGGCGGGCCGAGGTGGTCGGCCACCCGGTCAAGGCGCTGGCGGCCGGCTCCGCCGCCCTGGCCTTCGACGGGCGGGGCGGCCTGGTGCTGGAGGAGAGGTCCCGCCGCCCGGTGACCTAACCCTCGGGCGGCCGGAGGTCGATACGCAGGACGAGAACGCCGTCCTCCATGGAACCCTGGGCGTCTCCGAGCATGGCGAAGTCCTGGAAGTCCAACTGGGCGGCCTCGATGAAGCGCTTCCGCTCCGGGCCCTCGATCGGCGGCACGCCCCGATTGCGGACGGCCCGGGACCGCTCCCGGAACCTCTCGATCATCGCCTGCACGTCGAGGTCTTCGGCCACGGCCAGGCACGCTATCGGGCCGGACCGTCTTTGGGCGCCGGCCCGCAGGCCCCGTTGGCGGAAGTACACTGGTGCCTTCATTCAGCCCTCAGTCGAGGAGCGGCCAGTGAAGAAGGGACGTCATCGGCGCTTCGAAGAAGCGCGCGCGCTCAAGCGTTCCAATGAGGATGTGGAGGACATGGTCGCCGAGGTGCTGGGGACCGTGGACACCTTGGAGGAGCCGTGTGTCGAGTGCGGGGCCGAGCCGGGGGACGAGCATGCCTCCTGGTGCCTGGCCACCGAGGATGAGGAGCTGGAAGAGGCCGAGTGAGGCCTAGGCCGGGGCGGAGGCCTTGGGCCGTCGCCTGACCACGGGATGGGGCAGGACCGATCCCGACGCCTGGCGCTCGATCAGAATCTGGCGGATGGAGCCGTAGACCGCCGGGCCGACCATGGCCTCCAGCTCACTCGCCATCTCCTCGAAGACAGGCACCGCCCCGATGAAGGCGGCCGGCTCCTCGGTGCACCACCAGGCGAATTCGGCTCCTCCGGCGCCCCAGTGGCGCCGGTCCCACTGCGTCACGGTGGTGAAGACGTGGCCGTCCTCGGTCCGGAGATCCTCCCGGCGCAGGGGCAGCTGCCAGCACACCTCCGGCTTGAGGTCCATGGGCCGCTCCCCCCGGCCCAGGGCGGCCCGGTGCAGGGCGCAGCCGGCCCCGCCGGGGAATTCCGGGCGGTTGAGGAAGATGCAGGCGTCCTCGGCCAGACGGGTGGTGACCACGCCCTTCTTATCGGTCCGGGTGACGCCGCCCCGCCTGCCCTTCTTCATGAACTGCCAGTCCTCGGCGGTCAGGGTGTCAGCGGCCGCCTCCACCCGGGCGATGTCATCGGCGTCGCTGAAGTGGGCGCCGTAGGAGCAGCAGCCCTGGACCAACTCGGGGGCCGGCTCGGTCAGCACCCCTTGGCAGCCCCGCCCGAAGATGCAGGTCCAGTTGGACAGGAGGAAGGAGACGTCGAAGACCCAGGTCCGCTCCTCCTCCGGATCCGGGATGCTGATCCAATCGTGAGCGGCGTCGGCTGGACGGGGCACCGGGGGAGAGTAGTGGTCGGGCAGACTGGCTCCGATGACCCTGGTGCAGGATCTAACCGCCGCCCTGGACGAGGAGCGGGTGCGTAACGGCGGGCTGGAACGGGCCCTCTACAACCGGGACGCCTCCATCATGGAGGGCCGGGCCGGAGTGGTCTGCTTCCCCGAGACCACCGCCGAGGCCCAGGCCGTGGTGCGGGTGGCGGCGGCCCACGGACGGGCGGTGGTCCCCCGGGGTGCGGGCACCGGCCTGGCCGGCGGAGCCGTGCCCGTGGGCAGTGAGGGACACGAGCCGGTCGTGGTGGTCACCACCCGCATGAACCGGATCCTCGAGGTCGATGCCGACAATGCCGTGGCCTGGGTCCAGCCCGGCGTTCTCAATCTCGACCTGTCCCGCCACGTCGCCCGGCTGGGGCTGCATTTCGCCCCCGACCCTTCCAGCCAGCAGGCCTGCTCCATCGGGGGCAACGTGGCCAACAACTCCGGCGGGCCCCACTGCCTGGCCTACGGGGTGACCACCGCCCATGTCCTGGCCGTGGACGTGGTGCTGGCCGACGGAGCCCTGGTCCGACTGGGGGGACTGGAGCCGGAGAGCCCGGGCTATGACCTGCGGGGTGCGTTCGTCGGGAGCGAGGGGACCATGGGCCTGGCTGTGGCCGTGGCCGTTCGCCTCACCCCGCTGCCTCCGGCACTGCGCACCATGCTGGTCGGCTTCGCCACGGTCGAGGCCGCGGCCGAGACGGTTACCGCCGTCATCGGCGCCGGCATCATCCCGGCCGCCATGGAGATGATGGACGCCCGGATCACCAAGGCGGTGGAGGAATACGTCCACGCCGGATTCCCCGCCGATGCCGCCGCCGTGCTGCTCATCGAGATCGACGGGCTGGAGGACGGGGTGGCCGCCGCCGCCGCTGAGGTGGTCGGCCTGGCCGAGGGCCTGGGCGCCACCTCGGTGCGGGTGGCAGCCGATGCCGCCGAACGGGAGCTGCTGTGGAAGGGACGGAAGTCCGCCTTCGGCGCCGTGGCCCGGATCGCCCCCGACTACTACCTGCATGACACGGTGGTCCCGAGGACCCGCCTGGCCGAGATCCTGGCCCGGGTCTACGAGCTGGCCGATGCCAACGGGGTGGCCGTCATGAACGTCTTCCATGCCGGGGACGGAAACCTCCACCCACTCTTCCTTTTCGACCGGCGCCGGCCCGGGGAGCTGGAGCGGGTCAAGGCCGCCGGGGACCAGCTCATCCGGGTCTGCATCGAGGCCGGCGGCGTCTTGTCCGGGGAGCATGGGATCGGCCTGGAGAAGCGGGACTACATGCCCCTCCTGTTCTCCCCGGCCGACCTGCTGGCCCAGGACTCTCTGCGGGACGCCTTCGATCCCACCCGATTGTTCAATCCGGAGAAAGTCATTCCCTCCGGCTCGCGCTGCGGGGATCTCCAGTCCATTCCTCCCGGGGTGTGGATCTGAGCGTGGGCGCCCTGGAGGACTTTGCCGAGGAGGCCGGAGCCGAGGACCCCGTGGCTGTGCGAGGCGGTGGCACACAGTGGGACGTAGGAGGCCCACCCCGGGCCCCAGTCCGCCTCCTCGGCGCCCCCGCGGGCGTGGTGGACCACCGGCCCGAGGAGATGCTCGTCCGGGTGCGGGCCGGCACCCCGATGGCGGAACTGGACGAGGTCCTCGCCGGCGCCGGCCAGATGGTGCCGCTCGACCCGGTCGATCCCGGCCGGGCCACCGTCGGTGGGGTGCTGTCGGTGGGCCGGGCCGGCCTGCGCCGCCTGCGCCACGGGCCGGTGCGCGACCACGTGCTCGAGGTCCGCTACGTCTCCGCCGACGGGCAACTGGTGAAGGCGGGCGCCCCGGTGGTCAAAAACGTCAGTGGCTTTGACCTGGTCCGCCTTCTGGTCGGCTCCCTCGGCACCCTCGGCCTGATGGGCGAGGTGGTGCTGCGCACCTACCCGCGGCCCCGGGCCAGCCGGTGGCTCACCCGGCCGTCGCCCGGCCCGCCCCCCGCACGGCTGCTCGGTCTCTACCGGCCTGCTTCGCTGCTCTGGGACGGCGCCTCACTCTGGGCTCTGCTGGAGGGCCATCCCTCCGATGTCGACTCCCAGGCGCGCCACCTCGGCCCCGGTTGGACGGAGCCGGACGGGCCCCCCGTCGTTCCGGCCGGGGGCCGTCTTTCCATGGCGCCGGGTCTGGTGGCGTCCTGGGCCCGGGACCGCTCCCCAGCTACGTTCCTGGCCGAGCTGGGGGTCGGCGTGGTCCACCTCAGCGGGCCGGGCGGGCCCGCGGTGGCACCAGATCCTCTGGTGACCGAGCTCAACCGGCGCATCAAGGAGCGCTTCGACCCCACCGGCCGCCTGAACCCGGGGAGGATGGCGGCGTGAGACTGGCCCTCGACGATGACGAGCTCGCCCTCTGCGTGTCCTGTGGCCTGTGCCTGCCGCACTGTCCGACCTACCGGGTCACCGGGGACGAATCGGCCTCCCCCCGGGGCCGCATCGCGGCCATGCGCCTGGTCCACTCCGGAGCGGCGGCGGCCGATGAGGAGTTCGAGCGGTTCATGGACCTCTGTGTCCAGTGCCGGGGCTGTGAGGCGGCCTGTCCGTCCTCGGTGCCCTTCGGCCGGCTCATGGAAGGGGCCCGCCACACCCTGGCCGAGGAGACTTCCTACCAGCCGTGGTGGCGCCGGGCCGGGTTCCGGGCCCTCTCCCACCATCGCCTGCTGGTGGTGGTCGCCTATGCCGCCACCCTGGCTCAGCGCCTCCACCTCCTTCCCGGGCGGGCCGGCCTGTCCCGGCTGGCCTGGCGCCGGCCCCGGCTGGGCACCAACGGCTCGGACGCCTGGGTCCTCACCGGTTGTGTCATGGACGCCTTCCAGCGCCCCGTCCACGCCGCCACCCAACGGGTCATGGAAGCCACCGGCGCCGCCACCCGCCCCAGCCCACCCGGATGTTGCGGCGCCCTGGCCGCCCACGCCGGGTTGACCGACATCGCCCGTCGCCAGGCCGCCGCCACGGTGGCATCCATGGCCGGCTCGGATCCGGTGGTGGTGGACTCCGCCGGCTGTGGGGCCTACATGAAGGAATACGGCCGGGTGCTGGGCCCGGAAGGCGCCACCTTTGCCGGCCGGGTCCGGGACATCAGCGAGTGGCTGGCCGGCCGGTCCCTGCCACCGATGCGGCCCCTCCCGCTCAGGGTGGCCATCCAGGACGCCTGCCACCTCCGCCATGTGCAGAAGGTCCACGGCGCGGTGCGGCCCCTCTTGGCCGCGGCGGTGGAGGAGGTGGTCGAGTTGGCCGACGACGGTCTGTGCTGCGGCGCCGGGGGGTCCTACTCCGTTTGGCACCCGGACATGGCCGGGCGCATCCGGGAGCGCAAGCTGGCCGCCATAGCCGCCTCCGGCGCCGAGGTGGTGGCCAGTGCCAACCCGGGCTGCGCAATGCACCTGGCCGCCGCCGGGGTGAACGTCCGCCATCCCGTGGAGTTGGTGGATGAGGCCATCGCCCGAGCCCGCAAGGAGGAAAGTGTCTGACCTGGAGGACCTTCGGTCCCGCCTGGAGGGCATCGCCGATGAGTTGGCCGACGCCGCCCTGGACTGCCTGCGGGAGGCGGCGGCCCACGGCGGGGACGCCAGTGAGGAGCGGGCCATCACCCGGGCCCGGCGGGCGGTGGAGCGCGCCGTGCACCTGCTCAAGGCTTCCGACACCGAGGACGCCGCCGAGGAGTTCTTCGAATAGTTCCGGCCCTGGGGGCCGGTGGGGGCGCCGGCCCTGGGCGGCGGGGCGCCAGCTGGGCGCCGGTTAAGGCGTGGCCACCCGCCCGTAGAGAGTGGTGCGCTGCTCCAGCGGGCGGCCCAGGGGCTCCACCAGTTCCAGGAACTCGCTCTCGTCCATGCGCTGGCCGTGGGTGGCCCCCGCCGCCCGGGAGATGTTCTCATCCATCAGGGTGCCCCCGAGGTCGTTGGCCCCGGCCTGGAGACACTGGCGGGCCCCGCCGATGCCCATCTTCACCCAGGAGGTCTGGATGCTCGGGACGAGATCCCCATAGGCGATCCGGCCCACGGCGTGCATGAGCAGAGCCTCCCGGAAGGTGGGCCCCCGCCGGCTGCGGCGCTGCAGGTACAGCGGGGCGGCCATGTGTACATACGGCAGGGGGACGAACTCGGTGAACCCACCGGTCTCCTTCTGCAGGTCCCGGGTCCGGACCATGTGTCGGGCCCAGTGCAGAGGCTGTTCCACCGAGCCGAACATGATGGTGATATTCGAGCGCAGCCCCACCGAGTGGGCGACCCGGTGGGCTTCCAGCCACTCCTCGGTGTTGACCTTGTCCGGGCAGAGAATGGCCCGGATCTCGTCATCGAGGATCTCCGCCGCCGTCCCGGGCAGGGTCTTCAGACCGGCGGCCATGAGACGGCGAAGATAAGCGTCCAAGGGTTCCCCCAGCCGCTTGGCTCCTTCGGTCACCTCCAGGGCGGTGAAGCCGTGGATGTGGATGCGCTCGGAGGCCCGCCGGACTGCTCCGAGGACCTCGAGGTAGTACTCCCCGTCGAACTTGGGGTGGATCCCGCCCTGCAGGCAGACCTCGGTGGCGCCTAGCGACTCGGCTTCGATGACCCGTTCGGTGATCTCGTCCAGGCTGAGCAGGTACGGGTCGCCCCGCAGGTTGAGCGAGAGAGGGCCTTTGGAGAAGGCGCAGAAGCGACACTTGAAGGTGCAGACGTTGGTGTAGTTGATGTTGCGGTTGGCCACCCAGGTGATGGCCCCGCCCGAGATCCGACGGCGCATCTCATCGGCCACCTCGGCCACCGCCCCCACCTCAGGACCTCGGGCGGAAAAGAGGGTGGTCAGTTCGGCCACGCCGGGCTCCTGCCCGGCTATGACCCCGGCCAGCACCTCTCCGACCGGGGTCAGGCCCCGCCGCCGCGCATCGGCAGCGCCGGTGGGAGCCGCCGGGCCGGGCGGGACCAGATGGGGCGGCGCCAGGTCCCCGCCCGAACTCCAGGAATGGTCCCGGGCCAGGCCCTCGGCATCGGAGTGGTCCATGACCGGGAAGGCCATGCCGGCATCGAGCCAGCGCGACGGGGCCAGGGCGAAGGCCGGATGCAGGGTCAGGCGGGGAGCCAGGCTGTAGCCCCGGCCCTCGGTGACCTCACCCAGACGGGCCAGGGCGGGCCAGGCCCGCTCGGGGTTGACATGATCCGGGGTGATGGGGGAGACCCCGCCCCAGTCATCGATGCCGGCGTCGAGGAGGACCCCGAAGTCCTCGGTCAGGTTGGGTGGGGCCTGCAGGTGGATGCCGGGATCGAGCATCACCCGGGCCGCGGCCAGGGTCCAGAGATACTCCTCCGGCGGGCAGGGAGGGGCGGAGTGCATCGACGTGCCCGGTTTGGGCAGGAAGTTCTGCACGATCACCTCCTGCACATGGCCATGGCGCTCATGGGAGACGGCAATGGCCTCCAGCGCCTCCAGGCGATCGGCCCGGCTGTCTCCGATTCCGACCAGAATGCCCGTGGTGAAGGGGATGGCCAGCCGGCCGGCGGCCTCCAGGGTGGCCAGGCGCCGGGCCGGGTCCTTGTCCGGACTGCCCCGGTGGCATTCCAATTCCGGGTTGAGTGACTCGAGCATCATCCCCTGCGAGGCGCTGACTCGGCGCAGGGCGGCCAGCTCGGTCTCGTACAGGGCGCCGGCGTTGGCGTGGGGCAATAGGCCGGTCTCGTCCAGAACGGCCCGGCAGGCGGCCACCAGGTAGTCAACGGTGGAGGCGAAACCGTGATCGGCCAGCCACTGCCTGGCCGCCGGGTACCGCTCTTCGGGTCGCTCGCCAAGCGTGAAGAGGGCCTCGTGACAGCCGGCCTCGGCTCCGGCCCGGGCCACAGCCAGGACCTCGTCCAGGCTCATATAGGGCGCGGTCACCCGGGCGGGGGGCTGGGCGAAAGTGCAGTAGCCGCAGCGATCGCGACAGAGATGGGTGAGGGGTACGAACACCTTGGGGGAATAGGTGATGCGCCCGCCGTAGCGTTCGTCCCGGATGGCCGTCGCCTCGGAGCTGAGTTCGTCCCAGCCGGCGGCCAACAGGTCCCGGCCCGATGTGATCATGGGGTCACGTTATTCACAGCGGGCTGGCTTCGGGATCAACCAGCCAGACAATCTTCTCGGCGCCGACCCGGCCCGCCGGCAGAGCCTCGCCCCGGTAGACCCGGGCCATGGCCTCGGCCTTGTTGGGCCCGGACACCGTGAAGAGGATCAGGCGGGCCCGAGCCAGGCCTTCCAGGGTGAGGGTCATACGGTCGTGGGGATTGCGCCCGCTCGGGTCCGAGTTCAGACAGACCAGCTGGCCGGGCGGGGCGGACAGGCCGGGAGAATCCGGGAACAGGGATGCAGTATGGCCGTCCGGGCCCATCCCCAGGTGCACCAGGTCGAAGATACCGAGCTCGCCTATCTTGAGCTGGTAGGCGTTGGGACCCTCCGCGCAGAGCATGGGGTGCACGGAGTTGGCCGCTCCGACCCGCTCCAGCAACGCTCGGCGCCCGAGGAGCTGGTTGGAATCCGGGTCCTCGGCCGGCACGCAACGCTCGTCACCCCAGTAGACATCGACATTCCACCAGTCGATGGGTTCCTCGGGCATGTCCGCCAACCGCTCGTAGCAGGTGCGGGCCAGCTCTCCACCGGACAGGGCCAAGGAGAAAGAGTCGCCGAGGCGGCTCTGATAGGCCTCCACCACGGCGGCGGCAAAGGCGCCCGGAACGTCCTCGGTGACGATCAGCTCCCCGTTCACGGGCCCAGCCTGCCAGCCAGTTCCAGGGCCGTCTCATAGCGGGGGTCCCGCCAGGGGCGGCTGAGGGCCGCGGTCAAGAGACGGCGGGTGGCCGAGCCTCCGTGGGACACGCTGACCCGGGTCGGTCCGAGGCGGGCCACGGCCATACCCGGTCCGCTGCCCGCCGGGTCGGGATTATCCGCGGCGACCCGGCCGGCGGGCCAGACCGGGCCGGCCTCCAACTCCGCCCGAAGACTGCCCAGGCCCACCTCGGCCCGTAGATCGTCGCCCAGAGCAATCTCGACTGAATCCGGGGCCAGACCGGTTCGCTCACAGAACCACCCGGCCAGCAGGCGGCTGGACCATGGTGGTCCCTCCACCCGCAGGCGGTTGGCGCCGGACAGGAGTTCGGCTCGCTCCGGAGCATCGAACAACCGGGCCAGGGCCTGACGGGCCGGTTCGGTGGCCACCCAGGCCAGATCCGAGAGCGGCTTGCGCCGGACCAGGCCGGCCAGGCCCTCGGCTGTGGCGGGGGCGGAGATGGAAGCCGCCCGCTCCCCGCTGACGATGAGTTGGGCAGCCAGGTCCAACAGGCCGGGCGAGTCCACCCGCCTGGTGCCCCCGGCCAGCCACAGCGCCACCGGCAGGTCGTGGAGCAGGAGGGGCTCGACCAGGGACTCGGCATGCCCGGCTACCGGCCCGCCGATCTCCAGGCGGACCACGTCCCACCACAGGGAGCGATCCTCCACCTGGCTGCCGTAAAGCTCCAGCCCGGCGGCCATCCGGTCGTCATCACCGGCTCCGCCCCGGGGGACGATGACGATGATCCGTCCCGGGTGGTGACGGCCCAGGCCCACGATGGAGTCGATGGCCCGGGTGGCCCCGGCGTCGGCCGCCGCCAGCACCACCAGGTTGACCACTGCGGCCCGGGTGGCGCCGATCTCGGCGTCGGCCCGCATGCGGGCCAACTCGGCCACCACCGCCTCGAAGCGGGTATCCGCCGCCCGCCAGGAGTCGACCAGGGTCCCGTCCGGGGCGTCCGGAACAGCCGGGGAGGCCGGGGCGGTCTCGGTCACCGGGCCCTCAGGGTCGGCGCCAGCGACGCCCGCCGGCTTCGATGAGGCGATCGGCCTGACGGGGGCCCCACGTCCCGGCCGCGTAACGGGAGATCGGGACATCGCCCCCCGACCAGGCGTGTAGCACTGGGGCCACCACCTTCCAGGACTGCTCGACCTCATCGCTGCGGATGAACAGCGTCGGGTCCCCGACCATGGCGTCGAGCAGCAGGCGCTCGTAGGCATCGGGCGACTCCTCGATGAAGGCGGCCCCGTAGGCGAAGTCCATGGAGACGGTGCGAACCCGGAACTCCGATCCGGGGACCTTGGCCCCGAAGCAGACCGTGACGCCCTCATCGGGTTGGATGCGCACCACCAGGCTGTTGGCATCCAGGTCCCGGGTCAGAGCTGACGCGAAGGGCAGGTGGGGAACCTTGGCGAAGCTCATGGCCACCTCGGTCACCCGCTTGGGCAGGCGCTTGCCGGTGCGCACGAAGATTGGCACCCCGGCCCAGCGCCAGTTGTCCACGGCCAGGCGCATGGCCACGTAGGTATCGGTGGTGCTGTCCGGAACCACTCCCTCTTCCTGGCGGTAGCCGATGACGGCCTCGCCCTCGACCCAGCCCGCGTCGTACTGGCCCCGAACCGTTGAGGTGACCACCTTGTCCTCATCCATGATCTCGATGGCCTTGAGCAGCTTCACCTTTTCGTCGCGGATCCCATGGGCGTCAACGGTGGCCGGCGGCTCCATGAGAGTGATGCCCAGCACCTGCATCACATGGTTCTGGACGATGTCACGCAGTGCGCCGGCCGTTTCATAGAAGCCACCCCGATGACCCACGCCCAGACTCTCGGCCACCGTCACCTGGACGTGGTCGACGTACTGGCGGTTCCACACCGGCTCGAAGATGGCGTTGGCGAAGCGCAGGGCCAGGACGTTCTGCACCGTCTCTTTACCCAGGTAGTGGTCGATCCGGTAGATGCTGTCCTCATCGAACGCGGAGTGGATGGTGGCGTCCAGGGCGGCCGCCGACTCCGGATCCCGACCGAAGGGCTTCTCGATGACCAGGCGCCCGAAGTGCCCCGGAGCCAACCGGGCCAGGCCGTGCTCATCCAGGCCCGCGGCCACCACACCGAACTGCTCGGGGACCGTAGCCAGGTAGAAGACGCGGTTGCCATTGGTGCCCCGGGCCTCGTCCACTTCGTCCAGGACGGCGTGGAGCCGCTCGAAGGTATCGGGGTGGCCGTATTCACCCTGCACGTAGCGGAAGCCCTTGACCAGCTCCTCCCACTCCGGTCTGGCCTCGGGCACCGCCTCGGCGGCCAGCTTGCGGAACCCCTGGTCGTCCATGTCCGACCGAGCCACTCCCACCACCGCAAAGGCGTCGGTCAGCTGCCGGCGCCGGGACAGCGCAGCCAGGGCCGGCAGCAGCTTCCGGCTGGTCAGATCGCCCGAGGCGCCGAAGACGACCAGCGCCACCGGAGGCGCCT
>Ga0307374_10004007_pt1 | contig 24834 bp, 27 predicted proteins | sample OX3MG_FD_202532 | JGI IMG/M metagenome (GOLD analysis project Ga0307374, IMG submission 202532) | Soil microbial communities from Risofladan, Vaasa, Finland - OX-3 | ecosystem: Environmental > Terrestrial > Soil > Coastal area > Acid sulfate soil | place: Finland: Risofladan, Vaasa | collected... | reverse complement strand
TTGCCCGCTCCGCCCGCCTCAACCTCGAGGCCTTGAGCCAGCAGCTCGCCCGCGGCGATGTCAAGGAGCTCAACCTCATCATCAAGGCCGATGTCCAGGGCTCCGAAGAGGTGCTGGTGGATACCCTCTCCAAGCTCTCCACCGACAAGGTCAAGCTGCGCATCATCCACTCCGGCGTCGGCGCCATCACCGAAACCGACGTCCTGCTCGCCTCCGCCTCCCACGCCGTCATCATCGGCTTCAACGTCCGCCCGGAACGCAAGGCGGCGGATCTCGCCGAACAGGAGAAGGTGGATATCCGCTCCCACTCCATCATTTACGAGCTCACCGACGAGATTCAAAAGGCCATGCACGGCCTGCTCGAGCCCACCTTCAAGGAGACCGTCCTGGGCCGCGCCGAGGTGCAGAAGACCTTCCGCATCCCCAAGGCCGGCACCATCGCTGGCTGCTTGGTCAAGGAGGGCAAGCTCACCCGCGATTCCCAGGTGCGGGTGCTCCGCGACGGCACCGTCGTCTATACCAGCAAGCTCAGCTCCCTGCGCCGCTTCAAGGAGGATGCCAGCGAGGTCCGCTCCGGCATGGAGTGCGGCGCCAGTGTGGCCAACTTCAGCGACATCAAGCAGGGCGACATGATCGAGGCCTTCTCCGTCGAAAAAGTCGCCCCGCTGATGTAGGCGCCGCCATGCCTGTCGGAGTGCTGCAACTCGAAATCTTTTTGCCCGAATCCGCCTCGCTCAAGGATCGCCGCCAGGCGGTGCGCAGCGTCAAGGACCGCCTGCGCCAGCGCTTCAACGTCTCCGTCGCCGAGCTCGACCCCGAGCGCGATCTCTGGCAGCGCGCCACCCTCGGCATTGCCGCCATCGCCGCCGATGCCAATTATCTCCAGGGCCTGCTCGCCCAGGCGGGCGAGGCCGCCGTGCATTGGCTCCCCGGCCAGGACGTGCAGGTCGGCAGCATCGAGATTCTCGACTGAGGAGCCGTCCATGCCCCATCGCCCCGAACGCTTGGCGGAAAGCATCCGCGACGAACTCACCGAGATGATCGAGGGCGAGCTCGCCGATCCCCGCATCGGCCTCGCCGCCATTACCGAGATCACCCTCGATCCCCACCTCCGCGTCGCCCATATCTTCGTCGCCGTCGCCGGCGACGAGGTCGAGCAGCGCCGCAGCCTCGCCGGCCTGCTCGCCGCCCGCGGCTTTCTCCGCTCCGAACTCGGCGCCCGCCTGCAGTTGCGCCACGTCCCCGAGCTGCGCTTCGAGCTCGACCGCTCCGAGCAGCACACCGCCCGCCTGGAACAGCTCCTCGCCCGCGCCCGCAAGCGCTCCAACGCCCACCATTCTCCCCAGGAGTCTTGACCCCTTATGCCTGACGTCACCATCACCATCCGCCGCAACGGCTCCCTCAAGGTCGAAGGCCCCTTCCGCCTGATTGATTCGGCCGGGCAGGAGATGCCGCTGCCTTTGGATAAGCCTGTCATCGCCCTTTGCCGCTGCGGCCACTCCCAGAACAAGCCCTTCTGCGACGGTGCCCACAAGACCTGCGGATTTGAAGGCGCCGAGGCCCATGTTCTGGCCGCCGAGCAGGCAGCCGCTAGTGCCCCTAAGGATCCAATCGTAGTGCCCTGAATTGGCTTTTTCAGAATTAATAAAAATAAACAAAAGTTTTTCTGTTTTCAGAACCGAATCGCGCTAGACTTGGCTTATCCACACACTTGACCGTGCCTCCGCAAGGAGGCCACGACCACTGGCCGGAAGATTGGAAACAGTCTTCCGGCGTTTTTTTTGCCCTGACGGTAGAATCGTACGATGACCTCCACCACGCGCCTGCCCGCCTCCTTCCTCGCCCCGTTGCGCGAAGTGGACCCGGACGTGGCCGACGCCATCTGCCGGGAAGAGCAGCGCCAGCACGACCACCTCGAGCTGATCGCCTCGGAGAACTTCGTCAGCGAGGCGGTGCTGGAGGCGGCCGGCTCCGTGCTCACCAACAAGTACGCCGAGGGCTATCCCGGCAAGCGCTACTATGGCGGCTGCGAGAACGCCGATCGGGTCGAGGAGTTGGCCCGCCAGCGCGCCCGCGAACTCTTCGCCGCCGAATACGTCAACGTGCAGCCGCACTCCGGTTCGCAGGCCAACCAAGAGGCCTACGCCGCCGTGCTGCAGCCCGGCGACACGGTCATGGGCTTGAACTTGGCCCATGGCGGCCATCTCACCCACGGCCATCCGCTCAGCTTCTCCGGCAAGACCTACAAGATCGTGCCCTACGGCGTCACCCGCGAGAGCGAGACCATTGACTACGACGAGTTGGCGCAGCTCGCGCGCGAGGCGCGTCCCAAGCTGATCATCGGCGGCGGCAGCGCCTACCCGCGCCTACTGGATTTCGCCCGCATGCGCGCCATCGCCGACGAAGTGGGCGCGCTCTACCTGGTGGACATGGCGCACTTCGCCGGCCTGGTCGCCGGCGGCGTCCATCCCAGCCCCGTGCCCCATGCCCACATCGTCACCAGCACCACCCACAAGACGCTGCGCGGGCCGCGCGGCGGCCTCATCCTCGCCCAGGCGGGCTATGGCGCCGCCCTCGACAAGTCGGTATTTCCCGGCTCCCAGGGCGGTCCCCTGGTGCACATCGTCGCCGCCAAGGCGGTCTGCTTCCGCGAGGCCCTGCAGCCGGAGTTCCGCGCCTACGCCGCCCGCGTGGTGGCCAACGCCCGCGTCCTGGCGGCGCAGTTGCAGCAGGAGGGCTTCCGCATCGTCTCCGGCGGCACCGACACCCACCTCATGCTGGTGGATGTGGCCAGTCAGGGGGTGCGCGGCCGCGACGCCGAAAACGCCCTCCACGCCGCCAACATCACCGTCAACAAGAACGCCATTCCCTTTGACGCCAACCCGCCGCTCAACCCCAGCGGCATCCGCCTCGGCACCCCGGCCCTCACCACCCGCGGCATGGGCGAGACCGAAATGCGCCAAGTCGGCCGGTGGATCGCCGCCGCCCTGCGCCACCACCAGGACGCCGCCGCCCTCGCCGCCATCCAGCGCCAAGTGCTGGAGCTCGCCCATGCCTTCCCCCTCTACGCCCCCCGCCGTGCCCGCTCCTAGGAGCCTGTCGGGCATAAGGGTTCGCGAGCGGCTAACGCTTGTAGAATCAGCCATTTACGCAAACGCGCAGAAATTGCAAGTTGTTGATTCTGAAAGGGTAGCAATCTATCCCCGACAGGCTCCTAGAGCAAAAACAGCCGTTGTGTAGCCCCTCCCGCCGGTCGCAGACGGCTTTTTCATCAGGAAAAGCCGGGAGGGCGACTTCTGCAACCGGAGGCCATTTCCCTCCATCCAAACCATAGAGGTGGCCGCCATGCGCATTGCAGTCGCGTTTGTCGCTTTGGCCCTTGCCGTCGCAGCACTCCCGCAGGCCTCCCGCAGCCTGCAGGACAGCGGGATCGCCGCCACGCTGCAGAAGAACTTCAGCCAAAAGCCCGCCTACGCCCAGGTGAAGGTCCAGGTTGAGGATCGCATCGTGACCCTATCGGGCACGGTGCCCAGCATGCGCGACAAGGTCAACGCCGTGCACCAAGCCCGCCAGGTGGATGGTGTCCACGGCTATATTGACGATCTCGCCGTGGCCGGCCCCACCGTGCCCGACGACCAGCTCAAGCGCCAGCTCTCCGACCGGCTCACCTATGACCGCATGTTCGAGGGGCAAACCTTCAATGCCCTCACCCTGGGGGTGCAGCACGGCGTGGTCACCGTGGGTGGCCAGGTGCGGGACTATCCCGACCGCGACTCCGCCCTCGACATCATCGCCGACACGCAGGGGGTGAAGGGCATGGTGGACAAGATCCAGGTCGCGCCCCTCAATCCCATGGACGACCAGATCCGGCTGGAGGCCGCCCGCCGCATCTACGGCAACCCGGTCTTCCTGCGCTATGCCAACGACCCCGCCCACCCCATCCGCATCGTGGTGCGCAACGGGCATGTCACCCTGGTCGGGGTGGTGGACTCGCAGGTGGACAAGGCCCTGGCCGGCAACCAGGTGCGCTCCATTCCCGGCGTCTTCAGCCTCAAAAACGACTTGGTGGTGGCGCGCTAGGACGGGCGCAACCGGGCGCTAGCCGCGGCCGGCCGCGCCCACCCGCAGCAGGAAGTCCGCCACCGCCCCAATGCCGCCGTAGTAGCTGGTGAGCGCAAACTTCTCGTTGGGGCTGTGCAGGCCGTCGTCCGGCAAGCCAAAGCCCAGCATCACCGACGGTGCCCGCAGTTCGGAGGTGAACAGATTGACGATCGGAATCGAGCCGCCCGACCGGACGAACACCGGCTCGGCGCCGAATACCCGCCGCAGCGCCTCCACCCCCGCCCGCACGTAGCGGCTCGAGGTCTCGATCTTGACCGGGTCCGCCAGGTTATAGAACTTCACGTGGCTGTGAAAGCCTTTTGGCGTCAACGCCCGCACCGCCGCCGCAAACGCATGCTGAATCTCCGCCGGCCGCTGGTCCGGCACCAGGCGCATGCTGATCTTGGCCGACGCCCGTGCCGGAATCACCGTCTTCGACCCGGGCCCGGTGAATCCACCCGGCATGCCGTGCACATCCAAGGTCGGCCGCGCCCAGGTCCGCTCCAGCGCCGAAAAGCCCGCCTCCCCGGTCAACGCCGACGCCCGCACCTCGTCGCGGCGAAACGCCTCTTCGTCGAACGGCAGCCGCTCCCACATCGCCCGCTCTTCCGCGCTCGGCGGCTCGACGCGATCATAGAACCCGGGAATCAGGATCCGCCCCTCGGCCGACTTCATCCCCACGATCACCCGCGCCAGCGCCTCGAAGGGATTGGGCGCGATCCCGCCGTACAGCCCCGAGTGCAGGTCGCGCTCCGCTCCCTGCATCTCCACCTCGGCGTAGACCATCCCCCGCAGCGCCACGTCCAGCGACGGCAGCCCGGGCGCGAACATCGCCGTGTCGCTCACTACGGCGCAATCGCAGGCCAGCTTCCGCGGCTGCTCGCGCACAAACGCCTCCACCGCCTCGCCCCCCACCTCTTCTTCGCCCTCGATCAAGAACTTGACGTTCACCGGCAGGCTTCCCGCCACTTGGCGCAGCGTCTCGATCGCCTTGATGTGGGTGTACAGTTGGCCCTTGTCGTCGGCCGCTCCCCGCGCATAGAGATTGCCATCCCGCACCGTGGGCTCGAACGGCGGCGAGATCCACTCGGTGATCGGATCGGGGGGCTGCACGTCGTAGTGCCCATAGAACAGCACGGTGGGCGCCCCTGGCGCGTGCAGCCAGTCGGCGTAGAGGATGGGCGCTCCCTGCGGGCAAGCCTCCGGCAGCACGCGCTCAATGTGCTCAAAGCCCAATTCCCGCAGCCGCTCGGCCAGAAATTCCCGCGCCCGCTCCATGTCCGGCCGATGCGCGGGCAGCGTGCTGATGCTGGGAATCCGCAACAACGCTTGCAACTCGGCCAACATCCGATCCGCATGATCCCGGATATAGGTTTCCACTGCGGGGTAAAGATCGCTCATGGCGGGTATGACGAAGCAACAGGTACTCGGCTTGAGTATAGCCGCGATCGGTGAGCGGGCTGGGGCAAAAACACGACAGCAGAAAAGGACTGGCCCATGCACATCTTGATCCTGACCTATCCGCTCACGCCCCTGGCCGACAACGCCTGCGGCGGCGCCGAACAAGTCGCCTTGCACTTGCTCCGCCGCCTGCCTCGCAGCGCCGCCATCGCCACGACCTGGATCGGCGCCGCCAGCGCGCCCATCGCTGGCGTCACCTTGGTTCCATGGACCGCCTTGGGCGTCCCCGCTCCCAGTTCGCGCGGTAGCTGGCCCCCTGCCGCCCTCGCCGCCCTGCAGCAGCGCTGTCGCCTCGCCGTGCGGCGCTTCCTCGCCCGCCATGCCGTGGATCTCATCCACGACCAAGGGGCGTGGTTCTACTCCGCCTTCGGTTCCGGGCCGCCAGTCTTGTTTACCCTGCACTTAGCCCGCAGGCTTTATCCCCCGGCCTTGTTCCGTTCCCCCTCACCCCGGCTGCACTTCCAACTGGTCAGTAAGTTCCAGCAGCGCGAGTACCCCGATCTGCCCGACTGCCACGTCGTCTCCAATGGCATTGACCTCGCGCACTTCCCCGCCCGCCGCTACGCCGCCGCCGCCGACGCCCCGCTGCTGTTCTTGGGCCGCATCTGCCCTGAGAAAGCGCCGCACCTGGCCATCGAGGTGGCCCGCCGCGCCCGTAGGCGCTTGTGGATCGTCGGCGCAGTTTCCCCGTTTCCCGACCATCAGCGCTACTTCGCCCAGCGCATCGCCTCCGAGTTGAATGGCGCCGTTCGCTGGCTCCCGCCGCCGTCAGCGGCGGTCAAGCGGCGCTTATTGGCCGCAGCGGCGGCGGTGGTGATCCCCTCGCAAATTGAGGAGACCAGTTCGTTGGTGGCCATGGAAGCGGCCGCCTCGGGCGTGCCTGCCCTGGCGCTGCGCCGCGGCGCCTTGCCGGAGATCATTGTTCACGGCGAAACTGGATGGCTCGCCGATGACCCCGAAGCCTTGGCCGCCGCCGTGCCCGCGCTGGCCCGCATCGCCCCGGCCGCGTGCCGGGCGCGCGCCGCACGCTATTTCGATGCCGACCGCATGGCCGCCGACTATCTCGCCCTCTACCAGCGCCTCGTGGCCGCCATGCCACGCGCCTCAGCGGCCTAAAATGAATAGGCCATGCCTGAACCCCTTGCGCCTTCCCGCTTTCTCCGCATCGTCTTGGTGGGTCCGCGCAACCCCTTGAACATCGGCGCCGCCGCCCGGGCCATGGCCAACTTTGGCCTCGACGATCTGGTGCTGGTTCGCCCCTACACCAAGGCGTGGCAGGAGGCCCGCTCCGCCCGCGCCGGCGCCCCCCTGCTGCGCAGCGCCCGCACCGCCGCTTCCCTTCCCGAGGCCGTCGCCGGCTGCGACTGGGTCGTTGGCACAACGGCCGGCACCGCTCGCACCCCCGAACTGCCCTTGGAAGATTGGTCCACGCTCGCCGCGTCGTTGCCTCGCGCTCGGGTGGCGCTGCTGTTCGGCTCCGAAAAGACCGGGCTTTCGGTGGAGGACATCAGCCACTGCCATCGCCTGGCGCGCATCGCCACCTGCTTCGGCGCTCCCTCGATGAACCTGGGCCAAGCCGTGGCGGTGTGCGCCTACGAATGGGCCCGCCAAGAGCCCGTCTCCACGCCGCCTCCCGAGACCGCCATTGGCGCGCCCGAACTCGAGCGCGTGCTGGAAACTTGGTATCCGCTGCTGGAGCAGATCGGGGCGGTGCGGCCCGCGCACCGCGCCAGCCAGACCCGCGCCCTGCGCGAAATGCTGGTGCGCTGGCGCCTGCTGCCCAAGGATGAGACCCGCCTGCTTGGCTTAGCCCGCCAGGTCCGCCACGCCTTGGCCCGCCGCCCCCCGGGCGAGAGCGAGCCATGAACCGCGGCTGGGGACTAACCGCGGGCACGTCCCCGCGTCCAAGCCTTCGGATGATCAACGTGGCGGAAGACCGCAACGCCGCGCCTCCGGCGACGGCGTCCGCGCTGGCCTTGGCCCGGCCCGAGGACTTTCGCCAATTGGTGGACGCCTACAGCGCCCGCCTCTTCCGCATGGCTTACCGCATGACCGGACAAACCCAAGACGCCGAAGACCTGGTGCAAGAGACCTTCTTGCGCGCCTACCGCCATCGCGACCGCTTTGAGGCCCGTTCCAACCTCGGCACCTGGCTCTACCGCATCTGCGTCAACGCCTCGCTCGATCACTTGCGCCAGCGCCGCTCCGGCGAACGCTCCCTCGACGACCCCAATCCGGCTTCGGCAGCCGAGCCCGTGGTCAGTCCCGCTGCCGGTCCCGAACGCCTGACCCTCAGCGGCGAGCTCGCCCGACAGGTGCAAGCCGCTATGGCCGACCTGACCCCGGTCGAGCGCGCCGCCTTCGCCATGCGGCATTACGAAAACCTCTCCATCGCCGAGATCGGCGCTGCGCTCGGCCTGCGCGACGCCGCCGCCAAGAACACCATCTTTCGGGGCGTGCGCAAACTGCGCCGCGCCCTCGCCCCGCTGCGGGAGGCCACGCGATGAAGCATCTCTCCGATGCGCAATTGGCCGCCTTGGCGCTCGAGCTCGCGCCCCCGCGCGCCCACCGCCACCTGCAGGCCTGCGCCGACTGCCGCCGCCGCCTGGCCGCCTACGAGCAAGTGCTGGCGCTCACCGCCGCCGCGCCCGCGCCCGAGCCCCCCGCCGACTTCGGCCAGCGTGTCTGGCAGCGCTTGCAATCCCAGCTCGATGTCCCCGCCCCCGCTGCGCGCCGTTTCCCGCACCGCGTCCGAGTCTGGGCGCTCGCCGCCAGCTTGGCGCTGGTGGCCGGCTTGGCCTGGCGGCTCCATCTCCGCCCGGCGCCTGCGCTTCCGACACCCGTTGCGCCCTCCGCGTCCGCGCCCTCGCCGGTCTTGTTGCAGGCGGTGTCGCAGCATCTTGACCGCACCCAAGTCCTGCTGGTCGAGCTGGCCCATGCCGCGCCCGTCCGCGGCCGCCACGCCGCGTCCGCCGTGGACGTCGGCCCCGAACAGCGCTGGGCCCGCGCCCTACTCGCCTCCAACCGCCTCTATCAGCAGAACGCTTCCCGCAGCGGCAACGCCGCCATGGCCCACCTCCTCGGCGCCCTGGAGCCGGTGCTGCTGGAAATCGCCCACTCCCCCGGCCAAGTGAGCCCGGCGAGGTGGCGGCAGTTGCAGGCCCGTATCGCGACCAGCGGCATCCTGTTCCAAGTTCGCGTGGTGGACCAGTCCCTTCAATCCCAACTTCACACCCAGGAGAGCAACGGCACGCTATGAAGCCATCACTTCCCTTCTCTCTGTTGACCGCCCTGGCCCTGTCGGCCGCCCTTGCCGCGCAAGCGCCCCCGCCCGCCGACCAAGCCAAAGCCGTCGCCGACCAAGCCAAGGTCGTTACCGACGAGGCCAAAGCTATCGCCGACCAAGGCAAAGCTATCGCCGACCAGAAGTACCAGATGGGCCTCAACTTCATCAACGATGCCCAGTGGAACAAGGCGCTCGACGCCATGAAAGTCGCCCAAGAACGCATGGGCGCGCAATCCGACGCCGCCATGTACTGGCAGGCCTACGCCGAGTCCAAGCTCGGCCGCGCCAACGAGGCCCTGCAAGCGCTGGATCAGATGAAGCGCGCCTACCCCGACAGTGGCTGGCAAGAAGACGCCGAGGCTCTCGCCATGCAATTGCGCCAAGCCGCCGGCCAACAAGTCTCGCCCGCCTCCCAGCCCAATGACGACCTCAAGCTGCTGGCCATCAACGGCCTGATGCAATCCGATCCCGCCCAAGCCCTGCCGCTGCTCGAAAAGGTCGTCCAGGGCACCGCATCGCCTGCCGTCAAAAAGCGCGCCTTGTTTGTCCTGGCGCAAAACCACTCTCCCGGCGCCATCAACGCCCTCGTGCAAGTGGCGCAGTCTCACGCTGATCCCGCGCTGGGCGAGGATGCCGTGCGCTACCTGGGCATGATGGGCGGCGACAACGGCCGCGCCGCCCTGGCCAAGATCTACGCCGCCTCCTCCAGCCTGCCCACCAAGGAAGACATCCTGCGCTCTTACATGATCGGTGGCGACCGCGCCCGCCTGCTGGTTGCCGCCAAGAGCGAAACCAACCCGCAGTTGCAGCAGGAAGCCATCCGCAATCTGGCCCTGTCCGGCGGCAAGGCCGAGCTCTGGCAGCTCTACCAGACCCATCCGCCCAAGCCGGCCAAGCGCGAGATCATCCGCTCCCTCGGCCTCGCCGGCGACCTCGACCACCTCATCCCTCTCGCCCAGTCGGAGAAAGACCCCGAGTTGCGCGCCGACGCCATCCGCGGCCTCGGGCTGAACGGCTCGCCCAAGGCACAGGACGCCCTGGTCGGCATGTACACCGGCGCCAGCGACCGCTCCGGCAGCGAGGCCATCATCCAGGCCCTGTTCCTGCACAACAGCGCCGCCGCCCTGGTGGGGCTGGCGCGCAAGGAGACCGATCCCCAACTGAAGCGCAGCCTCGTCTCCCGCCTCTCGATGATGCACTCCAAGGCGGCCACGCAATACTTGATGGAAATCTTGAACCAATAGGGACTTTCCCCATGCGCACCCTGCTGATTCTCGCGTGTAGTTCCGCCCTGGCGCTGGCCCAGATGCCGCGCTTCGTGCACGCCCAGGTCCAAACCCAACCCGCCGCCTCCGACCTGGCGGCCCAGATGCGCGCTGCCGAACAATTCCTCAGCCCGCGCTGGTGGGGTTACGCTGTGCCCGCCACGGATGCCCACATGGGCGATTGCGGCATCGCCTACTTGGAGGGCGATCGCCGCGACCAGCCCCAAGCCGACAGCGGCCAGCAGCCGTTGCTGGTGGTGCTCTACCGGCTCGGTCAGGGCAAGCTCGATCAGCTGCGCACCCTCTCGCCGACCTGCCAGGTGGATGCGGGCGGCCTACCCGTCATTTGGCTTTCGGGCGTCCCTGCCAGGCAAAGCGTCGCCCTGCTCGCCGAGTTGGTCCATACCGATGCCAGCTTCGCCGATCGCGCCACCGCCGCCATCGCCCTCACCGTTGGCAACGCCGCCGAACAGGCGATCGAGTCCTTCACCGCCGCCTCTGAGCCCGAGGCACTGCGAGAGCGTGCCGCCTTTTGGCTAGGGGTGGAGCGTGGCCACGCCGGCTTCCTCGCCCTCCAGCGCCTCGCCCGCACCGATGCCTCCCAGCCCCTGCGCAGGCGGGTCACCTTCGCGCTCTCCCAAAGCCACGACCCCGGGGCTTTGGCCGAGCTGATCCGCATGGCCAAGTCCGACGCCAGTCCCAACGTCCGCGGTCAAGCCCTGTTTTGGCTGGCGCAAAAAGCGGGTCGGCAGGCCGAGGCGGCGATCACCGACGCGGTGCGCAACGATCCCGATACCGCCGTCAAGAAGCGCGCCGTCTTCGGCCTCAGCCAATTGCCCCCCAGCCAAGGCGTCCCCCTGCTGATTCAGGTGGCGGAAACCAACCCGAACCCGGCCGTCCGCAAGCAGGCGATGTTCTGGCTGGGGCAGTCAAGAGACCCCTGCGCCCTCGATTTCTTTCGAAGGGTCCTGGAAAAACCCTGACCGCTAGCGGGCATTGGCGGCCGCCAGCGCCGCGTCGGTGGGTTGGGTCAGCTCCAGATTCTGTACTTCCAGTTCGTGCGAGCTCGACATCGTGGCCCGCACCGTTACCCAAAGATGGTCGGGCTTGCTGCTGGCCTGCACCGCCGCCAACGCCGAGCGGTTGCCCTTGGCGTCGAAGGGCGTAAAGTTCCCCTTGGCGTCCACCAGCCCGTAGGTGCTGTCGGCGCAGCGCAGCAGGCAACTGCGCGGATGGTCGGCGATGCGGTTATGAAACGCCGCAAAGCAGTGCTGGTCAATCAGCCAGCCCGAGGTAGTGGTGGCACTGGCGCGCCAACGGGCCACTCCCACCGCCAAAAACACCAGAATAATCGCCGCTGCCCACGCCGTCGCCCGCCAACTGCCCGAAACCGCCCCAAACCCCAGCAGGCTGGCTCTGCGCTTCTCCTTCGGCTTTGGCGTGGCTGCCGCCGGTCGCAGTTGCGTGGGCAGCAGAGACTCGCCCAGCCCCTGGTCCAGGGCCTGGCGCAAGCGCAGGCTGGCGCCCTCGGGCATGGCCAAGTTGCGCTCGTCGCCCAGGATCCGCACCATCTGCCGCGTGGTAGCCAGCACCACCGGGCAGCGTGCGCACCCACGGCTGTGCTCCTGCATCGCCTCGGCTTGCGAGGGACCGAGTTCGCCGTCCAGATACTCCGACACCCAAGCCAGGAACTGTTGGCAACTGATGCTCATACGCTTGTCCCCCGCCGTCCCAACGGTCCGGCCAGCCGCTCGCGCAACTGCAGCCGGGCGCGCAGCAGCCGCGTTTTCACGTTGGCCACGCTCATGCCCAATATCTCCGCCGTCTCCTGGGTGGAGAGCATCTGGATGTCGCGCAGCGCCACCACTTCGCGGTAGCCCGGCGGCAAGCCATTGAGGGCGTGATGCAGCAAACTTTCCATCTCCTCCCGGCCCAGGCGCTGCTCCGGATTTTCTCGCCACTCCACTACATCCCGCGGCAACATCCCGTCTTCGGTTTCCCGCGGCTCATCCAGCGACTCCCATAGTCCGCCGTGGTTTTTGCGCAACTTCATGCGCGCGGTGTTCAGCGCGATCTGCGTCAGCCAGGTCTGAAACTTGGCTTCGCCCCGAAACTGGGCCAAGTGCTCGTAGGCCCGCAGAAAGGTCTCCTGCACCACCTCCTCGGCATCGGCCGGATTGCGGGTAATCGCCAGGGCCGACCGGTACAGCGGGCGCTCGTAGCGGCTCACGAGGGCATAAAATGCGTCCCGTTCGCCGGCGCAAGCCCGCCGCACCAAACCCTGGTCCTCATCCACAACGGCGACAGGTTCGGCCATGCATCATCCTAATACGATGTTCGATTGCTGGGCGGGTTACATTTGTAGAGCGGGCAGAATGCCGCCCCGGCACTCGCCCCAACCCAGCCGCCCCACCCCCCCCCCCGCGCACCAGCCCCGCAGCGTCACTTCGTCGCCATCTTCAAGATAACCCCGGCTTTCGCCGCTGGGCAGCACCAGCGGCTGCTGGCCTCCATGGGTGAGCTCCAGGAGGCAGCCGCGCGCCTCCGGCTCGGCCCCGGAGAGCGTACCGGTTCCCAGCAGATCGCCGGGACGGAGATTGCAGCCGTTGCTGGCGTGGTGGGTGAGCATCTGCCCCATGGTCCAGTACAAATCCCTCATGTTGCTGCGGCTGAGACGCCTCGGCTCCAGCCCCTGCTCGCGCATCGCGCGCGAGCTGATCCAGGCCTCGACGGTCAAATCCAGGCCTCCGGCGGCGCGATCCTCGGCGCAGTCCAGGTAACCCAGGGGCGCCGGGTCGGCCGCCGCGCGCTCCGCCCGGGGCAGACGAAACGGCGCCAGCGCCTCCAGCGGCACTACCCAGGGGGACACCGAGGTGGCGAAATTCTTGCCCAGAAATGGCCCCAGCGGCTGATACTCCCAGCGCTGGATGTCGCGCGCCGACCAGTCATTGAGCAAACACAGTCCAAAGATGTGCTTCTCCGCCGCGCGCAGCGGGATCGGCTCCCCCTGGCGGTTGCCCTGGCCCACCAAAAAGCCCACCTCGACCTCGTAATCCAACTGCCGGCTGGGCCCAAAAACCGGCGGCACGCCGCCCGCGCCCGGCCCCGGGCGCTGCCCGTTCGGTCGCCGCACCGCCGCCGGGCTGGTCCCGACCGACGAACTGCGCCCGTGATACCCCACCGGCACGTAGTTGTAGTTCGGCAATAAAGGATTATCCGGCCGGAAGAGAGCGCCCACGTGGCTGGCATGATGGCGCGAGGCGTAAAAATCGGTGTAGTCGCCCACCGCCATGGGCAAGTGCAACTCCGCCCCCGCCTGCGGCCGCAGCGCTCCCGCGGTGGCCTCGCGCCCGGCGCCGGGCGCGGCCGTCAGCAGTTGCGTCAGGTGCCGCCGCAGCCGGCTGGCCAAAGCCGGGCCCAGCCCCATCAGCGCATTCAGCGTGGGCGCGGCGCAGGCCTCGCGCAACGCCTCCGGCAACTCTGCCAATTGCCCCAGCGCCAGCAGCGCCCGCAGGTCCAGGATTTCGTCCCCGATCGCCACCCCCAAGTGCACATCTCCCCCTGGCGCCGCCAGGGCGCCGTAGGGAAGGTTCAGCAAGGGGAAGTCGGTCTCCGCGTCGCGGGCCGAGGCGATCCAGCAACTCATGCGCCGCAGTACTGTTCAAAGGCGGCGCTGAGGGCCTCGGCGATCTGCGGGGCGGTACGCCCCTCGATCTGCTGCCGCTCCAGCATGTACACCAGCTTGCCGTCTTTGAGCAGGCCCACCGAGGGCGAAGACGGGCGAATTCCGGTGAAGTAGCCGCGCGCCCGGTCGGTCGCCTCCAGGTCGGCCCCGGCAAACACCGTGATGGAGCGGTCCGGCCGCGTGCTATGTTGCAGCGCCAGCGCCACTCCCGGGCGAGCCTTGCCTGCGGCGCAGCCGCACACCGAGTTCACCACCACCAGCGTGGTCCCCGGCTTCCCGGCGGCGGCGTCCACCGCCTCCGCCGTCCGCGCCTCTTCCACCCCCAGCCGCGTCAACTCCTCGCGCATCCCCACAATCATGAACTCTGGATACATAAGCCTCCCCTTCCTCAATGCCGGTTGAGCAGAAACAGCAGCCACCCGCCGGCGATGGTGCCGCCCACAAACCAAGCGAACGCCACCAGGCCGTAGCGCACCTGTTCGCCCACCTCCTCGCGCAGCGTGATGCCAAACACGATCGAGGCGAAGAGCGAAAACAACAAAACTGCGCTCAGGTGCGAAAGAGTCATGCCGGTTTATTTTTTCTTGCCCAAATACACGTCCCGGGCATCGGCCGCCGCCAGCAAATTCAGCAGCCCGGCGGCGATCAGAAACTTGGTGCCATAGTCGCCCATCACGGTGAAGGGGTTGCCCGCGCCCGCACCCAGTGCCCGGGTCAGGAAATACAGTGCCCCGGCGCAGATATCGCCCACCCAACCCAAAATGTCGAGCACGTCGCCGGTGTTGAAGCCGTAGATCTGGCCTTTCAGCGCCAAGCCCAGCCCAAACATCCCCGCCACCGAGACCAACACCAGCGCCCCCCGCACCCACTTTCGGTTCACAAAGTAACCCATGCCGGGGAACAGCCAGCCCAACGCCACCACCCACCAACTCGCCATGCCGCTGGCGCTGGCCGTGGTGCGGCTCGGCGAGGGTGGGGTGGCGCGCTTGGTCACAGTGTCGCTCGGCATGGTGAAAACGGCAGGAAAATCGCAGTGCTTCCTGCTGGTCTCATATTCTCACGATTTCCTGCTGGCGGGGACCGGTCACCTCGGCCCCGCTCTCGCCGATATGCAGGTTGACCTCGGTCCGCACGCCGAAGGGCTTGCCGTGCGGACAGTAGATGCCGGGCTCGATGGTGAAGCCGCTGCCCACCAGAATCTCGCGCTCATCGTGGGTCTCGAAATCGTCCATGTTGGCGCCGGTGGCATGCACCTCCCGCCCCAGCGAATGTCCGGTGCGATGGACGAAGAACTCCCCCAGGCCGGCGCCGGCGATCACCCCGCGCACCGCCCGGTCCACCTCGAAGCCATGGAGCGGGTGGCCCTCGGCCACCCGCTGGGTGACGTAGGCGATGCCGGCGTCGCGCGCCGCCCGCGCCACCGCGAAGGGCTGCGCAAACTCCTCCGGAATGGCGCTCTCGCCCGGCCGCGCGCAGTAGCCCATCCAGGTCACGTCGTAGTAGGCGCTGTCGTTGCCCGGCATCTTCGCCCACACGTCCAGCAGCAGCAGATCGCCGGGCGCGACCGCGGCCGAGCCCTGCGCGGCGGGCTGGTAGTGCGGATCGCCGGCGTGGGCATTCACCGCCACGATCGGGGGCTCGTCCACCGCCAGGCCGGCAGTTTGCATCTGTTCCACCAGCCACTGCTGCAACCGGTATTCGTTCAGCGCCCGGTCGCCATCCATCTCCTGCCGCACCCAGCGGAACGCCCCGGCGATGGCGGCGTCCACCCCGCGGCCGGCGATGCGGTGGTTGGCCAGCATGGCCGCTGTCCAGGTGGCGTCAAAGCGGGAGATCAAGTCGCCCGAGCTCAGCACCAGGCAGCCCAACAGCCGCAGCGTCTCCACCGTGCCGGCGTCCGCCAGCGAGATGGGCGGCAGGGAGCACCCCGGGGAATATTGCATCGCCAGCCTTGGCGCCGCCCCCAGCTCCGCCACCAGGGCGCGCAGGCCCGTTTCCAGCTCGCCCCATTGCGCGTACAGCCGCCGCTCCCCCGGCAGCGTGTCCAGCGCCCCCGCCTCGATACGATGGGTCAGCTTGCGCGGCGCGCCCTCGGCTGGAATCAGGTAGTACCACCGCCGCGTCGCCATCAACGCCGGCAAGCCCAGAATGCGGTAGGCGATCGGATCGCGGTGGTGGTGGTCGTAGAACAGCCAGCCGTCCAAATGGCGGGCCCGGAGCTCGGCTTGAATGGCGGACAAGTGCATAAGTCCTGACAGGATACAGGAATCAGGACCGCAAACCGAAGAGGGCCTGCCCCAGGCGCACCAGGGTCGCCCCTTCCTCGATCGCCACCTGGTAGTCGTGCGACATTCCCATCGACAGTTCCCAGCCCTCCGCGGCGGCGCCGGCCGCGGCGCGCACCCCCTCGCCCAGCTCCGCCAGGGCGGCAAAGTGGCGGCGGCTCGCCTCCGCCCGCTCCGCCGCCGGAGGGATGGCCATCAGGCCGCGCAGTTCCAGACCGGGCAGCGCCGCCAGCGCCCGCGCCACCTCCACCGCCAACCCTGGCGCCACCCCGTGCTTCTGCGCCTCCTCACCGATATTGACCTCGAGCAGCACCCGCGCCGGCCGCGCGCCGCGCGCCACCGCCAGCCGGCTCAGCCGTTCGGCCAGCCCGAGCGAGTCCAGCGTTTCGATCATGTCGAATGCGGCCAGCGCCCGCCCCGCCTTGTTGCTCTGCAGCGGGCCGAGCAGGTGCCACTCCGCCTGCAGGTCCTCGAGCGCCGCCCGCTTCGCCACCCGCTCCTGCACCCGGTTTTCGCCCAACAGGCGGATGCCCAGTCCGTAGGCCTCCCGAATCCGCTCCGGCTCGACCGTCTTGGTTGCGGCCAGCAAGCGCACCGCCCGCTCGCTCCGCCCCCGCCGCGCGCACGCCGCCGCCATCGCCTCGCGCACCCGCTGCACCTGATCGGCTAAACTCATTTCATCTCGCATGGTACCACCCGCTTTCATCACCTTTGAGGGACTGGATGGCTGCGGCAAGTCCACCCAGGCCGAGCTGCTGGCCGAGCACCTGCGCCAGCGTGGCGAGGAGGTGGTGCTGACCCGCGAGCCCGGCGGCACCGCCCTGGGTGAGCGCATCCGCGCCCTGGTGCTGGGCGCAGGCGAGCGCCCGGGACCGGAGACCGAGCTTGCCCTGATGTGCGCCTCACGCGCGCAGAGCGTGCGCGAGATCATCCGCCCGGCGCTGGAGCGCGGCGCCTGGGTGATCTGCGATCGCTTCCATGACGCCACCGAGGCCTACCAGGGCGGCGGCCGCGGCATGGACGCCGAGGTCATCCGCGGCCTCCACCGCCTGCTCTGCGGCGACCTGCAGCCGGACCTCACCCTGGTGCTCGATCTCGAGCCCCAGGCCAGCCTGGCCCGCGCGCGCCGCTTGCCCACCGCGGGGCGTTTCGAACGCGAGAGCGACGAGTTTTTCCAGCGCGTCGCCCGCGCCTACCAGCTCATCGCCCAACGCGAGCCCCAGCGCTGCCTGCTGCTTGCCGCCTCCGGCACCCCCGCCGAGGTCGCCCAGCGGGTGCGCGATGCGGTGGCCCTGTGCTTAGGCCCCGGGGGGAAGCGGTAGACCCGCCATGTGGAACGACTTCATCGGCAACCCCGGCGTGGTAGACCAGCTCCGCCGCATGGTCGCCGCCCGCAGCGCCCAACGCACCATCGTGCTGGCCGGCCCGGTCGGCGTCGGCAAGACCACCCTGGCGACTATGCTCGGCCTGGCGCTGAATTGCCTCGCCCCGCCCGCCCCCGGCGAGTTTTGCGGGGCCTGCGCCAGTTGCGCCCAGGCGGTGGCGCCCGCCGACCTGCCTGCCATGCTCGCCGCCGCCCTGGAACACCGCGCCGACGAGGTCAAGGGCAACGTGCGCGAGGCTGCCCCCCTAGCCCTCGCCCTGCACCCCGCCATCTGGTGGTATCCGCCCGACGGCGACGTCCTCACCATGTCCCAGGCCCGCGCCCTCATCCATCAGAGCCAATTGCAGCCCGATCCCGGCCGCACCTGGACCCTCATCGTCCCCGATCTCGATCAGGCCCGCTGGGCCACCCAGGCGGCCCTGCTCAAGACCCTGGAGGAACCGCCCGCTGGCGTCGCCATCCTCGCGCTGGCGCGCAATTCCCTGGCGCTGCTCCCCACGGTCCGCTCCCGCGCCCTAGTGCTCACCCTCGCCGCCGTCCCGCCCGCGGAGCTCACCGCCGCCCTGGTCGCCCGTCAGCACCCCCAGCAGGCCGCCGCCCTCGCCGCCCGCCTCGCCCAGGGCGCCCCCGGACGCGCCCTCGCCCTCGACCTCACCGCCTACCAGCAGACCCGCCGCGAAGCCTTCGAGCTGCTGCGCGCCGGCCTCGCCGCCGGCCGCCCCGGGCCTTATGCCGCTTCAGTGTTTCGCCTGAGTGAGTCCACCCGAGCCAGCAAAGAAAAGCTTGAATCGCTTTCCGAAATTCTCTATAGTGTCCTCCAAGATATTGTTTATCTCCAGTCGGGTTTTCCCGAAGCGGTCCGCAACGTGGATACCGTCCCTGAACTCAGTCAACTAGCGCAACGGGTCAGGCCCTCCAGCCTGCCTCGGCTGATCGAAGAGTTGGATCGGGTACAGTCCGCCGCCCGCCGCAATGCATTTCGCCCTTTGGCGCTGGCCGGTTGGGCGCTGGGCCTGGCCGCCGAAGACGACGCGATGCGCTAGACCTGCCTGGAGCTTGGAGCCCCGCTTATGGCCTCGCCGTTGAATGACACCGTTCCCCGTCGCGCTCCCGATCCGGAGCTGTCCCCCAACCGCAAGCTCATCCGCCCTTCCTTGGCTGAAGTCCGCGACCAGTTGGCCCGCACCCTGCCCGCCGCCGGCGTGCCCCCCGCCACCGGGCCGGTGCCCCCGCGCCTGCCCAAGAAGCCGGTTCCGCCCGACCAGACCAACGCCGAGAGCTTTTACTTCCTCAAGCAAATGCAGGCCAAAACCGAGATGGTTTTGGTGCTGCGCGACGGCGAACTGATCCGCGGCGTGATCGAATGGTATGACCGCCATTGCCTCAAGGTCCATCGCGCCGGCGAGCCCAATCTGCTGATCTACAAGGCCATCATCAAGTACATGTACAAGGCCGAGGACGAGCAGCGCGACGGCACCCTCGCCCGCGACTGACGCCCGCGACTGAGCTGCCCACCGGCCCGGCGCCTCCCCGCCCCTTATAATGGGTCGAGCGGATGTCCAGCCCGGCGCCCCACCCCGTGTCCAGCCCTCCACTACCACACCCGCCCCGCCCCATGCGGCGGGGCGTGGCTCTGCTGCCCTCGCTGTTTACCGTGGCCAACCTGGGCATGGGCTGGTTCGCGATCCAGCAATCGGTGCTGGCGCTGCAAACCGCCGAACCCGCCGGCCTGCTCGACGCCGCCGCCAAGGCCATCGGCTGGGCCATACTGCTGGACGGGCTGGATGGCCGCATCGCCCGCATGGCCAACGCCACCAGCGCCTTCGGGCGGGAGTTCGATTCCCTCGCCGACCTCATCAGCTTTGGCGTTGCCCCGGCGCTGCTCGCCTACGTCTGGGGCCTGCGCTTTCTGATCCTGGATCGCGGCTGGTCGCAGGGCCTCAACGGCGCTGCCCAAATCATCATCTTCCTGTTCGTGGTGTCGGGCGCCGCCCGCTTGGCTCGCTTCAACATCGCCACCCCCGATTCCCGCCCCTCCAACCCTGGCAAGCCCGGCAAGCGCTACTTTGTCGGCATGCCCATCCCGGCCGCCGCCGGCGCCATCGCCGCCGTGGTGCACTTCTTCGCCTCGCCCGCATTCTTTTTCGCCACCGTCAACACCTCCGCCTTCCTCGCCATCCTTTGGCTGGCATTGGTGTTGGCCGTGGCTTGGCTTATGGTCAGTACCTGGCGCTTCTACAGCTTCAAGGAGATTGACCTCGGCCGCCGCCACCCCTACGTCTTCATGGTGTCGCTGGCGGCGCTGATGGCCGGGCTGTGGTACTACTCCGAGGTGGTGTTGATGGGGGTGGTGGTGCTCTACGTCGGCTCGGCCGTGGTCTGGCGCCTGCTCTACCACCTCCACCGCCGCCGCCAGCGTCCCACCCACTGAATCATGCCTCCCTTCCGCATCGCCATCGTCGGCGCCACCAGCTTGCGCGGCAAGGAGTTGGCCACCGCCCTGCGCGAGCGCCGCTTCCCCGCCCTGCCCCCGCGCCTGCTGCAACTTCCGGCGGCCGCCGGCGCCGCCTCCCCCGAGGAGCGTGCCCTCATCGCCTTTGACGACGAGGCGGCCGTGGCTGAGACCTTCAACCGCGACGCGCTCGACGGCCTGGACGCGCTCTTCCTCGCCGGCGCCGCCGCCGCCGCCCAATCCGCCTGGCAGGTGGCCGAGCCGCTCGGCCTGCTGGTGGTGGATCTCTCCTCGAGTTTGGAAGCCACTCCCGGCGCGGCGGTGGTCGGGCTCGAACCCTTCGCCGCCTCCACCCGCCTCGCGGTCGTGGCCCATCCCGCCGCCCAAGCCTTGGCCCTGCTGTTGGGCCTGCTCGGCCGCGCCGGCCGGCTCGAACTCGCCGCCGCCACCGTCTACGAGCCCGCCAGCGAGCGCGACTTGGCCGGGCTGCGCGAACTCGAGCAGCAAAGCCTGCGCCTGCTCGCGGCGCAATCGCTGCCACAGCGCGTCTATGATGCCCAGGTTGCCTTCAACCTGCGCGCCGCGCTGGGTTCCGACGCCGAGCCCAGCCTGGCCACCCTGCGCGAACGCCTGGCCCGCCAGCTCGCCGCCCTGCGCGCCGCCGACGCCTGGCCGCTGCCGGCGCTGGAACTGCTGCAAGCGCCCCTGTTCCACGCCACCGTCATCTCCCTGTTCGTGCGCTACGCCGCGCCCCCGCCCCCTGCGGCCCTGCAGGCGGCGCTCGCCAGCCCCTGGCTGGCGGCCGGCCCCGATTTCCCCGATGTGGTCGCTGCCGCCGGCGAAGACGCCATCCAACTCGGCCCCTTGCGCCCGGACGCCTCCGTCGCCGGCGGCTTCTGGCTCTTCGCCACCCTCGATAACCTCCGCCGCGCCGCCTTCAGCGCCGTGGATGCCGCCCAAGCCGCGCTCAGCAGGCGCCCATGAAGCCCTTCGCCCTTCTCGCCCTCTGCGCCGCGCTCTCCGCCTGCGGCTATCGCCTCGCCGGCCACGGCGGCGCCCTGCCCGCCTCCACCCGCATCGTCGCCGTGCTTCCCTTCGCCAACCATACGCGCCAGCCCCAACTCTCCCAGGCGATCAGCGCCGCGGTGGCGCAAGAGTTCCTGCTGCGCACCCATGACCGCGTGCAGGCCCGCGTCGCCGGCAGCGACGTCGCCGTCCACGGCGACCTGCTCGATCTCGAGGTCAACCCCGTCACCTTTGATGCCAGCAGCGGCCGCGCCACCACCGTCGAGGTCATCATCCACCTGCAAGCCTGGGTCACCGCCGAGCCCAGCGGCCGCGAACTCTTCCGCAACAACGATCTCGTCTTCCACGACCAATACCAGATCAGCACCGAGCAGCAAAGCTTCTTCGAAGAGGATTCCACCGCCTTCCGCCGCCTCAGCCGTTCCACCGCCCAAACCCTGGTGGCCGACATCCTGGAGGCCTTTTGACGCTCGCCGACCTGCGCCCGGTCTACACCCTGGTCGGAGACGAGCTCTACTTCCGTGACCAGTTCCGCCGCTCCCTCGAGGCCCGGCTGAACCCCGCCACGCTCGAATTCAGCTTGTTCGACGAAGACCTGGCCTCGACGCCGCTCGATGAGGTCCTCGACCGCGCCCGCACCCCCTCGCTGATGGCGCCCCTGCAGATCTTCTTCCTGCGCAACGCCAAGGATCTCTTCGGCCGGGGCGGGGCCGCCGCCGAGCCCGCCAAAAAATCCGCCGGCAAAAAGAAGCATGGCGACTTCCCCGCCAACCTCGAGCGCTTCGTGCGCGACACCCCCGGCTCGCCGCCCCCGGCGGTGCTGGTGTTCTTCGCCGACCACGTCCACCTGCCCGCCGACCGCCAACGCCTCTCGCTCGAAGACAAGGGCCGACTGCAACGGATCGAGGCCACCCTCGGCGCCGCCGGCGAGTTGGTGATGTGCGCCCAGCCCAGCGAAGCCCAGGCCGTCGCCCTGGCCCAACGAATGGCCAAAGAGCAGGGCGCCGAGCTGCCTCCAGCCGGCTCCCGCTTGTTGGTGGAGATGCTCGACGCCAACCTAGCGCTGATCCAGCGCGAGGTGGAGAAGCTCTGCCTGCACGCCCCCGCCGGCGAGCCCATCCGCGCCGAGTCCATTCACGACCTGGTCGCCGCCTCGCACGTGGGCTCCGCCTACGAGCTCGCCTCCCGCCTGGCCCGCCGCGAGCGCGCTGCCAGCCTCGCCTGCCTGCGCCGCATCTGGGCCGAGGAGGGCGATGCTGGCGCCATCGGCCTCGTCTTCCAGCTCAGCCGCGCCTTTTCCATGGCCCTCATCCTGCGCCAGCAGCAGGTGCGCGACCGCTCCGCCCTCTACCAGGCGCTGCCCGAAGGCCTCCGCCCCCCCGGCTTCGCCGCCGACACGATTCTCGCCATCAGCCGCCACATGCCCGAGGCCCGCCTGCGCCGCGCCGTTGTCATGCTGCAAGCCGCCGACGTCGAGTTGCGTTCCAGCCCGCCCTCGGCCGAGCTCATCTTCGAGCGCCTTCTGCTCGCCCTCACTGCCGAAGCCGCCGGATGAGAGCAAAGACAGCGTCACTGTGCGCCGCCGCCCGGAGAGCGCGTGCGCCGTTACCTGATGGAAAAGCCGCATGCGACCGGCGGAACAGGCTACACCAAGGCTGTTTTTGCTCTACGGCTGTGGAACCAACTGCAGCGCGTGCTCCCGGTGCAGCGCGACCGCCCGCGGCGTGAACCACAGGGGCAGCCCTTGTCCGCCCAGGTAGGCGGCAAACTCGTCGCGATAGTGCGGATTGAAAAGATTGCCCGATTCCCCCGCCACCAGCGTCAGGCTGGAGCGGTCCCAATTGCCCAGGTCGGCGACAAAGCGCAGGCTTGGCCCCAGGTCGTGGGCGGCGCCCAACTCGACGTTGCGGGCCTGCTTGACCGTCAGCGGGCTGCCGTTGATCTCCACCGGCCCCAGATCGGCGAAATTCCGCAGCACCGGCACCTGCGAAAACACCGGGTGCAAGATCTGCAGCGTCTCCAACCGTCCCCAGCGCAGTTGCGCCGGCTGCAGCGCGGTGCGCACCGCCACGCTGGTGAGGCTGTCCAGCAGCAGCGCGTTCCAGCCGCCGCCCCTGCCCTGGTACTGCGCCGGCAGCCACTGCGCCGGATGCGTCGCCAGCAGCCACTGTTCGAACACTGGCGCCTCGTCCCAGCGGTATGCCCGCGCCATGGCGTCGCTGGTCTGGGCCGCCACCACGCGCCGCAAGAACTCCCGCCGCGTTTCGTAGGCCAGCGTCGGCCCCGCGCTGGTGTGGCCCATGAACCCCCGGAACCCGCGCAGCAGCCCCAGCGCCCGCTGGGTGGTGGCGCTCAGCCCCGTCCCGGCGGCGGCTTCCGCCCGCCCGGCGGCGACCACCGCCGCGGCAAAATCGCGGTCTTGCTCGGAGACGTCGTCCTCCTGCACCCGCCCCATGGCGCTGGCGTTCCAGTGGGCCAGCTCGCCCAGCCGCTGGTAAATGCGCCGGGTGCGGTTGGGCGCGTCCCAGTCGGTCGAGATCACGTGCGGCGCGCTGGCGTGGCTGATGCGGCCGTTGGCCGTGGCCAGCATTCCGCTGGCCGGATCCGCCACTTGCGGCAACTGCGCAAACGGAATCCAGCCGTGCCAGTCGTAGGCCGCCGTGGCTCCCGGCACCGGCACCGACCCGTCAAACGCATCCCGCGCCGCTGGGTTCGCCGCCCGCAGCGGCACCCAGCCCGCGCACTGGTAGCCGATGTGGCCCGCCGTGTCGGCGTAGACGAAGTTCTGCGCCGGCCCGGCAAACTGCGCCAGCGCCGCCTCGAATTGCTGCCAGTTCTGCGCCTCGTCCACCGCCAGAAACACGTGCGTCGCCTGCAACGCCCCCGGCGCATACAGCGTCCAGGCCAGCGCCAGCGGCCCGCCCGCGTCCTGCCCCACAATCGGCCCGTGCCGCGTCACCGGGATATCCATCGTCACCGGCGCGCCGCCTTTAACCTCGATCTCCTCGTGCCAGTGCCGCAGCGGCTGCCAGCCCTGCGGCGTCAGCACATTTCCCTTGCCGTCCAACTGCTCCCGGTATAGATCCTGCACGTCGGCGCGGGTATTGGTCACTCCCCAGGCGATGTGCTGGTTGTGCCCGATCACCACCCCCGGCACTCCGGTGATCGCCACCCCGGCGGCGTCCAGCCCGGGCGCGGTGAGTTGCACCGCCCACCACAAGCCGGGAACCTGGAACTGCAAATGGGGATCGTTGGCCAGAATGGGATGGCCGTCAAAGCTATGCGCGCCCGACAGCACCCAGTCGTTGCTGCCGCCCCGCAAGCGATCGTTGCCCATCCCCAGCCCGGCGACCTGTTGCAAGTCGGCCGGGAACACCGGCAGGCTGGCGTTGCCTCGGCCCCGCCCTCGCCGAAACCCAAACCCCAGCCCCGGCGGCGCCGGCGGCGGCGGTGCCTGCCCCGGAACCACATCCCAGGGCGAGTGCTCCGGAAAGAGCTGGGTTGCCAGCTCCGGCCCCAGCCGCGCCACGAACGTCTCCCGCATCAGCTTGTCTTTGTAGCCGGAGGCCAGCACCTGGTACATGTACGCCGCCAGCGCCAGGCTGTCGCGCGGCTGCCACGGTTCCGGACGGTAGCGCAAAAGCCAGAACTCCAGCGGCAGCTCCCGTCCGCGCCGGGCGATGAAGTCGTTGACCCCCGTTGCGAACGCCTCGAGCAGCGCGGCTTCTTGGGGCTGGAGCCGTTTTGCCTCCGCCGCCGCCGTCCGCCCCAGCCCCAGGGCGCGGTTGGCCCGGTCCGCCCCCAGCGCCGCCGGCCCGAACACCTGTGCCAGCCGTCCCTCCCCCAGCCGTCGCATCAGGTCCATCTCCCACAGCCGGTCCTGCGCCAT